>Ga0210394_10008904_pt1 | contig 10229 bp, 8 predicted proteins | sample IncBWC12MmetaG_FD_160121 | JGI IMG/M metagenome (GOLD analysis project Ga0210394, IMG submission 160121) | Forest soil microbial communities from Barre Woods Harvard Forest LTER site, Petersham, Massachusetts, United States - Inc-BW-C-12-M | ecosystem: Environmental > Terrestrial > Soil >...
GCAACATAAGCTTTTGCAGCTCGTCGGTCGCATTGCCCTCGGCCTTCGCGACGATGTCGTAGCGGTCGGTTCCCAACCATGATGGACCGCCCGAATGCTGCGACGGCTGGATACTGTATGCCCACTCCATCAGGTACTTCAGATCGATAGCGCTTGCCCGGAATCGTCCGCCCGGCGCGGTGAACTGGAGCATCCCCATGTGTTCCGCCATAGGCTCGGGAGTACCCGGCTTACAAGGCGTGATCGATGCCACTTCAAAAGCCGGAGCTTTTCCCAGGTCCTGGCACTCCAACGATAAAGCCAGCAGCGTCGCAAGAAAGAAGGTTCTCATCATGGCCAACTATAGAATGTCCCGGCCGCCGCTGCCGTCCAGAAATGCCAAGCTTCGTCAAGAACAGTTAAGGTATGGCATCCGCTCCCCGACGAGTCTATCTGAAAACTGTGGGGCGGGCTATTAGCCGGCAGCCTGCTTCCAGCAGGCTTCTTCGGCGATTAACAAAAGCCGCCCAGAGGGCGGCTGCCGGCTGATAGCCCGCCCCACATTTGAAACTGGCGTTTTCACACGGGCTCTGACAGTCACGGTTCGCTGAGCCTCATGCGTGAGCATGCGGACAGACGTGAAACTCTGCTTGACACATCTTGACCGCGCCCCCGCGCCGCCGCGCTTTAGAATGAAAGTGTTTCCATGGAACGCGTGCTGGTGGTCGACGACGATGCCGAGTTCTGCCAGCTCATCATGCGATTCCTGGCCCGCGAAGGGTTTGAAACCAGCCGCGCTCCCAGCGGTCAGGCGGGCATTGAGCGCGCGCTCGCCGAAGACTATTCGCTGATCATGTTGGACGTGATGATGCCCGATACCGACGGTTTCGACGTGCTGCGCCGCATCCGTTTGCAATCCCGCACCCCCGTGCTGATGCTGACCGCCCGCGGCGATACCCGCGACCGCATCCGCGGCCTCGAAATGGGCGCGGACGATTATCTGCCCAAGCCGTTCGATCCGGCCGAGCTGGTCGCGCGCATCCGCGCCATCCTGCGACGCTCGGCGCCGCAACGGCCTGTTTCGGCGGCCATCGCCATCGGTGATATCGAACTCGATGGAGGCTCTCGCACTGTGAGCCGCGCCAATACTGCGGTCGATCTGACCACCGTCGAATTCGATCTTCTAGCTGCGCTGATGCGCGTCGCCGGAAGCACCGTCAGCCGGGAGGACCTGGTCCGCAATGTGCTGGGCCGCGACTTTTCTCCATTCGACCGCAGCATCGACACGCACGTCTGCAATCTACGGCGGAAGCTCGGCCCGCATCCCGATGGAGGGGAGCGCATCAAAGGAGTTCGCGGAGCCGGCTACCTGTACGCCTCGCCCGCCAGGCCGGGGGCCAAGTGAGAAGGTTGTTTGTAACCATCCTCCTGTGGTTCTGGCTCACGCTTATTGCCGTGGCTCTGACCCTCGTGTTGCTGTTCGCGCGCGCCGGGTTGGGATACAGATCGCTGCTCCGGTTGAGTCTCCACGACCTGCTGCTGTTTTCGGTCGCCGTCGCAATTTTCTGCTACTTTGTGAGCCGCTATTTGACCAAGCCCCTGAATAAATTAAGCCAGGCGGCGGCGAACATCGCCGAAGGACGCCTGGACACGCGCGCCGATCCGTCGCTCAAAAACCGCAGTGACGAAATAGCCGACCTGGCGCGCAACTTCGACCGAATGGCGGAGCGAATTGAGGCATTAATCACCGGACAGCGCAGATTGCTCGGCGACGTCTCGCACGAACTGCGCTCGCCTCTATCGCGTCTCATGGTGGCGCTGACTTTGCTCAAGCAAGGCCCGGCCGAAGAAGCCGCGGAGAATCTGGACCGCATAGCATTGGAGGCGCGCAGGCTGGACATGCTGATCGGTCAATTGCTGGCCCTTACCCGGATCGACAGCGGAGTGGATCGAGGCTCTCCTACGCCGTTCGACCTCAGGAATCTGGTGCAGGAAGTCGCCAACGACGGCGATTTCGAAGCGCGCGCGCGAAATCGTAGCGTGGTCATCAAGCAGGCCGACGCCTGCACGATCAATGGATTCGAAGAGCTGTTGCGAAGCGCTGTCGAGAACGTCGTCCGCAACGCGATCCGCCACACCGCCGATGGAACCGCCGTCGAGATTTCCCTTGAACTGAATCATTCGCGCGCTGTGCTTCAGGTGCTGGATCACGGCCCGGGAGTGCCGGAAAACATGCTGTCCGAGATCTTCCAGCCGTTCCGGCGGGTCGCGAATGACAATTCTGAAGGCGCGGGGCTAGGACTCGCCATCGCCGACCGCGCCGTCAACGTGCATCGAGGAACACTCCGCGCAATGAACGTCCCCACCGGCGGACTGATCGTCGAAATCGAGTTGCAGGCGCTACAAATTCCTGACGCGGCTCGATAAGCCCTCAATGCTCGAAAAGCGGTGACGTGGCGTACGCACTCATGCGTGCCGCGTCGAGACTCATCTCGACGCCCGTCCTCGAGTGATAGAAACGATAGGCCAGGCGTGAACAGCATGCGCCGCGACAGAATTCAAAATTTACATAATGTCGATTCTGTGTGAAGCACTCCACTAAAAGGAGCGTGCTGGTTGGAAAACCTTTCGAACGGCCCGCGGCATCCAACCTAACTGGAGTTATACTCTGTAACGTGCGCCTGGCGACCATTTTCTTCCTCACGACCCTGTGCTCGGCACAGGACGCCGCTGAAGCCGGCCGCTGGACCTTTCGCATCCTCTGCGCGCCCTGCCACGGCATTCACGCCGACGGCGGCCGCGGTCCTGATTTGACGCTCGGCAGCTACAACGCCGGCGACCAGGACGCCGATCTGCTCCGCGTAATCTCCAGAGGAGTCCCCGGAACCGAGATGGCTGGCTATGCAGGCCGCGTGACCGATGACGAACTGAAGCAACTGGTCGCCTATATCAGGTCGGTCGGCCACGCCCAAGCCGCCGTCAAGGGCAACGCCTCGGCCGGCGAGCAGATTTTCTGGAATAAAGGAGCCTGCGGACAGTGCCATCGCATCGGAACCAAGGGCACCAGTCTCGGTCCCGACCTGACCCGCGTCGGCCGCCAGCGCAGCATCGCCTATCTGACCGCCTCCCTGCTGAAGCCCGATGCCGACATCACCCCCGGCTACGCGACCGTCACCGTAGTCACGCGCGATGGCAAAAAAGTCACTGGCGTAGAGAGAAACTTCGATAACTTCTCCGCCCAGTTCGTCGACCTGTCCGGCAAGTATTATTCATTCTTGCGCGAGGATGTGACTTCCATGACCCGCGAACCCCGCTCCCTGATGCCGTCCACGTACAGCACCCTCTTCAGCGAAACCGAGATGAACGATCTGCTCGCCTATCTGAGCAGCCTGCGAGGCGCCCGATGAAATTCCTCCTTATCTGTACCGCGACGCTGGCCCTGGCGCAGGATTGGACCAGCTACGGCAAGAACGAATTCGGCTGGCGCTACAGCGAACTCGACCAGATCAACATCCAAACCGTCGCCCGCCTGACTCCTCAATGGATGTACCAGACCAACACGCCCGGCAAGAACGAAACCACGCCGCTGGTCTTCGACGGAATGATGTACGTCACCGGCCCGTCCAACAACGCATGGGCGCTCGACGCCGTCACCGGCCGGCCGATCTGGTTCTATAAAAAAGCTCTCCCCGCCAACGTGAATCTCTGCTGCGGACAAGTGAACCGCGGATTCGCCCGCCGAGGCAGCACTCTTTTCAAAGTGAATCTAGAAGGCACGCTAGTCGCCCTCGACGCGAAATCCGGCGCACTACTCTGGGAATCGACCCTCGAAGATTACAAGAAGGGCTATTCCGCCACCTCCGCGCCCCTCGTCGTGAAAAACCTGGTAGTCACAGGCATGGCCGGAGCAGAATACGGCACGCGCGGTTTCATAGATGCCTACGACGCTGACACCGGCAAACGCGCCTGGCGCGCCTATACCGTCGCCGACGGCGGTCCGAGTTGGTCCGCCGATTCCTGGAAACGCGGCGGTGGATCCACCTGGATCACCGGCACCTACGACCCCTCCCTGAACCTGATTTACTGGGGCACCGGCAATCCCGGCCCCGACATGGACGGCGAAGTCCGCCGCGGCGACAACCTCTACACGTGCAGCCTGATCGCCATCGACGCCGATACCGGGAAAATCAAGTGGCATTTCCAATTCACGCCGCACGACGTGCACGATTGGGACGCCATCGCCGACCCCGTGCTCACCGATCTGCTCATCGACGGACGCACCGTAAAGGCCGTCATTCAAGCGAATCGCAACGGCTTCTTCTACGCTCTCGACCGCACCAACGGAAAAGTGCTCGTCTCGAAGGCCTACACGCGAGTGACCTGGGCCGACGGCATCGGTCCCGACGGCCGCCCCGTTCCCATCGCCGGCCAGGACCCTACCGAGGAAGGAAATCGCACGTGTCCCGGCATGGGCGGCGGCCACAACTGGCAGGCGACAGCCTACAGTCCGATGACCGGCCTCTACTATTTCACGTCCAGCGAACGGTGCATGCTGTTCTACAAAACCAAACAGGAGTTCAAGGAGGGCCAGTGGTATCAGGCCTCGACCGTCGGCCGCGATGAGCCCGGCAACGGCCGCATCGACGCCATCGATCCCAAGACCGGCAAGCTGGCCTGGTATTTCGAAACCGTCACCAGCCCCACGGGAGGCGTCCTCGCGACCGCCGGAGGCCTGGTGTTCTCCGGCGACGCCGAAGGCTACCTGATCGCCCTCGATGCGAAAACCGGCAAACCCGTATGGCGCTTCCAAACCGGAGGCACCGTCATCGCCCCGCCCATCAGCTACGCCCTGAACGGACGCCAATACATCGCCGTAGCCGCAGGCCAAACAATAATCACCTTCGCGTTGCCAAAAATGTGAAATCCGCGCGGGCGCCGCTGACCCGCGAAAACACTTGAGCACTAGGTTAGCCCCATGCGTCAGCTTGGGGCTTCTTCATGCTAACGATGAAGCCCCCAAGCTGACGCACGGGGCTGGAATTCATCGCTATCGGTGCACTGAGTGCAAATTTGCCTTGCGCGCCCGTGTGGTGCAGGCTGGCAGCCTGCGGCCGATTGGCAATCGGCCCATGCCGCTGGGATTAAACTACACCAATGACCCTCCGCGCGGCCCTCTTCCTCCTTCCCCTCTCCCTCCAAGCCCAAACCTACGATACTGTCCTAGCCAACGGCCGAGTAATGGACCCCGAATCCGGCCTCGACGCCATCCGTTACATCGGAATCCGCGGCAAACAAATCGCAGCCATCTCAGCGGCTCCTCTTCAGGGCCGCACCGTCGTCGACGTGAGAGGCCTGGTCGTCGCCCCCGGCTTCATCGATCTCCACTCCCACGGCCAGGACGACGAAAACTACCATTTCAAAGCTCACGACGGCGTCACCACCGCGCTCGAACTCGAAATCGGCGTTTCCCCCGTCGCCCCCTGGTATCAATCCCGCGAAGGAAAAGCGCTCATCAACTTTGGAGCCAGCTCCGGACATGTTCCCGCCAAAATGGCCGTCCTGCACGATACCGGAGACTTCCTCCCCCGCGACCACGCCGTCCACGACATGGCCACTGACGAGCAGAAGCTCTCCATCGTCAACGCCGTCCGCCAGGGCCTCGACGACGGCGCGCTCGGCATCGGATTCGGCATCGCCTATGTCCCCTCCACCACGCGCGAGGAAATTCTGCGCCTGTTCCAACTCGGCTCCGATCGGCACGTTCCCGTCTTCGTCCACATGCGCGGCAATACCGGCCTGCCTGAAGACGGCGCGATCCCATCAGTCCAGGAAGTCGTCGCCGACGCCGCGGCCACCGGCGTGTCATTGCACATCGTCCACATCACCAGTTCTGGAGGCAAGCAAACCGCGAACTGCCTGAAGATCATCGAAGGCGCGCAGAAACACGGCCTCGGCGTCACCACCGAAATGTATCCCTACACCGCCTCCGCCACGCGCATCGAATCCGCGTTGTTCGACGAAGGCTGGCAGCAGCGCACCGGCCTCCGCTACGACCAGCTCCAATGGACCGCCACCGGCGAACGTCTGACAGCCGAAACCTTCGCGAAGTATCGCAAACAAGGCGGATCGGTAATCAGCCACGGCATGTCGGAGGAGACCGTTCGCTTGGCCGTCGCGAACCCCATCGTCATGATCGCCAGCGACGGCCGCATGGCCAATGGCAAAGGCCATCCCAGAAGCGCCGGAACCTTCTCCCGAGTCCTCGGTGTCTACGTCCGCGAACAGAAAGCTCTCCCGCTGATGGACGCGCTCCGCAAGATGACGCTCATGCCCGCCCGGCGCCTGGAAGCCTCGGTCCCCGCCATGCGCAACAAGGGCCGCATCAAAATCGGCGCCGATGCTGATATCGTAGTGTTCAATCCGGATAAAATCATCGATAGGGCGACTTTTGAAAACGCGGCGCAGTATTCGGAAGGCATCGAGCACGTAATGGTCGCAGGCGCCTTCGTCCTGCGAAATGGAAATTTTGTAAATGGCGTATACCCGGGAACGGGCCTGCGCACCAAGTGAGCGTAGCGAACGCTCAAGCAAAGAAAGGTAAACGGAATGCTCTCAAGACGAAATTTGCTGAAGACGTCAGCGGCGCTGGTGGCCGCAAAATCGTTCGCCGACACGCCCAACCGCGTCGCCGAAGTCGAAGCGCGAATCGCGCGCCACGATTTGAAGGACCTTCATAAAGAGGATCTGCCTACGCCCTGCATGCTCGTCGACGAGAACATTTTCGACGCCAACCTCCAAAAAATGGCCAATCATTGCCGCACCACCGGCATCCACCTGCGCGGCCACGTGAAGGTTCATAAGAGCACGGAAATCGCCCGCCGCCAGATCGCGCTGGGCAGCATCGGCGTCACCTGCGCGACGGTCGCCGAGTGCGAGCTGATGTCCAGCGCTGGAATCCACAACATTCTGCTGACGCGCCAACCCACCAGCAAAAACAACATCGGCCGCGTCATCGCCCTGGCCAAGAAAGATCCCACGTTCGGCACCGTAGTCGACGATCCGCAAGCCGCCGAATGGCTGCAATCCGCCGCCTCCGCCGAGAATTTAAAACTCCGAACAGTAGTCGACATCTACGCCGGCCTCACTCGCCATGGAATCGAGAAAGGCGCACCCGCGCTCGATTTAGCCAAACAAGTCGACAGGTCCAAAAACCTGAAACTGGTCGGCATGATGGGTTACTCCGGCACCGCCGCGCACACCCACGGCTGGCCGGAGCGCCTGAAAAAATCCCGCGAAGACACGGCAGGCATGCTGGAAACCGTAGCGGCGGCTCGCGCCGCAGGCCTGCCAATAGAAATCGTCACCGGAGGCAGCACCGGAACCTACAATATCGATTCCGAGATCAAGGGCCTCACCGAACTGCAAGCCGGCTCCTTCGTGTTCATGGACACCGGTTACCGCACCATCGGCGGCAAGGACGATCCCCACGAATACAGCGATTTCGGCATGGCCCTCACCGTCATGACGACGGTCATCAGTCAGCGCCACGCGAACCACGTCACCATCGACGCCGGAAATAAAGCGCTCCTCAAGCCCACCGACCAGGTAAAGGGCCGCCCTGAGGTGAAGGTCGAAAATCAAGGCGCCGAATACGGCATCCTGGCATGGAACGATACCGACCGCGCCTTCAAACTCGGCGAACGAGTGGAGCTATATCCCTCCAACCTGGACATGAGCACCAACGTCTACGATCGCTACTACGTCACCCGCGGAGAACAAATCGTCGACGTGTGGCCCATCATGGGCCGAGCCGGCGCCGCACAGCGTTAGACAGAACCTCGACGCAGCCTCTCAACCATTCAGGCTACTGGCTCCTGGCTACTTCTCAAAGCAATCCGTCGCCCACCCCGTTGCGTATACACTATTTGAGGCGCCTCCCGCGCTCCTTATGCTCTGGAAACTGCTGCCGGCAGGGCTGACGTACGTCCTGCTGCAAGTTGCGCTGCGATGGAAGGACGATGCCGACCTGGCGAAGCGCTTAAAGGATCGCGATCCAAGGGCGATGTCGGAACTTTACGACCGCTATGGCCGCCTCGCGTATTCACTCATTTACCGGGTGGTACGCAACTCGGGCGCAGCGGAAGATTTGGTACAGGAGACGTTTTTGCGGGTGTGGAACCGGGTTCAATCCTTCGATCAGACGCGCGGCGCGCTAGGGCCGTGGGTGCTGACCGTCGCTCGCAACCGCGCCATCGATTACCTGCGTTCAGTAGACGGCAAAATGTCAGCCGGCTCGCTGGAACTCGATCGCTTGGAAACGCCAGTGATGTTCTCGAACTTCGACGACAACGCGTTATCCCTTGATCGCGCCCGCGTTCTGAAAACGGCGTTCGAGAAATTATCCCCCACCCAGAAACAGGTCATCGAGCTCGCCTATTTCGAAGGCCTTTCGCAAACCGAGATGGCGGAGCGTATGAAGCAGCCTCTGGGAACCATAAAAACCTGGGTTCGAAGCGCCTTAAAAACTCTGCGCGACGATATCGTCGGGGAGGCAACGGCATGAGCGCCTGCCAGGACTTCCACGACGATTTCGAATTCTACGCGCTGGGCGTTCTCGACCCCGAGCAGAAAGCCGAAATCGACGCCCATCTCCGCACCGGCTGTACAACTTGCGAGGCCGCGTTAAAGGACGCGCTTGCGGTGAACGCCATCATGATGAGCATGGCGCCCGACGTAGTCCCTCCGGCTCGTTTGAAAAGGCGCGTTCTGGCCGGCGTCGGCGTGCAGCGCATGAGCTGGAGCTGGCTGGCCGCGATGGCCGCCGCCTGCATGCTGGTAGTCGCGTTATGGCTCAGCGTGCAGGAACGCTCCCGCGCCGCGGAGCTGGCGCAGGCCCGCCACACTCTCATTCAGGTCAGCTCGCAGCGCGACCGCTTGCTGCAAGCCCTCAGCTTCCTTGACGATCCCACGACGCTGCCGGTGAGCTTCGGAAAAGGCCAGCCCCTGCCGCCGCACGGCAACGTGTTCGTGCATTCAAAACTCGGCGTGCTGCTGATCGCCTCCAACCTGCCGCCCGCGCAGGCGGGCAAAACCTACGAAATGTGGGTGATCCCCAAAGGAGGCGCCCCGCGTCCCGCGGGCCTGTTCCAATCTGAAAGCGGAGGCACCGCAATGCACATCCTCTCCGGTCCTTTGGATGTAGCGACCTTAGGCGCAGTCGCCGTGACGCTGGAACCCGAAGCCGGATCGTCCGCGCCGACAACAACCCCAATCATCGTCGCCCCTGTGGCCGGCCTGTAATCACAAAAAGAATAAAATAGCCGCTGATAAACGCTGATAGCGCTTCTTATCCGCGTTCATCCGTGTTCATCAGCGGCCATCATTTGTTTTTTCCAATTTCAACACAGCCGCCCACCCTCCGGCGCGCTGGATCGACGGGATGAACATTAAATCGATCCAGTCCTGATCGGTTCCGCGAAAAGAAGGGGGTATCGGCGCGTCGAGCTGTACATTTTTTGTACACACACTGGCGGCCAATGTACACCAGATCGCCGCCTTACCTCGGCAAACCAGCGTGGTCGAGTCCTGATTCAGCCATTTCAGCGCGGTGAGAATGTCCTGCACCCGCTCCGCATCGTCCGTTTTGTTGAAAGTCAGAAACATCGAATTGCTGCGGTCGCGCGGGGCGACCGAGGCGCCGGTTTGAAAAACGGTGATTTTGAGAGATGCCCGCGAGGCGTCTGGACTATCGGCATCCACAAGCAGCGCAGTGGGTTTCGCGCCTTCATGCCAGACCCCAGCGACGCGATCCCCCACGCCCGCTCGCGATAGCACGATGCGGTCGCCGTCGCGCTGCTCGAGAACCCTTTCCGGCCATTCCGCGGCCAGTGCGAGCTTGATTCGTTCGCGATCCGGCCCACTTTGCGCGTTCTGTTTCTGTGCGTTCGTGATCCACTGTTCGACGATTTGTGCGTACGTCAGCGCGTTTTTGGGCAGCGCACGATTGAATAACGCCAGCAAATCGTTCGGTTTCTCCGGAGTGAAGCCTTTTTCCGCGAAATCGGGCGATTTCGGGTCCGCTCCCAGCACCGTTTTCGCGAAAAACCGGTACACCGCCTCGCGGCTTTCGCGATTGTAGTTGTGCGGCGCGTCCACCTCGTAAGTCTGCACGTTTACTTCTTTGTCGTACAGCCGATACATGGCTTGCAGGGCCGGATATTCGATGCGCGGCGTGTTCTTTGTCCAATCTT
>Ga0210394_10008905_pt1 | contig 10227 bp, 10 predicted proteins | sample IncBWC12MmetaG_FD_160121 | JGI IMG/M metagenome (GOLD analysis project Ga0210394, IMG submission 160121) | Forest soil microbial communities from Barre Woods Harvard Forest LTER site, Petersham, Massachusetts, United States - Inc-BW-C-12-M | ecosystem: Environmental > Terrestrial > Soil >...
GGCGGAATGCGCGGCACCGTGCCGCGTGGCCGCGCGTTACTATTGCGGCTCGATTTTCGCCGCCTTGACCGCTTGCGCGTAACGATCGGCCTCGGCGTGCAGGAAGGCCGCGAACTCCGTGGGCGACATGTCGGACGGCTCGTAGCCCGCTTTCACGATGGCGTCGCCGACGGCGGGCTCCTTCAGCACGGCGCGGATCGCGGCGTTGAGTTTGGCAATAATGTCCGGCGGCGTCTTTGCCGGCGCAAGCCAGCCCTCCCAGGAGCCTTCGATGTCGAAACTCGGCAAAGTGTCCCGGATCGGCCGCACGTCCGGCAATTCGGGCAACGGCTTCTTCCCCGTGAAACCGATCGCGCGCAGTTGGCCGCTGGTGACGAAATTCGCCGCGGTCGGCGAAGCGAATGTCAGATCGACCGTGCCGGCGAGCAGCGCGGTCATGATCGGGGCGGCGCCGCGAAACGGCACGTGCTCCATTTCGATGCCAGCCTTGGCGCAAAACAGCGCCGCGGCCAGATGCAGCGTGTTGCCGACGCCGGCCGAGCCGTAAAACAAATGATGGGTTTTGGCATAATCGATCAGCTCGGCGACGGAGTGCACCGGCAGGCCGGGACGCACCAGCACCAGATAGCCGTCGCTGATGCCGATATTGGCGACCGGGGCAAAGTCGCGAAAAATATCGAAGGGCAGCGTCTTGTAGACGCTCGGATTGACGACGAAGGCCGGGGGCACGTTCAACAACGTGTAGCCGTCGGGGTCGGCGGCCGCGACCGCCTGCATGCCGACGATGCCGTTGGCGCCGGTGCGGTTCTCGACGATCACCGATTGACGGAGCGGCTTTTCGACCGCGCCGGCGATGATGCGCGCGACGATGTCAGGCGCGCCGCCCGGCGCGAACGGCACGATCAGGCGGATGGCGCGGGACGGATATGGCTCGGCCGCGGCAAGCGACGCTGCCGCGACCGTGGCAAAGACAACCAGGGCGAGATGCCATCGCATGTGGTGCGGCGCTGTCACGGCTTTAAGTCTCCACGATCGCCGCTACATTAGCGGACCGGCGGCATGGCGACGTTCCTAGCAGAAGCGCCCCGCCCAGAGAGGATCACAATGCGCGGCCAAGTCATGCGAAATTTCATGCGAAATTGTCGCGCCCAATATTGTCGCGCCCAAAACTATTGGGCCATTTTGCCCGCTGCCCTGCTCGCCACCTTCTTCGCCGCCGTCGCCACCGCGCAGACGCCGGGGGCGCTCGCCGGCAAGACGGTGACCATGTATATTGGCTTCGGCCCCGGCGGCGGTTACGACCTGTGGGCGCGCGTGGTCGCCCGCCATATCGGCGCGCACCTACCGGGCAATCCGGCTGTGAACGCGCAAAACCTGGAAGGCGCCGGCAGCTATCGCGCCGCCAATTTCATCTACAACGTGGCGCCGAAGGACGGCACCGCCATGGCGCTGATCTCGCGCGATGCCGTGCTCGGGCCGCTGACCGGCGCGCCGGGCGCGCAATTCGATGCCACCAAATTCTCCTGGCTCGGCACGCCGGCGATCGAGACCAATGTCTGCATCGCCTATCACACCTCGCCGGTGAAGACCGCGCAGGATCTCACCGAAAAGGAGCTCGTCGTCGGCGACAATGGGCCCGGCACCGGCACGCACTCCTACCCGATCGCGCTCAACGCTATCCTCGGCATGAAATTTCGCATCGTCGGCGGCTATCCGTCGTCGGCCGACGTCTTTCTCGCCATGGAGCGCGGCGAGGTGCAGGGCATTTGCGAAAGCCTCGACAGCATCAAGCTGCGCCGGCCCGACTGGATTCCGAACGGCACCATCTCGCTGCTGTTCCAGGGCGGCACAAAACCCAATCCAGAGCTGAAGGCCGTGCCGTTCGTGGTCGATCTCGCGCAAAAGCCGGAAGACAAGCAGGCGATCGAATTCCTCTATGCCGGCCAGGGCATCGGCCGACCCTTCGTTGCACCGCCCAGCTTGCCGCCGGACCGGCTGAAGATGGTGCAGGACGCATTCGCTGCGACCATGAAGGATCCGGACTTCATTGCCGAAACCCAATTGCGCAAATTGAATCTCGATCCATCCGACGGCGAGCAGCTCGAGGCGCTGGTCAAGAAGACCTACGCCACGCCGAAGGCGATCATCGACCGAATTGCGAAATTGATTCAGTGAGGGCTTGTTTAGCGGTGGCTTGTTAGCGATGACTTGGCCGCCGTTGCAGCCGCGCCTCGCGCAGGAACAGGAACAGCCCGGTCGCCACCACGATCGCGGAGCCGATGAGAAGGCTTAACGTCGGAACGTCGCCCCAGACCAGAAATCCGATTATCAGCGACCACACCAGCATCAGATAGTAGAACGGCGTCACCGCGGCCGCCGGCGCCAGGTGCAGCGCCTTGGTCCAGAACCATTGCCCGACCGCGTTGGTGAAGCCGGTGCCGAACAGCAGCACGGCGTCGAACGGCGTCGGCCAGCGCCAGCCGAAAAACAGCAAAAAACTGTGAAAGAACGCCAGCACGGTCAGCTGCCAGATGACCAGCGTATTGGCCGATTCCGTCCGCGTCATGCCACGCACTGCAACCGTGACGCTGCCGTACATGATGGCGTTGACCAGCGCGAACAGCGCGCCAAGCGTCAGCGAATTGGCGCCGGGATTGGTGACAATCAGCACGCCGACAAAGCCGATCAGCAACGCCGCCCAGCGCGCGAACCCGGCGCGCTCCCGAAGCCAGACGATCGACACCAGAGCGGCAAACAGCGGCGAAGAGAAATTGATGGCGACGGCGCCGGCGAGCGGCATCAGGCTAAACGCCAGAAGCAGCGACAGTTGCGAGACCGACTGCGACATGCCGCGCAGGATGTGATCGCGCGGCCGTATCGTCGCGTACACCGACAGACCGGACACCGGCAGGATCATGGCGGCGCCGGTGATCAGCGAGGCCAGCGAGCGGATGAACAGCGTCTCGCCGACCGGATAAATTCCGACCAGCCATTTGCTGGCGGCGGATGCGCCGGCGAACAGGATGGTGGCAACGATCATCAACACGATGCCGCGCGGCACGTCATCGGTGCGGCCCACCATGCGCTTGAGATCGGCGGGCGTGGCCGGCGCAGCGAGCGAAGCGCCACGCGCCTGCGCCTGATTCTTGCCGGTGAGCTCGTCCATCCCCGACCGCGCTTATGCTTTTCCGCGAGGTCAACTGCGCCCGCGTCCCGGGTCTAGGACGCTGCTGCCGGTTTGGCAATTAAGGGCATTGCATGGCTTGTCCGGAATATATGACGGCCGGGTTCACAACCGCCTAGCCAAAATACCTTCGGAGATAGCTCACAACAAAACTCAATAGGACCAGGGCGACAAAGCCCCAAAATATCCGTCCCCACGCTTGATGACCGCCGCTGTAGACGGACGATTTTTTTGATTTCTTATTCATGGAGCGAAGGCCAATTCGATCTTCTCGATAAGCGCCGGGATTACAATCATCCGCGCGTGAGCAGTTGAAGCCCACCAACCACACATAACGAATTGCGATATGGAATTTATAAAATATCTCGTCACGTCCTCCGCTAACCCTCAAAGCTATTCCCTCATGGTCAAGGGTGCACTCATGGGTGCCATCCTTTTATGTCCTCAACTACAATATTGGCCTATTACACCCCTTATCAGATATCAGGAAGCCTCAGGATGCGCCTTTGCGGGATTTTCGATGCATGGTACCTCCTCAACTCTTCGAGCATTTTTAGGGCCAGTTCTTCCACTGTCAGAAAGTCGGCCAAGACTTGCTGATGGAAGCGAATAGTCCCACTCGCCTCTTTGAACGAATGCGTCGTTATTGGCTGAAAGATATAGAGCTTCTTCTGCTCCTCTAGCAGCCTGTCGTGCTCATCCTCATTAATTGCAGCCATCGCCGCGCCCAAGCGCCGTTCCAATTCGTTGAAGGCCTCCGCATCCTTTGGGCGCACACACCCCGGCGGAATATACAGCGGGATTCTATGGCCCAAGGCGTGCCGAAATTCCGCGAAATATTCGAACCAGTTATCTCTCGTACCCAGAAACGCCTGTAGCTCCGGCGAGAATGTCGCCCGTACTTTCGCGTTGTTCTTGCGCAGTCCCACGTCGCCGCGCTTTACCTGTGTCGTCAGTCCGCTCTCGTGCACCCAAACCCATGCAAGGTTATCAATGCACCCGTAGGCGTTTGTGTAGAACGCTTGCAGGTTGATCGACGCATCCAACAGTCGTTCCCGTTTAGGGACCCTTACGGTGCCCGCTGGGACACCCTTAAACACGTTGTTGATGCATCGGGCCAATACTTGAATGCGTCGTGCGAAACCATGCCGGGCATACTCGCCAGCCTGCTCATTGGCAAAGCGGTAGCCAACAAACTGCATCATGAGCGAATTTGCCTTGCCCTGGATTCGCTCACGCTCCTCCCGGATTTTCTGCAAGGTCTCTTTGCTGTAGTACCGCGGCAATGCCATTGCCCGCCCCCCGAATCAAGCGACCGGCGCTTAGGTATGCTAAGATCCTGATATGTCAACGTTCGCGCGCTTGAGCAACTCAACCCCGCTTCCGCGTACATTCAAAGCTCATAGTCCTTTTCGGCGAGCCTTTGAGATTAGTGGCGCGCTCGGAGGGATTCGAACCCCCGACCCTCAGATTCGAAGTCTGATGCTCTATCCAGCTGAGCTACGAGCGCGGCGGACGCACATTAGTGCATGATCCGGAAAAAAGCATGCCCTTGATCCGGGGTTCGCCACACAGCGCTACGGCAAGTGAAACATGATCAGCTGATCGGTGATGCCGCCGCCGCCCGGCTCGAGCGCGCCACCGACGAAATAGGCGTTGTCGCCGATCGTGGCGCCGCCGAAGCCATGCCGGCCGTGCGGCATCGGCGCGAGCGCCGTCCAGCGATCGGTTTTCGGATCGTAGCCCTCGTTTTCCGGAAACGTGTGGTCGGGCGGCAGCTCGCCGCCGAGCACCAATATCATGCCGTGGTAATAGGCGCCGGCGAGGCCGCTGCGCGGCGTCGGCAGCGGCTCAGCCGACGTCCATTTGTCGGTCGCCGGATCGTACACCTCGTGCAGCCCGGTGCGATCGACCGGTCCCTTGAAGCGGCCGCCGATGACGTGGATTTTTCCGTCCACCGCGATGACGACCAGATGATCGCGCGGCGTCGGCAGCGGCGCCGCTTCGCTCCATTGGCCGGTTTGCGGGTCGAAAACTTCGTGGGTCGCCACCACGACGCCGTCGAGGCCGCGGCCGCCGATGACGTGAATCTTGCCGTCCACCGTGGCGGCGCCCACCGAGCCGCGCGGTCCCTTCATCGGCGGCAGCACGCGCCAAGCGTCGGCTTTGGGATCGTATTCGAAGGCGCCGGTGCCGGCGCCCTTGTGCACCGAGCCGACGAAGCCGCCGAAGGCGTAGATTTTGCCGGCGGCCACGGCGACGCCGAGATGATCGCGTCCCTCGGGCAGCGGCGCGCGGGGGCGCCACGAATCGGTCGCCGGGTCGTATTCGTCGTGATAGGGGCCGGCGGTTCCGCTTACCGATCCGCCGAGCGCATGCAGCTTGCCGTCGAACGCGACCGCGGCGACTTCGGCGCGCGGCGCCGGCAACGGCGCTTTCATGGTCCAAGTCCCTTGTGAAGAAGCGCCCGGTGACGCGCCGGGCGGCGATTGCCCGTTCACCGTGGCGATAAAGCTCAGGCTCCACGCGGCCGCGAGCAGCACAGTCCCGATGGCAAGAAGACGTTGCGATGCAACAGAGGTTTTGTCGGCCACAGTGTTGTCCTCCCCGGCGCGCGGATGCTTATCGCGCACCCATCGCGATTGACACTGTGTCATCCACGCCGATCCGCTGCAGCAAGAATCTTGCGGTCGGTCGCGGCAGACTGAACTCGGTCAGTTCCCGCTATGCCCCGCCCGCCTAGGTGCCATGCCTCGCATGCGGTCCAGGAACCGCACCCGTCAGCCTCCCGTTGTCGTTGACCAGACGATCGGTACACGGAGGACTTCATGTCGGACAATTGGAACTCGGATTACGACTACCGCAACGATCCGTTGCGGCGCGACCCGGCTTACGATCCCGATGCGCGCGCCATGAACGCCACCTGGGGATGGATCGCCGCGGCCGTGTTCATTGTCGTGGTACTGGCGGTCGCCTTTGGCATCGGCCACGAGCCCGGCCAATCGGGCACCAACACGGCGTCCAATGATGTGTCGCCGCCGGCGGCGACACGCATGGCGCCGCCGCTCACTGCGGCGCCACCGGCTGCCCCGCCCGCAACCACGCCAACGCCGAACTCGCCGGCTTCCCGGTAAAGAAAACACACGGCCAACTGCAACGGCCCCGGCTCGCTGCCGGGGCCGCTTCGCGTCAGTCGGTAACCTCGCGCGCGATGTCGAGCGGCTCGCGTGTCACCGTCACGCCGCCGGCTTCGCTCAAGCGCACGACATTGACCGTGCCGGCATATTCCGGCGAGCCGGAATAATAGGCCGGCACCACGCCGTTGCCGACACGCACTGCGCGATTCCAATGGCCGAGCGCCACGTAATCGGCGCCGGTCGCGGCGATGTCGTCGTCGCCGATCAGCCAGGACGGCCGCGGGCCGGTGCCGCGATCGGGCTTTGGCTCGTAATGTCCGTGCGCCATGGCGATCAACCAGCGGCTGCGGCGCGTGCGCACCGTCGCGAACGGAATCATGTCGTCATAGTCGCGGTGCGGCCGGCCCCAGACTTCAAGCGCGAGATTCGGAAAAGTTATCGCCTCGTCGTGGGTGACGCCGATGACGTGCAGGTTTTTCACCGCCTTTAGCGGGCCGTCGCGATAAATCGCGGTGGCGACGGCCGGATCGTGATTGCCGGGCAGGATGACGACCGGCAGCGCCGATGCGCCGATCACCGCCGCCGCTTGCTCGATCAGGTTTTGCGGCACGCGATGGCTGTCAAAAGTATCGCCGGCGAGCAGTACCACATCGGCTGCAAGACCGCGCGCCGCTTCGAGCACGCAGTTAAGCCCCGCAGTGCCGTCACCACCGTGCAGCCGCGCGGTGTAATCGTGATCGACGTGCAGGTCGGAACTGTGAACGACGACGATGTCGCGGCTGGGTGGGTGGGGCATGCAAAGTGAAGCGTGGGCTTTGTTTCAACCCCCTGCTTTACTGCACGCGCGACGAAGTTGCCAACGATTAAGTCCCGGGCCGGACCTCAGCCCGTCGCGGACATGCCGGTGCGCCGGACGTGGCCAACGAATTTGGCGCCGATTTCGTAGCCGAGGCGCCAGACGACCCGGTAAATGCGCTCCTTGGCGCCGATATCGTCGCCGGTGAGCAGCAGGACAAAATCGTCCGCCACGTCGAAGCCCTCGACATGCAGCCGCACGCCGCCGTCGGAAATGTCGGTGATCAGGCAATCGCGCGGCAAGGAGCCGCTGCCGAACTGGATTTTCGCCACCCGGTTGATCTGCCGGCGCCGCGAACTTCGGCGCTCCTCCACGGACGGCAAGCTTTTGGGCTTCAACGCATTCATGCGCACGGCCTTTTGTGTTGCGGTCGCGCGCAAGCTTCGGCGACAGCCCCGGCTACCCTCGGGCGACATAGGTAACAGGCGGCGATTGCAGCGCCGCTAAGGGGCTCGCTGGCATTTGCCTCGCATTTTCTTGAAATTTGCGCTTTGTCGGCTGTGGCGGCGCGCTACTTCTCGAACGCCGGATCGATCGGCACCCGGTAGCCATTGGCGAGCCGGTTGGTCTCGTTCGCCATGCCGACCACGGCCATCAGCTCGCCGAACATCGCTTCGGTCATGCCGGCCTTGCGCGCCGCGGCGCCGTGGCTGGCGATGCAATAGCCGCAGCCATTGGTGACGCTGACGGCGAGATAGATCATTTCCTTGGTCACCGCATCGAGCGCGCCCGGCGTCATGATCTCCTTGACGCTCTCCCAGGTGCGCTTAAGCGACGCCGGATCGTGCGCCAGATATTTCCAGAAATTATTCACGTCCTCGACGCGGCGGGTGCGCTTGATGTCGTCGAACACGGCGCGGACTGCCGGTATGGCGTCGCGATATTCGATCGGACCGGGTGCGCTCATGACGATGGCTCCTCATTATGGTCTTGAGCACGTTAGCGGGACTTAGGCCTTCGCACCACCGAGACGCCAATTGACCAGGAACACGCCGACGACACAGATCGCCATGCCGATGAGCGCCAGCGGCGCCAGGCGCTCGTCGAACAGTAGCCACGCCATCAGCGCCGTCACCGGCGGGGTCAGGTAGAACAAGCTCACGACCCGGGTCGCCGCGGCGCGGCGGATCAGGAAATACAACAGCCATATGGCGCCGAACGACAGCACGAGAACGAGCCAGCCCAGCGCGAACAGGAATTGCGGCGTCCAGTGCACCACGCGCGTCTCGAAGACGAACGCGGCCAATATGAACAAAACGCCGGCGGTCGCATATTGCACGCTTAAAGCCGGCCGCCAGTCGATGCCGCCGCCGAACCGCTTCTGGTACAGCGTGCCGACGGTGATGCCAAAGAGCGCCACAATGGCGAACAGCCAGGCCAGCGGCGTGGTCTCACCGGTCGCCATCTTCTCGTGCACGATCAGATAAACGCCGGCGATGCCGAGCAATAGCCCGAGCCATTGCCGCGGCAACACCCGCTCGCCGAGCCAGCGATTGGCCAGCGTCGAGGTCAGCACCGGCTGCAGGCTGACGACGAGCGCGATCAGGCCGGCGGACAGCCCGTTCTCGATCGAAGCGAACACGCCGCCGAGATAGCAGCCATGCACCAGGGTCCCGGTCACGGCGCTGTGGAATAGGCCGGCGCGGTCCGGCCATTTCGGCCGGGTGAACACCATGACGATTGCGAGCAGCAGCACGACCGCGATCATGCGCAGCGACAAAATTGTCATCGGCTCCGCATAGGCCAGGCCGAATTTGGCGCCGATGAATCCGGACGCCCACAACACGACAAAGACGGCGGGCGCCGAAAAGATGGCAAGGTCTTCAAAGCTGCGTGGCATTGTACTCCTGTCGTGGCATCGGCACCGTATCGTCCTCTCCCGCATTGCGGAAAAGCGTCGCCTCACACGATCCCTGATAACCCAGCCGCACAGCGATTTGAATCGATTTTGTGGCTGTCCAATCACCACGCGGAAATCAGGATTGCAAATGCCGCTAAACCATTTAGCCCGATGACGATTGGGCTAAGGCAGAATGCGGTCCCACGGCGGGCGCAGAACGGCGTCGAAGCACCCTCGCCGGCGGGACATGGAGATGCGCATGCCGGGCCCGATCACGATGCTCATTGCCGATGACTCACACATCACGGTGCAGCTTCTGACCGAAGCGGCGCGACTGTCAAAACTGCCGCTCCGGCTCAGCACGACCGACAATGGGCGCGACTGCCTCACTTTGCTGAACGGCTCCAACATCGATCTCGCCTTCATCGACGTGCATATGCCGGAGCTGTCGGGCACCGAGGCGTTCTGGTCGGCGCGCAAGCTCGGCATCAAAACCTTCGTGACGCTGATGTCGAGCCCGCCGGCGGTCGAAGCGGTCGACATGGCGATCAAGCTGCGGGCCTATGAATTCCTGTTCAAGCCGTTCGCGCTCGACGATGCGCTCGCCATCATGACGACCTATGGCCGCATTTCATCGCCCACCAAGGTGCTGATCGTCGACGACTCGTCGTCGGTGCGCCAGATCGTCCAGAAGATCCTGCGCGGCAGCGTGTTCAATTGCGAGATCGCCGAGGCCGGCGATGGCGAAGCGGCTTTGACGCTCGCCCGCAACACGCCATTCGACGTGGTTTTCCTCGATTGCAATATGCCCGGCATGAGCGGCATCTCCACGATGAAACGGCTCGCCCTGGTCCAGCCGTCGCTGAAGGTCGTCATGATCTCGTCCGAGCGTAACCCGACCAACGAAACCGAGGCGCTCGACGGCGGCGCTTGCGCGTTTCTGCACAAGCCGTTCAATTCGCAGGACGTCGACCAGGTGCTGCATTGCGCCTTCGGCCTGCGGTCGCCCAATCTCAAAATGAACAGCACCGCGCCGCATTTCGACGTGGCGATCGAGGGCAGCACGATCCGCCTCGCCCACCGGACGAGCGGTCACATTTTCGAATATCTGTGGTGCGAAAGGCCGCCTTACCTGCGCAACGCCATCGTCCACGCCGCCGCCGCTTGCGCCATCACACCGACCCAGGTCGCCGCGGTCGCCGAGAAGACG
>Ga0210394_10008906_pt1 | contig 10227 bp, 9 predicted proteins | sample IncBWC12MmetaG_FD_160121 | JGI IMG/M metagenome (GOLD analysis project Ga0210394, IMG submission 160121) | Forest soil microbial communities from Barre Woods Harvard Forest LTER site, Petersham, Massachusetts, United States - Inc-BW-C-12-M | ecosystem: Environmental > Terrestrial > Soil >...
CGCACGCACCTATTTATCGCGCCGCGGTCTGCCGATGATCAACCAGACGGTTCTCGGCTACGCGAATTTGTCGGTGCGTGGGGAAGCCTGGCGAGCTTACGGCCTGCAGACGGCGGAGGGCGTGATTCAGATCGCCCAACCGGTGCGGGTGCGCGAAGAACTGGCGCGCGTGGCCGCGGAACGGGTGGTAATTCCGCTCATCTTGCTGCTGCCGATCATGGTCGCCGCAGTCGCTTGGATCGTGAATCGCGGCCTGCTGCCGCTGCGCTATGTGACTGCCGAGGTGCAGCGGCGCGATGTGCGCAGCTTGCTGCCGCTTGCCAGCCACGACCTGCCCCGCGAAATCGAGCCGCTGGTCAGCGAGCTGAATCGACTGCTGGCGCGCCTGCAGAAGGCGTTCGATACGCAGCGTGCGTTCATTGCCGATGCGGCCCACGAACTGCGATCCCCGCTGACAGCGCTGCGATTGCAACTGCAATTGCTCGATCGCGCTCCGGATGAGTTGGCGCGTGTCGAAGCCCGTGGACGCCTCGGTGCGGCGGTCGAGCGAGCGATTCACTTGGTGGAACAGCTGCTGGCCTTGGCCCGCAGCGATCCCCAAGAAACGGCCGGTGATTTTGCGGCGATCGATTTACGCGCCGCCGCCGCGCAGGGAATCACCGATACTCATGCCCTGGCCGTGGCGCGTAACATTGATTTGAGTCTCGATGCGGCACCGAACATTCTGGTTCGGGGGGATGGTGAAGCACTTCGCACGCTGGTGCGCAACCTTGTGGACAATGCCGTGCGCTATACCCCTCCCGGGGGATCCGTGCAGGTCCGTTGTCGCAGGACGGCCGAGGGGGTGCTGCTGGAGGTCAGCGACAGCGGCCCCGGTATCGCTCCGGCGGACCGGGAGCGGGTGTTCGATCGCTTCTATCGCCGCGCAGCCGCACAGGAAAGCGGCACTGGGTTGGGACTTGCAATCGTCAAGGCCATCGCCGAGCGCCACAACGCTGCCGTTCTCCTCGATGAGGCGCCGGGCGGCGGCCTGCACGTCGCCGTGAACTTTCCGCCGGGCTCTTAAGATTGCCTTAAGCAAGGCATGGGATGCTCGCCTACAGAGCAATTGCTCAACTAGCTTTCTTTGTAGGAGATCATATGCAACTTCGCACCGCTACACTGGTATGGTCGGCCGCAGGCCTGCTCGCCGTCGGCGCCGCAACGGGCTTGTGCGCCCCGGCTCTATTGCAGTCTTCGGCTGTGCCGGCCGCCGCTTCCGCATCCGCAACCGCTTCCGATCCAAGCCGCGATGCACCGTCGCAGCCCATTCCGTTGACGACAGCGCCGAATTATCGCGCGATCGTGGCCCGTAATCAGGCCGCAGTCGTCGGCATCACCACCGCCGGACCCATGAACACCTCCTCGGCGCAGGAGTTCTTTGGCAATCCGAGCGACGGCAATCCCCTGGGTCAGTTTTTTCGCGGCCTGCCCATGCCGCGGCCGCATGGCGTGCAGCACGCCCAGGGCTCCGGATTTCTCATTTCGGCCGATGGTCTGGTGCTCACCAATGCGCATGTGGTGGATGGCGCCAAGGAAGTTACCGTCAAACTCTCCGATCATCGCGAATTCAAGGCCAAGGTTTTGGGCGCCGATCGCAGCAGCGACATCGCCGTGCTGAAGATCGATGCTCATGATTTGCCGACGGTACATATCGGCGATTCGGATCAGCTGGCGGTGGGCGACTACGTACTCGCCATCGGCGAACCCTTCGGTCTCGAGGAGACGGCTACGGCCGGCATCGTCAGCGCGAAAGGCCGCTCGCTGCCCGGCGATGGCTACGTGCCCTTCATTCAAACCGACGCGGCGGTCAACCCCGGCAATTCCGGCGGGCCGCTGTTTGACGCCACCGGCGCCGTGGTTGGCATCAACGCGCAGATCTACAGCAATTCCGGCGGCTACCAAGGCGTGTCGTTCGCGATTCCCATCAATCTGGCGGTGCAAATCAAAGACCAAATCGTGAAGACCGGCAAGGTCGCGCATTCTCGACTGGGCGTCGAGGTGCAAACGCTGGATCAATCACTGGCCGACTCCTTCAAGCTGAAATCGCCCACGGGCGCGCTCGTGGCCAAAGTCGTCCCCGACAGCGCTGCTGCGCAGGCGGGTGTGAAGGTGGGTGATGTCATCCTCAAGTTCAACGGCAACCCGGTATTGGATGCCGGTCAATTGTCGGCACGCGTCGGCGTCGCGGCTCCCGGCGACAAGGCGTCGCTCGAGATCTGGCGCGATGGTAAACCAATCTCGTTGACCGCCATCATCGGCAATGCGGCCAAGGCGGTTTCCGCCGACGAGAGTCCGGATGCGTCGGCACCGGCTCGGTTGGGCTTGGCGCTGCGGCCGTTAAATCCGGAGGAACGCCGGCAGGCCGGTGTTGCCGGCGGTCTCATTGTCGAAGATGCTCAAGGTCGCGCGGCCGAGGCGGGTATTCAGCCGGGCGATGTGGTCCTGTCCGTCGACGGCACGCCGGTGCAAAGCGTGGAGCAATTGCGCAACATGGTGCAGGAGCACAGCAAGCAAATCGCGCTTCTCATTCAGCGCGGCGATCTTCGCCTGTTCGTTCCGGTGACACTAGGCTAGCCGGCGCGAGCGAAGTGTTGAGGTGTTGATGGTCTTTAGTTGAGGTGTTGATGGTCTTTTAGGTGTTGACGGATTCGCCGGTACGCGAAGGTCGCGTACCGGCGTTTCCCGTTTCACATCCGTTCGACAATCGTCACGTTGGCGATCCCGCCACCCTCGCACATGGTCTGCAGCCCGTAGCGTTTGCTCCGGGCGTGCAATGCATGAATCAATGTCGCCATGAGCTTGGTGCCGGACGCGCCAAGCGGGTGGCCGAGCGCGATGGCCCCGCCATTGACGTTCAGTTTTGCAGGATCAGCTCCGGTTTTTCGCAACCAAGCCAAAGGCACCGGCGCAAACGCTTCATTGACCTCGTATAGATCGATGTCGTCGATCTTCATCCCCGAGCGCTGCAGGGCGCGAAGGGTTGCGGGAATCGGCTCCTCCAGCATGATCACGGGATCGCCGGCAGTGACTGTCAAGTTGACGATGCGCGCCAGCGGCGTGAGTTTGTGCGTCTTCAACGCCCGCTCGTTGACGATGAGCGCGCCGCTTGCACCGTCGCAGATCTGGCTGGCGTTGGCGGCCGATATCACTCCGTTTTCTTGCAGCAGCTTGACCGCTGAAATCGCCTCCAGGGTCGCATCGTAGCGAATGCCTTCGTCCTTCGTATGCAGGGCCGGTCCTTCCGGAGTGTCAACGGTCAGCGGCACGATTTCCGCAGCGAATGCCCCTGCTTTCGTCGCTGCTGCCGCGCGGCGATGGCTTTCAAGCGCGAAAGCGTCGAGCTGCGGGCGACTCAGCCCGTACTTTTCGGCCATCATCTGCGCGCCCGTGAATTGGCTGAATCCGTGAACGCCAAAGCGGTCCTGAATCCGTTGGCTGATGGGTCCAACGCCAATGCCGCTCTTGGCAAATAAAGCGACGTTTGAGCCCATCGGGACACGCGTCATGCTTTCCACGCCGGCGGCGATCACCATGTCCTGGGTGCCGGACATTACCGCCTGAGCCGCAAATTGAATCGCCTGCTGCGACGATCCGCATTGCCGGTCGATGGTCACCGCTGGAACGCTGTTGGGCAATTTGGACGCCAGCACGGCATTTCGGCCGATTTGAAAAGCTTGCTCGCCTCCTTGACAGACACAGCCAACAATGACGTCCTCGAGCGCCGCCGGATCCACGCCGGAGCGTTCGACCAAGGCATTCAGCACTTCCGCGCCCAGATCGACAGGATGCCATCCGGCAAGTTTGCCGCCGCGCCGCCCTCCCGCAGTACGAACCGCTTCGACGATATATGCGTCCGCCATAGCCTAACTCCATTGAAGATGTCCACGACCGCCCCGCCACCCTCGTGCCATCTTAGCCGCTAATCCACGTCAGGCCCACCTCCCGCCGCAAGAGGACTTTAGCCATATGGACGCTCGGGAAGCCACTGACTAACTTCAGGCGACCATCAGATCTCGCACCGGCGTGCGGCCGTCCTATTGCGCAGCGCGTGGCGGAGAATCCGGAGTAAGTCACCGATGATGAAACAAGCCTGCGTCGGCGTGATTTTTGCCTGCTGTGCCGCTCTGGGAGCGGCGTCCGCACAGAATGCTGCCTCGCCATCATCGGCAAACCCGCCGCTTGACCCGCTCGAGCAGCTGTTGGCTCCTGTCGCGCTCTACCCCGACCCGCTGCTCGCACAAGTCTTGGCCAGCGCCACCAGTCCTGGCCAGGTCACGGAGATGAATAACTGGCTGCAGCAGAATAGGAATCTGCAAGGCACGGCGCTGCAAGAGGCCGCTCAACAGCAAGGCTTCGATGCGAGCTTTGTAGCACTGGCGCTGTTCCCGGATGTGATGAACCAGCTCGCCAGTCAGATCGAGTGGACCACCGAACTGGGCACGGCATACTTGAGCGATCCCACCGGCGTGATGAATACGGTGCAGAAATTGCGCGCGCAGGCCCAAGCGGCCGGCAACTTGAAGACTTCCCGCGAGCAATCGGTCACCACCGAGAATCAGGGCGGCCAGCAGGTGATCGTCATTCAACCGGCGAATCCGCAAGTGGTGTACGTGCCCGTATACAATCCGACGGTCGTTTATTATCCGCCCCCGCCGGATGCTGCTGCGGTTCTCATCGGCTTTGGATTGGGTATCGCCATCGGTGCGGCAATGAGCAACAGCTCCTATTACTATTCCCCATGGGGATGGGGCGCATGGGGTATGGGCTGGCATTCGCATACCGTCATCGTTCGGGGCGGCGCGTGGGCGGTGCCGCCGTATGCCCGCTATCCTTATGTTCGACCGGTGCCGGTGCCCCCCGGCGGTTATTATCGTCCGCGTCCGGTTCCTTATTCGTCGACCAACATCAATATAAATAGAGTCAACGTTAACAATCCGGGATACCGGGGCGGCGTTACACCACGGCCCACCCCCTACACACCGGTGGCGCGGCCTGCTACCCCACTCCCCTCGACAGGACCCGGAACGCGCCCCAGCACAGGCCCCGGGGCCACGACCGGGCAGCGCCCAACCACAAGGCCGGCCGCAGGCGATTCTGCGGCGACGCGGCCCGCGACGGGTTCCGGTGCACGACCCGCCACGCAGCCAACCTCACCCGCGCAACGCCCCGCACAAGCGCCGAGTCTAGGAAAAGCCGACTACGGCTCGCGCAGGTACAACGCTCCGTCCAATGTCCGGCCGAACGAGCGTGCACAGACCAGCTCCAGCGCTTTTACCGGCTACCAGAACGGCGGCGCCGAGCGCGCCGCGAGCCAGCGCGGACAGAGCAGCGCGTCGCGCGCACAGGGCAGCGCACCCCGCGGACAGGGCAGCGCGCCCCGCGGACAGGGCCGCAAACCAAGCTAGTCGCGCCAGGGAAACAGCAACATGAAAATAAATTCGATCATGGCAAGCATTGCAGTTACGGCACTGCTTGGCAGCGGCCCGTCTGTTGCTGCGCAAAGTGTAAAACAAAAAACCTTCGCCACTCCCGAAGACGCCGTCGTTGCGCTGGTGGACGGCAACAAGGCGGGCGACCTCACTGCGCTGCGCGCCCTGTTTGGCGCTGCAGGCGAGAAGCTATTGGATTCCGGCGATCCGGTCATCGATCAAAGAGGTAGAGAAGTTTTTCTGGTGGCCTACGCGGAGAAGGCGGCCCTCATGACCGTCAGCCCCACGCGCGCCATTCTCTATGTAGGAAACGAAGAATGGCCATTCCCCATTCCGTTAGTGAAGGAAGGCCAGATGTGGCGCTTCGACACGGCGGCAGGGGCTCAAGAGATCCTCTACCGGCGCATTGGGCGCAACGAATTGACCACGATTCGGGTCTGCCAGGCCTATGTCGACGCGCAACAGGAATATGCGGCCCAGGCTCATGACGGCAAGCCTGCCGGCATCTACGCGCAAAGAATCGCCAGTACTCCCGGCAAGCACGACGGCCTCTACTGGAAATCCGAGGACCCCGCGCAGCTCAGCCCGCTGGGCGAATTTGCCGCAGAAGCGGCCGCCGAAGGCTATCGAGACGTCAAAGGACAGCCGCCGGCCTATCACGGCTACCACTTTCGCATTCTTACCAGCGAGGGCGGGTCGGCGGGCAGCTATGTGGTGAACGGAGAGATGCGCAACGGTTTCGCGCTGATCGCGACTCCCGCCGTCTACGGAAGCAGCGGCGTCATGAGCTTCATCGTGAATCAAAAGGCGGTGGTATACGAAAAGGATCTGGGCCCGGACACCACAACTGTCGCCGCCAGTATCAACCAATTCAATCCGGATCCCAGCTGGCACAAGGTCGAATAGGCCGTCGCTGCGCGCCTCGTCGCAGCTGCGGTTCCCGAGCCACTCCAAATGATCAGCGTAATGGACCACCCTCTGCTGCTATTCGTGCTGTCATTTTTGACGCTGTGGCTCGCGACTCGATTTGGCGCGTCCGTTCTCAGAAGATGGATCAAACTGGAACCCGATGCGCGCAAAGACTTTGCCATCATCCTCACCACCACGCTGACACTGAACGGACTCATCATCGGATTCACCTTTTCGATGGCAATAGGCCGCTACGAGCAGCGCAAGAACTTCGAAGAGGCGGAGGCCAATGCGATCGGCACGGAATTCGTCCGCGCCGACCTGACGGCTGCAACGGACGCCGCGCAGATCCGCGCGCTGCTGCGCGCCTACATCGATGAGCGGTTGGCGTTCTATGCCGCCGGCGACGCGCAAGCGATCGAGCAAATAAAAACCCGCACTGCTCAGTTGCAGGGGCAGCTGTGGGCCGCAGTACTCGGCTCGGCTACGGCGCAGCCCACCGCCATTGGCGGTCTGGTGATCGCCGGCATGAATGATGTCTTGAATTCGCAGGGATACACGCAGGGTTCCTGGTGGAACCGCATTCCGGCTTCCGCATGGATTCTGATGGTGGCAATTGCCATCATTTCCCACGCGTTGATCGGTTATGGCGCGCAGAACACTCGCTCGGAAAGCATCCTGATGATGGTGCTGCCGCTGGTCGTGTCCATCGCGTTCCTACTCATCGCCGACATAGACAGTCCGCGATCCGGCGTTATCCGCGTGACGCCGCGCGATTTGACCGCTCTGGCCGAATCGTTGCGCGAGCGCTGATCAGACGGCGCTCCCCCGCTACTGGGCCACGAAACAGCCGTCGCCCCCTTGCGCGCAGAGCACCTGCAGTGTCTGACGCTGATCACAACCCGTCACGCCGATCGTGTACTGAGCGCGCTCCGGGCCCTGGTTCGCTAGCAATACTCTCGCCGGAGGCTGGATCGTCTCGCTCGACAACACCGTGGCCGTCGCAGTCGGACAGTTCATATCGAATCGGGCGCGCTTGAGTGCGAAGTCGACCGCCATGGGTTGCAGGGTGGTTGTGAGCGGCGTGGTGTTGCATCCCGAAATGCCCACCAATGCTGCGACCGGCAAAATCCAAAGGAATTGAGTGTGCTTCATGTGCGCTTACCGAGTCCAATGTTAAGGGTTTGGGCTTGTGAAGTTAGCTGCGGGGCCCGCTACCGTCTATGCGACCAAAGTCCTAATATTCCTTCAGTTCGTCTTTCGATAGCCGGAGTTTTGCACCGTAACATTGAGGTTTTTCGCAAAGGCGTCCAGCGTGATGTTCGATGTGTAAATCGTGCCGTCGTTCAATTGACCCATGGTCGCACTCATGGTGACGACATCCGTTGCGCCATCGAGGTAAGAGGAAACGCCAATACCCGAAATGATGTTATTCGCGATATCTATGGTTATGGCCAGGTTGTCCCCCGGCTTCTGGTAGTCATGGAAATTGAGTTGGGCGCGCTTGCCGGGATCCAGCACTTGAATACTGACCTTGCCGGCATCCTTCGTCGCCTGCAATTTGGCCGGGTCGGGCGGCACGTACGATTTCACCAGACTCACGGCGTTTTGCATGTACTCCGTCAGCTCGGCCTTTTTGTTCGCGATGATCCTGCCGCGCAGCCCCGGCTTGGTCGCGGGCGGAGGCGATGCTTCGATCAAGACTTTCTGTAGCGCACCATCCGCGCCGTAGTAGCAGCGCTGTTGTTTGCTCGACTTCTGCTCACCATTGAGGCTGACGACGGTGGTTTCGATCCATTCGTACTGCCTTAAGGCAACCTGGCTCGCGGCCAAGGTGGCCTTGAGGTTGGCCACACGCTCTTGCAGGGAGGGCTGCGGGGCTTGCGCGGCTGCAATGCCGCTGCTGGCGGCGAGTACGGCGGCAAGCACGCAGAATCCGGTTATTTTCGGGACCATGGGAGATTCCTTGAGTAAAAGCGGCGCCTGGGCGCGCCGCACAGCCTGCGCACAACCGTCCGATGTTGCAATTGGACTTTGATCCATCAGCCCGATGAATCGATGGCGAGCGTTACCTCGTCGAGCAAGGTGCGGATATCCAGCGGCTTGCACAGATACGCCGCCGCACCGAGGCGCAGGCACTCCTCGCGCATGGCGGGCGCATCGTGCGCCGTGATGATGACGATGGGAAAATTCGCGCCGGCCAGGTTGAGGGCGCGCTGAACCTCGGTGCCCGAGACGTCCGGCATCTGCAAATCAAGGACTAAACAATCCGGTCGATCAAAATGCCACGACTTCAAGAATTCGTCGCCGGAGGCAAAGCCGTGCGCGGCGAATCCGGCCGCGCGCAGTACGCGGACCACGGCTTTGCGAACCGATTCTTCGTCGTCGACGACTGCGATCACTGGCGTTGCACCACCATGAAAGCCGCACTTGTACGCCAATTTCAGCCGTCTGGAAGTTGGACATTAGGGGTGCTTCCAATTCATGGCCGTGGGGCCCGAGCCCAGCGCCGGTTCGACGCCAACGCCGACGCGCGCCGCCAGCTGCACAAGTTCCGCAACTGATCGCGCCACCATCTTCGACATGACTCGCGCGCGGTGCACTTTCACGGTTTTTTCGCCGGTGCCCAGATCTGCGGCGATCTGCTTATTGAGCCGGCCACGAATGACGTGCGCCATCACCTGCCGTTCCCGCGGCGTAAGCATCGCCAGGCGCCGTTGGATGGTGTCGCGGATGGCTCGTTCCAGACGCTGCTCCGCGTCGCGCTTAAGCGCCTGGTCGACCGCCGCGAATAGCTCCTGGTCGTCGACCGGTTTGGTCAGAAAATCGACCGCGCCTTCCTTCATGGCATGCACGCTGGTTTGTACGTCACCCCGTCCGGTCAAGAACACGATGGGGCGAGCGCCCGGCGAACCGACCAGCGAGTGCTGCAACTCGAGCCCACTCAAGCCGGGCATGCAAACGTCGAGCAACAAGCAGCCCGGCGCCTCGGCGTCGTGCTCTTGCAAAAAACAAGCCGCCGATTCGAATGCCCGCACCCGGTAACCCGCAGCCGCCAGCAGGCGCGACAGCCCCAAGCGAACTTCCCGGGCATCATCCACTATGAACACTGTACTCGTTGTGCCGTTCATGGCTTTCCTTCCCTGCCGTTATTGGTAGTGTGAAATGAAATGCGGCGCCGCGGTCGGGCCTGTTCGTTGCCCACAATCGTCCGCCGTGGGCAGCGACGATGGAATGACTGATCGCAAGCCCAAGCCCCATCCCGCCGTCCTTGGTTGTAAAGAATGGTTCAAAGACGCGCTCGAGCTGATCGATGTCGATGCCTTTGCCGCAATCGAGCACCGAAATACGCACGGTGCTCTCGTCGTCGGCGAGAGCCATCACGACCTCTATACGGCGGTCGCGCGCCGGATTGCCGCTCATCGATTCAGAGGCGTTCAGCAAAAGATTCAGCAATACCTGTTGCAGTTCAACGCGGTCGCCATGCACTTCCGGAAGTTCTTCGTCGACCCGTGTGTTGACTTGAACGTTGCGTTCCCTGAGCGTACCGCGCGCCAGCGCCAGGACATCGCTTAAGACCTCGCTGATCTCCAGGTCCTGAAACTTCGTTTCCCCGCGAATCAACAGCGCGCGCAGACGTTGAATGATTTGCCCGGCATGCTTGTCGTCGCTGACTATTTCTTGAAGTATCTCGCGCAGTTCCTCAATGTTGGGGTTTTCTTTCCTGCTCAGAAGCTGCGCGGCATTGGCATTGCATAGAATCGCCGTCAACGGTTGCTGCAGCTCATGTGCCAGCGCACCGGAGAGTTCGCCCAGCATGGCTACCCGTGTGAGATGCGTCAGCTTG
>Ga0210394_10008907_pt1 | contig 10227 bp, 8 predicted proteins | sample IncBWC12MmetaG_FD_160121 | JGI IMG/M metagenome (GOLD analysis project Ga0210394, IMG submission 160121) | Forest soil microbial communities from Barre Woods Harvard Forest LTER site, Petersham, Massachusetts, United States - Inc-BW-C-12-M | ecosystem: Environmental > Terrestrial > Soil >...
GGTAAATACGCACCGGCAAGGTGTCCGATATGCTTCAGGCCATTGGCATATGGGAGAGCAGCAGTAATCAGGTATCGTTTGAATTCCGCCATTTTGTCCAGTGCTTCGAAAGAAGATTCGCGCCTGGCTTGCGCGACCGGCGCAGGCGCAGAATCAGCCGGTTTGCATGGGAAGGATGGCAAAAATACCGCAATCCGATCCAATCCCAAAATGGCGATTTTCCAATACTTTTAGGCAATGAACAGAAAAAACTTTCTGTCATCTTTCCTTACGCTCGGAACCGCAATGTCGGGGCTGCCGGAGATCCGGGTTTTGGCCCGTGCGCAGGAAAACCCAACCCGCATTCCGCCCAACCTCGCGGATGGCGACCTCATGGGGATTTGCTGCCCGGCTGGCGACATGAGTCTGGAAGAAATGCAACCGGCTATCAAAGAAATCGGAAGTTGGGGATTTCGGGTGAAGCTAGGCGATACGATCGGCAAGAAGGATTTTACTTTTGGGGGCACCGATGAGGAGCGGCGGTCCGATTTCCAGCAAATGTTGAATGATCCGGAGCTCAAGGCGATTCTCTGCGCCAGGGGGGGATACGGATCAATCCGCATACTCGACGGATTACAATGGGAGGCCTTCGTTCAAAGTCCTAAATGGGTTATTGGGTTCAGCGATATAACTTACTTGCATGGTCACATCAACCGGAATTTGCGCATTGCCACCCTCCATTCAAAAATGTGCAATAGTTTTCCTGCTGACTGGAGCCAGGTTACTCCGTCTCAGGCGGACAGCATTCGGGCCATCCGCACTAGTCTTCGCGGAGAGCTGTTTTCCATCCCAGTTTCAGTCAATGAAAAGAATATCGCGGGCTTGGCAGAAGGGGAATTGGTGGGAGGGAATCTCAAGACGATGGAAGCCCTTTCCGGTTCAAGGTCCGCATTCGACACCCGGAATAAGCTCCTGTTTGTGGAAGATAGCGGCGAATACCTGTACAGCCTGGACCGTTGTCTTTGGAATTTGAAGCGAGCGGGTCAGCTGGACCAGATCAACGGACTCGTGGTGGGAGGATTCCGCATTCGGCCCGATGATCCGGGTGACGAATTCGGCATGTCCCTGGAAGAAATCGTGCTGGAGAAAGTTCGGGGTCTGGGCATACCGGTGTGCTTTGATTTTCCGGTGGGTCATCAGCCTGAAAACTATCCGTTGAAGTGCGGAGTTAGTTACCAACTGCGGGTTCAGCCCGACCAGGTCCGGTTAGCCGAATCGGCTGGTGTTGGCTCCAGGCCCGGATAATTGGTCGGAAAAAAGAACATGACAACCATACCTTCCTACCTTCAGCCGGGAGACCGGATTGGGATGACCTGTCCGGGAGGGCATATGTCCCTGGCTTCGGCGCAGCCCTGCATCGACACGTTCCGCCAATGGGGTTATGATGTCCAAGTGGGCCAGACCATCGGTGATCAGTCATCCAATTATTTTTCGGGTTCGGACGATGAGCGGTTACAGGACCTGCAGCAGATGCTTGACGATGACCAGGTCCGGGCGGTATTTTGCGCCCGCGGAGGATATGGCTTGAGCCGGATCATCGACCGGGTACAATTCGAATCTTTTCGAAAAAATCCCAAATGGATCATCGGCTTCAGCGATGTAACGGTGCTGCACACCCATGTGTACGTTAATTTCCGGGTGGCGACCTTGCACGCCCCGATGGCATCGGCCTTTCCCAACGGCGAATCGGCCAACCCATATATATTGTCCCTTAAAGCGGCGCTGGAGGGAAAGAAATACCGCTACCAATGGCCGGTAAACCAATTTGACCGCAGGGGAGAAGCGGTCGGCGAGCTGACCGGGGGCAACCTAAGCTTGCTTGCCCATCTGGTCGGATCCCGCTCAGACTGCAAAACCCGCGGCAGGATCCTGTTGCTGGAAGATGTGGGTGAATACCTGTACAATATCGACCGTATGATGCATCAATTAAAACGAAGCCGAAAGCTGGAACGACTAGCGGGAATGATCATCGGAAGCTTTACCGAAAACAAGGATACGACCAGGCCATTCGGCCTGTCAGCCTATGAAATCATCTATGAAGCCGTAAGGGACTATGATTTTCCGCTGGGCTTTGGTTTCCCTTCCGGTCATGTCCGCGAGAATTACGCCCTGAAGCTGGGTCTGGGCCACAAGCTCAGGATAGGTCGGAACAAGGCAAGCCTGGAAGAGTAGAATGCCGGCTGGAAAAGGCCGCCCTTGCAAAAGACAGTCGCCCGGTCCAGCTTGGGGGCTTGCCCCTGAATGAATGGTTGGGCCGAATCTGGTTGAATCGGCTGCGAAAATAATTGGGGTTTTTGTACTGCGTTAGGGAATGGGACCGTTCAGGTGGATCCCGCCCGGCGAAGGCCTCAAAAATGGGCATTAGGCCTGTTGGTACGCAATTGCTGCGTATTTTTAGCGCGGATGAACCGGATAAAGAAAATCCTGCTTGCCTTCCTGGGAGAAAAAAGATACCTGCAATGGCTCGCCCAATCCTTTCAGCCCCTCTATCGCTGGGGCTGGCTTGGCAAATCCTATCAGGACATCTATTTCCTACGACACATCCTTCGTCCCGGCTACTATTGCTTGGACATCGGCGCCCATTTAGGCTACTATACCTTGGAAATGGCCCGGTTGGTTGGTCCTCTGGGCCGCATATTTGCCATCGAACCCATCAGCAAATTCCACAATACCCTGCAAGGCCTGTTGCTCAGGAAGAGTTTTAGCCAGGTAACGTTGTTCCGATATGCGCTGGGAGGCCAGGGAGAAGAAGTACAGATGGGCATTCCCCGAGTCGGAGGGATGAAGAAATTTGCCTACGCCCGCGTGCTGGACCAAGATAGTGGCCTCGAGTTTGTGGAAACGGAACAGGTGCCCAATCGCACTGGTGACCGTTTGTTCGGGGATCTTCCCCGATTGGATTTCATCAAATGCGATGTGGAAGGCCTGGAAGTTCCCGTTTTCGGTTCCATGATGGCGGTCTTGCGGCAACATCACCCGATTATCCTTTGCGAGCTCGCTGACCGCGGGGAACGGATCAGGCTGGGAGAAATGTTGTCGCCGCTGGGATATCGCGCTTATTTTTTGGCGGGCGGGGAATTGGATCCCCTGGATCTGGACTCGGAGATCCGGCCCCTGGCACATAACCATTATTTCATCCCCGAGGGAAGATTGGACGGACTTCCCATTTTTAGGAAGAAGGAATCGGCCCATGCATAAGTGTACTCCTGGAATGGGGCTCGAAGGTCTACACCCGGCGTTTAAGGTTCATATCGGGCAAGGGAGACACAATCAGCGGAAATTTTTCGACGGTGACGTTGGAGGGGTCTAAACCAAAGCCCCTTTCTTCGGACAAGCTGAGCTCCTTTAGCCAGAAATACAGCTTCATGACCACGCGTTCAAAGAAGGGCAGCTCGTTGTCCTGGCTCAGGTATTTTTCCATGACGATGATTTGAAAATCACCCACCACGTTGTTTCTCTCCAGAGACTCGTACCGGCTGGTGATATTCACCTCTTTATTGGCGACCAAGTCTTCCACGACCTTGCGGAACATCAGGTTGATCTTGGGCTGGATGCGGAAACCCAACCGGAACTCCACACGTATGATATCGTTGGGTATGATATGGTCTACGGAATATTCGCAGGTATATGGATCATCCAGGGTGTCTATATGAACGAACCAATAGATGTCGGCGCGTTTCGGTTTCTTGTTCAGGATGGAGTAAATGATCTTATGCTCGATTTCCTTGGGGTTATTGGCGCTGGTCATATAGACCAGGTGGGTAGCGAATTTGGCCACCGACCGGTCATTGCTCAGCTCCTGGATCTGGGGAATATAGTGCTCCATCCGGACGAATTCAACGTACCGGTTCTTGATTTTTCGGGAGCGGTACCACACATACATGACGGTAAACAGGCCACCGCCCACGATAAGCGTAACGAATCCGCCGTGCGGAAATTTCTCCAGGTTGGCAGACAAGAAACTCAATTCGATGGTCAGGTAGACCACGAGATATAGATAAACCGGCCAGGTCCCTACGCGACGGGAAATAAGAAAATTGGCGAATAAAATGGAGGTAGAGAGCATGCATAGGGTTATAGCCAGGCCGTAGGCCGCCTCCATATGAGCCGAATTGCGGAAATACAGTGTTATCCCCGCGCAGCCCAGGAATAGCAAAAAATTGATTCCGGGAATATATTGCTGGCCCTTCTCTTCCGTAGGATAATTGATCCTCATCTTGGGCCAGAGGTTGAGGCGCATGCTTTCGCTGATCAGTGTAAATGATCCGGAGATGAGGGCCTGGCTGGCGATAATGGTGGCAGCCGTCGCGATGATGATGCCCGGAATCAAAAACCAGGCCGGCATAATTCCGTAAAACACGCTGCCGCGCGTGGTGTCGAAGGTTTTGCCTTGGTAATTGAGCAGGAGCCAGGCACCCTGCCCGAGGTAATTCAAGATGAGGCAGGTTTTAACAAAGATCCAGGAAACCCGGATGTTGGATCTGCCACAGTGTCCCAGGTCAGAATAAAGGGCCTCCGCCCCGGTGGTGAAAAGGAAAACAGCCCCGAGGATCCAGAACCCTTTGGGATAGGTGGTGAGTAATTGGATGGCATAATGCGGGCTGAGCGCACGGAATATCTGGAGATAGTCCACCAGGTGCCTTGAACCCAGCATGGCCATCATCACGAACCAAACAAACATGATTGGTCCAAACAATTTGCCAATCGAATCCGTGCCGAATTGCTGGAGGAAGAAAAGCGCCAGCATGATCCCCAACACCAGGTAAACGATGGTGGATTGCTCTACCAGGTGAAAAGCAGGCATTTGCCGAAGGCCTTCCACGGCGGAAGTAACGGAAATGGGCGGGGTAATCATTCCGTCCGCTAGCAGAGCGGCGCCGCCGATCATGGCCGGGAGGACCAGCCACCTGCGTTGCCGGCGCACCAGGGCATAGAGGGAAAAAATCCCGCCTTCCCCTTTGTTGTCTGCTTTGAGTGTAAGCCAAACGTATTTGATTGTAGTCTGAAGCGTCAGGGTCCAAATGATGCAGGAGAGCGCGCCCAAAATGAGTTTTTCAGAAATGATCCTTCCGCTGACGATGGCATTTAGCACATAAAGAGGGGAAGTTCCGATGTCTCCGTAGATGATTCCAAGGGCGATCACTAGGTTGGCAACGGTAACCTTATTAATCTGTTTACTCACGGATGAGTCAGTTAAAGTAGTTGTTTGTCAGGGGACTGTCGGCATATGGACAAGCGAGCGAGCGAGCTGGTTTTCCCAAAGCAGCAAAGATATACGGAATGGGTTAAATCAAATTTGCATTTTTTGGACTTCGGGCAGGCCCATTCGGCAATTTTGCAAGGCGCTAACAGCATAGCATTAAACTTTTGAGTAATTTACCATTTCATATTGGCCGCTATTTTCACATCAGATTCACCAAACTCCGGGAAAGGGCCTGGCGAGCGGTTCAACGTCAACCGACAAACCGGGATTCTGTCCGGCGCTCAATGACTAAAAGTCTCCAGATGAAAACAGGGATGTTGATTTTGACGATGCTGGGGCCGTTGATGCTTTCCGCTCAACACATAGCCTACACCGAACCGGAACAAACCGACAGCCGGCGAACCAATTTCGATATTGTCGGAAAGATCGATGGGAAGATCCTCGTCTTTAAGAACAATCACAACGACAATTCAATTTGCATCTATGACGACGACATGAAGTTGATCGACCGGGTTGCGCTGGATTTCATGCCCCAGAGCTACATTAATGTGGATTTCATCAATTATCCGGACTATTTCTATTTGATTTACGAGTACCAGAAAAAGAATGTGGTTCATTGCACCGCTGTAAGGATGGATGGGAATGCCCGCAAGATCGGAGAGCCGATCGACCTGGACACCACGCAGGTTGGCTTTGCAGCAAACAACAAGATCTACACCGTGATCACCAGCGAAGACAAGCAGTATATCATGGCGTTTAAGATCAACAGCCGAAATCCAAGGAATTTCATGTTCACTTCCTACCTGTATAATAACCAGCTTGAACCGATCGACCGGCACCGGATCTTTCTTCCGATGGAAGAACGCAATGCCCTGTTCACTAGTTTTCTCCTGGACAATGAAGGCCAATTTGTTTTCGGCAGGTACAGCAAAAGCGGGACGGGGGATTATGTTTCCGGAATCAGCCTGGTCACCAAGACGGCGCGCGCCGACAGCTTTGTGGTGCAGGATATCGGATCCAATGAACGGTTGCTGGACGAAATCAAGATCAAGGTAGACAACAACAACAAGCGATATATCCTGACCGGTTTCTATTACAAGCAGCGCAAGGGCAATATTGAAGGGGTATACACCGTGGTTTGGGACAAGACCAGCTCAACCAAAATGAAAGAAACCCTTACCGTGCTGAGCGACGATATACGAAACCAGGCCAAAAGCTCGCAGTCGAACCAAAAGATGGCGTTCAACGATTATTTCATCAAGAACATCATCGTGGAGCGGGACGGAGGATACCTTCTGGTCAGTGAATGCGACTTCACCACATCTCGCGGCGTTCCGTTCAACCGTTGGGACTATATGTACGGCTATAGCCCATGGTCCAGTCCCATGGATTACTATTCTTCCTACTACAATCCGTACAATCCCTATAACCGGTACGGCTCTCCCTATTCCGGGAACCGGTACAATTCCGAAAACATCCTGGTCCTTTCCTTCGACAAGGACGGCAACCTCAGCTGGACCAATGTGATTCCCAAGAGCCAGTTCGACGACGATTCCGATATCCTCATTTCCCACCACATGATGAACACGGGGGGCGAGTTGCATTTTCTATACAACCAATATGAGCGGCGCACCCTGCTCCTTTCTGACCAGAGCATTACCCCCGACGGAAAACTAACCCGGTATCCCACCTTCAGGAACCTGGACAAAGGATATGATTTCATGCCGAGATACGGGAAGCAGGTCAGCAGCAGCCAGATAGTCATTCCATGCCTATACAGGAACTATCTTTGCTTTGCTAAAATTGACTTCTAAAACCCCTGCTTGGTGATTGGCGTTTTCAGAAAACAAAACCCCGGCAATCCTTTTTTTCTACTCTTCTACGCCCTGGTGCTGAAGGGTAACCTGTTTTTGCACCCCTATCTTCCCGTCCTCAACAAGGAGGATAATTATCTCTACCGCTATGTACTTAAGGGGCTGCGCCCGGTTTTCCAGCAGGGGGCCATCTGGTATTCGATCCTCAGCTTCGCCCTCCTTTTCCTACAGGCGCTTCTGTTCAACCGGATCTGCAACTACCACAAATTATTCCCCCGTCCGAATTTCCTGCCGGCCATGACCTACCTGTTGCTGACGAGCCTGCTTCCGGACTGGGGCCATTTTTCTGCTCCCCTGCTCATTAATCTGATCATGATTTGGGTTTGGTACCGAATGATTGAGTTGTATAACAATCCCCATCCGGTTACCGCCATATTCAATATTGGCCTACTGACTGGCCTGGCCAGCCTCCTGTATATTCCGGCGATGTGTTTCCTGCTCATGCTGCCGTTTGCCCTGATCTTAATGAGACCATTTCGCGTGCAGGAATGGCTGGTGGGCTTCCTGGGCTTTACCGCTCCCTATTATTTTGTGATGCTCATTTTTTATTTTGCCGGCCAGCTGCACTGGAACAACGCATTGCCCCATATCCTGGTTACCCTGCCCGCCATGCCTGCTTCTCTGGCAACTTCGGTTGGCCTTTTCCTGCTCCTGGCGCAATTCATCATCGGGGGCTATTTTGTCCAAAACAACCTGAACAAGATGCTTATTCAGGTTCGGAAAGCGTGGAGCCTCCTGCTGGTTTATCTGATCGCCGCGGTCCTGGTTATCCAGATCAACCGCGCGAATTCTTACGAGAACTGGATCGTAACTGCGGTTCCCTTTTCCGCCTTTTGCGCTGCGGCCTACTATTATCCCAACCGCCTCCTATTTCCGCGACTGCTGCATTGGGCTTGTTTTGCCTATGTATTGTGGGTGAGCTACTTCTGATGCGTTTCTCGGTTCCGGCGATTACATCTACCTTTGGGGTGCCGGCAGAAAGCTTGTCAAGAGCAGGTCCCGAAGGCCTTGCGCCGCTGCCGCAAAACAGTCACCAACCCGGTTTTATGAAGTTTGGCGTAGTCGTTTTTCCCGGATCCAATTGCGATAAGGATATACAGGATGCCCTGCAGGAGGATCTCGGCCAGGAAGTGATCATGCTCTGGCATAAGGATACTGACTTGAGTCATTTCAACACCGAAGACTGCGTGGTCCTGCCCGGAGGATTCTCCTTTGGTGACTACCTGCGCTGCGGGGCCATTGCCCGCTTCAGCCCCATGATGCAAAGCGTGGTGGAGTTTGCTGGCCGGGGCGGAAAAGTTTTCGGCGTATGTAATGGGTTTCAGATTCTTTGCGAGTCCCAGCTGCTACCGGGGGTCCTTTTGCGCAATGCCAACCAGCAATTCATTGGAAAAAATATCTGGCTGCGGGGTTGCGGGGATGGCGGCAAGCCGATCATGCTGCCGATTGCTCATGGGGAGGGCCGGTATTTTGCAGATGAAAAAACCCTGAAAGACCTGGAAGCCAACGACCAGGTTATCTATCGTTACTGCGATGCCGCTGGAATCGTAAATGAGGAAGGAAATCCGAACGGATCCATTCACTATATTGCCGGAATTTGCAATCGGAACCGCAATGTGTTTGGCATGATGCCGCACCCCGAGCGGGCCTGTTCGCAGGCCCTGGGCAACACCGACGGCCGCAGGGTCATAGAGGCCCTTTTCCTGGACCCGGCCAGCAGCCAGCGGACTTCAGAAAAAAGGATGGCGCATTTTTAGCTTTTCTTTTGCAACTCGTGTTGCATTTTTGCCTTTTGATTCACCCCATTTCTCGAACACAGATTATGAAAAGACTTTGGATATTGTGTGCAATCCTCGGCATTGGTTCCGGCTTGACCGCTCAATCCCTCAAGCAGGTACAATGGGCATACCGGACCAAGAAGATCGGCGACCGGACCTATGAGGTGCATATGACTGCAAACATCGGCGGGGATTACCACCTTTATGCGCAGGATCCGGGAGGGGATGGTCCCATCGCCACCACGTTTACGTTCAAAAAGTCCCCCTTGGTCGTGTTGGACGGTCCCATAAGGGAAACCGGGAACCTGGTAAAAAAATTTGAAAGTGCCTGGAACCACGACGTGCGGTATTATGAAAAATCGGTTGATTTTGTGCAGGTTGTGAAGGTTACGGGAAATGTTAAGACTCATCTTACAGGAAAGATTGAATTCATGGTCTGCAACGATCGGCAATGCCTTCCCCCCTCCCAAGTGGATATTCAGGTAGAGCTGGGAGGATAGGTCCTTTCAGGCTGCTGCAGCGGCTCGGGTTCAGGCGACAGAATTTTTTCGGCAATTGCATGCAAACAGTCAAAGCACTTTTTGGATGGGTTTTATTGTGCTTTATCCAGCATTCGGCGCTGGCGCAGGACAGTACTGCCAAGGCGGTCCGTTGGACTTATGCCGGAGCAGGGACGAAGGGAAAGGACCTGCTCTTTTCTTTCAAAGCCGCACTAGAGCCCGGCTGGAAATTGTTTTCTGTAAGCATGGCCGACGACCTTCCAAATACCCGGGTTCAGCTGGACACGCCGACCCTTGCCCGGATCACCGGGATTGAGGAAAAGGGAATTTTGAAACATCATCCGGATTCCTTGTTTGGAGGAGCCGAGGTCCGTTGGTTGGAAAAAAGCGCAGAATTGATCGTTTCTGTCGATCCGGGACCGGGAAACCAACCCATTCGAGGCAATTTGAATTTTATGGCCATCCGGGGAAATGAAGTGGTTGGCCCGGAAGCTGTGGCTTTCCGATTTAGGCTCGACGGGACCGGGAACCCAGTGGCTGAGTCTGCGGCGCTGGAACAGTCCCTGGCCGGGGGACGGGAGCTTCGCCGGTCCCCCATAGATCTGTCGCACCCGGTAAATTCCTGCGGGGGAACGGGCGGGGAGAACAGCAAGTCGGCGGGACTTTGGACCCTGTTCGGGCTGGGCTTCCTGGGCGGCCTGATCGCAATCCTTACCCCATGCGTCTTTCCGATGATTCCCCTTACCGTCTCGTTTTTCACCAAGCAGTCCGGCCCAAGGAGAAAAGGGGTCTATCATGCACTTCGGTATGGATTCTTTATCCTGCTCATTTAT
>Ga0210394_10008908_pt1 | contig 10226 bp, 11 predicted proteins | sample IncBWC12MmetaG_FD_160121 | JGI IMG/M metagenome (GOLD analysis project Ga0210394, IMG submission 160121) | Forest soil microbial communities from Barre Woods Harvard Forest LTER site, Petersham, Massachusetts, United States - Inc-BW-C-12-M | ecosystem: Environmental > Terrestrial > Soil >...
CAGATTATCGACGTTCAAAGCTCCGAACTGTTTCACGAATCCGCAGCGAACTTACCGCATCCGATTAAGTGGATGTGGCGTAACTTAAAAACGCTTTCGAACTTCGCACTCCAGGCAGCCCCCCTGTTTTGGCGCAAGGTGCAGGAGGAACGAAAGCGGCCTGTCGGTCTTTCGCCGAGGATCCCGGACCTCAGCCGCTGGTCCGACAAAGGAATTCACGCGGCGTGGATCGGCCACAGCACGGTCCTCCTGCGCATCGACGGTTTCACTATCCTCACCGACCCCGTCCTCAGCACCCGAATCGGCATCGGCATCGGGCCGCTCGTTATCGGCTTGAAACGTCTGGTTCACCCGGCCATGAGCATCAAGGATCTCCCTGCGCCCGATCTCATCCTGCTCTCGCACGCCCACATGGATCACTTCGATCTCCCCTCTCTGCGGAAGCTCGAAAATCCGCGAACTACTGTGGTGACCGCCATCGGCACCAGCGATCTCCTGCGCGCCGGCAACTATCGTTCGGTCGAGGAACTTCGCTGGGACGAAGCATGCCAGGTGGGTCCGGCGCGAATCCAGGCGTTTGAAGTGAAGCACTGGGGCGCACGAATGCAGACGGACACGCATCGCGGCTACAACGGATATCTCATCGAATCCGGACGCTACCGGATCGTCTTCGGCGGGGACACGGCGTACACAGACACGTTCCGCTCGGTCCGCACCTCGAAGCCGGTCAACCTCGCCATTATGCCGATCGGGGCCTACGATCCGTGGATCCGCGCCCACTGCAATCCGGAACAGGCATTGGCGATGGCCAACCACGCCGGTGCGGATCTCGTCCTCCCGGTCCATCATCAAACGTTCAAATTGAGTAGTGAGCCGTTGAAGGAACCGATCGAACGCCTGCTCGCTGCCACTGGCTCTGCCGGATACCGCATCCCCATCCGCAACATCGGCGACCAGATGACTCTGGCCCTCGCCTAAGTCGCTCATTTGGCGCCCGGAGAGATTCGAACTCGTAGATCCAGGCAGAAAACGTCGTCGCTTCCAATCCCGCGGTCCACGGTTGCGGCACGCCTGCGTGCAAGCCGGCCAAAGCAGAATCGTCCCATCTGCCTGTCGCAAGCAGTAATCGTTAGCATGCCGGTCACTCGGCTCATCTTGTAGGGCGGCCAATTTTGGCCGCAGCCTGCCTTCGGGCAGGCTTTTTCGACGATCAACAAGAGCCGCCTGAAACGCGGCTGCAGCCAAATTGGCCGCCCTACAACGCGATGCGAATGCACCTCTGAGCCGCCATGCGCAGCATGCGGATTGCTTGATTCGCCGGAGATTCCGCATGCTGCGCATGGCGGCTCGGAAGTGTTTTCTTCGATTAGAAGCCGCAAAAGAGACAGCGGGTGTATACTAGGGCACCCTGGATTGAAAGCGGTAAGAACAGGAGGGTGGGATGCTCCGGAGAGAAACGATCGCATCGATCTCGATCGCCATGGTTCTGGCCGCCACTGGTTGCTCAACAAAGGAAGCCCCTCCGCCTGTCGCCAGTTCATCGGCCCCGGCGCCATCCGCTTCACCCGCTGTTCCGACAGCTTCGCCGGCAGCCGCACCCGCCTCTGCGGCGGCGGTCATTGCCACCGCCGACGGCGAAACCGACGGGATCAAAGCGGAGATCCTGGGTCTCAAGCGCGACAGTGGCGGGACGGTGACGCTCAAATTTTCAGTGGTCAACAATTCTAAGCAGGATATGGGTTTCGGCTACGGTTTCGGCGACGACGCGAATTTTCATATTACGGATTTTGACAGCATCGGCGGCGTGAACCTGGTTGACACCGTGAATAAGAAAAAATATATGGTGGCGCGAGACTCGGAAAACCATTGCCTCTGTAGCCGGAACCCGGGTGGCGTGGCTCCAGGAACCCGGAAGAACCTCTACGCACAGTTTCCTGCGCCACCGGACGATGTGCAGAAGATCAACGTGGTGATCCCCCATTTCTTGCCTGCCAATGACGTCCCCATCAGCCGTTGAGGGAAGAGGCCGCCGATGAGATACTGCACTTGGGCGCTTACGGTGTGGGTGGCTGCCGTCCTTCCGTGCGCCGCGCAGGAGACACAGCAGACTGCGGATCCTTCGAAGTATAAGGTGCTCGATCTGGTATACACGGTTAACGATATCGGTGGCAAAGTGCTGGATCTCCAGGTCAAGGAAACGACCACCGAGGTCCACATTGAGATGGCTGCCGATGTGCTATTTGACTTCGATAAAGCGGATATCCTGCCCAAAGCGCAGACGTTGCTTGGCCAAGTCGCCGATCTGCTTCGCCAGAAGGCCAAGGGGACGGTGCGAATTGAGGGGCACACCGATGGCAAGGGCTCAGCGGACTATAATCAGAAGCTGTCAGTGCGGCGCGCGGAGGCAGTGAAAGCGTGGCTGGTGAAACAACCGGGTCTGAAACAGACGCCATTCGCCACGTCCGGCTTTGGCGCCACGCGGCCTGTGGCGCCCAACGCCAAGCCCGACGGGAGCGACGATCCGGAGAGCCGCCAGAAAAACCGCCGCGTGGAACTCAGCTTCAAGAAGTGAATTTCCTGGTCGCAGAGGTCCCCCCGCTTGAGCTACTCGACTACAAAGGCAGCCAATATGGGACACAACGATCCGATCGCTTACCTGGGTTTAGCCATGGCCGGCGATAATGCCGGCAGCGGCGCGAACTCACGGCTCGCATACCTCGCCGGGCATCGCGACATGAGCATCACGAAACGCTACGTTCACCTGCGGGAACACAACACGCGCCGCGATGAGAAGGCCCGCGTGGCGTTGAGTGGGTGCAATTCTGGGCATGCCCGATTGCGAACACACAATCACTTTCAGCGACTGTACTAACTTATTTGACTTTAGTGGTGCGCCCGGACCGACTCGAACGGCCGACCTTCTGGTTCGTAGCCAGACGCTCTATCCAGCTGAGCTACGGGCGCAATTTCGATCGAAAACCCTACAAAACTAGGCTACCACAGGCATGGAAACGGCCGCACGAAAATCACCTGGCGGTCGCTGTCCACGTTCCACTGTCCACCGCCTGATCGCCGGCCGTGGTTTTATACGCCCCTTCGATTGTCTTGCCTTTCAACGTCGCCTCGGTCGCCGATTGCAACAGGGTGCCCTGCGCGTCGAATTCGTAAACCATCTTGAATTTCGCGCCCTCGGCCTTAAAGGAGAGCACTTTGCAAGTAATTTCCTGACCGCCCAGCGTGAATCCGATTTCAGGCGCCGGTGCGCCTTCGCGAAACGTAATATGGATGTCGCCGCCCCCGCTAGCGCCGGTCCACTGTCCTTTATACGTGCCCGGAGTGATGGTGTCCTGCGCGGCCAGCACCGTTGCCAATAACATCACGGAGGCCATGCTCATCTTCATCCTTTCACCTTACTAGAAAATAGTGCGTCCCAGCGCCGGGCGAAGTGCGTTATTAGTCAGTAGAACAGTGATCACAACGGGCCAGGCAACCGGGAAGGAACAGCGCGTGGACCATGCCGAGCCGCGAACCTTCGCCGCGGTGCTGCGGGCGCAGCAGTCGATGGTGTTCAGCATCGCCTACCATTTCCTGAGGGATCGCCCGGCAGCCGAGGAAGTGGCGCAGGACGTGTTCCTCGAACTGCACAAGCGCTTCGAGAAGTTTGAAAGCGACACGCATATTTTGTTCTGGTTGAGAAAGGTGGCCAGCCACCGGTCGATCGATTATGTCCGCAAGCGGAAATTGCAGGCGGCGGTTGGTTTAGATGACGCTCCGGCGCCTTCGGTGGACGGCCAGCCGGAGGATCATTTTCTGAATCGGCGCTTGCAGTCGTTGATCGGGTCGCTGCCCGAAAAACCTCGCATGGTGATGGTCCTGCGCTATCAGGAGGACATGATGCCGGAGGAGATTGCGTCGGCGATGGATATGCCGGTGCGGACGGTTAAGAGTCATTTGCAGCGGTCGCTCGCGATGTTGCGGGAGAAGATCGATCGCAGCATGGGGGATGTACGATGATGGACGATTTCGAGAAACAGATTCAGGACGCGCTCGCCAGAAAAGAGCCGTCACCGTTTTTTGAGGCGCGGGTGTTAGGCGCCGTGAAGCGGCAGGCGAGGGATCGCCGGGCTTCGATGCGGATGTGGTGGGCGACGGTTGCCGCGGCGCTTGTCATTGCCATCGCCGGATCGGCGTGGCAACATCAGCGCAGCGAACAGGCGCGGGAGGACGCGGCGGGCAGGGAGGCCAAGGCGCGCCTGGAGCTGGCGCTTAGAATCACCAGCGTGAAATTACAGAAGATCAGTCAGAAGGTGGAAGGTATATGAAATTTGCGATTCCAGTATTGTTAGGAGTTCTGCCGCTGGCGGCCCAGGACATTAAAATGCCGGCGAATCTCGACCGGCTGGAAGCCAAGGCGTCCGAGGTGGTGAACGTTCAGCTTGACGGCGCGTTGATACAGCTCGCCAGCCGTTTTCTGTCCGATAAGGACCCCGACGAAGCCAACGTCAAGCGCCTGGTGGGCGGCCTGAAGGGCATCTACGTTAAGAGTTTCGAATTCGAGGAGCGCGATCAGTATAACAAGAGCGACGTCGAAGATCTGCGTGCGCAATTGCGCGGTCCGGCCTGGGCCCGCATCGTCGGCGCCAGCAGCAAAAAGAAGGGCGAGAACTCCGAGGTGTATCTCAAAACGGAGGCTGGACAAATTACGGGCCTTGCGATCATCGTCACAGATCCGAAGGAACTGACTATCGTCAACATTGTCGGCTCCATTCGTCCCGAGGACATTCGCGACCTGGGAGGGCACATGGGAATTCCGAAGATCGACATCGGCCCCGACAAGAAGGACAAGAAAGGCAAGGAGGACGACAAATGAGATCCGCTATCTTAGCCGCTTTCCTGTTGACCGCCGCGACCGCGCAGGCCGCCGATCGCGAATTCACGGAAGTGGTGCGCGTCATCTCCGACGAATTCCATACCCGCCCCACGTCGATTCCCTTGTTCGGTCTGGTGAATGTGTTCGCCGCAGCCATTCGTCCGGCTGGGACCAGGCATATCGACCTGGCGGTGTTCCAACATCTCAGCGATCACGACCGTCAAGGCCGCAATCTTTCCGAAGCGATCCTCAATGCCGTAGGCCGATCCTGGAAGCCCTTCGTGCAGGTTCGATCGCGCCGCAACGGTCATGAAGAAACTGTGCTGGTGTACATGCGCCAGCAGGGCAACGAATGGAAACTGTTGGTGACGGCCGTGGAGCGCGACGAGGCGACGGTGGTTCAACTCCTGCTGAATGCCGATGCTCTGGCACGCTGGATGGCGTCGCCTGAACACTGCGCGCGGCACTGGAACGGTGAGACGGAAGAATAACCGGGATTCCGACTGGCAAAGAGAACGTTACCGATACTAGTGCTTCGACCGGATGAACAGTTGGTTATCGTCCGGACAGCGACGCTCGCAGGAGCCCCAAGCTGTCAGCTTGGGGTTTGCGCGGGTTCCAGTGCGAACCCCACGCTGACGAGTCTGTGTGAAAACTCCAGTGCCGAAATGTGATAACTTCGGCCGAGCATACCGCAGTTTTCACACAGACTCTGACGCATGGGGCTGAACAACAAATCGTCCGGTCATAGCACTAGGAATCCGCGTGCCGAGAAACTATCGCCAGTGACCTTCGACAAACACGTAGTCGTGCCCGCGATGGTCCCAGCGATGATCCACCCATCGGGCATTCGCCCGCGGCGGCGCCACCCAGACCCCCGGCGTCCACACGTGCGCGTGGCCATCCCAGCGATGATATCCACGCTGGTAGACATAGCCAGGCTGAGGCGCCCTGCCGCGCACCTCGACCACCGCGCGAGGCGGCGCCACTTGCACAATAACCTGAGCGCCCATCGCGCTGATCGCCAGCAGGCAGCCGGCAAACGCAGTTAAAATTGTTCTTCGCATTTTTTTCCCCTTCACTGATAGAGCCGCGCCGGGGCAATTCTGTTTCGCAATGAATTTCGCGACCGAAGGTAGGAAAGCACCGAGGAATCGGCATCTGCCAATTTCTGGTGTCGCATATCTAAAGTTGGGACCAATCCGCGTAGCGAGCCCGGCGCCCAAAGTCCCTTTTATCGCCAGTGGCCTTCGACAAACACATAGTCGTGCCCGCGATGCTCCCAGCGATGATCCACCCATCGGGCATGAGGCCGCGGCGGCGCAACCCACACCCCCGGCACCCACACGTGCGCGTGCCCATCCCAGCGATGATACCCACGCTGGTAGACATAGCCGGGCTGAGGAGCCCTGCCGCGCACCTCGACCACCGCGCGAGGCGGCGCCACTTGCACGATAATTTCGGAGCCCATCGCGCTGATCGCCAATAGGCAGCCGGCGAACGTAGTCAGAATTGTTCTTCGCATTCTTCCCCCTCACTGGACTAGAGCCGGATGAAGGGACATCCATTTCGCGTTTCTTAGTAACGATCGCTCCCTGCGGTCGCGGCTCGGCAAGCAGTTGATTTACGTAGCGGGAAGCGATCCGCTCCAGTCTTTCACCTCGCCCGCTCCAGCGCTTCGCGCACTCCGGCGATCAGCACTTCCGGGAGCATGGGCTTGGTCAGCGCCGCGTCGATGCCCAACTCGCGGGGAAGCCGGCTGAGCTGAGCGTCCTCGAAGCCGGACATGGCGATCACCTTGACTCCCGGATAGTCGCGGGTCAGCAGTTGCGCCAATTCCACGCCGCTGCGTCCCGGCATTTGCACGTCGGTGAGGACCACATCCACCGGGCTTCGCCGCAGAAGGTCGAGCGCGCCGTCAACGTCCGCCGCATCCGTGACGTCGTACCCGGCGCTTTCGAGCACTCTGCGCAGCACCGTTCGAATGGCCGGGTTATCATCCACAATCAGAACGCGCCCGCGCATCGAAACAAGTGGAGGAGCCGCTGCTGAGGCGCTTTCCGCGGCCTCCTCCATGAGTTCGTCGCTGCTCAATGGAAACAGAATCCGGAACGTCGTGCCCTTGCCCGGCGACGTCTCCACCTGAATATGTCCGCCGCTCTGCTTCACGATTCCGTAGACCGTCGCGAGGCCCAATCCCGTGCCCAGCCCCATCGGCTTGGTGGTGAAGAAGGGTTCGAAGAGGTGGCTGCTCGTCTCCTCATCCATGCCCGTGCCGTTGTCGCGGATGGCCAGGATCACATGCCGGCCGGCCACCGCATCCGGGAGCCGGCGAGCCTCGGCCGGGGTCAACTCCGTATCCGCCGTCTCGATAGTCAGCCTCCCTCCGTGCGGCATCGCATCGCGGGCGTTCAGAAACAGGTTGAGAATCACCTGGTGCATCTGGCCCGGGTCGGCCTTCACCCGCGCCGCCGACGCGCTGGGCGCAATCACCACCTCAATGTCGTCGCCTAAAAGCTGCGCCAGCATCCTGGCCGTTCCCAGAATCACCTGGTTCAGGTCCAGCACCTTCAGTTCCAGCGACTGACGGCGGCTGAAGGCCAGCAACTGCTGTGTGAGCAGCATCGCCTGCTCGCACGCGGCGTTCATCTCCGCCACGTCGTCCCGCAGAGGGCTCGCGGGATCCAGGTCTTGCGCCAGCAGCCGGCTGTAGCCGCGAATGATCGTCAAAAAGTTATTGAAGTCGTGCGCCACGCCTCCCGCCAGGCGCCCCAGGCTCTCCAGCTTTTGCGAATGCCCCAGCGCCTGCTGGGTCTCGCGCAACTCCGCCGTCCGTTCGATCACCGCCGTCTCCAGGCCGCGCCGCAGCCGGTTCAGCTCGAAATTCGCCCTCGCCGTCTGCCGTTCGGAATTTCGCAGGTTAGACATCAGGCGTTCGCCGCTCATCACGATCACGCCGAAGGAAACCCCCGTCAACGCCACCGCCACGCCGATAAACGAGATCGCATTTACCTTGGTTGGCGCGAAGAAATCCGCTATCGGCGGCTGCATAAAATAATAGATGCCGCGCCAGAGCTGTAGCAATCCGCAAATCACCAGCAGCCAGCCGGTGTACTTCATCCCGATTTCCTGATCCTTCGGAATTTCCGTCAGCAGCACCTTCCCCGCGAACAGCGCGGCGCAGCCCATGAAAAGGCCGGCCACCAGGATTCGCACGTTCAAATTGTCCGTCACATATCGAAAATAGAGAATCAGGGCCAGATTCAAAGCGCCCGCCGCGTAGGCCTGCCATGTCCGAGGAGGCAAGCCGCGGAATTCGCGCGCCGCTTCGATCACCATTACCGTGAGAGCCGTCGCCATGATGTTTGCCACCACGATGGTGACCCAGTCCGGCAGTATCATGCGCAGGCTGAACAGCAGCAGCGCCGGCGCGAACAGCGCGTGTGCCATCGCCCACCGTCCGAAACCCGGAAACGTGGTGCGCATCCGCCAGATTAAGATGTCCAGCAGGCTCAGCACCGTAGTCACCAGGAGCGAGGAAAACATCAGCGTCCTGTTATCCAGCTGCATGCGCGGTATTATACTCTCCGGACGCCAAAAATGAAGCCTTCATTGATCACTCTGCCCCTGTTTTTCGCCGCGTTGCTGCCAGCGCAGCCCGTACAGCTCGAAAAACTGGAGAAGAAGACCATTCTCCTGTTCACGCCTCACCCCGACGACGACACGTTCTGCTGCGCCGGCACGCTGGCCCTGCTCGCGCGCCGCGGAAATAATATTCACATTTTCATCTACACCAACGACGATAAAGGCTCTTACGATCCGGACATGACCGGCGAACGCCTCGCGACCATTCGCAAAATGGAGGAGGAAAATTCGTGCAAGGCGCTCGGCATCCCCAAGCAAAATATTCACTGGCTCCAGTTTCACGACGGCATGCTCGAGTACGCCAATCCCCTCGACCTGGTCGAACAGGTCACGAAGATCATCCGCACCTACCGTCCCGACGTGGTGATGACCATTGACCCCGGCTCCGAATACGTGCGCTGGCATAAAACCGACCATCGCATGGCCGCCAACAACACCATCGACGCCATCCGCGCTTCCGAATGGCATCTCTATTTCCCCAGCCAGCGTTTGCACGATGGCCTGGAGCCATGGCAGGTGCCCGTCGAAGCCTATTTTTACGTGACGCCGCAGGATGCCAATTATTGGGTCAATATCGACGATGTGCTGGACCTCAAGCTGACCGCCGCCGTCGCGCATGTCAGCCAGTTCGATCCGTCGGTGAAAAAATATCGTCCCGATTGGGACCCCAAGGATCTCGCGGCCACCAAAAAATATCTCCTCAGCCGGGCCGTGAAAAAAGACGGCCACGTGGTGGAATCCTTCCGCATCTCGACGCAATTCAACCAGCAATGAGCGAGCTAGCCATTCTGGGCGGCAATCCCGTCCGCCGCGAGCCTTTTTCCCGTTGGCCTCAGTATCTGCCGTCCGATGCCGCGCGATTACAACAGGTCCTTGAAAGCGGCCATTGGGGAGGATTCCCCGTGCCCAGCCGCTACGCTGCGGAGTTCGCGGAAAAATTCGCGGAATTGCACGGCGCGCGCTATGCGCTTTGTATCGCCAACGGCACCATCGCCCTGCTCGCCGCATTGCAGGCTGCTGGAATCCGCTTCGGCGATGAAGTGATCGTGCCCGCTTATACATGGGATGGGACCGCGACCGCCGTGCTGTTCGCCGGAGGAGTCCCCGTCTTCGCCGACGTCGATCCCGATACTTATTGCCTCGACATTGCCTCGGCGGAGCGCGCCGTCACCTCGCGCACCCGCGCCATCATTCCCGTTCATCTGGCGATGCGTTTCACCGACATGAACGGACTCACCGCGCTCGCCCAAAAACACAATCTGAAAATCATCGAGGATTGCGCGCACGCCCACGGAGGCCGGTTTCAAGGCCGCGGAGCAGGCTCCATCGGCGACCTCGGCTGCTTCAGCTTTCAGGAAAGCAAGCTCATGACCGCGGGCGAAGGCGGCATCGTGCTCACCAGTAGCCTGGCCCACTTCGAACATCTGCAATCGCAGGTGAACTGCGGCCGGGCCAGCCTCACCGACGAATATAAACAACAGGCGCTCGGCTCGAATTATCGAATGACGGAGTGGCAGGCCGCGATGCTCCTCGGTCAACTGGAGATGCTGCCGGAGTTAGCCGGGAAGCGCGCCCGCCGTGCGAATCGATTGAGTGAAGCTCTCGCCTCCATCGACGGCGTGCGGCCGCTTCCTCCGCAGTCCGGCATAACGCGCGAAACAAATTACTGCTACGTATTCCAATACCGCGACCCGCCCGTCAGCCGCGATCT
>Ga0210394_10008909_pt1 | contig 10225 bp, 8 predicted proteins | sample IncBWC12MmetaG_FD_160121 | JGI IMG/M metagenome (GOLD analysis project Ga0210394, IMG submission 160121) | Forest soil microbial communities from Barre Woods Harvard Forest LTER site, Petersham, Massachusetts, United States - Inc-BW-C-12-M | ecosystem: Environmental > Terrestrial > Soil >...
GCCTGGAAGCTCGCGCCCGCCACCGAAAGCGCGGCCCCCACCAGAATTCCAAGCAGGATGCGCGGCAGGCGCAGATCAAAAATAATCAGGCGGTATTCGGTGGGCAGCTCATTGGCGCGGCCGATGGCGATGCGCCCGAGGGCGAGAACCAGATCGGTGACCGAGACCGGCACAGCGCCCAGCTTGAGCGCCAGCACCACGGTCGCCAGCAGCAGCGCCGCGAGCCCGCCGCAGGTCCACAAGAGTCGCTTGACGGTCAGCGGGCGCACGCGCAGGCCTCCTCCACAATGGCGCGGGAATTCGCGGACGGCGCGGCGCGAGAAGCGAAAGCTTCCGGGTGCAGCGCGCGCGCCAGCTGCTCGATAGCGTCCAACATGCGCGGCGCGGGCCGGTTGATCGAATCGCTGACGACAACGATCTTGTCCTGCTGCACCGCCTTCAGAGCTTTCCAACCAGAGCGGTTGCGCAGCGCATCGATGTCGCGTTGCGTGTCTCCGGCGTGCGCGTCGGCAAAGACGAGAACCTCCGGCTGCTGGTGGACCACTTCCTCGAGGCTGATGTGCGGCCACTCAGCCCTGGTTTCCACAATGGAGCGGCCGCCGGCGCGGCGCAAGGCGTCCCAGATAAACGTATTGCGGCCCGCCGAGATCAGCGGATCGGTCCACACCACGAAAAACACGCGGCGCGGCGGGATGCCTGTGAGGCGGCGATCGAGCGCGGCGAGGCGGGCGCGCATCTCGCCGGCCAGGGCTGCGGCGGAACTTTCCACGCCCAAGGCGCCGCCGACGTGCTCCACGGAAGCAATCATCTCGTCAATGGAATGCGGCTGCCCGGTGACGAACACGGGCAAGCCGGCGCGATCGAGGGCGTCCACGGTTTCGCGCCGGTTGATCGATTTTGTAGCCAGCACCACGTCCGGCATGAGAGAGGCGATCGTTTCGAGACTCGGATTGATGAGGCCTCCGACGTGTGGTTTCTGCAATGCCTCCGGCGGGTAATCGCAATAGTTGGTGTCCCCGGCAAGGTGATTGCCGTCGCCCAAAGCGAATACGATTTCGGTGAGATTTGGCGCGAGCGAGACGACGCGATCCACCTTCTGTGGAATCCGGACTTTCCTGCCGAGTTCATCGGTGAGCTCGCGGGCCGGCGAAAGAGCAGTGCGTGCGGGGCCGGCTTGCGCAACGAGGGCGCGCCCGCCAAGCATCAGAGAAGCCGCCAGGATTCCGGCACAAAGCGAGCTAAACCGAGGCTTGCGAAGTTTTGGGTTCTCGCCGCTGGTCGCGCGCAACTGGAATGGCGATTTCATCGCGTTGTTGGAGTGCCGCAAAATGAAAAAGCCTCGCGAGAAGCACGAGGCCCACCGAGCCGCGCCCTTTCTCGCGAAGGGCGCCGGCTGCCACGGCCCGGGAGGGTGTCCTGACTTACGGCACGATGCCGATTACAGTGGCGGGACCGTGGCCGATTCTCACGGCCTTCCCCGCTTCCCAAGCCTGCGAAATGTCGAGTGGCAGTCTATGTTGCGCGAAGGGGAGTGTCAACACCGCGCAGGTTTGGCGCGCGCCTCGGGAATCGATGGTTCTTTGAACGCTCAGGTGCGCGAGACGTCGCGCGCGTCGGCCTCTTCGCTCCAGTGGACGTCGTCGATCCACCAGCGGCCGTCGCTGCGGATCAGCGTGAAGCGCGCGCGGTAGTCCTTGTCGTCTGAACCGTGGAGAAAAATCTCCATGGTCGCACCGGGACCAAACTCGGAAGTGGTTTCCACGCGCACCACGCTGGCATGGAACATCCGCCAGTGGCGCACGCATAGCTCGTGCCAGCTATCGAAAGAAACCTGGCCGCGATAGCGGGGTGAGAACATGTCGTAGGCGGGGCGCAACTCGCCGCGATCGAGCGCCCGAAGTTGCGCGCGAACCAACTCCTGAGGGCCGGTGGAAAAAATGCCGAACGGTGTACCCACGCGAACCAGGATCCATGAGGTCATGACAAATGCGGCGAGGGCCAGCGAGAGCAGCAGGAACAGATTGTGGCGGAACCTTCGCCGGCGCGCCGCTGCGTCTTCGTCGCCGACGACTATGGCGGGGCTAACCAGCGGCCACACCGGCTGCGACGCCGCTGCTGCGATCAATTCAACCGGCGGTTCGGGTTGCAGACCTGCGACGGGCTCTGAACTTTCTTCGGGGAGATGAGAACCAGGGATATTTTCGGGGTCGCCCATGAGGAGCTCCCGCGCCGCGGGGAGACGCGCTTAGCCTGCCCTAACGATTCTTCCACTGCGGCTTGCGTTTTTCAAGCAGCGCGCGCAGACCTTCCTGGGAGTCCTCGAGGCGGTACAGCTCGTTCAGGAAAATATTCATGGAATTGCGCAGGGCGTCGCGCAGGGACATGCCCATGCCGGCCAGCACCGCCTTCTTGGCCATGCCCAGCACGGCGCCGGATTGCGCGGTGATTTTTCCGATCAGCTCGTTCACCGCGGCCTGCAGTTGCGCCTCCGGCACCAGGCGGTTCACCAGGCCCAGGTCGCGCGCCCGCTCAGCGGAGATGGCTTCGCCGGTAAGAATCAATTCGAGCGCCCGCTTCGGCCCGACGATATGCGGAAACATCGTCGAAGCCAGCGGCGGAAATATGCCGATGGTAATTTCGGGCAGGGCAAATCGCGCCCGCGGCGTGGCCACCACTAAATCCCCATAAGCGACCAGCTCCGCGCCGCCGCCGATGGCCGCGCCGTCCACCACCACAAGCACCGGCTGCGCCGCGTCCACCATGGCGATGCAGGTCGAATGAAACGCATCCACCATCGAAAAGGCTCGTTCCCCGGTGTACTCGCCGATATCCACGCCCGCGGAAAATACCTTGCATGCCGAATCCAGCACGATCAGCTTGACCGCGGCGTTCTCGGAGACGGAAGTAACTCCCCGCGCGAGTTCCCGGAGCATCTGCTCGTTCAATAAATTGTGCTCGGGACGCTGCAGCGTGAGCCGCGCTACCGGACCGCTGACCTGCACGCGAATGAACTCCAGGCCGTTGGCAGCGTGAGGCGCGGATCGTATGAGGACATCTTCGGTCTGAACTTCGCTGGCCATAGTTGGGCTCCGATTCATGCTAGCACGCCCGTCCGAAGCCGAACCCGGAGCCGTGAGGGCCGCGAAGTTAAGAGTTAACAGTCGAGAGTTGAAAGTCCGCAGCAAAGCATCGCCCCATCGCGGTGGCGGCGCGAGATCAAACCCGTTAACTCTAAGCTACCGCCGCGGTTCACGAATTACGAATCACGACTCACGAATCACATGTCTTCATGTATCCTATCCCGCATGCACGACCTCGGATATTTTCGCGAACACATCTCGGAATTCAAGCAAATGGCCGCTAATCGCGGCGCGACCATCGACTTCGACGGCTTCGCCGGGCTCGATCAGGAGCGCCGCGAGCTGATCACCGCCACGGAGCGCCTGAAAGCCGCGCGCAACAAGGCCAGCGACGAAATCGCGCGCCGCAAGAAAGCCAAGGAAGACGCGTCGGCGCTGCTCTCGGAAATGAAGCGCGTCTCCGAAGAGATCAAGCAGGCCGACGAGCGCATCGTTGCGCTTGACCAGCGCCTGTCGGACTTCATGCTGACCGTACCCAACCGCCCGCACACCTCCGTTCCCGTGGGACATGACGCCGGCGCGAATGTCGAGGTGCGCCGCTGGGGCGCGCCGCCGAAATTCGATTTCAAGCCGCGCCCGCACTGGGAAATCGCCGAAAACGCCGGCATCCTCGATTTTCAGCGCGCCGCAAAAATTGCCGGGACGCGTTTTGCGATTTACAGCGGCCTCGGCGCGCGTCTCGAACGCGCGCTGGCCGCGTTCTTTCTCGACACTCACGCGGCCAACGGCTACACCGAGATTCTTCCGCCGTTCATCGTCAACACCGCCGCTCTCACCGGCGTAGGCCAGTTGCCCAAATTCGCCGCGGACATGTTTCATCTCGAGGGCACGGACCTGTGGCTGACGCCCACTTCCGAAGTGGAACTCACCAGCCTCCATCGCGACGAAACGCTCGACGCCGCCGTGCTTCCCATCAAGGTCTGCGCCTGGACCGCCTGCTTCCGCTCCGAGGCCGGCGCCGCCGGAAAAGACACGCGCGGCCTGAAGCGCCAGCACCAGTTCCAGAAAGTGGAAATGTTCAAGTTCACGCATCCCGATCGCAGCTACGAAGAGCACGAATCGCTCGTGGCCAACGCGGAGCAGATTCTGCAAAAGCTGGGATTGCACCACCGCGTCGTGCTGCTTTGCACCGGCGACATGGGCTTCGCGTCTTCCAAAACGTACGACGTCGAAGTTTGGCTCCCTTCCGCCAACGAGTTCATGGAAATTTCTTCCTGCTCCAACACCGAAGCGTTCCAGGCACGCCGCTCCGGCATTCGCTTCAAGCCCAAGGGCGGCGGCAAGAGCGAATTCGTGCACACGTTGAACGGCTCAGGCCTGGCGGTGGGACGCACCTGGCTGGCCATCATGGAAAATTATCAGCAGGCCGATGGTTCGGTGCTGATCCCCGAAGTCTTGCACCGCTATTTGGGAACGGATCGTATCCCCGCCAAGCCCTAAATGTGCCTGCGTGTTGCGCGCGCTCCCCGGCTAGCGCCCTGCCTGCTTCGGGCAGTCCTGTCAGCCGGTCGGGAGCCTCTAGCGCGCCCATGCCGCCGTGTGTTAAGGCATTTATTATGAATACGTTGCCGGCTGTCAAGACTGGCGCTAGGCGGTCAGCAGGATGCCCATCCAAGCATCGCCCTCCAAAAAATCCCGGTTCTTGGGTTGACACCGCTTTTCCCGGTTGACTACACTCGCCTTACTGTTCGGCCCAAAAGCCGCGCAGCGTGCGTGAGGAGTCGACCATTCAAGGGGCTTCGGCCCGCCTGGTTCTCTGGACCGCAGTCGCATTGGGTGACCGGAGAACACGCGCGGCAGGCTGGGGCGCAACGAGCCGCTGGGAAGCGTCGAGCGGGTGAGTTTACAACAGCATATCGATAGCTGGGTGAATCGAGGTCTGGCGTGGCTGCTGCGCAAACTTTTTGCGCGGGTCACCGGAAACTCCTGGAAGTCCTCTGCGCCGCATCCGGCGGAGGGGCGAACCGCTGTTCCCCTGCACCATGATCCCTGGTGCGGCACGTACGTTTCACCCGAAATTTCATTTCCCTTGCAGCAAGCGGGCCAGGTGTTGCACTTCTGTTCGTCCGAGTGCCGCGCGCGGTACCAGCGCTCTTCGGGGCGCGCCGCCAGCGCGTAGCTCGATTCTCAAGGAGAAAAACGTCCATGGCCACGGTGGTAAAACCGGTCCCTCAACCGATCCTCCCGCGCATGGCCCCGCGCGAAGACCTGAATCCGTTTCGCATCGCGCAAATCCAGTTTGATATGGCGGCGGAGTACTTGAAGCTCGACGCGGGCCTGCGCCAGATCTTGCGGGCTCCCAAGCGCGTGCTGGAAGTTTCCATCCCGGTGAAGATGGACAACGGGCAGACCAAAGTGTTTGTCGGTTACCGCGTGCAGCACAACGTCTCGCGCGGTCCGGCCAAGGGCGGGCTGCGCTACCACCCCAACGTGACGCTCGATGAAATAAAAGCACTGGCTGCCTGGATGACCTGGAAAACGGCAACGGTGAATCTCCCCTACGGCGGCGCCAAGGGCGGCATCGTGTGCGACCCCAAGCGTATGTCCAAGGGCGAACTCGAGCGCATGACGCGCCGCTACGCCGCGGAAATTCAGCCCATCATCGGCCCCGAAGTCGATATTCCCGCGCCCGACGTTTACACCGATGCGCAGACCATGGCCTGGATCATGGACACCTACGCCATGACCGTCGGGCACGCAGCGCCGGGTGTGGTGACCGGCAAGCCGGTTTCTATTGGCGGCTCCGAAGGACGCGTGGACGCGACCGGGCGCGGTGTGCTCTACGTGGTCGAGGAAGCCTGTAAGGTGAAGAAAATCAATTTGCGCGGCGCCAGCGTCGCCATTCAGGGCTTCGGCAACGTGGGCTCGGCTGTGGCGCGGCTCTTCGCCGAGAAGAAAGCGAAGATCGTTGCGATCAGTGACTCCCGCGGCGGCGTGCATAACCCGCGCGGCATCGATCCGCTGCGCGCCCTGCGCTATAAGGAACGTTCGGGCACGGTTGTCGGCATGCCGGGTGCGTCGCGCATTTCCAACGACGAGCTGCTGGCGCTGAAGTGCGACATCCTGGTTCCCGCGGCACTCGAAAATGTGATCACCTTGCACAACGCCGACCAGATCAAGGCCAAAATCATCGCCGAGGCCGGCAACGGGCCCACCACGCCCCACGCCGATGAAATTCTTTCTCGCAAAGGCATCTTCGTGATTCCGGACATCCTCGCCAATGCCGGTGGCGTTACCGTCAGCTATTTCGAGTGGACGCAGGACCTGCAGGGATTTTTCTGGCAGGTGGCGGAAGTGAACTCCAAACTGGAATTCGTGATGCGCCGCGCCTTCAACGACGTTCACGAAACCATGCGCAAGTTCCACGTCTACCCGCGCGCCGCCGCGTACATCCTCGCGGTCGGCCGCGTGGCCGACGCCACGCTGGTACGCGGCCTGTTTCCCTAAAAAATACTTATCCTCCCCGCGACAGTCACCCACGGCAAAATAAGTGTTGCGTGAGGCGTGTCACACGCGTACATTTCGATTTGCCGGCTCGCGTGATGCACCTGCGCAGCCGGTCCACGTTTCTATGGGTGATTTTTGCTGAAGGACTCGAAGAGTTGTCCAACCACATAAATACGGCGCCGCCGATTGTGCTGACCATCGCCGGCTTCGATCCGTCGGCCGGCGCTGGAATTGCGGCGGACCTGAAGACCTTCGCCGCGCACAATTGTTACGGTGTCGCGGCCATCACGGCTCTCACCGTGCAATCCACGCAGGGCGTGAAGTCTGTGCATGACACGCCCGCCTCCGAGCTGCGCGCGCAGCTCGACACGCTCCTCGAAGATATCAGGATTTCCGCCGTCAAGATCGGCATGCTGGGGCATCGCGGAAACGCTGTGGTGGTCGCGGAGTTTCTGGATCGCGCGGGCATCGCGAACGTTGTGCTCGACCCGGTCATGAAATCGACCTCGGGCACAGCCGATTTGGTCGATGCCGGCGGAATCAAGTATATCGGTGAAGAACTGCTGAAGCGCGCGACGGTGGTGACCCCGAATATCGCCGAAGCCGAAGTGCTTTCCGGCGTGGCGATCAAGGATCCGGCAGATATGGAAGCCGCGGCGCGCAAACTGGTTGAGCGCGGTGCGCGCGCGGTGGTCGTCAAGGGCGGCCACATGGAAAGGGCCATCGACGTTATGTTCGATGGCATCGAAGTGCTGCGCTTCGGCGGCGATCACCTCAAGAGCGAAAACACCCACGGATCGGGCTGCACATTCGCGTCGGCCATTGCCGCGCAACTGGCCTGCGGTCGCCCGCTGCGCGAAGCGGTGTTACTCGCCAAAGCCTACGTCACCAAGGCCATCGAAAAAGGTTACGCCATCGGAAAAGGGCCCGGTCCGCTCGACCACTTCTACCGCATCCACCAGGAGCCGCCCCCGCGCGGTGTCCACGAAGTCCCCCAGCACGGCATGCATCCCGCCGCCGAGCCCGGCGCGCACTAACACAGAACGAATCCACAGATGAACACAGATTCACACAGATAAAATCAAAAGCTAAGGGCATTTCCCCGTAAGAATATCTTCGCTTTCCGGTTTTGGTTTGCCTTTATCAGTGTTTATCTGTGTTCATCTGTGGATTCGCTTACGGTTATCTGCGGTGGGCGATGCGGCCGGCGACGATGGTGGCCATAGGGGCGCCGCGGAACTCGCGCCCGTCAAATGGGGAATTCTTCGATTTGCTGACTGATTCGGCCGCGCGGAACGTCCATTTGTGCTCGGTGGAAAAAATGGTCAGGTCGGCGGGCTGATTTTCGGCGATGCGCCGCTCGATGCCTAGCACTCGCGCCGGTCCAGTCGTGAAGAGCTCCACCATACGCGTGAGCGAAAACTTTCCTGCGTGCACGAGCTCCAGCGCAAGGCCGATCGCGGTCTCGAAACCCGTTACGCCGAAAGGCGCTTTGTCGAATTCCACGTCCTTGAGCGCAGCCTCGTGCGGCGCGTGGTCGGTGGCGATGGCGTCCACGCTGCCGTCGGCAAGGCCGGCGATCAGCGCGTCGCGGTCCTCGCGCGAGGCCAGCGGCGGATTCATTTTGTAGCGCGTGTCGTACTGTACGTCCTCATCCGTCAGTGTGAAGTGGTGCGGCGTCACTTCGCAAGTGACCGGCAAGCCCTTCGCTTTGGCCCCGCGCACGAGCTCCAGCGACGGCCGCGCCGAAAGATGCGCGATGTGCAACCGGCAGTTCGTCAGCTCGCCTACCTGCACGTCGCGCGCCACCGCCAGCGATTCCGTCGCCGCGGGCATCCCGCGCAGGCCCAGCCGCACGGACTGCTTGCCTTCGCGCATCACCGCGCCCGCAAACAGCGAACTGTCCTCGCAGTGATCGATCACCGGCAAATCCAGCGCGCGGCAATAATCCATCGCCTGCCGCAAGAGCCTGGCAGTGGCAACGGGCTTGCCGTCGTCGGAGACCGCGACGATTCCGGCCTGCTTCATCGCGGCGATTTCCGCCAGCGCTTCGCCCTTGCTGCCGACCGACACCGCGCCGATGGGCCAGACGCGCACCGGAGCAACCTGCGCCGCGCGCTCCAGGATCGAGCGCGTCACGGAAGCATTGTCATTCACTGGACGCGTGTTCGGCATGGGGCAAACCGCGGTGAAGCCGCCGCGCGCCGCGGCCCGCGTGCCGGTTTCAATCGTTTCCGAGGATTCGCCGCCCGGCTCGCGCAAATGGCAGTGCAAATCGATGAACCCCGGCGCGACGATCATGCGATTGGCGTCGAAAACTTCCGCGCCTTGCGCGCGCGCCGCCAGCTGCCCCGGCGGCGCGATGGCCGCGATGCGGTCGCCGTCCAGTAACACGTCCCGCGCCGCATCGGTTCCGCTCGCCGGATCGACGATGCGTCCATTGCTAATCAGCAGCATGCGAGGATTCCCTTTCCGAAGAGCCGTCGGCGCCGATCATCAGGAAAAGCAGAGCCATGCGCACGGCTAGGCCGTTGGTCACCTGCTCGAGGACGCAGGATTGCGGCCCATCCGCGACCGCCGGATCGATTTCCAGGCCGCGCACCATGGGTCCGGGATGCATCACCAGCGCGTCCGGCTTGGCCAGGCGCAGCCGCTCCGGCGTCAGTTGAAACTGCAAAATGTATTCGTCGATGGCCAGCGCGGGCTCATGCAAGCGCTCCTGCTGAACGCGCAGCGTCATCACAACGTCGGCGCCTTCCAGCGCGTCTTCGATGCGCGTGACCCGCCGGATCGAAGCGCCCGCGGGCACCAGACACTCCAGTTCGCGCGGCAGCCACATGGCCGGGCCGCACAGCGTGAGGTGGCACCCGAATTTCGAGAGCAAGTGAATGTTGGAGCGCGCCACGCGGCTGTGCAGGATGTCGCCGAGAATGGTGACGTTGAGGCCTTCCAGCGTCCCTCGCCGGTCGCGGATGGTCAGCGCATCGAGCAGCGCCTGCGTAGGGTGCTCGTGCGTGCCGTCGCCCGCGTTGATCACGGGCAGAGGCAGATGGCGCGCCACAAAATCCGCCGCGCCCGACGAGCTGTGCCGCATCACGATACAGTCCGGCTTCATCGCGTCCAGCGTGCGCACGGTATCCAGCAGCGATTCGCCTTTTTTCAGGCTGGACGATTCCGCCTGCAGGTTCATCTGATCCGCGCCCAGCCGCGCCGCCGCTGTGCCGAAACTGATGCGCGTGCGCGTCGAGGGCTCGAAAAACGCCAGCGCCACCGTCTTACCGCGCAGCGTGGCCATTTTTTTCAGCGGGTGCCGCTGGATTTCCTGGAAGGGTTTTGACTGGTCCAGCAGAAATACAATTTCTTCGGCGCTGAGCGGTTCAATCGCCAACATGTGGCCGAAGCGAAAGGGCACAACTATCCTCGGAATCTAGGCCGGGCAATTCAAAAAAGTCAGCGTTAGGGGACGCGCTCGACCAGCATGACGCGCTCTTCCTGATCGATCTCGTTCAGGCGCACCTCGATGATTTCCGCGTCGCTGGTTTGCACCTCGCGCCCCACGAAGGTCGCTTCCACAGGCAATTCGCGATGCCCGCGGTCGATCAGCACGCACAACCGCACGCGCTTGGGACGCCCCAGAT
>Ga0210394_10008911_pt1 | contig 10223 bp, 11 predicted proteins | sample IncBWC12MmetaG_FD_160121 | JGI IMG/M metagenome (GOLD analysis project Ga0210394, IMG submission 160121) | Forest soil microbial communities from Barre Woods Harvard Forest LTER site, Petersham, Massachusetts, United States - Inc-BW-C-12-M | ecosystem: Environmental > Terrestrial > Soil >...
GACCGCGCTGATCCCTGGCCGCCCGGCGCCAAAGCTGGTGTCGAGCGAGATGGTCAAATCGATGAAACCGGGTTCGGTACTGGTCGATCTTGCGGTCGAGCGCGGCGGCAATGTCGAGGGCGTCAGGCCCGGCGAGGTCGTCGAGATCGATGGGATCAAGATCGTCGGCTACACCAATGTGGCTGGCCGCGTTGCGGCGTCGGCCTCCGCACTTTATGCTCGCAATCTGTTCAACTTCATCGAGACCATGATCGACAAGGCGAACAAGGCGCTCGCCGTGAACTGGGACGATGAACTGGTGAAGGCGACGGCGTTGACCAAGGACGGCGCCGTCATCCACCCGAACTTCCAGCCGAAGGCATAAGGAGATCCGCCATGGACCATCTCGCGCAGGCCGTCGATCCCTTCATGTTCCGGCTGTCGATTTTCGTGCTCGCGGTTTTTGTCGGTTACTTCGTGGTGTGGTCGGTGACACCCGCGCTGCATACCCCGCTGATGTCGGTGACGAACGCGATCTCCTCGGTGATCGTGGTCGGTGCGCTGCTCGCGGTCGGAGTCGGGATGATTTCTTCCGGCAGCGGCTGGGCGAGGGGCTTTGGGTTCGTCGCGCTCGTCTTTGCCTGCGTGAACATCTTCGGCGGCTTCCTGGTGACCCAGCGCATGCTGGCGATGTACAAGAAGAAGGCGAAATGAGCGGCAATCACCTCGGGGTGAAGAAGCAAACGGGGGACCTGAGATGAGCGCCAATCTCTCCGCACTGTTGTATCTGGTGGCAGGTGTGCTGTTCATCCTGTCGCTGCGCGGTCTGTCGAGCCCGGCATCGTCGCGGCAGGGCAATTTCTTCGGCATGATCGGCATGGCGATCGCGGTGGCGACGACGCTCGCCGCCCATCCGCCGGCCGACGGCATCGCCTGGCTTCTGGTGATCCTCGGTGTCGCGATCGGCGGCGGCATTGGCGCCGTGATCGCGCGCCGCGTACCCATGACCTCGATGCCGGAACTGGTCGCAGCGTTCCACTCCTTGGTCGGTATGGCGGCGGTGCTGGTCGCAGCAGGCGCCTTCTATGCGCCGGAGGCCTTCGACATCGGCACGCCCGGTCACATCCATGCGCAAAGCCTGGTCGAGATGTCGCTCGGCGTCGCCATCGGCGCCCTGACCTTCACCGGCTCGGTGATCGCATTCCTGAAACTCTCGGCCCGCATGAGCGGCGCGCCGATCATCCTGCCGTTCCGCCACGTCATCAATATCGCGCTGGCCATCGCGCTGGTGTTCTTCATCGTCGGTCTCGTGGTGTCCGGCAGTGTGCTCGATTTTTGGCTCATCACCATCATCGCGCTCGCGCTTGGCGTGCTCATGATCATCCCGATCGGCGGCGCCGACATGCCGGTCGTGATCTCGATGCTGAATTCCTATTCCGGCTGGGCCGCCGCCGGCATCGGTTTCACGCTCGGCAATTCGGCGTTGATCATCACCGGCGCGCTGGTTGGCTCGTCGGGTGCGATCCTGTCCTACATCATGTGCCACGCGATGAACCGCTCGTTCATCTCGGTGATTCTCGGCGGCTTTGGCGGCGAGACCGCGGCGGCCGCCGGCGGAAGCGGCGAGCAGAAGCCTGCAAAACTCGGCTCTGCGGACGACGCCGCCTTCATCATGAAGAATGCGTCGAAGGTCATCATCGTGCCGGGCTACGGCATGGCGGTGGCACAGGCCCAGCACGCGCTGCGCGAGATGGCCGATATCCTCAAGAAGGAAGGCGTCGAGGTGAAATACGCCATTCACCCGGTTGCGGGCCGCATGCCCGGCCATATGAATGTGCTGCTCGCCGAAGCCAATGTGCCCTATGACGAAGTGTTCGAACTCGAGGACATCAATTCGGAGTTCGCACAGGCCGACATCGCCTTTGTGATCGGCGCCAACGACGTCACCAATCCGGCCGCGGAAGACGATAAATCCTCGCCGATCTACGGCATGCCGGTGCTGCAGGTATGGAAGGCGGGCACCGTGATGTTCATCAAGCGCTCGCTGGCCTCGGGCTATGCCGGCATCGACAATCCCTTGTTCTATCGCGACAACACCATGATGTTGCTCGGCGACGCCAAGAAGGTCACCGAAAATATCGTCAAGGCGATGTGAGGCGATCCACGAGGACGCCATATGAGCTTGCACGGACCGATGCCGAAGTCGGCATGGATGTTTCCAGCCTTGGCGGTTCTATTGTTCGCGGGCGTCACCGCGCTGGGCTATTCCTTTGCGCCGACGGCTGCCGGACTCGTGTTTGCGGGAGTCTTGCTTCTGATTTTGTTTGGCACGGTATTCGCCGCCGTTCACCATGCCGAGGTTGTGGCGGAACGGATCGGCGAGCCGTTCGGCACCCTGCTGCTCACGCTCTCCGTCACCATCATCGAGGTCGCGTTGATTGCGACCATCATGCTGGGCGAGCAGGGTGTGACGACGCTTGCGCGCGACACCGTGTTCGCGGTGGTGATGATCGTGTGCAACGGGCTGGTCGGCATTTGTATTCTGGCCGGCGGGCTTCGTTACCGCGAGCAGGACATTCAGGTGAGCGGATCAAGCCTCTATCTCAGCGTCCTCTCGGTGCTTGCGACGATCACGCTGATCCTGCCCAACTATACGCTGACGACACCGGGACCGGTTTTTTCGACAGGCCAGCTCGGCTTCGTCAGTGCCGTTACCATCCTGCTCTACGGCGTGTTTCTCTATACCCAGACCATGCGGCATCGCGATTATTTCGTCGCCGGCACAGGCGAGGCCGCTCATGACGGCCCGCCCCAAGCGTCGAACCGGGCGATCGTGGTCAGCGCGTGCCTGCTCTTGGTGTCGCTGCTCGCCGTGGTGCTGCTGGCGAAAAAATTCTCCCAAGTGGTCGATGCCGGCGCTGCCTTGATCGGTGCGCCGCCGACCTTTGCCGGCATTGTGGTGGCGCTTCTGATCCTGTTGCCGGAGGGGGTTGCGGCGATCGCCGCCGCGCGCAGGAACGATTTGCAGAAGAGCATTAACCTTGCGCTCGGCTCCTCGCTCGCCACCATCGGCTTGACGATCCCGGCCGTGGCGGTGGCCGCCTATGAACTCGACAAACAGCTCGTGCTCGGGCTTCCCGCCCAGGACATGGTGCTGCTGGCGTTGACGCTGCTGCTTAGCCTCCTGACGCTGGGCAGCGGCCGCACCAATATCCTTTTCGGGCTGGTACACCTCGTGGTATTTGCGGTATTCATGTTCCTGGTGTTCGTTCCCTGAGCGCCCGCGGGAGAAAAGCCGAAAATGATGAGCGCCGCCTCCGATGTTCAGGTCGATACGCCGGAGGTGCGCGTGACCAGATGGCGGCTTGCCCCCGGCTCCGCCACGGGACACCACATTCACGAGATGGACTACGTCATCGTTCCCGTGACCGCGGGCGAAATGACCATCGTTGCGCCCGGTGGCGAGCGCTCCAAGGCCCAGCTCGGGGTCGGGCAGTCATATTTCCGTAAGGCTGGCGTTGAACATGATGTGCTCAATGAGAGTGCGTCTGAAATCGTGTTTTTGGAAGTGGAGTTGAAACCATAACCCCGCCGTTTACCGAATTGCCACCGATCTGCCTCAAAGCTCGGGCATCAAAACCCGCGCGGGAGTGGTCGGCATGCTGAAATTGGCCTCGAAATTTGCGATGGACATCTTGCCGTCGGTGATTGCGACCATCATCGGCGCCTACATCGTTAATCATTACATCAACGTGAAGCCTGCCGCCGACGCTGCCGCGACCGCGGCGGCGATGTCCACGGCCGACCCGAAAAAGGCCGCCGCGAGGGCCGATTCGAAGCCGGCCGAGAAATCGGCCGATCTCAGCAATACGCCCGAGCCGGGCGTCAGGGCCAAGGGCATTTCGGAAAAGGCGATTATCGACAAATCGGCTACTGACAAATTGGTGATCGAAAAGCCGGTCGATAAAGCCACCGACAAGGCCGATCGGCCGTCGGAGACCGCAAGCATTCCCCCGACCACACCGGCGGACTCGCGCCGTCACCAGCCGGCGCCGCGCGAAAAGGCCGTTTCCAAGACCGCCCCACCGGCTACCGAGCCCGTGGTTGCGGCCCCCGTTACCGCTCCGCCGGCCGAGACCGCCGCCACACCCGACGCCAACGATCTGGCGCGCGCGGCGATCGAGCGCCTGCGCGGTGCCGAGCCTCCTCCCCGTGTGCAGGAAAGTGCCCGGACGCCGGAAACACCTCGCGTCGTAGCTGCCCCGGCCACGGTACCGCCTTCGCCCGCGCCGTCCGTGAGCGCACCCTCGCTCCAGCCACTGCCGCCGCCGATCCTGGTGTCCACGCCGCCGACCGATTCGAAGCCACCCTATCCGTCCGCCAAGCGGGTTGACGATCCGCTCCGCCCGACGCCGCCGGCCGATATTCCCGACCCACAGGCGCCGCTCGATCTGCGTGCCGATGCGGCGGTGAACACGCCGCCCGCGAAGCGGCCTTCCGTTGCCGATGACGTGCTGTCGGCTGCGAAGTCGATGTTCCACTCGGTCTTGCCCAAGTAACCTTGCCCAAAGTAACCTTGCCGAAGTAACGGCGGCGATCGGCGCGCGGGCTGCGCTGCGCCGATCGCGGGCGCGCCTCACAAGTCATTTCAGAATGTTTCGTAGCTCTGGCCCGGCTTGCCGCCGACGCGGGCGAAGGCGGATCGCGCGGCCTCGTCTTTCGGGCGCAGGTTGATGGCGCGGCCGTATGAGCCGGCGGCCTTGGTCTTGTCGCCAAGACGCTCATAGGCAAGCCCGCGGGTCATCCAGGCTTGCGGGTTCTGCGCATCGTCCTGCACCGCCTCATCGAGATCGGCGGCTGCCTCCTTAGCCTTGCCGAGCGCCAGATAGCTCAGCGCGCGGCCAAGCAGCGGTTCGACCTGTTGCGGCACCAGCCCGTTGGCCGCGGTGAAGTCTTCAATCGCGAACTGGTGCTGCTTCTCGCTCTGGTAGAGCAGGCCGCGGTTATAATAGGCCTCGGCATCGTCGGGGCGAAGCGCGATCGCCTTGTTGAAATCCTCAAGCGCCTGGGCCGCCTCGCCGCGGGTCTTGTGGACCAGGCCGCGGCCGAGCCAGGCCGGCGCGTAATTGGCATCGAGCGCAAGCGCGCGTTCATAATCCGACATCGCCTGGTCGAGCCGTTTGGTCTTCCGGTAGATCTGGCCACGGTTGGCGAACGCCTGTCCGTAGTTGGGATCAAGGCTGATCGCCTTGTTGAAATCGGCCAGCGCTTCGTCGGTCTTGCCCGCCTGCGCCAGCACCGATCCGCGCATGTTGTAGGCCTGCGGATTGTCAGGGTTGCTCTTGATGGCCTCGCTGAGCGAAGCGATGTTGGCCGAGGAGGTGATTTGCGCCGGCTCTTCCTTTGGTTCCGACGAAGGGTTCGTCAGCGACCCGAGCGTGATCGAACAGCCGCCGAGCGCGATCGCGGCCAATGCGATCGCCGCGGTTGCGCGTGGGCCTTGGCGCAAGCTTGCGGAGAAGACACCAGTAATCGGGACCATCATCGTGCAGGATACTCAGGCGCTTACCCTGTTAGTGGTAACCTGCCCCGTCCCGAAATGCATCATGGGCACTAACAAACTTACTGATTCTAGTGCCGCTTTTCTATTTGAAGTTCCTGAATTGGACTCGCCGCTTCGAGCGCAGGAACTTCAAATAGCCCCTGGCACAGAAACGACAACGCGGGCCTAGTGGCCCGCGCTGGGAAATTCTTGATTTGAAATCGGGTCGATCAGCGCGACCCGCGAGGTCCGCCCGGACCGCCGCGACCGCCACCCGGACCGCCGCGCTCGGCACCCGGGCCTGCGCCGAATATCGGCTTCGGCTTCATCGGCAGCAAGCCTTCACGCTGCAACTTCTTGCGGGCAAGCTTGCGCGCGCGGCGCACGGCTTCGGCCTTTTCGCGGGCCTTCTTTTCGGAGGGCTTTTCGTAGTGACCGCGGAGCTTCATCTCGCGGAAAATCCCCTCGCGCTGCATCTTCTTTTTCAGCGCCTTGAGGGCTTGATCGACATTGTTATCGCGAACGAGAACCTGCACGCGGCATCCTCTTTCCATTGATCGGATTGGATTCTGTTAAAAGTCAAAGGGTCGGCAAAAAAGCCAAGCTCCTGACCTTTGAGCGCGCGGATGTATCAGACAAAGCTGCAGATGTCCACCGGTGCCTGCACAAATAGGCGTGTCAATTGCGTCGAAACCTGGCCTTGGGTCCGGTCAAGGGGTTTTGGGCGATCCTGACGCCGGGGTCACCTGGGTGACATGTCCCATCTTGCGCCCGGGCCGAGGTGTGCCCTTGCCGTAGAGGTGGACGGTGGCACCAGGAACCGCCAGCCAGTCCGCATAATTGTTGATCTCGTCCCCGATCAGGTTGGTCATGGTGACGTCGCCGTGGCGGACGGGTTTGCCGAGCGGCCATCCGGCAATCGCACGGATATGCTGCTCGAACTGCGAGATCGATGCGCCGTCGAGCGTCCAGTGCCCCGAATTGTGCACGCGCGGCGCTATCTCGTTGACCAGCACCTTCGGCCCGCCATTGTCTGACACCACGAACATCTCGACCGCAAGCACGCCGACATAGTCAAGCGCGGTCGCAATCCGTTGCGCGATGTCGCGCGCCCCGGCGGCGAGCGTCTCCGATATTGCCGCCGGCACGCGCGAAATCTTGAGAATGTGATCCCTGTGCTCGTTCTCGGTGACGTCAAAGCATTCGACCTCACCGTCGGCCGAGCGGGCGGCAATCACTGAAATCTCGCGCTCGAACGGGATGAAGGCTTCCAGGATCGCCGATTTGGTGCCGAGGTCGGCCCACGCACGGTCCGGATCGTCGCCGGCGCGGATGATGGTCTGGCCCTTGCCGTCATAGCCAAAGCGGCGGGTCTTGAGCACGGCGGGCAAGCCGATTTTGGCGATCGCCGTATGCAGGGTCTGCGGGGAGGAAACGTCGGCATAGTCGGCTGTGGCGATGCCGAGCCGTTTGACGAAGTCCTTCTCGACGAGACGGTCCTGCGTCGTCTCCAGGATATTTCGGTCGGGCAATACCGGCCGCCGCGCGGCGAGGATCATGGCGGAAGCGGCGGGAACGTTTTCGAATTCATAGGTGATGACGTCGACATCGCCCGCAAACAGTTCGAGCGCCTCGACATCTGCATATTCGGCGCAGGTGGCGTTGGCCACGACGTCGAAGGCCGGCGAATCCGTATCCGGCGAGAAAATCTGGCAGCGCAAGCCGAGCCGCGCCGCCGCCATCGCCAGCATCCGGCCCAGTTGTCCGCCGCCGAGGATTCCGATGGTGTCGCCTGGCTTCAGCTTCACCGGAGCAAGTGTCGTCACGCAGATCCCTCCGGACGCTCGGCGACCTCGTCCGTCTGCTGCTTGCGCCAGGCGGCCAATCGCTCCGAAAGCGCCTTGTCGTTCAGCGCCAGCACGCTCGCGGCGAGGAGCGCAGCGTTGACCGCGCCGGCCTTGCCGATGGCGAGCGTTCCAACCGGAACGCCGGCGGGCATCTGGACGATGGAGTAAAGTGAATCGAGGCCCGATAGCGCCTTCGATGCGATCGGCACGCCGAACACGGGAAGTTCCGTCAGCGACGCAGCCATGCCTGGCAGATGCGCGGCACCGCCCGCACCGGCGATGATGATCTTGAAGCCGGCCGCTTTTGCGCCTTTGGCAAAGGCATAGAGCCGATCAGGCGTGCGATGGGCGGAGACGATGCGCTTCTCGCAAGCTACCCCGAGCGCGTCCAGCGTTTCGGCGGCGTGGCGCATGGTCTCCCAGTCTGACTGGCTTCCCATGATGATGGCTATCGGCGCGGGCATTTCGTCAATTTTCTCAAGGAATCCAAAAAACCAAGGCCGATTATAGGATCGGCCCTCTGTTCGGCAAGGTTGGCGACAAGGCTGGCAAGGGGTCGACAATGGACTATCCTGTCTTGGTGCGAATGAGCAAGCCTTCTTGGCGTGGGATTTGCGGCCGGTGTTAATAATGAACGGCGACTGCGGCGCCGGATCCGTGGTTCGGGAAAGACCGATGAAGAAGAAGACCAGGGCGACGGCATCGCGGGCCGCCAAACGCGGCAAGCGTGCCGCGGCCAACGGCAAGGTTCTCGTGCGCCGCACCGCGCAGGTCACGCGACGTCCAGCGGCGAGCGGTGATGCGAAGGGTGAAGTTCGGCGGCTGAAGACACAACTTGCCGAGGCGCTGGCGCGCATCGAAGAGTTGCAGGCAGCGGCCGACACGGATTTCCTGCTGGGGATTCCCAATCGGCGCGGCTTCGAGCGCGAGCTTGGCCGTGCCATTGGCTACATCCAGCGCTACCATGCCAGCGGCGCGCTGATCGTGCTCGATGTCGACCGGCTCAAGCCGATCAACGACAATTTCGGCCATGCGGCGGGAGACCAGGTGCTGAAGGCGATCGTCGCGGTGCTGTCACGCCAGATTCGTTCGTCCGACGTGATCGGGCGGCTGGGCGGGGACGAGTTCGCGCTGCTGTTGTGGAATCTCAGCGAAACCGATGCGCATGCCAAGGCAGCTTCCCTGGAAGAGGACATCGATCGCCTTAGCTTCGCGTTCGCAGGCCACACGGTTATGACCGGCGTATCCGCAGGCGTTGCCGTTCTTGGACCGCATTCGGAAGCCGGCCGTACGCTGGCGGAGGCTGACCGCGCCATGTATGTCCGCAAGGCGCAGCGGCGTCACGAAGTTTAACATCAACAGCCGAGCCACATCATGACCAAGCCTGTGCCGTTCACGCTTCACGTTGCTGATGCCGAGATCGCCGATTTGCGCGACCGTCTGGCCCGTTCGCGCTTTCCGGATTCCGCGCCGGGCGATCCTTGGGCCTATGGCACCGATGTCGCCTATTTGCGCACCCTCGTCGACTACTGGCGCGAGGGGTTCGACTGGCGAGCGGAGGAGGCGGCCCTCAATGCCTTCCCGCAATTCCGCGCATCCGTCGACGGAATCGACCTGCACTATCTGCACGTGCCGGGTGTGGGCGAGAATCCCATGCCGCTGCTTCTGCTGCATGGCTGGCCAGGCTCGGTGTTCGAATTTCTCGATATCATTCCCCGTCTCACCGACCCCGCGCGTTTCGGCGGCGACGCCAGCGACGCCCTTACCGTGATCGCGCCCTCTTTGCCCGGTTTCGGGCTCTCATTCAAACCCGGCCAGAAGAGATACGGCGTCCCCGAAATGGCGGATTGCGTCGCGTCTCTCATGCACGACGTGCTCGGCTTCTCGCGTTTTGCCGCGCAAGGCGGCGATTGGGGCGCGGCCGTTACCAGCCGGCTCGGTTACGCCCATGCGGACAAAATGATCGGCATCCATATCAACCTGATGATGGCGGCCGGCCGCGACGCGAGCGCGTTTCAAAATCCGACCGAGGAGGAGAAGCGCTATCTCGGCGAGTTGGCGCACTGGATGCGCGAGGAAACCGGGTATTCATGGATTCAGGGCACGCGTCCGCAGACGCTCGCCTTCGCGCTGACCGATTCGCCTGCCGGCCTTGCGGCCTGGATCGTGGAGAAATTCCGCGCCTGGTCGGATTGCGGTGGCGATGTCGAGCGCGCGATTACGCGTGACCGCATGCTTGCCGATATCTCGCTCTATTGGTTCACCGGCGCGATCGGCTCGTCATTCTGGCCTTATTACGCGAGGCTTCATGGCTCCGTGATCCTGCCTCCCGGTGAGGCGATTACGGTTCCCACCGGCTACGCGCAATTCCCGCGCGAAATGCTCAAACCCCCGCGTAGCGCCGCCGAGCGGGTGTTCAAGAACATCCGCCGCTGGAGCGTCATGGAAAAGGGCGGGCATTTTGCCGCCCTCGAACAGCCGGACGCTCTCGCCCGAGAGGTGCGCGCCTTCTTACGCGAATTGCGCTGAAGCTAGAGCATGATCCGGAAAAGTGGACACCGGTTTTCCGAAAAGATCATGCTCAAACAAAAAGATAGAGCGAGATGACGATTCAACGACAAGTCATCATCTCGCTCTGGAGCCCGCCCTGTCAGAACTGGGACACCAGATCGTCCGGCACCTGTCCGAACTTCCTGAGCACGCGCGCCTCGCCGAACTCTCCGATCATCGGATCGCCGCTGCGGCTGAAAGCCACCGCGCCGATGCTCCCCGGCGCGTGCGACATGGCTTCGGCGCGCTTTAGCGCCGCGGAAGAATGGTGGCACTCTTCTGCGCTGCCTGCCACCGGCATGCCG
>Ga0210394_10008912_pt1 | contig 10223 bp, 8 predicted proteins | sample IncBWC12MmetaG_FD_160121 | JGI IMG/M metagenome (GOLD analysis project Ga0210394, IMG submission 160121) | Forest soil microbial communities from Barre Woods Harvard Forest LTER site, Petersham, Massachusetts, United States - Inc-BW-C-12-M | ecosystem: Environmental > Terrestrial > Soil >...
GGGCAAAAGGCCTGACCGACTATGTGGCGTGGCCGCTGTACCATACGCTCGGCAAGCGGCATTTCGTGACCTTTGCAACCGACCGGCCCGGAGGTTTCGACCACGCGCATATCGCGGGCCTGTTGAAACTGTTGCCGGTTCTGGCGCTGGTCAGCGAAATCCGTATCAAGAACCGGCTGGCGCGAACGCTGCTCGAAACCTATGTCGGGTCGCATGCCAGCGAACTCATCCTGGCCGGCGCCACCAGGCGCGGAAGCGGGACGACGGTACGCGCCGCCATCATGATCTGCGATTTGCGTGATTTCACCCGGATCTCCGATAACTGGCCGCGCGATGATGTCATTGATCTCCTGAATGGCTATTTCGACGCGATGTCGGAGCCGATTGCGCGACATGGCGGGGAAATATTGAAATTCATCGGCGACGGTCTGCTCGCCATTTTTCCGCTCAGCCAGCCGTCGGCCTGCGCAAATCTGCTGCATGCCGTGGCCGAAGCCCGTCAGGCCATGGTTGCCCTGAACGAAAAGAACGGCGAAACCGGTCGTGCACCGCTGAATTACGGCATCGGCGTCCACGTCGGAGACGTCATGTACGGCAATATCGGGTCACGCACCCGGCTCGACTTCACGGTCATCGGTCCTGCGGTCAACATGGCTTCGCGTCTCGAAACCCTCACCAAACAATTGGGCAGAACGGTGCTGCTGTCCCGCGCGTTCGCCGACTTCGTCGAAAGCGATTTCGATCTCGAGCGCATCGGCGAATATCCGGTGCGCGGCTTCAACGACCCAATCGAGCTGTTTGCGTATCACGGCTGAATGCCGAACTATCGCCAAACGCCGAGCCGCCCCCAAGAGGCGCGAACTCGTCAAACGGCCGCTGCCAGCAAATGTCGGTTTCGGTGGTTGCTGGTCCGCGATTTGAACCCGCAAATCTGAGCCGAACGGAATCCGGCGATGAGCGCCTGGCGCTTCATAAAAATCACGAAGGGCGGGCTCAAGCAGTTCGCGCAACGGGCGGTTAAGGAACGACCGCTCATGGCGCAAAGCGGACATCCGCCCTCCTTTGGAGAAGCCGAAGAAGCCAATTCTCGCTGCACGGGACGGCAGAGGGCAACACCGCAGGGCCAGCGCTGCGCCGATATGTGCTAAGCTTTTTTGGTTGGTCAGGCTTCGGGAAGAGGACTGTGAGGCGACGCGAATTTATCGCACTCGTCAGCAGCGCGGCGGCAATCCAACCGCTCGGCGCGCGTGCGGAGCGCCCGCCAGAGCGCATCCTCTATTTCACATACTCGGCCGGCTATCGGCATGACGCTATACCGCTTTCCAAGGCAATCCTGGCACAGCTTGGAAGGAATTCCGGTGCCTTTGAAGTCACCGCAACGGAAGACACGTCTGAATTTTCGACCGAAAACCTCGAGCGCTACGCCGCGGTGATGTTCTACACAACCGGCGAACTTCCGATGAGTGGCGGCCAAAAGACAGCACTTCTCGACTTTGTACGCTCAGGCCGTGGGTTCCTCGGTGTGCATTCGGCCACGGACACATTCTACGCTTGGCCCGACTATCTCGATCTGATCGGCGGCTACTTTAATGGTCATCCCTGGCATCAGGTTGTGACTATCCAGGTGGCTGATGCTGCAGATCCAGTGGTGGCGTTTCTCGGGAATTCGCTGCAATTGAAGGACGAAATCTACCAGATCAGCGACTTCGACTATCGCGGATCACGCGTGCTTCTGCGCCTCGACCAAAGCTCGGTGGACCTTGGCAGGACCGGTGTGCATCAACGTTTTTATGGCTGGCCTCTCGCCTGGAAACGATCTTTCGGCGAGGGACGGGTATTTTATACGTCGCTAGGCCACGAGGCGTCAGTTTGGCAGGACCCGCGCTACCAGAGACTCCTCACGAACGCTGTCCTCTGGTCTACGAGAAGGTCGCCCTAGAAATCGAAGCAATGGCTGGATGCCGCGGCACTTCGCATTTGTGCCAAATCCAGATCCTCGCCACTCTGAGCCGCGACGATCGCTCCTGATAGCATCGTGGCACGCATGTCGAAGAGCCTGCCTGTTAGCTACGCTAGCATGTTGCCTTTAGGTCAAACACCGACCACCAGGCAGTGACCGCAATTGGCGCAAAGCCGCCATTCATATGCAAACAGCATCACGTGATTGACCGGGAATGGCGTATAGCGGAGTCGGTGGACGCGTGTCAGAGCATCTTCCCGACAATCTTCGTCATCTCAGCCGCTGAAAAGGCTCGCAGCGTTTCGGTGCGGACGTTGCCGAGCGCACCGAGACTCAAGTTCAGCGACATGGTGGATGACTCATCCGGTGCCTCGACGATCGTCACAATGTCGTATCGCCCCTGCGTCCAGACGATGTCCTTCACAGTCACGCCGAATGTCTTCGCCATTTCCTTGAAGGCATCTGCCCGCTTCGGGGAATCCTTGGCATTGCGGATTCCCTGCTCAGTGAACTTCGCCAGCACGACATAAGTTACCATGGTCGTCCTCCTTGGTTAGGACCTGTGCAACTTTGCAAGAGGAAGCCTGCCTGAGTTTGCCACAGCAGTCCCGGCACGGCCACAGGCTCGATCGGTCAGCTGATGTGACGTATCCTGCCGTGCAGTCACGATCGTAACTCGTGGATGAATATCGCTGCGGATGCGCTTCGATTCCTTCCGCGGCTATGCCGAGGAGCGCAAGGGCCGCGCGAAACTGAGCTCGTGACCATCGGGGTCGGTGAGATGGAAGTAGCGCTCTCCCCATTCGGCGTCGCGGGGCACAGTCGAGGGCTTGCATCCGGCTGCCAGCGCACGATTGTAAAATGCATCAACCTCGGCGACATGGAAAATGACGCGTCCCCACCAGGACCAGCGCGGTTGATCAGGTTGGGCAATCAGGTTGAGATAGCCCGTTCCTGCCCGAAAGCTGGTGAATGAAGAAGCTTGGCCGCCGTGCAGGATTTCGAACCCTAGTGATTGGTAAAATCGGACGGCGCGTCGCATGTCGTGGGTGGCAAGTGTGACTGCGCTGATGCCCTCGATCACGATGACACCTCCGGGCGATGAGATTGACCTAAACGATTAGGTTGGGGTCTCATCATCGACAATTTCTTCCGCCTTGCCACTTCACCGGACAGACGAATGATCACGTCGTGTTCATAGGTTTTTCCGTCAATCGTGATGGCGCCGAATGCAGTGCGTTCGATCTCCATGGCCTGACCTCCTCATGATCCCGGTACGAGGCCCGACTCCACGTCGGCAGATGAGCCTGGCATCGTCGGATCCAATCGAACATGCGAAACATCACTGGCAGGTTCCACTGAAGGCTGAAAAAAGCCCGCGATGCGACCGAACAGCAATGATCAGGGGTTTCTCGCGTCCTGTTTTGAATTCGTAGACTGCAATTTCATAAAGGAGCCGCGACCCCACGGACCCAAGAGTCACAAAGGCGGTTTCTTGCGAACCCTTTTGAACAACTTCCCAACGATTTGCAGCCGACACCGCATCGCCGACAGCATTGCCGGTTTCCTTGTCGATCGATACTTGGCGTTTAAAAGGTGCGCTCGGCGCGGGCCGAACAAGTCCCTCGTCATTTACCCGCACCCATTCCTTAATTTCACACGAATAGACCTCGGCCATGGCTCCGGTCGGGCACGCAGCAAGGGCCGCCATAAAGGCTGCATAGGTAGAGTTGAGTTTCAATCAAATCTCGTTCCGAACTGGCTTGTTATTCTACCTTAGCGGCACAAGATTTCACTATCTACAGATCCTGCATTTCGTAACGCGACGACGTTTAGAGCCGCATGCCGGACGTCGCAAATGCCGCTTCGACAGGTTGTCGGACCTTGCTAAGGGCGGCCATGCGAGCGCGGCGACGACGATGGCGGCCGCGATTATCGCTGCCGCTGCTATCTTGGGATTTGTCGATGCACCCGCCCATCGGCCGGGCCGCTGTTGAAACACCGTGCCGCGGCCAGCAGGCCGCCATGATCTAATCCCGACCAACCAATCTCCGGACTTCTGCGACGGTCGCTTGCGCCTGGCTGTGTTCGATTTAGCCAAAAGTCTCATAAAGTGCGGTCCTATTGGGGATTACACTGCTTTCACCGCTTTCGCTCCCTGGGACGGAGGCGGCGGTAGCTCGCGATACCGAAGGCCGCTAGAGCTTTGCTCGGGTGATTCAAGTTCCCCTGGGATCAGGCGTTGCGGACGCGCTCGCAATTCGCGCCTGTAAACGTCGCGCATGAACCGTGCACCGCGAAAAAAGCGCTGAAAAATTGGAGGCAATGCCTTGAAAAAATAGGAGCCGCACATGGCAATTCAAATCCAGAGCGATTTCCGCCGCGTGATTGTCGCTGCGTCGGTAGGAAATGTCATCGAATGGTATGACTTCTATATCTTTGGCAGCCTGGCCGCAGTTCTGTCGGTCAAGTTCTTTGAACAATCCCACCCGGTCGCAGCTCTGCTGAGTACGATTGCGCTGTTCACTGCAGGATTCCTGATCCGTCCATTGGGGGCGTTCCTTTTCGGATGGATGGGCGACCGGGTTGGCCGCAAGTATACGTTCCTCGTTACGCTCAGCGGAATGGGACTGGGCACAGGGGCGATCGGGTTGATCCCGACCTATGCGTCGATCGGTCTGACCGCCGCGTTCCTTCTCTTCGGCCTGCGGATGATCCAGGGCCTGTGCCTGGGCGGCGAGTATGGCGGCGCCATCACCTACGTTGCCGAGCATGTGCCGGACGACAGCCGCGGCTACTACACCGGCTGGCTGCAGACCTCTCCGACTCTCGGGATCGTGGTGTCGCTGGCCGTAATTATTGCAACGCGGACGTATTTCGGAAATCAAGTATTCGACGAATGGGCGTGGCGCGTTCCGTTCCTGGTTTCGTTCCTGCTGGTGGCCATCGCAATCTACATCCGGCTCCAGCTCCAGGAGACGCCGATCTTCCAGGAGATCAAGGCCAGGGGGCAGATGACCAGGAACCCCTGGAAGGAAGCCTTTCTTAGCTCGAACATCAAATACATACTGATCGCCACCGTCGTGCTGATCGGGCAGGGCGTGGTCTGGTACAGCGGTCAGTTCTGGGCGTTGTACTTTCTGCAGCAGGTTTCCAAGGTGGACGCGCTGACCTCGGCCTACATCGTGGGAGCCGCGTTGCTCATTGCATCGCCGAGCTTGATCTTTTTTGGCTGGCTGTCAGACCAGATCGGCCGCAAGCCGGTGATCCTGGGAGGCATGTTGCTCGCCGCAATCACCTACTATCCGCTGTATTTGTGGCTGGGAACGGTCACCCAGCCTGGCAACATCAACTATCCGGTCGCGATCTTCATCATTTTCATCCTCGTTTGCTACGTCGGGATGGTGTATGGGCCGGTCGGGGCGTTTCTGGCGGAATACTTCCCCGGCAGGATTCGGTACACGTCGGTGTCGGTGCCGTATCACATCGGCAACGGCTGGGGTGGCGGATTGGTGCCGTTCATCACTTCGGCAGCTTTCGCGGCCACCGGCAGCGTCGGCTACGCGCTGATCTACCCGATCGCGGTTCCCGCGGTGTGCTTCGTGCTCGCCCTCTTCCTGATGCCGGAGACTCGTAAAATCAGCATCTGGCAACCGATAGAGCCTAGAACCGCATCGTAACAAAGCCGCCCATGTGCGGGGCCGCCACGCCCTGTACCAAGGGGGCGACCTATAGTTCACGTCGCCGAGACAATCCCTCGCTCCGACCGCGAGCAGATCACGGTCGGGCTAAGGTTTCAGGCAGTTACGCTTCTCAGCTAACTGGGTGATGCCAGCGATCGTGGCGGAACAGGCTCTTGCAAACGTCCCGCGCCAGGATGCAGACTGTGTGGGCCTGATAGGTGTCAACGTCTACGGTTCTGCTGCCCGAATGGAATTCACGGTCGCGCGCAGAACGAGAGGAGCATGACGCCATGCGAGAAATCGAAATCCATGTCTATGCGCGCCGGTTGCTGGAAGCACATGGGCCCCGGGCCATTGCGGAAGCTGCCCAGAACGCCATCGACCTTGAAGCAAAGGGCGAAGTGGAACTGGCGAAAGACTGGCGGCATGTCGAAGACGCCATGAAGCTTATGCGCGGGCCGCACCAGAGCTAAAAGCTGCCGGCTCGCGCGTGACAAGGCATGCCTGAATGCGAGCGCCGCCATGCCGGATCGAGGCCGGTGCGGCGGCGGCGCGGAAGGTGGAGCGTGCACCAAAATCCGCCCCAAGCCGCTTGGGCGCGGGCGAATGGCAGCGCGATCTTCAAGGCGTCCCTCTCGGTTACAGGAGTGAAGCCATGGTTCCGAATTGTGCGACAACCGAAGATCTCCTCAAGGCGATCAAGGACGAGAAGGTCCAGATGATCGATCTGCGGTTCACCGACTTGCCGGGTGTCTGGCAGCATTTTTCCGTCCCGCCGAGCGCGGCGAATGCCAATGCGCTCGAGGAAGGCATCGGATTCGACGGCTCATCGATCCGCGGCTTCCAGGAGATCCAGGAAAGCGACATGCTGGTCGTCCCGGATCCGACGACGGCCTTCCTCGATCCGTTTGCTCCCACAACGACGCTGGTCCTGATTTGCAACATCAGGGAGCCGATGACCGGTCAATCCTATAGCCGCGACGCTCGCTACATCGCCCAGAAGGCCGAGACTTACCTGAAGGGCACCGGCCGCGCCGATACCAGCTACTTCGGCCCGGAGGCGGAGTTCTTCGTATTCAACGACGTGCGCTACGGACAGGGCATCAACTACGCCTTCCACGAAATCGATTCCAGCGAGGGCAGTTGGAACACCGGCAAAAAGGAGGCGCCGAATTTGGGCCACAAGCCGCGCCCGAAGGAGGGATACTTTCCGGTTCCCCCGACTGACAGCATGCAGGATCTCCGCACCGAAATGGTGCTGACGATGGAGTCGCTGGGGATCGCGATCGAAGCCCATCACCATGAAGTCGCGACCGGCGGCCAAAACGAAATCGACATGCGCTTCACCACGCTCACCCGCATGGCCGACAATCTGATGATCTACAAATACGTGGTCAAGAATACTGCCCGCCAAAACGGCATGACCGCGACGTTCATGCCCAAACCGCTGTTCGAGGACAACGCCTCGGGAATGCACGTTCATCAGAGTCTGTGGAAGGGCGAGACCAACCTGTTCTACGACAAGGCGGACTACGCCGAGCTGAGCGAGCTCGGCCGCTACTACATCGGTGGGCTGCTGACGCATGCCTGGGCGTTATGCGGGCTTTGCGCCCCGACCACGAACTCTTATCGGCGTCTGGTGCCGGGTTACGAAGCCCCGATCAACCTGGTCTATTCCCAGCGCAATCGTTCGGCCTGCTGCCGGATTCCGATGTATTCGCCAAACCCGCGGGCGAAGCGCGTCGAATTCCGTTCACCGGATCCCTCGTGCAATCCCTACCTGGCCTTCGCCGCGATGCTGATGGCCGGCCTTGACGGCATCAACAACCGCATCGACCCGGGCAGGCCGATCGACAAGAATCTTTATGACCTCCCGCCCGCCGAGGCCAAAGAGGTCAAATCGACGCCCGGATCGCTGGACCAGGCGCTTGACGCGCTCGAACGCGATCACGCGTTCCTGCTGCGCGGTGATGTGTTCACCAACGACGCGATCGAAACCTGGCTGGACTACAAGCGAAAAAAGGAGATTGATGCCATCCGGTTGCGCCCCCATCCTCACGAGTTTCATCTCTATTACGACATCTAGTCGCGCGTGGTCGGGTTACGAAAATGGCCGTGCCCGCGGACCGAAGGAAAACAAAAAAAGGTATCCTTCCGGTACTCCTCGATCTGCAGCATAGATAGGAATGCGTCTCGTCAACACCACTCAATTGCATGTTAGAAAAGCGGCTAATCCTTCAAGCGGGCGTGATCGCACCGCGCCGCCAAGCCCCCGGTACGGATGACCATCTTTTAACTTGCCCGCACGTTCTTCTCGGCATTCTGTGCGAGCATGAGAAGAGCAGCACGACAACAGCCAACCTCTCCCCGCTGCTTAACATGCGGGGAGCAACCCAAGTTCATCACAAGCATTCTGGACCCGTCTTCTGGGCGCACGTTTCGCATGTTCGAATGCCAGTGCGGTAATAAGACTTGGAGTTCGGATGGTTTAAGCCGCCATCTGCACACTGGGGTTCTATAATTCCCCGATGCCGCATTACACATTCCGATTTCGCCAAGGCTCGAGTTCAAGCGACGTGGACGTTGATTTTCCGGATGATGACACGGCTTGGGACGAGGCCGCAGCCGTATGCTCCGACATGATCCGCGACATCATCAAAAGACTTGGCGACAGTCCTGAGTGGCGACTAGAAGTCGCAGACGAGTCGGGCACCGTCCGCCATCTTTTTCGACTGACCGCAGAGAGCTTCGACCCGTAGGGCCGTCTCAGTTGGCGGCCTCTTTCATTGTCAAACCAAGCGTGCAAGTCGCCTGTTGGCACTTTTCGGACGTGGTCAGATGCCCGACTTGAGTCCGCTAGTTGCTTATGAGCGGACGTGAACTTGCCGGAGGTCTACGTCGCCAAAAACCTTTTAGAAGCTATTGCGGATGAAGAAAGGCTGTACTTCAATGAAGAACTGCGACGTCACACCAAACTCTCCGTAATTTCGACCTAAAGGGACCGGGCCATGAAATGTAACAAGCGGTCGTTTGCTGTCGTCTCCGTACTCTTCGCACTTCTTCTGTCGTTGAGTGCTGGAACACTCAATGCGCGCGACGCCGATCTCAGCTCTCCCACCTTCGCGGCGGCTCACACCGCCAAACAGCAATGCATAAATGGCTGTCGTGCACGATACCGCGACTGCCAGTCCTTGAAGCAAATACCATCCTTCGAATGTCGGGGCGTATACCAAGATTGCAGACGTGACACTTGTAATGCTGGTCCAGCTGGTCGACCGTCCTGGTCAGGGTTTCCGTCGTATTGATCGCGAAGGCCGCCCGCGCTTCTCGCCCGTGCCAACGGACTGCGCGCGCAAGTTTCGTACCTGAAGTCGGGTTGGGTGTAATCGGCTGCGCTGCTCAGGGAGCCCGCCGGCCGTGGCGACCTGCAGCTGAATGGACGCGCCGAAGCAGGTTCGCAATGTCCGCTATTCGAGGATTGCGGACTCTGGGCGAAGAACCTCCCGCTTGCGGGTTTGACCGACCCCATAAGCGACATCGGCGCCTCATAGGAGACCGCTCGGCGACTATTTCTCGATGTGCCACGACCTGTCCCAGTCTTGAGACGGTGGATTTCCTTTGAGGCCTTCGACGCGCTTGAGCAGCGCCGTTGACGGGCCATCACCGGGCATCGCCTCGAGCGCTTCGTTAAACGCGCGAAGTGCATCGTCCCACCGTCGTTCGCGATAGGCCGCGAGCCCTTCCAGGTAACTCGCGCGCAACGTCAATTGCTGTGGCGTGGGCTCGCCTTTGCGTCCAAGGATCTCAAAGATGACTTCGGAATGGGTGTGGCCCGCGACCACGACCCGATCGATCTCGCGAACCTCGACGGCGGCGCCCGCCGCTGCAATGGTTCTTTGGGAGAAGAGATTGCGGGTACCGTATAGTTTGTTCGCCCCTTCCAGGCGCGAGGCGAGATTCACCACATCGCCCATGACCGTATAGTTCATCATGACATCGGAGCCGATGCTGCCGACCAGCGCTTCGCCGGTGGCAACGCCGATCCGCAAATCGCACGTCTCCATCGGAGTGCCGCGTACACCCAGCAACTCAGGAATTTCCCGGCGCAGGGTCGCGATACGTTCGATCATCTCCAGGGCGGCCAGGCAAGCAAAGCGAGCATGATCCGCCTCATCAACGAACGGGGGCCCCCAATAGGCCATGATGCCATCACCGATATACTTGTCGATGATCCCTCTGTTGGCCCGAATCGGTTCAGACATGATGGAAAGGTAGCGGTTCATGACCTTGACCAGACCTTGCGGGGTCATGCCTTCGCTCAAGCTCGTGAATCCCTTGAGGTCGCAGAACAAAACCGTCATCACCCGGCGCTGACCCTCCGCTGCTGTCAGGTTCGGGCGATCGATCAGCCCTTCGACGACGCGGGGATCGATATATTTGCCGAATGTTTCACGGACGCGCTGGTTGTCGCGCAGTTGGACGACCATCCGGTTGAACGCGCCGGCCAATTGCCCAATCTCGTCGCTCGTCGTCACATCGATCGATTGATCGAGCTGGCCTGCCTCGACGGCCCGCGTCCC
>Ga0210394_10008913_pt1 | contig 10223 bp, 8 predicted proteins | sample IncBWC12MmetaG_FD_160121 | JGI IMG/M metagenome (GOLD analysis project Ga0210394, IMG submission 160121) | Forest soil microbial communities from Barre Woods Harvard Forest LTER site, Petersham, Massachusetts, United States - Inc-BW-C-12-M | ecosystem: Environmental > Terrestrial > Soil >...
CATGTCGCTCGAAAGGATGACCCAGCCGCCGTGCTCGACCGCGGCCAAGTCGATCGCGTTGCCCGCGCGAGCGAGCGCAGACCAATCGGGGAGCACCTCGCCGTGGACGCGCAAGCGGGCCACACCGCCGTCTGGATAAATCTTGAGGCGCACGTGCGTGGACCGGTCCGATGCTTGGAGTGGAAGCGAATTTCGAGTGTCGCCCGATAGCGGCGACTTCAGGAGCAGGGTGTTCCATTTTGTTGTGCCGCCCTCGAGTTGCGCAGGAGAAGGATCGCCGTCCACGGTGCACGCTTCAATCTCGCAGGATTCTGGAAAATTACCTTTGAAGTGGGACGTGTCCACAACCACACCACGAATGACGCCGGATAGACCCAACTTGATGATGCACCAGTCGAAGCCGGGCGTGCGGCGGCGACGCGTTTCCCATCCGTCCATCCATTTGCCAACGTCGGTGTATTTGTCCGCGATCCAGACGGGATCAGCGGCTTTCAGGAGATTTTCTTTAGGCGCAAAAAATTCGTCGTTGGCCGCCAGGGCTCGCCCTCCCAGCCGCTCAGCCGCCAAGTCGATGTATTCGGTGAAATCCATCAGTGTTCGCCCCGCCTGAGGAGTGTGCCGCCCGCAGCACCTCCGAAGCGCCCTCGATCATAGATCATTTCGCCGCGCAGGAATGTGGCCTCGACGACGCCGCGCAAAGATTGGTTGAGATATGGCGTCAGTTTGTGCCGGTGTTGCAGCATTTTGGGCCGCACGGTGAAGCGCTTCTGGGGACTCCAGACGACGATGTCGGCATCGTACCCCGCGGCAAGTGCGCCCTTGTGCTTTTCCAGTCCAGCGAGCCGCGCGGGTCCGGCAGACATCCATCGGGCCAGATGCATGAGCGAGTCTTTCCCCTGTTTCATTTTCGTCCAGATCGCGGGTAGACCCAGTTGCAGAGAGGAAATGCCGCCCCAGGCTTTGAAGAAATCGCCTGTTTTGAGACATTTCATTTCCGGAGGGGACGGCGAATGATCGGAGACCACGAAATCGATCGTGCCCCTCTCCAACGCGGCCCACAAGCTCTTGTTGTTTTGCGAGTCGCGAATCGGCGGCGCGCACTTGAATTCGGTTCGTCGGTCCGGAATCGCGCGCGCTGAAAAGAAGAGATAATGCGGGCAGGTTTCCGCGGTGATGCGCAGGCCTTCCTTCTTTGCGCGCCGGATCAGGGCTACGGAACGGTCGGAAGAAAGATGAACGATGTGGACCCGCGTGCCAAATTCGCGCGCGAGCCGGATCATCAACTCGACCGCTTTCGTTTCCGCTTCTGAAGGGCGGGAACTGAGCCACGTCTTGTATTTTCGTGGATCGGCTTTCCCCAGTTTGGCATTAGCGGACTCGATTGGTTCCGGAAGCTCCGAGTGAACCAGCAGCGGAGCATCGAGCGCGCTGAGGATGGGCATCGCGGTGCGCAAATCGTCTTCGGTGACATTCGCAAATTCCGGCACACCCGACGGCACCAGGAAACACTTGAAGCCGAATGCGCCCGCATGATGTAACGCGCGCAGTTCTCCGGCATTGCCGGGCACAACGCCGCCCCAAAAGCCCACATTCACCCAGCATTTCTTCTCTGCTGCTGTGCGCTTGGCCTCCAGCGCTGCCACTGTGGTCGTGGCAGGAATGCTGTTGAGCGGCATTTCGATCAGCGTGGTGACCCCGCCCGCAGCGGCTGCGCGCGTGGCGGTCTCGAATCCCTCCCAATCCGTGCGCCCGGGCTCGTTAATGTGGACGTGGGTATCCACAAGGCCGGGCATGACAACCGATTCCCCGGCGTCGTAAACGCGCCGCCCTGAGGGAAGATCGTTGTATGCGGCAACGCTTTCAATCACGCCGTCGCGCAGGAGCACCGTCGCCGCCCGCACCCGTTCGGGGGTGACGACGCGCTTGCTGCGGATCGCGTGGGTGGCCGTCATTTTTCGAGCCGGGAGAGAAATTCATCGAGCAGGTTTTGCGCCACGCGCACGCGGTAGCGCGCGTTCGAGCGGATGTCGTCGATCGGCGCAATTTCCCGCGCCAGCGTTTCCCGGGCCAGGGCGCCCGCGGAATGATTGACGGCGGAGCCTCGCAGCGCCTCTTCTGTCCTCACGGCACGCATCACAATGGGCGCGACGCTCCCTAGAGCGATGCGAATGTCGCGAATGGCGCCGTTTTCCACCAGCGCGGCGCCGGCGAAACATACCTTGGAAATAGCCTGCGCCTTGCGTGTGCCCACTTTGCGGTAATACTGCCGCCATTCCTGGGCGCGACGCGGCAAACGGATGGCGCGCAGGAGTTCATCCGGCGCCAGCTGCATTTTTTTGTAGCCGGCGTGGAATCCGTGGTAGAGCAGCCAGCGCACGCCGCGCTGCGAAACCAACTCGACGGCGGCGTCATACACCAGCAGCGCCGGCGGGGAATCGGCCGCGGGCGAGGCGTTCACAATGTTTCCGCCCAGCGTGCCGCGATTCTGCGTGGCAATGCTGCCGGTTTCGCGCGCCGCCGCGCACAGCAGCGGAAATTCCGCCTGCAACACGGGATGATTCTGAATTTCCGTGTAGGTGGTCATCGCGCCGAGCGTCACGTTCGCGGGCGTCACCTCGATGCCGCGCAAATCCGGCAGCTTGGCCAGACTGAGATAGCGCTTGTGGGGAAGTTTTCCCGCTTCCAGGAGCACCATTAGATCGGTGCCGCCGGCAAAGGGCTGCCACACTCCCGGCTCGCGGGCCAGCAGAGACAGCGTTTCCGTGAGGCTTCCCGGAACGCGCAAATCGTAAGCGGGAACGTAGGATCTCATGGCTTTGCCAGACCCTTATCGCCGGCCGATTCACAGGCGCGCACCACCGCGGCGAAAATTTTCTGGTAGCCTGTGCAACGGCAGAGATTTCCCGCGAGGCCTTCGCGAATTTCGGGGTCGCTGGGATGAGGATGCCTCTCGAGCAGCGCGAGGGAAGCAATGATCATGCCCGGCGTGCAAATCCCGCACTGCGCGCCGCCGCATTCGAGAAACGCCGACTGCACGGCATTCAGTTGATCCCCGCTGGCGATTCCCTCGATCGTGCGAATGTCCGCGCCGTCGGCGTCCAGGGCGGGCACGAGACAACTGTTCACCAGCGCGCCGTTCAAAAGGATCGAGCAGGCGCCGCATTCCCCCTCGCCGCAGCCTTCCTTCGTGCCGGTCAGATGCATCTCCTCGCGCAGCACGTCGAGTAATCTCGCCATCGGATACGCCTGTACGCGGCGCGGCTCGCCATTTACCCGGCAGGCGATGCTGATCCGGCTGACCGTCTCAGACAAGTGCGCCCGCCTTTGCCGTCATTGCCTCCATCATCACTTCGGGCGTGGCGGGAATTTCGCGCACGCAAATTCCCGTGGCGTTTTCGATGGCGTTGACGATCGCGGCTGCCGGGCCGTCCATGGGCAGCTCGCCGATGCCTTTCGCGCCGTGCGGGCCAAATGGATAAGGATGCTCCTCAAAAAACACGCGGATCGGAGGAATGTCCGCCGCCGTGGGCATGATGTAGTTGGTCATCTGGCCGTTGGCCATGCGCCCATCGCGCCACACCACGTTTTCGTAAAGCGCCATGCCGATAGCCTGCGCCACGCCGCCTTCGATTTGCCCCGCGGCGAGGACGGGGTGAATTACCTTGCCGATTTCCTGCACGGCGACGAAATCGGTAACGCGCGCCTCGAAGGTGACCGTATCGACGGACACTTCGGCCACATACACGGCCCAGGCGTAGGTGCCGTAGGCGTCCCCGCTGTAGGTTTTGTCGTCCCAGACGATGCCGGGCGGAGGCTCGTAGTTCGCGCGCGCGCGCAGCGGCCCGCGCGTCTCAATATATTTCCGGCACGAGCGAACAAATTCGTCTTCGGTGCAGGCATCGCAGAGCAGACCGGCATCGATCAATTTCCTCTTGATCTCCAGCGCCGCGGTTTCCACCAGCTGCCCCACCACCATCGAGGTGCGCGAGGCGACGGTGGGCCCGCTGTTCGGGACAGCGCCTGTATCGGGCCGCGCAATTTCGATGCGATCGTAGCCGATGCCGAGCGCGTCGGCGGCGATCTGCGAAAAGACCGTGTTCGTGCCCTGGCCGATTTCCGTACTGGCCGCGAGTATGCGCACGATTCCTTCCTTCGTGGCTTCCACATCCACTACCGACGCCAGATAGACTTCTCCGGAGCCGGTGAAGCCTGCGCCGTGCATGAATGAAGCGAACCCGATGCCGCGCTTGACCGTCGCGCTGGGGTTTTCGCGCGCGAACCGCTCGCGCTTGGCGTAGTAGTCGCTCTCGCGGAAGGCGCGATCGAGCAGCCCGTCCAGATTCACGTCTTCCTTGATGAGCTGCCCGGTGATGGTGGTCTGGCCGTTGTGCAGGAAGTTGCGCCGCCGGAATTCGTCGGGCGTGAGGTTGACTGCCTTGGCCACCTGGTCCATTTGCCGCTCGGCGGCGAAGATGGCCTGCGGCGCGCCGAATCCGCGGAAGGCGCCATGCGGCGGGGCGTTCGTAGCCACGGCGCGCGCCTGGACGCGCACGTTGGGGCAGTAATACGGCCCCGCGGCGTGGATGGTGCCGCGCGAGAGCACCACGGGAGAAAGCGTCGTGTACGCGCCGCCGTCGATCACAAAGTCGATGTCCATGGCCACCAGCTTGCCGTCCCGCGTGACGCCGGTGCGGTGCCGCGTGCGCGACGGGTGGCGTTTGGTGGTCGCGACCATATCTTCCGCGCGGTCGTAAATAATTTTCACGCGCTTACCTGATTTCCAGGCCAGCAGCGCCACGTGCCCCGCAATCATCGACGGATATTCTTCCTTGCCGCCGAAGCCGCCACCGGTTTCCGCCTGGATCACGCGAATCTTATCCGGGGGCAAGTCGAAAAGCGGCATGAGGGCCTTGTGCACGTAATAGGGGCATTGCAGCGAGCCCTGCACAGTGACGCCGTCGGCGGGATTGGCCACGGCGATCATGCCCTGAGTTTCGATGTACAGCTGCTCCTGTGCGCCGGTGCGGTATTCGCCCTCGACGATGATGTCAGCCTTGGCCATGGCCGCGTCCACGTCACCGCGTTCCAGGAGGTAGGACTTGAAGATGTTGTCGTTGCCAAACAGAATTGCTCGCTTGGCTAGAGAATCCTCGATTGAAAAAACGGCTGGCAACGGCTCGACGTCGATGAAAACGGCACGGCGCGCTTCTTCGAGCAAATAACGGTCGGGGTGCGCGAGCAGAAGAATTGGCTCCTCGGGGTGTTTGATGACTTCCGCGGCGAGGCACGGCTGATCATGCTCGATTGCGGCGATTTCATTTTTCCCCGGGATATCGGCGGCGGTGACGATCGTAAACTCGTTCCACGGGATGCCCTCACCGAAGCGGATGCCGAGGATGCGTCCGTGCGCGACGCTGCTGCGCACGGTTACGCCGTGCAGCATGTCCGGATAGGCGAGGTCGTCCACATACTGCGCGCGGCCCGTCACTTTGTCGCGCCCCTCTTTGCGGGGGACGGAATGTCCAAAGAATTTTTCTTCCATAACTAGACCACAACCTCTGAAAGCGCTTTCTCCCAACTTCTGTTTTCAGTTGTCAGTAACGGACCCGGTCGTTCTTGCGCGCCCATTCCTGGAACGGCTCGAGGCCGGCGTCGCGCATCTCCTGTACGAAGGGAATTTTCCGCCCGCCGTGCGGAACTCTCAATTCCTCGTAGATGAAGGAATCGTCAAACCCGGCCTCGGCGGCATCCCTGGCGCCGGCCGCGTAATAGACGCGGTCCGGCCTGGCCCAATAAATCGCGCCGAGGCACATGGGGCAGGGCTCGCAACTGGTGTAAATCTCGCAGCCCTGCAATTGGAACGCGCCCAGCACACGGCAGGCTTCGCGGATGGCGTTTACCTCCGCATGCGCCGTGGGATCGTTCGCGGAGGTGACCCGGTTCACGCCGCTGGCGATCACGCGCCCCTGCTTCACCACCACCGCGCCGAATGGCCCGCCGAGTCCCGAGCGCACATTCTCCACCGCTCGCCGGATCGCTTCCTTCATGAAAGAGTTGTCCATACTGAGCCGCGCGCCCCCAATTGCGCATTCTGGAAATTGTACCGGAAAAGGGGATTCCGCCGTTTATGCTTTTGCGATGCGCCGGGCCGATGGAATGCATTGGCATCCTGGATTGGACTTTCCGAAAATTGCATGTAGAATTGCAAACTGGTTTGGGGCTTTGCCGTTTCTACAGGGAGTGCTTGCGTTCCGAAAGCGCCCAGCGCCTCCGGCTTGGGATCCGCGCCGGCCGCCAACATGAAAGCCGTCCATACCTGGCGTGGCCCTCTCGAAGTAAATTCCCGACTATGGCTTGGGCAAGTGGAAGCGTTGCAGATCGAAAGTTGTGAGTGTTCGTGTGCGGCGGCGTAGGGGCCTGAGGGAGGAAACGAAATGATCGTAGGAGTTCCGCGCGAAACCTATCCGGGGGAGCGGCGCGTGGCGCTGGTGCCCATCGTGCTTCCCGGGCTGGCCAAGGCGGGCATGCAAGTGGTGATCGAAGCCGGTGCGGGGGTCGCGGCCGGTTTCCCCGATGCGGAATACGCTGCCAAGGGCGCGAAGCTTGCCGACCGTGCCCAGGTGTTTGCCTCCGCTGACATCATCGTCCAGATGCTCTGCTACGGTTCGAACGACGTTACCGGGCGCGCCGATTTGCCGCTCTTTCGCCGCAACCAGGTGCTGATCGGATTTCTACGTCCCACCGGATCGCTGACCACGGTGCAGGAGATCGCCGAAGCCGGCGTGACGTCTTTTTCCGTGGAATTGATGCCGCGCTCGACGCGCGCGCAAAGCATGGACGCGCTGTCCTCCATGGGCACCATTTGCGGCTACAAAGCCGTGCTGATTGCCGCGGATACGCTGCCCAAAATTTTCCCCATGTTGACCACGGCTGCCGGGACGATTACTCCGGCGCGCGTTCTGGTGATCGGCGCGGGTGTGGCCGGGCTGCAGGCCATCGCCACGGCGCGGCGGCTGGGCGCGGTCGTTTCGGCCTACGATCTGCGCCCCGCGGCCAAGGAGCAGGTGCAAAGCCTCGGCGGGCGCTTTGTCGAGATTCCTCTCGAAGCCAAGGACGCGCAGGACGCCGGCGGCTACGCCAAAGCGCAGGGTGAAGACTTCTATCAGCGGCAGCGGGAATTGCTCGGCAATGTGATTGCCGAGAGCGACGTGGTCATCACCGCCGCAGTCATTCCCGGCAAGAAATCTCCGGTGCTGGTGACCGAGGAGATGGTCAAGCGCATGGCGCCGGGCTCGGTGATTGTCGATCTGGCTTCCGAGCGCGGAGGGAACTGCGAGCTCTCCAAAGCGGGAGAAAAAACCGTCGCGTACGGCGTCACCATCATCGGGTACGTGAATTTCGCTTCCACCGTGCCGCACCATGCCAGCCAGATGTACGCGCGCAACATCGCTGCGTTTCTCAATTTGCTGGTGAAGGACGGCAAGCTGCAGATCAATCACCAGGATGACATTATTCAAAGCACGCTGCTGACGCAGGGTGGGGAAATCGTCAACCCGCGCGTGCGCGAATTTTTCTCGTTGCCGGCCCTGGCGGTTCACTCGTAAGGAGGAAGGGATGCCCGCGGATTTCATCTCCAGCTTGTTTGTGTTCATCCTGGCGGCGTTTCTGGGATTTGAGGTCATCAAGCGCGTCTCGCCCCTGCTGCACACGCCGCTGATGTCGCTGACCAACGCGCTCGACGCCATCGTCGTCGTCGCCGCCATCATCATCGCGGGCAGGCATGAGAGCCGGCTCTCCGTGATCCTCGGCCTCATCGCGGTGGCCGCATCGTTCAGCAACATGGTCGGCGGGTTTCTGATCACCGACCGCATGCTGCACATGTTCAAGAGCGGCAAGGCGAAGAAGCAATGACGGGAATCCCGGCGCAGCAGCTCATCGATTTCACCTACATTTTTGCGGCCATCGGTTTCATCCTGGCGCTGAAGTGGCTCAGCTCGCCCGTCTCGGCCATGCGCGGCGTGCTGATCGGAGAGATCGCCTCGGGCGTCGCCGTCATCGCCACGCTGTTCGACCCGCAGGTCATCCAATACAAATGGATCCTCATTGCCCTGATCATCGGCGCAGGCGTGGGTGTACCCCTGGGCATGGTGAAGATGACCGCGGTGCCGCAACGGACCGCGCTGAGCCATGCGTTTGGCGCGCTTTCCGCCGCGCTGATCGGCATTGCCGAGTATTACGTGGCCGCTCCCAACGTGCCGAAGTTCGAGATGGGGGAAATCGGGCTCGAGGTGATTATCGGTTCGCTGACCTTTACCGGCAGCTTGATCGCTGCCGGAAAGCTGCAGGAAATCCTGCCGCAGCGGCCGATTACCTATCGCGGGCAGAACTTCGTCAGCCTCACGGTGCTGGCCGCCGCGATTGCCCTGATGGTCACGCTGGTGCTGCACCCGGAATATACGCAGCTCTTCCCGGCAATGGTCGGCGTGGCGCTGGTGTTCGGCATCATGCTGGTCACGCCGATCGGCGGCGCGGACATGCCCACGGTGATTTCGCTCTTGAACTCCTACGCCGGCTTCTCCGCTGCGTTACTCGGCTTCGTCCTGAACAGCAAGGTGCTGGTGGTGGCCGGCGCGCTGGACGGCGCTTCGGGCTTCATCCTCTCGGTAATCATGTGCAAGGCCATGAACCGCTCCTTCACCAACGTGCTCTTCGGCGGCTTCGGCCAGATCCACGTGAGCGCTACGGGAGTGAAGGAAGAGCGCGCGGTGCGCAGCGCCACGCCCGAGGAAGCCGCCGCGATTCTTTCCGCAGCCAACAAAGTGGTGATCGTGCCCGGCTACGGCATGGCCGTGGCGCAGGCGCAGCACAAAGTGCGCGAGCTGTACGACTATCTCACCAAGCACGGCATCGACGTGAAATTCGCAATTCACCCTGTCGCGGGGCGCATGCCGGGCCACATGAACGTGCTGCTTGCCGAGGCGGACATTCCCTACGACAAGCTGATCGACATGGACGACATCAACGGCGAGTTCCCCCAGACCGACGTCGCGCTGATCATCGGCGCGAACGACGTGACCAACCCCGCCGCGCGCACCGACCAGTCCAGCCCCATCTTCGGCATGCCCATCCTCGACGTGGACAAGGCGCGCACGGTCATGGTCATCAAGCGCAGCATGGCGGCCGGCTTCGCCGGAATCGACAACCCGCTCTACTACATGGACAAAACCCTGATGCTCTTCGGCGACGCCAAGAACTTCGTCGGCTCCATCGTCCGCGAACTTACCAGCGGCGGAGGCCACGGGGGTTAAAGGTTTTGGGTTCCGGGTGTAGGTGCCCCATCCTTGCGGTTTTTGCAAGGGTGGGGCTTCTCTATGTTGTGGCGGAGCTTTTCTCTGTGACGGGGCTGAGCCGCTGTCCGCTGACCGCCGCGCCGGCATCCGGTTCAAGGAGGAAGCAGTCCAGCGTCGCGACAACACAGAGAATCGCGACGAGCAGAAACGCGATGTGAAACTCCCTTGTGGTCGGCGTTCCCAAGGAATTTCCGGTGAAGAATCCCGCGATGCGCAGCGCAATGGCGCCCACCGCTACCCCCATGCCCATGGACATCTGCGTGATCATGCTGAAGAAGCTTGTGGCGTAGCTCATATCCGGCTTGGAAATATCCGCGAAGGCCAGCGTGCCCACCGCCGTAAACTGCATGGAGCGGGACAAACCATTCACAAACAATACCAGCAGCACAACAATTGAGCGGGTCTGGGGAAACAGGAGCGCGCAGCACGCCATCAAGACCGCATGCAGGATCCCGTTTACCGTCAGCACCGTGCGGAATCCGAACCGTCGGAGAATGGGCGTCACGACCGATTTCATCAGCAGGTTTCCCGTAAATAGCCCGAGCATCAAGAGGCCGGACCGAAACGCGTTCAGCCCAAAGCCGATCTGGAACATGAGCGGCAGGAGAAAGGGCGAAACGCTGATCGCGATGCGGAAGAGTGAGCCTCCCTGCAAGGTGATCCCAAACGTTTTAATCTTCAAAAGCCGGAGATTCAAAAGCGGCGCGGGCGCGCGCAGCAGATGGATCACGGAAACAAGTCCTAACACGACCCCCGCGATCAGATACGCGGCTGTGGGCTTCCATGCGGCCGATTCCCGGCCGACAAGCTCCATGCCGTACACGAAGCTCACGCAGGCCGACGCGCTCAAAATGAAACCGATCCAATCGAACG
>Ga0210394_10008916_pt1 | contig 10222 bp, 11 predicted proteins | sample IncBWC12MmetaG_FD_160121 | JGI IMG/M metagenome (GOLD analysis project Ga0210394, IMG submission 160121) | Forest soil microbial communities from Barre Woods Harvard Forest LTER site, Petersham, Massachusetts, United States - Inc-BW-C-12-M | ecosystem: Environmental > Terrestrial > Soil >...
GTCGTTCTCCGCGGATGGCGGAAAGAGCTGGGAGGTGAACTGGATCTGCGAGCTGTCACGATAACGGCAACAAAGCTATGATTCGTCCATGTCCAGTGCTGCGCAATCCACGGCGAACGATGAAAATGCCCGCTACAAGCGGGCGATTCGCACGGCTGAGGAGTTATTCAAAAAGGTGGGCTTTCGCGCCGTCACCATGGAACTCGTTGCGCGCGAAGCCAATGTGGCCAAAGCCACTCTCTATAGTTACTTCAAGAACAAGGATGAACTCTTCTTGGCGGTCTGTGCGCGTATGGCGCGCATACTGCGCGGAGCTGTAGAGCAGGCGCTCACGAAACCGGACACTCCCCTCGACGCGCGTCTGGCCGACGGCGTCATCGCCAAGCATCGGCCGATATTTGCCCTGGTGCGCGGATCGGCACATGCCGCCGAGCTGTTTTCATATACGCACAGCATGGCCGGCGAGATCTTCGCCGAGTTGGACGCGGCGATCCTGGAGATGTTGCGCGTCGCGATGGCCGAGGACCCGCAGCTTTCGCCGAACGCGAAGCAGCTCGCCCGAGCCCTGTATTTTGGCAGTGCGGACCTTGCCAATCGCAGCAAGACGGGGGCTGAGATGGAAGTCGAACTGCATGCATTTGCCCACACCTATTTGGCGGGTGCCCGAGCGCTCGCCCAGCGACACTCATCAAACGATTGAAGGATACAGCGTCGAAATCCAATTCAAACGACATCTAACTCACTCATTGACAAATTGAACGAATATCGTATGATTCGTTCATACTGCGTTGAGAGGATGCCGTTATGTCACGCCGCCAATCGAAAATTCGAGCAATTCGCGATGTTTTGCTGCTGGCACTGGGTCTAGCCCTTTGCCAAGTAGTCATACCCCAATGGGCTTCGGCGGGAACCGAGATCCTGACCGACGCGCCGCCGCCACCGGATCGAGTTGAGCATGCGCCGCCGCCGCGCGACGGCTACGTGTGGGGTGCCGGACATTGGGAGTGGAATCGTCGCTCCTACGTCTGGGTATCCGGAACTTGGATCGTAGAGCGCCGAGCCGCTCACTGGGTTGTCGATCGATGGGAGCAGGAGGGCACGAAGTGGCACTACGTACCTGGCCACTGGGAGCGCTGAACAAGCGTCGCTGTTGGTAAAGCATCGCCTTGCAATGATAGGCGCTTTATCCCTTCTATTCGCAAGAACGTGAGGAATCAACGCCGAACACTCGCGGTTCGCTACATCACGTGCGCCAACGAGCGCTTTCTCCTGCGAGCCAAGCTATACCAGGCGGCGGCCGACTGATAGGGCGAGAAACCGCAGGTCAAGCCACCGGTAGCATGATCGCGCAAAACGCGCGCGATGCGGGTTGACTCAAGAATCCCCGTCCGATTTATGGTCCGGCGTATCGCTCTGGCGATCAGTGACCCACAGATAGAAACCCAAGAGCCCCGCAGCGGTCGCCATGGCGACTGCGGCTCCAGTCATCAGGGGCGCCAGCTTGACGATGAACGGCTTCTGTATGATGTGCAGCGCCATGGTCACACGACCCCAACCCTTGGGGGTCGCGTAGCCTGCGAAAGTGCCAACGATGACGGAGAGTGCGCTTGCAAAGCCCGCGATCGCGCCGGCGGATTTGTGGAAATGTCTGTTGCCGAGAGTCTTGGCTACTGTGCTACGCAGATCGATCATTATCGACATTTTGCCCAAATATCGGCGTCGGCGGCGACGAAAGCGTCACAAAGCGCAGACAAGGCGGTCGGCACGGGCAACTCCAAGGTGAGCAAGCGTCGGCTATATTGAGCGCGCCGTGCCGTCTTCGGTGAACTACTACCAAATTGGCTTTAAGGAAACGGTTGGACCTATCCGCTCGACCTTGGGCGAAGGCTTTTGCGCGGAAGCCACGCCGATTCAGCGGTGCTGACGAAACCAATCGGCGACGATGAGAGCATTGCGGGGATCGAAGGCTGCAGCCTTGAATTTGAATGCGGCCTGCGCATCTTCGTAGTGCTCGAAGGTATGCCCCGTCGCGGGTAGTTCCACCCTTCAATGTCGGGTCATTCCGGGTGAGTCGGCGCAATCGGTCCAAGAGATACTGCAGACCGTGCTCGCCGACCCGCTCGTGGCGATCAGCATGATCACCCCCGCCTCGCCCAACCCCGAGTCGGCATTGGCCCCCGCGCTGGTGCGCGCAGTCGAGGACGTCACGCACAGCATCTGGCCCAGCGTCATTGTTCTACCGGAAATGTCGCCCGGAGCCAGCGACAGTCGTTACACGCGCGAGCGCGGCATTCCGAGCTACGGGATCGACGCCATGTTCGACGATTTGGACGATGGCCGCGCCCATGGACGCGATGAGCGAATAGGCGTGGTCGCGTTCAAAGAAGACGTGGATTTCACGTATCGGCTAATGAAAGCGCTCGCACAGAGTCCAACGCAGGCGGTCAACTAGACGAGCACACAAGCCTGCGACCCGCATTGTCGAGGATTGAGAGATGTTTGGAGACAGCAGGGCATCTCGTGGCGCTTGCCGCCTTTCTCGTGCAATCGCATCCAAAACCTCGCCGGCCTTGGTGTAGTAATCCTCGTCGCGCATTTTAACGACCGCTCCGAGCCGCCCGGTGGAAACAGCAGATGAGACGATGGCGGAGGTATAGGGGGCCGGATGGAGGGGTAATGCGCAGTAACGTGCAAGGATCTAGAGAGTGAGATTTCGTGTTACGGGCGATTCGTGGAGGGCTAGGTTGGCCGTCGGGGGGCCAGTGCCCGCGACGCGGGGACGCACGAGGGCCACGTGCAGGTAACTGTGGATCGCGCCATAATGCGCAATAATGCGCAATATAATTAATGCTCATATTGCGCATTATGGCGCAATATTGCATAATCCGCGCTTTAGTGAGGGTAGGAACCCCATGTTGTCGTTCCAATTGACGGCGGACGCCGAGAAGCAGATGAAGGCATTACAGGCCTTGCTGGTTCGCTCGGCCACGGAATTGGAGAGGGTGCCTCCGCACGAAAGGACTTATCTGAACCACTTTGCCCTGATCAGCAATGTAGGGGCTTCGACGCGCCTAGAAAATGCCGTCCTGACCGATGTCGAGATCGCGTGGGTCGACAGCGAGCTGGCGGCCGACGATAAGCCCACCGCCTTTGAAGAGAAGAAACAGGCGATCTTGAACAAACTTTCCAAAGATCGCGAACGCAGTGTGCAAGAAGTGGTGGGTGAGCGCCAAGTGCTCACAACTTTGTACACCCAAGCCAAGGATTTCCGGCCGCTGACGGAAAACACCATCCGTGGGCTGCATCATGACCTGCTGCGCTACTACCCGCCGGCCGAGCACTATGCGGGACGATACAAGGCGGTCAGCAATCGAGTGATTGCAAGAAACCATGACAGCGGCGAGGAGCGAGTGGTCCTTGAACCCGCTGCCCCCGGCGTCGTGACTGAGATGGCGATGCGCGATTTGGTGGATTGGTACAACGCCAATTTGAAGGAGCATCCGTGGCCGATATTGGTCGGCGTGGAGTTTACGTTTCGGTTTCTCGCGATCCATCCATTTCAGGACGGCAACGGGCGTCTGGGAAGAGCGCTGTTCCTGATGTCATTGCTACACTCCGGCGATGAGCATCTGGAAGCGGTGGCCCCGTATGTCGCAATCGACCGCCACATCGAAAAGAACAAAGCCCGTTACTACCGGGTACTGCAGCAGTGTTCGGATGGGAAATTTGAAGAGGATGCGAGTCGCTACCACTACGAGCCGCTGTGCCGATTTTTTCTGACCATTACCGGCGACGCATTGGCCGATATAGCCATTTATCGCAAACGCTATGCGGATCTGCAGGCTCTATCGGAAACTGCGGTGGCGGTGTTGGCCTGTTTTAAGAGCAGCCCGGAACAGCGCCTGCAGGTGGCGAAGATCGAATCGATCACGGGGTTTTCGCGGCGCACGATTCAGTATGCATTGAAGACTCTGGCGGATCAGCAATTTCTGCAGAAATTAGGTAAGGGGGCCGGGAGTCGGTATCAGTTGGTATTTTAGAGCCACAAAAACTGCCTCCGGAGCGCTCCGCCGCCTAACGCACTCGATCATTACAATTCACTCGGAAACCCCGCCGGACGCTCTTCTCGAACTTCGCGTGATGTCTTGTCTGTTAAATTGACGGGTGCTTTATGCACCCTATCTCCGGGTTGATTTTTGGATGTCCCGACCCTCCAGGGTTTCATGAGACAATCCGCTCCCGATGCCATCTCAATAAAGAGTTTCCAATGTCCACACGGCGCATGCCCGCTCCGGTTTTGCTCCTTGGCGTCTCGATCATGGTGGACCTCATCATCCCGGCCATTGCGATGGCCGATACCGACGATCCTCCGTCGCGCGTCGCGCGTCTCGCCTATCTCGAAGGCTCGATCTCGTTTCAACCCGGTGGTACCGAAGACTGGGTCGCAGCCCCGCTTAATCGACCGATCACCACGGGCGACCAGATTTGGTCGGACCGCGCGAGTCGCGCAGAGCTGCAACTCGACGGCTCGGCTCTGCGACTCTCGAGCAATACGTCCGTGTCATTCCTCAATTTGAGCGACAGCGTCTCCCAGATTCAGTTATCGGTCGGCACTCTGCTGGTGCGGGTCCGTCGACTCGACGACAATGAAACTTACGAGATCGACACGCCGAATCTTGCATTTTCGGTCTTGCAGCCCGGCGTGTACCGCTTCACTGTCGATGAATCCGGCACGACGACCGCCATCACCGTGCGCAGCGGTCAGGGCGAGGTTACCGGCGCCGGAGCCGCGTATTCGGTTTACGCCAATGAAACCGATGTTTTTTCCGGTACCGATGAACTCGTTGAAAACGCGCAGCCGTATGGCCCCGAGCAGGATTCATTTGAAGCGTGGAGTGGGGACCGAGACCGTCGCTCCGAGTATTCCGACTCCGCTCGCTACGTCTCGTCCGATGTCGTCGGCTACGAGGATCTCGATGGCCAAGGCACGTGGGAACCGACGCCCGACTACGGCACCGTGTGGTTCCCGCGCGGCGTCGAAACGGGTTGGGCTCCGTATCATGACGGCCATTGGTCCTACATCGAACCATGGGGGTATACCTGGGTTGATGATAAACGGTGGGGATTCGCTCCGTTTCACTATGGGCGATGGATATCGGTGCGAGGGGCCTGGGGCTGGGTGCCCTGCCCGCCGCGGACCGAGGGAGCCGGGTACGTTCGTCCAGTCTATGCACCGGCGCTCGTGGCGTGGGTCGGCGTCGGGACGGGGGTGGCGTGGTTTGCGCTGGGACCGCGGGAGGTCTTCGTACCTTCCTATCCGGTGAGCCGGCGCTACGCGAACAACATCAACGTCTCGAACACCACGGTGAACACGACGGTCGTCAATAATATCTACAACACCACCATCATCAACAACAAGACTGTCAATGTAACGAACGTCAACTACGTCAATCTCCATGTTCCCGGCGCCGTGGCCGCGACCACGTCCCAGGCGTTCACGACGGCGCAGCCAATGGCGCGTAATAGGGTACAGGTCGATGAGCGGGCAATTGAGAGCGCGCCTATCCGAGCGGTGACACCCGCGGTAGTACCCACCAAACAATCAGTCCTCGGCGCAGGCCGCATGGCCGCGGCGAGACCGCCGGCCATTGTACAGACGCGAACGGTGGTTGCGAGGGGAGTGCCTCCCGCTCCACCCCCGGCGTTCGAGCGGCGACAGGAGGCTATTCGGCAGAACGGCGGGAAACCGTTGAGCGTCGGTGCCGTCCGAAGCATACCGACGGGTCGGCCTCCGGTCACCGCGATTGTCAAAATTGCTCCGCCTGCGATGCCTGCCGTGCTACGGCCACCTAACCGACCCATTCTTTCGCAAGCGGTCAGGGCGGAGCGCGAGCCCGTACCGCCGCCGAACACAGCAAGCCAGATTACCCGACCCGCGCCGGCGGCTGTCCATCCGCAAGAGCTACCGCAGGTCCTGCACCCGGCCTCGCCGAGCACCGCCAATTCGGCTCTCGAGCGTCAACATTTACAGGAGCAGCAGCAGTTGCTTGCCCAGCAGGAGGCGGAACGACGACGGGTTCAGCAGCAGCAGGAGCGCGATCACGCGCAGCTTGCAAAGCAACAGGCGGACGAGGCAAGGCAACAACAGATCGAACAGCAACAACGCGAGCAGCAGGCTCAGCAGTTGGCTCAACAACGTGCTCAAGAGCAACAACAACAGCAGCGGCAGCAGCAAACCCAGCAGTTGGCGCAGCAACGCGCGGAGGAGCAGCAGCAGGAGCGCGATCACGCGCAGCTTGCAAAACAACAGGCGGACGAGGCAAGACGACAGCAATTGGAACAACAGCTGGAACAACAGCACCAACAACAGACGCAACAGCTGGCGCAGCAGCACGCGGAGGAGCAGCAGCAACAGCTGGAAAAGCAACAGGAAGAGAGGCGTCAACTGGAAGCTCAGGCACAGTCGCGTGCTCAGAAACAGGTACATCCTTCCAGTTCGAAGCCGTAGGTGTTCGCGTGAAGCAGGACTCTAGCGGCTCGGTGTTTGCGGATGCGATGCAAGATGGCCGCAACAAATGAAAATTGTCGCCGTCACAAACATCAAAGGCGGAGTTGGGAAAACCACGACCGCCGTCAACCTCGCGTTTCTGTGTGCCGCCGCGGGGCGAACGACGCTCCTGTGGGACCTGGATCCGCAAGGCGCGGCGACCTACATGTTGAGGTGCGAAGCCACTGAGCACGCGTCGGCCAAGAAGCTGGTTACTGGAAAGCGTGAGTTGCCCGAACTTCTGGTGCCGAGCGGACATGACAAATTGGATGTCCTGCCGTCGGATTTCTCGTATCGAAACTTCGACGTGCATCTGAGCACGCGCAAGCGTCCAACCGAGCGCCTTTTGAAAATGAGTCGATCGCTGCGGGATGTGTATTCGGCGCTGTTTCTCGACTGCCCACCCGGGATCTCGTTGCTCTCCGAGAATGTACTTCGCGCGGCCGACGCGGTCGTCGTTCCGCTGCTTCCAACGCCGTTGTCGGTACGCATGCTGGTGCAACTTCGCGACTTCGTTGCCGCAAATTCTTGGACCGACTTGGCGCTGCTGCCGTTCTTCTCGATGGTGGACAGACGGAAGTCGCTGCACCATGAAGTGATCGCGAGCACACGAAAGCAGTTCCCGGAGCTTCTGGCTACGGAAGTGCCCTACTGGAGCGAGATCGAGAGGATGAGCTTACATCGTGCGCCAATTCCCGCCTACGCTCCTCTCAGTGCGGCCGGGCGGATCTATTCGGCTCTGTGGTGCGAGATTGAAGCGCGGATGGCGGCGCAGGTGTCGCCGGCCGGCACACCGCCAGCAACCACCACAACAGAACCGCCAATGACCACGGGAGCGCCAATGGCCACGGAAGCGCCAATGGCCGTAGAAGCGCCAATGGCCGCGGAAGCGTCAATGGCAACAGAAGATTCGGCCGCCGGTTCACCCTCGTAGCCCGTGGGCTGCACCCTCCCGCGCCCTCCCGTTCGTATTCCTATAAGAGCTTGAGTCGCAAGCGTCCCACATAGCTCGACATAGGAGATCCGCTCATGAAAATACGCCTTGGTCAATTCGCCCTGGCCTGCCTTCTGCTGCCGACCTTGGGCGCAACTCAAGAGGCGAAGCTGAAGCTGCCCGATTTCAGTGCTCTCGGGGGCAAGGCCACGGAGTCGGTGAATATCAGCCTGAGCCCGTGGCTGCTGCGCATCGCGGCTGCGTGCTTGGACGATAAGGACGCGGACAGCGTGGCCATGAAGAGACTCCTGTCGGGAATCAAGTCGATTGAAGTTCGCAGCTATCAATTTGCCACCGACTCTGCGTACTCGGCGGCGGATATCGACGCCGTCAGAATGCAGTTGACCGCGCCAGGTTGGAGCCAGCTGATGCAGGTCCACGATCGCAAGAAGAACGAGAACGTGGATATGTACATCATGGTCGAGAATGACCGGACCAGCGGGTTTGCGTTGATCGCCAGCCAACCGCGCGAGTTTACGATTATCAATATTGTCGGTTCCATCAGAGTTGAGGACCTGCCGAGGCTCGAGGAGCACTTGCGTCTGCCGAAAATCGGTGCGGGGCAAGCCAATATTGTGATGTGACGTCCGGCTGTCATTGCGTATGCTGTTCGCTTTGCACGGACACGCTCACGTTGAATGACGAGGCATCGGCTATTGCGGACGAGCAGCTTGCCAGGGCGCGCTCGGGCGAGAGAGCCGCGCTCGCCGAGCTCATCCGCGCGCATCAGCGGTCTGTCTACAGCCTGGCGCTGCGAATGCTCGGTACCCGAGATCTGGCGGAGGATTTGACGCAGGACGTCTTTATGCAACTCAACGGCAACTTGAAATCCATCGAGTCGAGCAAGCACCTCATGTTTTGGCTGCGCAAAGTGACGACCTACCGGGCCATCGATCATTTGCGCCGGCAATCACGTCTGGTGATGACGCCCCTGGAGGACGAAGCGCAGTTCTTGAGCACGGTGGACGGCGGCGATCCCTTGTTGCAACGACATCTGCGATCGCTGCTTTTGGGCTTAAGCCCCTCCGCGCGCGCCGTGGTGTTGTTGCGGTATCAAGAGGATTTGGACCTGGTCGATATCGCTCGAACGCTGGACATGCCGATCGATACCGTGAAGAGCCATCTGAAACGATCGCTGGAGACTCTGAGGCGAAACACTCCGGGCGCCGCATCGACTCGCTGCCGGGACGAATCGACATGAGCGAGGACATTGAATCCCGGCTACGTGCGGCCTTACGGCCGGTGGAGCCCAGCGAAGAATTTTCGCGAACTCTCCTCATGCGCGTTACCGCGGATCGGAGTAGCCAATCAAACGGACGGAGCCATGTTCGCCGAAGGTTCAAGGCTCCGGCACGGTGGTTTACGGCCAGCGTGGCCGCATCGCTGCTCGTGGCCGTCGGTATTCAGCATCATCTGCAGGGAGAACACGAACGCGAGAGCGGCCTGGAGGCACGACGACAAGTCATCGAGGCGCTGCGCGTGACCAGTCAGAAACTGGACCTGGCGTACGAGGCGGTTAAGAGCCAATCGACTTCGCTGGCCGATGATCAGACCGGCGCTTAGGTCGCGATTGAGGACTTCGCATATGAGACATTGCAATTTACGGATGCTGCTTGCTCTGCTCGCTCTGCTTGCTCCCGCGATGGTTTGGGCCGCTCCCAATCCTCGGCTGGCGCTCCCCGAATTTTCAGCGTTGGCGCGCAAGGCCACTGAGTCGGTGACGATCACGCTGGATCCCGGGTTGCTTGCGCTGGCCGGGCGTTTCCTCGATGGAAACGATCCGCAGGACGCGGCGACCAAGGAAATCATCAAGGGCCTTCAGGGAATCTACGTCAGGAGCTATACATTTGATGAAGACTCTGCCTACCGGCAGGCCGACATCGACGCGGTAAGAAAACAGCTGTCGGCGCCCGGCTGGAATCGCTTGGTGGAAACTCGAAGCCGGAAATCACACGCCAACGTCGACATCTACATCATGGTAGCGAACAATCAAGCGATTGGTCTTGCCGTGATAGCCAGCGAACCGCGGCAATTTACAATCGTGAACATCGTCGGGGCGATCGATCTCGACAAGCTGCACAAGCTGGAGGGTCAGTTCGGGGTCCCAAAACTCGACGTAGACTTGCCGAAAGCGCCGCCGCCAAATACACAGAAATAGAGCGGACCTCGTGACCGGCAGCGCGTGCGACACCCATTCACGCGGCCTGCCGAGACGACCTGCGCAAGTCAATCCGCCCACAGCGACCTCGCGTACGTCGGCTTGTTTAACCCCATTTGGTCGCCCGTGTCGCTTCAGTTCTTGAATATCTCAATACTGGAGCGGATATGAGCCGAATAGTCTATTTCGCCATCTTTGTGGGGTTGGCGGCGACTTGCGATGCGCAAGGCATGGGCGGCATTGCCGAAGTCGCGATCATCGATCGAGACAGCGGAGCCGTACTGAACCCCCATTTTTACCATGGGGAGTATTGGGTCGCCGGAAGACCCGGGGCTCGCTACGCAATCCAAATCCGCAATCGCCTCGGCGAACGCGTGCTGGCCGTGACGTCGGTTGACGGCGTCAACGTCGTTTCGGGAGCGACCGCCGGTTGGGATCAGACCGGCTACGTGTTCAGCCCCGGCGAGCGTTACCAAATTACGGGTTGGCGCAAGACGGATGCGGAAGTGGCCGCATTCACGTT
>Ga0210394_10008917_pt1 | contig 10221 bp, 5 predicted proteins | sample IncBWC12MmetaG_FD_160121 | JGI IMG/M metagenome (GOLD analysis project Ga0210394, IMG submission 160121) | Forest soil microbial communities from Barre Woods Harvard Forest LTER site, Petersham, Massachusetts, United States - Inc-BW-C-12-M | ecosystem: Environmental > Terrestrial > Soil >...
GCGCGCGATGCTGAAATTTTGGTGCACGGCCAGGGGTTCAGGCTGACCCGCGCAGGGGTGATGGATATGTTTCCGCAAACGACGCACGTCGAATCGATCGCGGTGTTCGAGGCTGCGTCGTGAGCTTGGGACCGCTCATGGTCGATATCGCCGGCACCGAATTGAGCGCCGAGGACGCTCGAGTGCTGTCGCACCCCCTCGTCGGCAGCGTCGTCTTGTTCACCCGCAACTACCGCGATCCACGCCAACTCGCCGCGCTCACGGCGTCCATCCGCGCCTTGCGCACGCCCCATCTGCTCATCGCAGTGGACCAGGAAGGGGGCCGCGTGCAGCGCTTCCGCGAAGGCTTTACCCGTCTTCCCGCGGCACGGCTGCTCGGCCGACGCTTCGATGAGGATCGACGCGACGGGCTGGATCTGGCGCGGGCGGTGGGCTGGCTGATGGCCGGCGAATTGCGCGCCGTCGGCGTGGATTTCAGCTTTGCCCCCTGTATCGACCTGGATTACGGCGTCAGCGAGATCATCGGTGACCGCGCCTTTCACAGCGACCCGGAAGCCGTGGGTGCCCTCGGGGTGGCGACCCTTTTGGGCATGTCCGAGGCGGGGATGGCGGGGGTGGCCAAGCACTTTCCCGGCCATGGGGCGGTGGTGGCCGACTCACATGTTGCGCTGCCGCTGGACCGGCGCGCCTACGTCGATCTGGAGCCTGATATGCGGCCCTATCGCCCGCTCCTGGAGAACAATCTGGCGGGGGTGATGGCGGCCCATGTGGTGTTCCCGGCGGTCGATCGCCTGCCCGCCAGTCTGTCGCACCGCTGGATTACGGGGGTGCTGCGGGGGGAGCTGGGCTTTCACGGCTGTGTGTTCGCGGACGACCTGAGCATGGCGGGCGCCGCCGCCTTCGGCGACATCGTCGCCCGGGCGAAGCTCGCGCTCGCTGCAGGATGCGACGTCCTCCCCATCTGCAACGCTAGACAATCCGTAGAATCTGTGCTCGTGGCATTGGGGACGAATGTCGGCTCCGCGGCATCGCAGGCGCGCCTGGTACGCATGCGCGCCCGCGGCGAGGGTCCGACGGACTTGCAGGCGAATCGGCATTGGCAGGAGACGACCGCACGGATCGCCGCGCTGTCGGCGATACCCCCGCTGGTGCTGACCGAGGGACAGTGATGTGGGCTTAGACGCGGATTTGTATCGTCGCTTGATCGAGACCTCGCCCGAGGGAGTCGTGCTCGTGGATGCGCAAAACCCCGAGCGCCCGGTGATCTACGCCAATCCCGGGTTCGAAACCTTGACCGGGTATTCGGCCGGGGAATTGCTCGGCCGCAACCTGCGATTCTTGCAGGGTGAGGATCGCGACCAGGATGCCAGACACCGCCTGCGCGATGCGCTCGGCCGCGGCGATGCCTGCCGCGTGCTGCTGCGAAACTACCGCAAGGACGGCACGCTCTTCTGGAACGAAATGACGGTTTTGCCGCTGCTCGGTGCGGACGGCAAGATCAGCCACTTCGTCGGCCATCACCGCGACGCGGGCGAGCGGCTACGCATCGATCCCAAGCTCGCGCGCGACTCCTTGAGCGGCGCGCATCAGCCGACCGGCCTCGCGATCCGCGACGATCGCCTGACGGGTCTGTACACCCTGCCTTACCTGGAAGAGCTGCTGAAGCGCGACTGGGCGATCGCGCAGCGGGAAAAACGCACCATCGCCGTATTTGCCGTCGACGTCGACGCCCTGGATCTGTACAACGCGACGTTCGGACGGGCGGCCGGCGACTCGACGATTCGCCGCGTCGCGCACGTGGTCTCAGGCTGCCTGCGCCGGGCGAGCGATGTCACGGCGCGCATCGACGGCGGCAGCTTGATCGCGTTCGCGCCGGGCTTGAGCCTCGAGCAGGCCTTGCGCATCGGCCAGCAAATGGCGGAACGGGTCCGGGATCTCAGAATTCATCATCCGCGTTCGGCGGTCCTGCGCTACGTCAGCATCAGCGTCGGGGTCTGCGCGGCCGCCCCGGAAGCGGCCGATAGTCCTTCCAGCTTGCTGCAGAAGGCGCAGACGCAGCTGCAGATCGCCAAGAAGGCGGGGCGCAACCAAGCTGCTTGAGCAGCGCTGCGCCCCTCGCGCCTACTTCGGCGGGATCTGGCCGCTGATCTGGTTCTCCTGGCCGTTGAGCACCTTCTGCTCGCCCTTGGTGATGTGACCGCCATTCTGGCTGGCCATATCGCGCTCTTCCTGGCGAACCTGATGATCCTCATGGTGCAGGCTCGCGGCCTGGCCCTTGGTCAGGGTGCCGTTCTTGACGTCCTGGTGGATGCGCTTGTTCTGATTGGCAAGACGGTGATTCACCTGCGTGCGCCGCGGGTGATTCTTTTGCCACGTGGTCTCCGCCGAGGCGATGCCTGAGATGGTTGCGAGCGACACCAGCATGGCAGCGAAGCTGAGTTTCCGTGCCGAGTTTAACATAAACATGTCCTCTCGAATCCTGGTTGATCGGCCTTTGCCTAGTTAAGAGCGAATCGTCCGCTCTTGCCGTGATGTAACGCGGCACTCGGCCACACGGACATGTCGATTACATCAAGTTAATGGATTGTTCCGGGGGCGCTCAGCACGGCGAATTATTCGCGCCGGCATGCGATCGTGATCTGCGTCGCATTCTCGTGCGCGGTGTTCGCGGCTCGACAGGACAACGGCACGGCCGTCGCCGCGGATTTCTGTTACGAAGAAGAGAATGGGAATCCGTACGAAAATTACTTGCTGCTGGCGCTGCGTTTGCGGTGCCGATCGCGCTCGAGATCGGCGTACAGTGCAGGTGACTCATGCCGAGCTCTGCGCAGCTCGAGCGTGAGGAGCGCTGACCTCGATGAAGCGCATCGACTGTACGCTCGATAGAGCGCTCGGGAACTCCACAGCCTGGAACTGAGCGCCGCGGACTGGAGTTATTGAGCCGACGTTGTATCAGTAAGTACGCTCTCCGAATCCCGCACGATTAAGCAGACAGGCTGCTAGGGTTTGGAGTTAAGACTACGGAGTGGAGTTTCCAGAGTTTAGTGGAGACCCTTTCGACGTCGCCTGACGGCATTCTCGAATTCCTCTGGGCAGACACCGCCTATGTGGCTATGACGGCGGTTTGAATTGTAGAACGATTCGATGTAATCGGAAATGTCGGCCGTAGCGACCTCGCGGCTCTTGTAAATATGCTTTTTGATTCGCTCTTTCTTCAAGCTACCAAAGAATGACTCTGCGACCGCATTGTCCCAGCAGTTCCCTTTCCGGCTCATGCTTGGCTCAAGATGATTCGACTTGCAGAAACGACGCCATGCATCGCTGCCGTACTGCACGCCCTGATCGGAATGGATCAGTGTCCTTCGCGGTCGCCTTTTGCGCACCGCCATCATGATGGCTTCGAGTACCAGCTCACGATGGATCGTCGCCCTTGTCGACCAGCCGATGATTCTGCGGGAAAACAAATCCATGACGACGGCCAGGTATAGCCAACCCTCCCACGTGCGGATATAGGTTATATCCGTGACCCAGGCCTTATCGGGCTTCGAGACAGTGAACTGGCGCTTCAGGAGATTAGGAATCAGTACTGCCGGCTGGGAAACCGGCACTCGCATCGATCTGTATCCGTGCAATGCTCGCAACCCATTTTGCCGCATCAGCCGCGAGACCCGATGTTTGCTGCATGTCTCACCAGCTTCGCGCAGATCGAGCAGGACCCGAGGCGCACCGTAGATGCCATGGCTGGCGACAAACGAGGCTCGGATCAGCCGAAGCAGCCGAGCATCTTCCTGTGCTCGGTTCGATAAAGGTTGTTTCAGCCAGTCGTAGTAGCCGCTCTGTGCGAGCTGCAATTTCTTGCACATCGTCTCCACACTGAATTGCTTACTATGCGCTTCAATGAATTGGTAGATGAGACGAACACGTCCTGTGCTGAATTTGGCGGGCATGAGTTCGAACTCCGGCCGAAAATACTCATATCAAACACCCTCCATCAAAACCTGGGAACTCCAGAGAGACAGGCCAGCGAAGATGCTTAGAACTCCACAACATGGTGCGGAATACGGAGTCTCAGGTTGCGCTCTAGCCGATGGACGCATCCCCGCTCACAATCTAGCGGCTTGGCCGAGCGCAGCTTCCTCATATCCGAGCCTATGCGCGGCTTCTTCCCTATCCAGAAAGTCACGTATATCCGGGTAGTGAATACCCGGAGGAACATCAACAGCGATGAGGCCGTCGATATGACTCAGCTCAGACTCACAGCCCAGCTTATGAAGTTCGTCTCGAAAATTCTGCGTGTTGTCTGGATTCGAAACTAACACACGAAGAGTAGTGTGTCCGGACGTTTCCACTAATTCCCTAAATACCAAGTCATTGTCGACTTGTTCTGCTCTTACTTGGTCGCCTATGGCAACACTTTTCACAAAGAAGGGGATGTTATCGATTTCGTATACGTCGTTCCCAACGGGAACGGCCCATAAGTGCTCCCAATTAGCAGGTGGATAATCGTCGGCGTCCTTTTTAAGAGGAAACGCGATCTTCACTCTAGCTTGCGTCGTTGAGTTGCTTTCTAGCATCGTTCCTCCCGCGATCTCTGCTTACGGCTTGTAGAAGTCTTCGGGTAACTCGTTGGGTGTCAAATCACTTTTCGCACCGTTACATGTAACACATAGTACCTGACCATTTGTCTCGTCCCCGTTACCTCCCTTGCTCCGAGGGAAAACGTGGTCAATCCGTGTTTCGTTGCTTGGTGGGGATACTCCTTTTTGGCTTTGTTTCGACGGTGTAGTGTCTTCTTTGCAACCTTCACATTTAGTCGTTCCGCCATTTTTGGCGCTATTTCGGTCCTTTACCGTCTGCTTATCCGACGGACGCATGTCTTTACCGGAACGGTCCCCATCCTTTGTACCTTGTTTATCGGAATTCTTAGTTCCGCCGGACTTCTCGTCATCCGCTGGCTTGTTGGCTCCACCGTCGCTGCTGCTACTCATTGCATGGTCTGCAAGAACGCCCGCCCCGATGATGCCGCCCAAATAAATCAAGCCTTCAGCTACTGCCCCAACGACTGCCCCCGGCGCGCAGCCTACCTCAGCAGACAGCGCGCACCCAGCGGCTGCTAATTCACCAACGTCTCCCGTCGGGTCCGTCCTATCAAGCGGATCATTGCCGACATACGCATATAGATCAAGGTCATCCTTGGTGCCAATAGGATCAGTCTGCAGGAACCTAGCCAATTTCGTTGAGTAGTACCTCGCGCGGTAGTAATACAACCCAGTTTCCGCGTCGAGGTAACGGCCCGTATAGCGGAACGGATTCCCGGTGGCGGCATCCGTAGTAGGCGGCTCCCCATAGGCACCATAGTGATATTGATCCAAGACCGTGCCGCTGGTTGCGTACGCGGTCGTAAAAAGCACGCTACCCTGATGATTTGTATGATAGATGCGCCAGGCGCCCAAACCATCATCGTACATGCCAATGCGCTTGTCCGTGCCATTGGCATTGACATAGAAGCGCAGGCGAACACCGGTGCTCCCTAATTCTGCGAGCTCATTCGCACTGTCACTGATGAAATAAGTCACCGTGCCGTTCACCGTCTTCGAGCGTCGACGTCCTGACGGATCGTAAGCATAAACAGCGGTTGTACCGTTACCCACAGCTTGTCGAAGCCGATTTTCCTCATCATACGAATAGATCCATACGCCATCTCCCATGAGATTCCCATTGGCATCGTAGGCCATGGTCGATGAGCCGACCACGTTGTATTGATTGAGCGTGTTCTCGGTATACGCAGTTGTGGGACCGACTTGTTTCATTAGGTAGCTGGCGTCAGAGATCGACTCCGTGAGGATCTGATGCGCGCCATTGTGGGTGTAACCCAGCACTAGGCTGCCTCCATTGAAATTGTGTGTGATCGTCTGCACGTCATCGTCGGCCTCGTAGGCGAATCCTACGCTCGTGCTATCAAGGTAACTTGACGTGCTGATCCGCGACAATGGATCATAGCCGTATTGCGCGAGGGTCGAGCCACCATTCGTAACGCTTGATAAACGCTCCCCTGCGTCGTAATTGTAGGTGGCTCCCCACGATCCGGCCGCCGCAGTGAAATTCACGAGCGTTCGATTACTGGCCTGGTCGTAGGCATAGGAAACGTTACCGATATTCGCCCCGAGCGCATTCAGCAAGCTGTCGTTCACTGACGTTAAGCGACCCGCGGTGTCGTAGCCCTGCTGCAGCGTTTGTCCATCGGCTGTGGGTGCCCACTTGCGCGACGCGAGATCGTAAGTCGTCGTCAATGTGCGGGCGTAGTTTCCGGCCGCGTTTGCTGGCACCACTCGACTCATCTCACGGTTAAGTGCGTCAAACAACATCGTGATCGCTTTCCCCGATCGATTACGTTTTGACGTCACATTCCCGTTGTTGTCGTAGCCATAGAGTTCGCAATTATCACCGGCAGCATAGGTCAAATGGCAAGGGGCACTTGTACCTGCCGTAGACCCCGGCATGATGGTTTCCGCGAGGCGGCCGTATCCGTCGTAGTCAAGCGTCGTGAGATTTTGATTGGCGTCCTTGTAAGACAGCTGTCTTCCGTCGAGGGAATAGGCATATTCAGCGTAAGTGATTTGGTCGGCGGTGCCCCACGCCTTGTAGGTTCGATAGACCTCACCTGCCGCGTCGTACTGCGTATAGGTGACTCTGGCGGCTTGACCTGACCCAATCGACTGCGTGGTCGATTGCACCCGATCGACTGGATCATAGGCGGTCTGAAGGGTACCCAAATCCGGATCGGTTTCCACAGATATTTTGTCGGTAGGCGTATAACTCTTGAGCCACACCTGCCAATTCGCGTCTGTGGAGAAATTCGGATTGCAGACGGTTGCTTTGCGTACCTTTGTGACCAACCCGCCCGTCCAGATGTTTTGGGTAATGTCACTGCTGGTCGAATTACAGGTACCGACCGGTGCTGTGATTTGCGTAACGCGCCGGTCCGCGTCGTATTGGTATTGAGTCTGATTGCTTCGTGCGTTGGTCACGCTCGTGATATTGCCGACCGTGTCATAACCGTAAATTTTGTAGATGTTGAGGCCGGTGGGATCTACCTGTGCTTCAGTTCTATTTCCGGACCCGTCATAGGTATATTGGACCATCACTCCGGTGGGGTCGGTGAGCTGGTATAGCAGCCCTGCGGCCGTGTAGGTGTATGCGGTTGTCGGAACCGCATTGGCACCGCCCTTGTTGGACACCGATGGTTGCTGTACTTGACTGAGCAAGCAAGTGGTAGAACTGTACGTCCACGTCGTGACGTTGGTATTCGCATCGGTCAATGTCTTGATCTTTCCGCAACTTGAATCGTAAGTTGCGTTGACGGTCAGATTTGCCGGAACCGAATAGATGGTGGTCTTTGGTATCTGCTTAAGCTGTGTCACGTGGCCCCGCGAGTCGTACGCGAATTGAGTCTTGATTTGTTCCGGGGTTATGCGCTGAGTGACTCGATTGAGACCGTCATATTGTGCCCACGAAGTGCGCCCGAGCTCATCTGCAAATGAGATCGCTCTGACCCACGGATCGTAGTACACCGTATAGAAATATCCGGCGGGATCTTCACGCTGACCGCGGGTGCCGCCGGTGATGAAATAGGTATAGGGATTTCGATTGGCGGGGGTTTTGACGGCGACCGCGTCGGCATACGTGCTGACCCGGCCCACCGCGTCATACGTCAACTGCACCTTGGCATACGTTTGATCTGACGGGCCATAGATCGACGACAGGAACGGCGAGCACATGGCTCGACTCGTCGAAGAACTACCCGCGATATTGCACGTCGATGTTCCATAGGTCACTGACGCGACATCTCCCGCGGGTGAGGTGATCGCGCCCGTCGCGCAATTGAATGTTGCTATGTGCCCGTGGTTGTCATTGACCGATTGCACATTGCACTGATCCCAAGCGCTATTTGCAGCGCCGGCGAAATTGATTTGGCGCCCCAGCGAATTGCTGACGGAGGCCAGGTAGTCATCCACATACGTCGTGAGATCGACGGGAACATAGTTGAACGCGAGCGATACGCCTTGAGGAAACGTCCAGGACGTGATGTGCCAGCCATGGTGGGGGCCGAAAAGATAGGTCTGCGATTGATCCCGATTCGGGCGACCCCAATACGTGAAACTCTGAACGTCTTTGGCGGGCGACGTCAGCGTGAAGCTGATGTTGCCGAGGATCCACTTCACTCCATAGCCGGTGGGCACGCCCGTCTGGGTTAGCTTCCAATAGCTGGAGCCGTTCGTGGGAACGTAGCCTCCCGGCGCGTTGAAGGTATTATCTGACAGCCGCACAAAGATCTTTGTAGTGTTGCCGGCCGTGTACGACACCGTATTGAAGCGTATTTGGCTGGCCCACCAGGCTTGCACGAAGGGCGTAACGACCCAGCGGGCCAAATAGGTGGCATCGGTCGTGGGTTCGGTCGCGTAGATCTGTTGGGTCGCGTAAAGTGCCAGGAGTGTGCTAGCGGCATTGACAGCGGAACTCTTACCCAACGCCTCGTCCCCGTTCGTCGTCATATTCACCCGAATATCGAGGTTGTGATACCAACCCTTCCCCATCCCGGGGCTATGAGATTCTCCGGATTTGAACGTGCGTTCGAAAGTCAGCTTATAGGGAAACTCGCCCAATCCCACCGAGAGATCCGCGCCGGGGCTATACGTGAAATCTCCGTTGCTTAAGTCGACGCCAAAGTCCCGGCTTCGGTCTTTAAACTGGTCCTTGAGCAAATCTGCGGATTTGTCGGGCTTAAAGGTCTCATCATAATTGGGCGGATCGCCGGCGCTACCTCCCTTGAAGGCGCCGTAAGTTTGATCCGTCACGATATGCGCCGTCGTCACTCCATCCGCGCCAAAAGCCTCCAGGGCGCCACCACGCTCGAATCGATAGATGCTCTGCGAGGACGTGCATGGCGGCGCTGCGCAATCCCGCCCCGGACCCATAAATTCATTCTCGGCCACAATGACCTTGTAGCCTGCGGCCGTGTACGGTTGGACCGCGGTGTAAATGGACGGGTAGAAGTACGGCGAGGGCCCTGCAGGAAAAATAGCCGATGAACTCACGCCCGGTTTCTCGAGAAAATAGCGCATCGTCGAGGTGTTCGTCGCATTCCAATCGAAGCGGTGCGCCACGGAGGCGGGCGTGGCAGTGCCCGTGATCTGCTCGTATTGACTCCCTTCAAGCGTGTCGGCTGCGGCCGCCAGCGACCGCGCCAAAGTGCGGCGGTCGTTGGTGATCCCCGTCTTGCTGTTGACGCTTACCGTTGTGTCGACATCGAGCACGAGCGCGCCTTCCCCGACCGCCCAGCAATTGGTGCATGCCGAGCTCCCCACGACTTCCATGAAACTACGCCGATAGGAGACCCCCAACGAATGATGCAGCTGATGAACCGCGGCGCGCAGGCGCGTCTGAATCATGGCCATGCGGGTGTATTGCGCGAGCCAACCGGAATAGGCACGGGCGACGGAAGTCTCCATCGCGGGCTGAGCGGGATGGTCGACAGGATTACAGTTGGGTGGATTGGCCCCCGTGCATGTGTAATAGGTCGATGCGGGCAATATTCGATCATAGATTTGTTCGCCAATAAGCTTCGCCTGAAGCTGAGGACTCGAATCACCCAACCCTATGACGACCGCTACGGGCGAGACAAAGTCGACCTCTTTCATGATCGCGTTCGTACCGGTTACGTCCATGTACGTGCCGCTGTTGGCTGCGTACGGATGATCGATGCTCAAGCGCACGTATCCTGAGCGAGCACCCGGAGTATCAGTGCCGGAATATTGCGCGCCCACGAAGTTGCCATCAATTTGTAGTTGCGTCGTATCGTCGAACCAAGTCCCGGTCCCCAGATAGCTCTGGTAGTACATCCGCCGTCCGTAGACCTCATCCGCAAAGAATTGCTGACTCAACCGGACGGTAACTCCATCCAGTGCGAGCATTTCAACAGTCACTTTCACTCGGTAGATGTCGGGGATATTGCCGGTCCACGTATGAACGGCCGGGGAACTTGCGATGGTGTAGGGCAACATCGTTGAAGCCGTCAGCCGAAGGGGAAGGGAGTAGGGGGGAATGGTGTCGGTCGTGGACGACAATACAATATCCTGACGCCCCAACACGTCCTCGAGTTGCTCCTGTGCGTACACTTGCCCGTTAATTGACCCATTCGCCTTCATGTAGGCCACGAGATTT
>Ga0210394_10008918_pt1 | contig 10221 bp, 22 predicted proteins | sample IncBWC12MmetaG_FD_160121 | JGI IMG/M metagenome (GOLD analysis project Ga0210394, IMG submission 160121) | Forest soil microbial communities from Barre Woods Harvard Forest LTER site, Petersham, Massachusetts, United States - Inc-BW-C-12-M | ecosystem: Environmental > Terrestrial > Soil >...
CAGACTCAGCGATAGGCTTGACACCCTCACGTTGACGGGACTTATAACCATATCTAGCCGAATCCCAAGCATCATCACCATCAAATTTGACAATTTCCTCGGGATCATCCTCGTCTGTCGTAATCATAGGGATTGTTTCGATCAGACCTTTACAAGAGGGATCAATCTCCAATTCATTAGCTTTAAATCCCTCATACATAGCCTGGGCACCATGTTTGCGATTGTTATCTGCTTCTGTTGGATATGGCATTCCATTCTCTTGGAATATCTCCCCCATTTGGGCAGCAAATGAATCTTGTTCGGATCTACGTTGGAAGGCATCGGGAGACAGGTAAATAGCATCAATCAATTTACGTTCATCCCTGTCCATAGCATCGACAATTTCCTGGGCCTGGGCACGAGCAGAATGATGATTTGACATTCGCTCACGGTAAATTTTAGTGACGATACCAGCGCGGGCAAACCAATGGCAAGAACAAGGGTGTTGAAATCCCCAGTCAATTCCAAGCCAACGAGGATGCCAAGAGCGATCAGGTTGACATGGCTTTATATAGGGATGTAGTTGACCAGGGTTATAAGCCGGGAAAATATCGTAGAATTGACCAGCAAATTCATCCCAATTGCCTAATAGCCATCCAGTTCTAAGGCGATGGGGAAGGTTATCGAGTTCATGGCCCCTCTGAGTGTTCTTAATGAAAAAATCAAATCGCTCCTGGTCAATCATGCCATTCTTAAACTTGACATGGCCATAAGTGCAATTTCCACCAAAATCAATTACTTTACGCCCACGTTCATTAATACAGCCATAGTAATCGCAGGCATCAAGTCCTTTCTCTATAAGGGAAGTACGGCACCATTCAATGTTATCCCAAGCATACATCGGCATGAACGCATAATCAGCAGCCCTTTCCCGGCCATAATAATCCTTCTTATACATCAGTCGTCTGATATAGGTATGGCCAGGACCACCAGGATTCATAGCCCATAAAGTCTTACATAATTTGTCGGGTATATCCTTGCCATTGACTTTGCCAGTCCAGCGTCTTGTTTCATTTAACTTGACTAGCTCCATTTCTGTCAATCGCGTGGCTTCATCGACAAAAACATCCATATATTCCTTGCCCTGAAAATCGTCAATGTCGCCAGGATGTTCAGCCACGGCAAACACAATACGTGACGGAGGCTTGGTTGGCAGATACAGCGTTTTCTCTGACGCTCGCCACCAGTCCCGCATAAATGGCCATGATTTAAAGTAGCCGCCCTCAAGGTGGGTATCGCGCAGTTGATTCCATTTGCGCCTAAATATCATTCCAGTCGTGCCAGGATATTTCAATCGCCGGATCAACATAGCGGATCGCATTAAGTGTGATTTGGTCGAACCTTTACTTCCGCCAATGCCAATAATTGACGGTCCAAATGCATCGTCTATCATTTCCAGCACAAGACGTTGTTTGGGCTGTAACTTGATGTTCAGGTCTATGTTGGAAGCCATTAAATTTTAATCCACTGGTTCTCAAATGCCCTTATTTCGGCATCGCTTGGAATAATCAATCTCTTTTGCTTCCCAGGCATCAATTTGGCATCTAAATCAGCATTGAAAATTATTTTCCCCATTCGATGCTCTCTAAATCCAAATTCCTTCCAATATTTTGTCTCGTCAAATGATTGCGATTTTACAAGTGCCCCGCGCACATTTTTAAGAAATTTAATTTCCATTGATTCCAATTTTCTAATTGCATTGGCATCGAATAATTTAATTTTACTTGGAATTGAATATACTTTAAATGGAAATTCTTTTACCATCGCTGTGGCAGCGATTCCACTTATTAATGTTTGCAGGAATTGCCTTCTATTTACCATTGTAATTACTATTATAATTACAATTGCAATTATTATTTATTTACCATTGTAATTGCAATTATAATTACATTGAATAATGATTACTTTTCCATGCAACACTTTTCAATCCCAATTTTATTCAATTTTATGGTGAGGGTGAATGGGACCCACCGCCCCCGGCTCTTTCTATTAGCGCCTGCCATACCCCTACCCTTCCCGGTCGATTACTATAGACACATAATAACTAATATGTTTACATATATGATTACATTACACTTACAATCACTCATCCTTAGTATTGACCACATTTGATATGGTTACTGTCAGATGTCCCGCGCCATCGCCCGAATCTGGCGTCAAGTGGCCGTGCAATCGGAGCGCTAGTTTGATCGCGTCCATTTGGATCGGATGATCGTCCACTTCCATCACATCAGTAAACTCACCATTCCATGATGCCGCTATGATCTTCGAAGCCTTACGTTTAGAGTTTAATTGCGTTAGTAGATCTCGCGTTGACATCCCGATAGCATCCATGAGTTCCGGTAAACTCTCTCTCATTTTCTGCAGCGCTAGAGTTCCAGCACGTTCCGGGTGAGCGTACCCCGCAATTCTCGCTGATTCCGTAACTCCATTTCCGCTTATTAGAGACGCTAGGAGGACTTTCCTACGAGGTTTAAGGGTAGATGCCATACCCTCAAGGGATCGTTCGCCTACGGCCTTCCTATCGCTTTCCATGGCCATTCTAGGAATGATGTCTACTCTAACTTCACTGTTTTTGTCAACACCGATATTGGTACCAGTTCTATTCAACATCATGTTCCCTAGAAAAGTAAAAGCCCACCTAATTCAATTGTAATTACAATTAGGATCATAAAAGTAAAAGCCCGCCATGGACTTCGACGGGCCTTCACTCCTAATTGAATTGTAATTGCAATTACGACTATTCGATTATCGTAAAATATCCCACATTATTACCATTGATATCAAACAACGAACGGTCCAGACCTATTAGAAACTCTCTTGGTTCGTTGTTAACTGAACCAGCTACAAACTGCAGTATCCTAGCTAATTCATGTCCGGGATTTAATTTAAACGCATCGCTTTTCATGTCAATATAAATCTTCATCATCATGTTAATTAACCTCCACTGGTGGATAGGCGAGCAATGAATCCAACATGATAGCCACCTTTAATTGACTATCAACGTCTGGATCGTTATATGTTTCTAATGCACGTGTTGCTTCTTGCTCATCAATTACTCCCATTTCTCTGGCGATATCCCATGCTTGCTTTTCCTCTGCCCGCACGGCATCCCCAGGTTTTTCGGTCCAGCGATTACCTTGTGATTTGCTACGGGGATCATTCATCGTTGTCTTTGTCCCTGCTAGGAATCCCACAATGTGCCCTAGTTCATGTGCCAAATTGGTCCTAATTGCCATTGGAATGTCACTGCCAATTTGACCGTCTGACGTTTGGACAATTACCTGAAATTTATCCGCCGGAAATGATTCCTTCGTTTTCTCGTTAATTGCTGTACCACTGTCAGTATGGCTACTGGACGAGGAACCGTGCTTGTCTGTGTCGATTATTACCTCGATTAACGCTACCCTTTTCATTGTTTTGTCTCCTCTGTGATTTGAATTGACGGCCTTGTGATGAGCACGTCCACCTGCCCACTATTGCTAATGGACAGGGAGAATGTTCATAAATTGTCGGCAAATGTATCGGCCAATGCATACCCCATTGCTTCTGCGATGCGCTGAACCGCTAATGACCATGGCACTAGCTCTCCTGTCCATAATGCCACAGTGAACACTGCAGCTAATGCAATGGAAATGATGGTTGCTCGAATGGCGAATCCCTTCACTCGCCGCATACACCGTTTGGCACACCTAATTGCTCTGGACATGGGATTGCTCCTGTAATGGTTGTTCGTGGCGTTCTGATAGCCAAATAGCCTTGATCTTTGCGCCATTGGAACCGAGGATAGTGCATTCAACGCACATTACCTCAATTCCATCGGCCTTAATGATCCTGGCTAATTCATGGCACGCGGTGATTACTATGTGCTCACAACTAACGGCATCCCATTCGGGAGCCAGATGGCCGAAACGGGAATCGAAATAGGATTGGATTCGCTCATTGTTGATGAGGTAGCCTTCTGGGGACAACCGATTGGCGTTCGCTTCGATTCGTACCCAGTAGGGATAGGTCCGCGTGTTCATTGCGGCGCATTTGTGTTGATTGGGTCGCATGGTAGTCGCGTGAATCTTGCCTTCCCTTGTTAGTTCAACGCGCACCGTGAATCTCCCCGATGTCGATTAGGTGTGCGGCCATTCGTCCGTAGCTGCCCTGCAGTTGCCATGCTAGGCCAGTGTCTACTAATTGCTGGAATAGCTCATTCGTTTCTTCCTGATTCAATTCCCCTTGCTCGTACGCTGATATCGCATCTACAAGGTGGAATTGTCCTTTCCTGATCTTTGGCTTCATAGTTACTGTCTCCTCTGTGATCGAATTGGGATTGTGAGTCCCGGAATTGGCCCTCACTGGGAGGACCGCATCCTAGAATCACAACGTGTAGAACCATTCGAATGCTCTGGCAATGACGAGGTAAATGTAATACAAGATTACTCTCCTTCCGTTTGATCTGTGTCAATGTAATCCATGTCATCCTCAGGTCTAGCCTCTGGATCATAATCGTAATAATCATCCTGATATCCTGGCGCATTGGTGGGGATTTGTACTGGACTCCACGGTTCCGGTACATTGTCGGTGACTCTTTCCAGTGTGTCTCTGGAATCGAATTCCATGTGCAAGCCATTATCCCAGGCTTCAAGGTAGGCTTTCGCAAAGAGAGCGCGAACGTAATCCTTGCCAGCTTGTGACAGTGGCTCGATTCCATCCGCCGTAAACATCAGATCGCTATTCATTGTGATTTTCTCCTCTATGAATTGAATTGGAATGACTAAGCATTCCCCCTACCCCTCAATGAAGGGTAGAGGCAATCCTTACTCGCAAATAGTCGGGTCTTCGCAATCAAAGCCTTCCGCATCCCTTGATTCCACTTGGGTCAACGGAACATCCAATGTGCTGGGGGATTCCGGTAGCGTCACGGTGCCATCGGATTCGACACCAATGGGAAAGTGAGGAACCACCTTGACCTTACGTGGCGCCCTGAATCCGATTTTGCGAACCTTAACCTTGCGGGAACCATCGGCCATTCTCTTTGCTTTTGCCATTGCGTTTTCTCCTCTGTGTGTCGGGATTCGTTCCCCAACACTTCTAGATATCATGCCAAGAAACGAGTGTCAAGAGAAAAGTGTCAAGTGTTAACTAATTCATAAATAGAAATTTTACTTGATACTTTTACTATATAAATTTTACTTGACACTTTTTGTCAGTTAGTATACCCTTGACTTGCAACACTCCTCTGTGACTGGAACCGGGAATGCGCCAGTGTGGGTATTCCCGGTATCCCAGCAATGTCAGAGTCCTAAGAAAGGAAATGAAATGCCAATAACACGTAGTTCCAAGTACCTCCCGTCCGATGGTTCCAAACCCGATAAAGCCAAATTCTTTTGCCAGACCTGTAAAATGTGGTTTGCTTCTCATTGCGGTAGGACAGGCCATTTAAAAAATAATCCCGATCATGTCGTTGAATCATTTGCCACTCATCGCACATGGACGGGTAAACCACAGCGTAATAATAGTATCAGCGCATCTACCTCAACCGATAACGATATCAGCGCATCTTTATTTGATTACATTGTAGATAAGGTACAAGCTAAAATTAATCAGGAAATAAGAACAATTTGTGAGTCGATCAAATTAAATAGAGTTCAATCTCAATCGAAAGGAATGTCACGTAAAAGTAAGGTTTACGTGGCGAGATAATTATGGCAAGTAAATTGAAACAATTTCCAATGGCATTAGCAATTGTAAGGAAATACTTTACCAAAGTGGAGGAGGTGCGGGAAGCTACTGAACCAATTGAAATTGAAGTCACGGCACAAGACTCTAATTCCGCTGCTGTCCGTAATCACGAATCCTGTGCTATGGCTGTGGCCTGTAAACGTACTACAAAAGCAGATGGTGTGATTGTATCTATGCAAGTGGCTTACATTATTAAAGGTAAAGTAGCTACAAGGTATCAATTACCTGAATCAGTATCAAGGGAAATAGTTAGCTTTGACAGGGAAGCTGGATTCGCTCCTGGTCATTACCGATTAATCGTTGCCCCACCAACTGAAAGGCTAGAGAATTTGAAGTACAAGAAAAGTGGGACTAATAAAACAACGGGTAAGCCAATACGACATTTTCATCGTACTACTGGCATCCGTACTGTGCTTGGAAGGGAGGAATAATGGATATAGATGAAAGAATGCAGGTATGGGAAAGAATATGTAAAGAACCATTGTTTCAATTTCTAAAACATGATCCAGTTGGACGAACAATTATGTGTTTGTTTGCCAATGGACAAATTAGCCACGGTAAAGCAGCCGAAGCTATCACTGAAAAGTTCTGTCTTAACATTGAACCGTTATTGCCAGAATGGAAAGGATACAAGGAATAATTATGTCTGTTAATGTCAAGATCCCCAAAACTCTACCCAAACCATTCCGTTCAAAGTTAATTGTCGGCACAACTGAATGGAAATTAATATGCCAGCGCATTGACTCTGGTAGCAGTCCACTTGAATTTGAATTGCCATTGTCAATGCCTAACATTGAACATCCTTGTACTTCCTTTACTGCGGCATTGCAAAGGAAATATAGGAAATCACATCATGTTTATGCTCGCAAGGGTATAATCTATGTGGTGAAATTGTGAGTCCATTGCAATTGCCAGCGCATCTAATTCAATTGTAATTGTAATTATGATTAGGAGGGGATTATGCATTATCATTATCACATTTGGTATAAAGTGCCAGCGGGATACAAAGTCCCTGACTCTGTACCATTCACATCTAAGGAAGCGGCATTAACAATGATTAATGAATTGAATTGGTCTAAGGATGAAGAGCCGGAAGTTAGAAAAGTAAAAGCGCCGTGGTGTCTAGCACATTAACAATCAAGAGGGAATTATGTCGAAGAAACATTTCATTGCCTTGGCAGATGCAATAAGAGAGAATAATCGTATTGAAGGTCCCGGAACATTAAGGGGCATCTTCAATCAAGAGCAATTAGAAGTCCTGGCTAATTTCTGCCAATCGCAGAATCCTCACTTTAACCGTTCACGATGGTTAGGGTATATTGCTGGTGAATGCGGATCAAATGGAGGTGTAGTCAAGTGAAAATTAATTTAAATGCCGAGGCAGAGAAATCCCGTCGTATTGACAAGCAATTGTCTAACCTGCAAGAGTACCGGGAAGGTCTATTTGATCTTGCCGTTACTCTTGCTAAGGTTAGACGTGGGGATCTAGATGTGGATATAAAAGTAAAGGAGGAGTGATGCCTGAATATTCACCTTGGTGTGGACGGTGCCAGTCATGGCATTATGGTAATTGCCAGGGCATAGAATTGCCATTCAAATGGATTGCAATTTGGTTTATCATTGGGATGGCATTTGGAGCACTTTGGGATGGCTGGGCTAAGGTTCTATGGAAACTATTGACAAGCTAGTTCTATGGAACATTGAGGTGCATACAAGTACACCAAGACAGAGACTCCGCATACAAAACACTAAAATATATATATATATATATATATAGTATATAATTGATGGTAAAGGGGCTTACGTGTGGTATTGGTATATCTGTATGCACCTAAATCAATCAAAATTGACTTCCGCCCAGAGTGCCGAAAAGTCCTTAGTGTAGGAAACCATCCGTTCCCCATCCATAGTTGAACCTAAGGTAAGGACATTTAAAGCCTCCAATTCATCTGTATGCCAAGCGACAGCATTTCTATGTAATTCACTTATCTCTCTAAGTTCCCTAGAGGAGATAGTCATATCGCTTGGCATATTTTGAATGATGGCGAGACGGGCCGCTGGGATCGTGTCAAGAGCCGAGCGCATTGCTATTCTAATATCTTCATCGTTAACTCGTTCTCTTGAAAATATAGCGGCATGGTGACAGGCTAAGGTAGCCAATCCTTTAGCTAATCGTGTCGGTTCTTCTGCTTGAGGAACATCTATAATTGGACGGCCTGAGCCACTATCTCTAATTACATTGCGCCTTAAATTTGCTATCATTGTAGCAGCAGCATCAATTCTTGTCCCTTGCTCAAACGATAATTCACCAGGGTATTGGCTGGCAGACTCAAACACATCAATTGTCATAGCTCGCATTAATGCTCCCACTTGCTTTTCATGTCCTAATTGCGCCCTAGCCATTCTAGCTGCCTCTGTAGGTCTTTTGGTATTATGCCAGCGTACTTGTCCAAACCGTTCCCCTAAATCCCTATGGATAGCCCACGAACGCTCAATAGCAGGAGTTACTGCTGCTATTACTGTTGCCTTACCTTCCCACTTATTATTGGCTTCGGCTGTCCTATAGCTTATCTGTCCGTCATAAACTTCCCTTAATATGGCAACAATTTCTTTTTGGGCATCTTCACGCTTACTTATAATTGTCGTGAAATCCTTAAATGCCAATATAATTGACTTCTTATTTAATAATGTATACTCTGATTTTTGGGATTTACCTGCAATAAAACTACGGGGAGTTAAGTCAGAAGCAATTTGAACGTCTGGCAATCCACTAATACAATTTATGGCTATTGATGTTTTCCCAGATCCGGCTGGACCATTTACAAACAACCATACTGGATCGCCTTCTGAGTAATGGGCATGGACGGCGGCAAATACAACCCTCAAGGCTTCGAGGTCAGGATGATAAAAATGCTTGATAATGTGCTCAGCAAGGACATTATATAAAACTTGACTAGCAACAGGATCAGACACACATCCTCCCCGAGTACGCAGGTAAGGGCACCCCGAGGAGAATGCCCCTACCCAACGCCATGCCGAACCTTTTTGACGATTCTGGCAACTCCCCGGCCAGGGAGCTTGGGATATATACACGATTTCCTGTACCTTGTCAATGAAAAGTCATTAAATATCTATCATTTATGTACAATTTGTGTGCAATTGATTACTATGGAAAGAGGAAGTCAAGGGAGGCTATGGCTGGTGTGGTTTCCATGCCTCCCAAGGGGTCGTACCTATCCAGCCATCACCATTGCTCAGGAGGAACAGGAGGGTGATGGCGTCCGCGTAAGGGGTACGGACATGCCAGAAACATTACCACAATTTTCCATTCCTGTCCAGAAAAATTAAAGTTCTATGGAAATAGTTCTTGACAACATAGGGGAGTTGATGTAGAGTGACGGGCGACTCAGGAGAAACAAACAATAAGAGCATGAAAGCAAGAAGCGATAGGGCCAAGGGCAATATGCGCCAATCCCGGAAGCGACTTCAATATGAAGCCAGCCTAGCCCGGAGGTGGATGCTACGGCATCACCCGGCAGATATGACTCGTATTCAGGAAGCTGCTAGGAAACGCTATCCCTTGGCCCTTCGTTAAATTTAAGGGGGAATGATGGCGAAAGGAAAGTTATTTGAATATGCTATTCTTTGGCATCCAAAGCAAACTGAAAGCCAGAGATTTTGCGGGGAAGTACCGAAGTCTGAAATTGTGATTGAACCTAAATTAATAATCTCTACTGGACTGGATCAGGTTTCCATTTTAGCCAGCAGAGCAATTCCAGACCTACATTTGGATCACTTGGAAGAAATCGAAATAATTGTCCGCCCTTTTTAGCCCCTCTATCAAAGATAGGAAGAATAGATCAAATGGATGGGGCTAATTTTGGAATGGTTAATGTGGGAAATGAATTGCAAAATGCTGGTCAAACCGTTAGTTACAATGCAGCAAAGGTACGGAAATATTAAATCAAAAGGAGAAACAATGCCAGACAAGAATAAAGGGGCATCACTTAACCCGGAAGATCATGCTGGGGGAGGATCTGTCCCTGACGGCGACTACACAATCGCTGAGAGTTATGCGGGATCGTTTGACTATAATGGGCAAGTGCCGGAAGGCGTACCCGCCATTATCGTCCTGTATAAGTCAGATGATGGGCAATCCTATGAACAGCCCTATAAAGCTGGGGATAATGAACATTTAGTTCCATCTGAGGATCACGAAAGGTTTGTTCATCCTCGTGGGGAAGAGGCACGCATCTATAAAGGTGGGGCTGCTTCCCAATGGCTTGGATCACTGGCTAAAGTGGGATATAAATTCACTGGAGATAGTGTTAAGCAATTTAAAGGGCTTCGTGTCCACTTAGTAAATACAGCCGCTCCGAAGGGTCGGGGCAATGATGTGAAGGAAGGCAAGACAATTCCACTTGTTGACAAATTGCTCCCAAACCAAAA
>Ga0210394_10008919_pt1 | contig 10221 bp, 10 predicted proteins | sample IncBWC12MmetaG_FD_160121 | JGI IMG/M metagenome (GOLD analysis project Ga0210394, IMG submission 160121) | Forest soil microbial communities from Barre Woods Harvard Forest LTER site, Petersham, Massachusetts, United States - Inc-BW-C-12-M | ecosystem: Environmental > Terrestrial > Soil >...
CGGACTCAGCGGCGAGCACGTCGAGCGGCAAGCGCCGCCCGGCGAGGTAATCCTCGACGCAGCGAAGTACCAGCGGCGTGCGTAGCCGCGCTGCGCGCTGCACGATCTCCTCGCGCGCCAGCCAGTGCGTCGTGACGATCGGCGGATCGAGCGGCCGGGCCGCATCGTAGCCGTGGACGCTGCCGGTGAAGGCAAATCGCAGCGTGGTGTGGCCGCGAGCGCTGCGCCATTGATAGACGCCCAACAGCGCCTCCGGAGTGAACTGCCAGGCAGTTTCCTCCAGCGTCTCGCGAATCACCGCATCGAACAGCGCTTCACCGTCCTCGAGATGGCCAGCCGGCTGGTTCAGCACCAGGCGGCCGCGGATGCGCTCCTCGACCAGCAGAAAGCGGCCGCTGCGCTCGATGATGGCGGCGACGGTGACATCGGGTTTCCAGACCATGGCGCAGGATAGCGCGCGCCGCGCGCTGGTGGGCAGGCGCCGCGGCAGAAAGCGGCTTCAGCTGCGGGCGACCCGGACCTCGCGCTCTTCGATCATGCTCGCCTGCCAGACGGCATCGAATTCCTGCAGGTACTGGCGAGCGATCGGGGGATTGTTGAAGCCGGCGATGCCCTCGGCGCGATCGGCACGCAGACGATAGACGATCGCGCGGTCATCGGCGATGCAGTAGGCGGCGGTAAGCTCGCGATATTGCGGTGCGCGGATCCGGATCTCAAGATAGCTGGTGAGGCGGTGCGCCATCGCGATGAAACGGTTGGCGCCACTGCTGAGGCGCGCCTGGTCGCGCATCAGCACGCGCACCTTGGCGAAGCTGTGGCCGAGCACGAAGCGCTTGATGACCTCGAGCAGCGCGGCCTGGTCGTAGATCTCCGGCTCCAGGTCCGGGGTCATGATCGAAATCAGGCGCTGGCCGCTGGCGGCAACCGTCTCTGTGGCGGCGCGAACTTCGTCGAAGGTGCTCAGTACGTGCAGGGTCTCGCTCACCGGGCGCCGTTCGGCCAGCACAGCGGTCGTCATCGGGCCGTCTTCGAGCCCGAAGCTCGACAGACGCGCCGAAGTCGTCGTGCGGTTTACCCTGGTCCCAGTCACTCGCTCGCCTGCGTTGTTTAAGCTTTATGAGCTTTTGCAACATGATGGTAGAGACGAGAGCGGCGATCGATCGCCAACCGGGTCACATTTGCACGGCCGCGCTGTGTGAGCCGGCTATCGGATCGGCCGCTAATCCGACAATAATTGGATTATGTAATCGGTTATGTCATTCGCTTTCGTCGGCGAAGCGACGCGCCAGGGTAGCCGCGAGACCGAGATAATGCGGCGGCGCCATGGCCGCCAGACGGCTGCGTTCGCCCTGCGGCAGCTGCAGCGTGTAGACAAATGCGCGCAGGCCTGCGGCATCGATGCTCTGGCCGCGAGTGAAATCCTTCAGCAGCTCATAGCCGTCGGCGACGCCGGCGGCCCGCAGCACACTCTGGATCGCCTCGGCGAGGGTTTCATATGCGCCGTCCAGATCCTGTGCCATACGTGCCGCATCGGGAGTGATCTTCGCCAGGCCGCGCTGCAGTGCCTTGCACCCGACCAACCCGTGTGCCAGCGCGACCCCGAGATTGCGCAGCACGGTCGAGTCGGTGAGATCGCGTTGCCAGCGCGAGATCGGCAGTTTGTCGGAAAAGAATCGCAGCATTGCGTTTGCCATGCCGAAGTTGCCCTCGGCATTTTCGAAGTCGATCGGATTGACCTTGTGTGGCATGGTGGAGGAGCCGACTTCGCCGGGCACGGCACGCTGGCGCAGATAACCGAGCGACACATAACCCCAGAGGTCGCGACACAAATCAATGAGAATCACGTTGATCGCGGCGCAGGCGTCGCAGTACTCGGCGATCCAGTCGTGTGGTTCGATCTGGGTGCTGTAGGGATTCCAGCTCAGCTGCTGCGATATCACGAACTCGCGACTCAGCTCGATCCAGTCGACGTCGGGGCGGGCGCTGTGATGGGCATTGTAGTTGCCGACCGCGCCATTCCACTTGGCGAGAACCTCGACCGCTTGCAGACGGCGCTGCGCACGGCTGAGGCGGGCTCCGACGTTGGCCATCTCCTTGCCGAAGGTGGTGGGACTGGCGCTCTGGCCGTGGGTGCGTGCCAGCATCGGCAGTTCGGCATGCGTTCGCGCCATGCCGCGCAGCAGTGCGACCAGCGAGCCAAGCTCGGGCAGCAATACCGTGTCGCGCGCGCCCTTGAGCAGTCGCGCATAGCTGAGGTTATTGATGTCCTCGGAGGTGCAGCCGAAATGGACCAGCTCGAGCGCCGCGGCGTCGGCGCCGGCGCCAGCCAGCTGGTCGCGCACGAAATACTCGACCGCCTTGACGTCGTGGTTGATGCGCCGCTCGATCGCCTTGACGCTGGCCGGCGCGTCGGGTCCGGGATCGAGTGCCAGCGCGGCGATGCGCTGGTCCACCGCCGCAGGCAGATTGGCGCCGAGCAGCCGCAGCTGCGGGGCGGCGAGCTGGCGGAACCACAGTGCTTCGATTCGGATGCGCTCTCGGATCAACGCGGCTTCGGAAAAGTATTCGCGCAGCGGCGCCGTCGCGGCGGCGTAGCGGCCATCCACGGGCGAGAGCGCAGTCAGGGCTGAAGGGTCCATGAAGATGCCGCGAATCATCGAAATGCTAGACTAGCCATGATAACGCATTGGCCGCAGCGTGCCGGAGCCACACCGATCATGACCTCAGCATCGTTTCGGATCGAGCGCGACAGCATGGGCGAGCTCAAAGTCCCCGCCGATGCGCTCTGGGGTGCGCAGACGCAGCGCGCGGTCGATAACTTTCCGATCAGTGGGCTGCGCCTGCCGCGCGGCTTCATTCGCGCCCTGGCGCTGATCAAGCAGGCCGCCGCGGCTGCCAATGCGCGCCTTGGCCTGCTCGATCCGGGCATCGCCGCCGCCATCGAGCGGGCCGCGGCCGCGGTAGCGGGCGGAGTGCACGATTCCCAGTTTCCGATCGACGTGTTCCAGACCGGATCGGGCACCAGCAGCAACATGAACGCCAACGAGGTGATCGCGCACCTGGCGGCGAAATCGGGCGTGCCGGTGCACGCCAACGATCACGTCAACATGTGTCAGAGCAGCAACGATGCGATACCGACCGCAATCCATGTCAGTGCCGTGCTGCTGCTGCGTGAACAGCTGCTGCCCGCGCTGGCGCACCTGGCGGGGGTGATTGCCGCCAAGGAGAGCGAGCTAGCCGGCATCGTCACCACCGGCCGCACGCACCTGATGGATGCGATGCCGGTGACGCTGGCGCAGGAACTGTCGGGCTGGCGTACGCAGATCGAGAACGGCAGCGCACGGCTGCGCGCCACCGAGCCGCGCCTGCTGTGCCTGGCGCAGGGCGGCACCGCGGTGGGCACCGGCATCAACGCGCATCCGCAGTTTGGCGCCACGTTCTGCAGCGAGCTCGGCCGCCTGACCGGCATCGGGTTTGAACCGAATCGCAATTTCTTCGAGTCGATGTCGGCCCAGGACGCCGCGGTAGAGCTGTCCGGCCAGCTCAAGGTGATCGCGGTGAGCCTGATGAAGATCGCCAACGATCTGCGCTGGATGAACAGCGGACCGCTCGCCGGCGTGGGCGAGATCGCGCTGCCGGCGCTGCAACCCGGCAGCAGCATCATGCCCGGCAAGGTCAATCCGGTGATTCCCGAGGCCGCCACCATGGTCGCCGCGCAGGTGATCGGCAACGACAGCGCGATTACGATCGCCGGCCAGTCGGGTAATTTCCAGCTCAACGTGATGCTGCCGGTGATTGCCTACAACCTGCTCGAGAGCATCGGCCTGCTCGCCAACGTGTCGCGCGCGCTGGCCGACCGGGCGATCAGGGGCTTCACGGTCAATCGGCCGCGCATCGAGGAGGCGCTGGAGCGCAATCCGATCCTGGTGACCGCCCTCAATCCCGTGATCGGCTATGAGCAGGGCGCAGCGATCGCGAAGAAAGCCTACGCCGAAGGCAAGCCGATCCGCGAGGTCGCCGCCGCGATGACCGATCTGAAACGCGAACAGCTCGACCGGTTGCTCGATCCGACCGAACTCACCACCGGCGGCATCAAGGGTGGCAGCAGCGGCGGGGGCTGAGCATCGATGGCGGAGCAGAATCATGGCTGTGTCGGTGCCGGCACTGGCGCCTGAGCTGCCTGCCGACTGGCGCGCGCGCCTGCGCCGCCGGCTGCTGAGCACCCCGGATCACCGCCTCGAGCACTGCCGGGCGGCCGGACTGGCGCAGCAATCCGCCGCGCTGCGCGCACGCGTGCGCGCGGGCTGGCCGGAGTCGCTGAAAGCCGCGGCGGTGCTGGTACCGATCATTGACCGCAGCGACACGCCGACCCTGCTGATGACGGTGCGGGCCAGTCACCTGCGGCGGCACGCGGGCCAGATCAGTTTTCCGGGCGGCCGGCTCGAAGCTCAGGATGCGGATGTCGCGGCCGCCGCCGTGCGCGAGACCGGCGAGGAGATCGGCATTGCCGCCGCCGCGATCGAGCCAATCGGATTCCTTTCCGATCACGTGGTCCAGACCGGATATCGCATCACGCCGGTGGTGGCGCTGCTTGCGCCCGGACTGACGCTCAGGCCCGACGGCACCGAGGTGGCCGAGGTGTTCGAACTGCCACTGGCGATCGCGCTGGCCGCCGACAGCTACCGCGTCGGCCGCCGCAGCATCCGCGGCGTCGATGTCGACACCTGGGAACTGTGCTTCGGCCAATACAATATATGGGGCGCGACCGCCGGCATCCTGGCACATCTGCGCGAACGCTTCATTGAGGATGCTTCGGTGAGGACGCCACTTGAGTGAGGCCGGTGACGAACTCGAAGCACTACTGGCGCTGATGCGCACGCTGCGCGATCCGCAAGCCGGTTGCCCGTGGGATCGGGAACAGGATTTTGTCAGCATCGCGCCGTTCACGATCGAGGAGGCATATGAGGTTGCCGACGCCATCGGACGCGGCGACCTGGATCGCCTGCGCGACGAGCTGGGCGACTTGCTGTTCCAGGTGGTGTTTCACGCGCGCATGGCCGAGGAGGCCGGCCGCTTTGATTTCGCCGCGGTGGCGCGCGGGATTCGCGCCAAGCTGATCCGGCGGCACCCGCATCTGTTCGCCGAGCCGAAGTCTGTGGACGTGGCGCAGTTGCACCTGTCGTGGGAAACGCAGAAGGCGAGCGAGCGGGCGGCGGCCGGCGTGCATGGGGTGCTGTCGGATGTACCGCAAGCACTGCCGGGGCTGGCGCGCGCCGCCAAGCTCGGCCGCCGGGCCCGCCGCGTGGGCTTCGATTGGCCCGAGGCCGCTGGCGTGCGCGCCAAGCTCGATGAGGAGCTCGCCGAGATCGACGCGGCACTGGCGGGGCAAGAGCGCGCGCAGGTCGCCGATGAAATCGGCGACCTGCTGTTCACGGTGGCCAACTGGGCACGCCACCTGCAGGTGGACGCAGAAGACGCGCTGCGGCGCGCGACACTGAAATTCGAACAGCGCTTTGAATGCATGGAACGGCTTGCCGAGCGCGAATGCCGGCAGCTCAGCGGACTCGACGCGGCGCAGTGGCAGGCGCTCTGGGATGAAGCCAAGTTGCTGACTAAAAAGGACAAATAGCGATTCAGGCCCGGTTCAGAGCATGCCGCCTAGGCTCGCCGGCATCATTACAATGCGCTCACGGCGCATGGGGCGATGGAGCGATGCGCGCGGACTTGACCACACCCGGGCTGATGGGGCTCGCTTGCGCCCTGCTGTGTGCCAGCCTGGCGCTGGGAGTCGCCGGGCTGTGCGCTGCCAGCCCGAAGGTCGAGGCCGAGCCGGCGCCGGCGCCGATGCAGGCACATGCCGAGCATGAGCTGTCGCGCGAGCAGGCTGTGGCGATGGTGCAGAAGCGCTATGGTGCACGCGTGGTGCGCGCCGAGTTCCTCGACCAGGATGGCCGCCATGTGTTTGTGTTCCGGCTGCTGTCGGCCGCCGGCAAGGTATGGATCGTGCGCGTTGATGCGCGCACTGGAACGGAAGTGCCCTGAAACCGTGGCACCGGGGGGGTCGTGAGTGCGCGTTCTGGTGGTGGAAGACGAGGCCGCGATCCGCGAGGTACTTAAGACCGATCTGTCGGCGGCCGGTTACAGCGTCGATCTGGCGGCCGATGGCGAAGAGGGGCTGTACGCGGCCACCGAATATCCGATCGATGTCGCGATCATCGATCTGGGACTGCCGAAGCTGTCCGGGTTCGACCTGATACGCCAGCTGCGCGCGCGCGGCAAAACCTACGGCGTGCTGATACTGACGGCGCGCGACCGCTGGCAGGACAAGGTCGAGGGGCTGAGTGCCGGTGCCGATGACTATGTCGCCAAGCCATTTCATTTTGCCGAGGTGCAGGCGCGACTGTCAGCGCTGCTGCGCCGGACCGGCGGCTGGGCCAGCGCGAAGCTCGCCTGCGGAGCGCTCGAACTCGACACGCGTACCCAGGCAGTGACGGTGAGTGGTACGGCGGTGGAGCTGACCAGCTTTGAATATCGCATTCTCGAACATCTGATGCTGCGCGCTGGAGAGGTGATCTCCAAGAGCGAGCTGACCGAACGGCTGTATGAACAGGATTTCGACCGCGACAGCAACGTGGTCGAAGTGCTGGTGGGTCGGCTGCGCCGCAAGCTCGATCCCGACGAGCTCATCAAACCGATTGAAACTCTGCGCGGTCGCGGCTATCGGCTGAGCCTGCCGCGTCGGCCGGGTTGAGCGCGGGCACCGGCCAATGATGCGCGGACCGCCGTCGGTCAGCCGCAGACTGCTGGTCGCGGTGGCGTTGCCGCTGCTGTTGTTCTTCGTGCTCACCGCCTATGCCATCGACTACGTGTTCGGCGAGCAGAGCACCGCGGCGCTGCGCGACCGGCTCGAGGAACAGGTGGTGGCGCTGATCACCGCGGTCGATCTGGATTTCGAGGGCAAGCTGGTGGTCAACCTGCTCGACCCGGAGTCGCGACTGGACGTGCCCGGATCGGGACAGTACGCGGCACTGCGCGACGACAACGGCAAGCTGCTGTGGAGTTCGCCGTCGCTGGCCGGCACCGATCTTGTGCTCGGCACAAAGCTGCCGGTCGGCGGAGTGGATTTCCGTTATCAGGTGGCGCGCGATGGCACCACCATTGCCGAGCTGAGCCGCGGCCTGCAGTGGGCCTACGGCGCCGGGCTGTCCAAGAAGCTGGTATTCACCGCCGCTGACAGCACGGCGTCACAGGTGCGCGAGCGGTGGCTGTTTCGCCAGCGCATGGCCTACACCTTCGGCGCACTGGACCTGGTGCTGCTGGCAACGATGGCCTGGATGATGCGGCGCGCGCTGGCTCCGGTGCGCCGCCTGGAACAGGAAATCTCGGCGTTGGAGCGCGGCGGCGCCAGTCAGCTCGGCGAGGGATATCCGCGCGAGCTCGCCGGCGTGGCCACCGGCCTCAACGCGCTGCTCGAATCCGAGCGCAATCGCATCCGCCGCTACCGCGATACGCTCGGCAATCTGGCGCACAGTTTGAAGACCCCGCTGGCCGTGATCCGCGCCAGTCTCGGCAGCGCCGAGAGCGAGGAGCGCCGCTCGGCGGCCGCGATCCAGCTCGAGATCGACCGCATCGCGCAGATCGTCGAACACCAGCTGAAGCGCGCCGCGGCTGGAGGTGGCGCCACGCTCGGCCAGGCACCGGTGCCGGTGCTGGCACTGCTGACCGATCTGCGTGCCGCTCTGCTGAAGGTGCACGCCGGCAAGGATCTGCGCATCGACATCGATGCGGCGTCGGAACCGGGCTTTCTCGGCGATAGCGGCGATATCATGGAACTGCTGGGCAACGTGGTCGATAACGCCTGCAAATGGTGCCGCTCGCGCGTGCTGGTGACTGCCCGTATCGATCCGGATCGCGCCTTGCCGCGCCGCCTATCGATCGTGGTGCAGGACGATGGTCCCGGCATCCCGCAGGAACTGCGAGCGCGCGTCATCGAGCGCGGCGTGCGCGCCGACGAGCACGTGCCCGGCCACGGACTGGGTCTGGCGATGGTGCGCGAGACCGTGGCACTGTACGGCGGCCAGTTCCTCATCGACGGCTCGGATGCGCTCGGCGGAGCGCGCGTGGAGCTGCGACTACCGGGGCGCTAGAGGCGACAGTGCGCCTGCTTGCCGGCCGGAAAACACCTACTGTGCGCGTCGTGCCGTCAGGATCTTAACCGGCATGGCGAGCATCTGGCCCTTCATGACCCCTGCGCCCGCCGTCGGTGAGCGCGGCTGACTGAAGATAAGGTGGACCACGTCCATGCCATTGACCACATGGCCAAAGACCGCGTACCCCGGATCACCACCATTCGGCTGTGCGTCCAGCGAGACCAGGTCGCCAATCAGGACAAAGAAATCAGCCGTGGCCGTTCCGGGATCGCCGCGTGCCATCGAAATTGCCCCGTCCACGTGGCTCAAGCCCGTAACGCTCGTTGGCTCGTGGGCAATTGGCTTCAGGACACGCTTCGGGTTGCCGCGTAGTCCGCCTTGGATCAGGCCGTACTGGCCATCCTCTCCCACCGCCATCGCGCGGTAGAAGTCGCTTCCGTCCAGGCGCTTCTGGTCCACGTAGCGCAGAAAATTTGCAGCCGTGATGGGCGCCCGCTGCGTCTCGACAGCGAGCAGGATATCGCCCAATGATGTCTTGAGGATGACCTTTACGGTCGCTGGCACTGGCGTTACGACCGCCGGCGGCGGCGCTGAGCCATCGGCCGGCGCCTGGGCGGCGTGCTGGGCCTGCGCCACTCCGAACCACAGGCCCGCACAGGCCAGCAGCCATCCCATGCGTGCAAACACCTGGCCGCGTTTCATTCTGAATCTCCGTATGCGAAAGTCCCGTTCCAAATCGGGTTGTGTTTGTGAAATGACCGTGTCGAAATCTATCCCTGGAACTGCGCCCGGACAACGGCAATTGAACGGACTGAAGGCCGCGCTGGCTGCGATGGGGCTGGGGCTCATCGGGACTCTCGGGTCGATAGCACGCGCGGACGATCTGGCCGCGATCGCAAAGATGATGGGCGATCCGGCGGAGCAACAACGCGTCGTGAGCGTCGCCGGGCATTCCACCGTGGTGCTGCAAAATCCCTGTCCGTCTGCTCAATATTCCGTTGAGAAGAAATTCGCCCCTTATCAGCCCGTTACTTTCGATAGCACCGGGAAATTGGTTTCCGGAGCCTGGAAACAGGTTGTCGATGAGCAGGGCTGCGGCATCAAACGCGTCCTCAATGTGCTGGTATGGGCGCAAGCTGCCAACGGTCTGTCGGTCATGCCGCTTCTACCGGGCACCACGCATGCCGATGTCGCTCTGCAGAAGGATGCAGTCAAATATGCCTTCCTGGCACTGGCCAGCGTGCCCGGAGCTCGCGAGGCGAATTGCCAGGTCGGATATGTAGCGGATACTGAATTCCTGCAACAGGAGGAGGCCACGGCGCCGGGTGGAAAGGGCCCTGCCTGGCGCGAGCTTTGGACGCTCGCCTCGTGTACGCAAAAGACGCTGGTGCCGGTGCACTTCATTCCTGACGCCACCGGGACATCCATATCGGTGGGACCGAACTCCGCGATCAAGGTGTTGCCTCTGACGGAGTGACAGCACGCGCGCCAGTCAGGTTTACGGCGCGATATCGAACTCGATGCCCTGCGCCAGCGGCAGCGCTGAGCTCCAGTTGACGGTATTGGTCTGGCGGCGCATGTAGGTCTTCCAGGCATCGGAGCCGGCCTCGCGGCCGCCGCCGGTGTCCTTCTCGCCGCCGAAGGCGCCGCCGATCTCGGCGCCGGAAGTGCCGATGTTGACGTTGGCGATGCCGCAGTCGCTGCCCTGGTGGCTCAAGTACTGCTCGGCATGCTGCAGCCGCTGGGTGAACAGACCTGAGGACAACCCATAGGCCGATTCGTTCTGCAGCCGGATGGCCTCATCGATCGAGTCCACCGCGATCAGGTACAGGATCGGCCCGAAGGTCTCGTGCTGCACGATGTCCAGGTCGTTGCGTGCCAGCACGATCGCCGGTTCGACGAAGTGACCCGGTCGAGTCAGCGTCTTGCCGCCCACCAGCAAGTGGCCGCCGGCGGCCTGTGCAGTGGCGATGGCGCGCTCGAAGGCGCGCACCGCATCCAGATCGATCAGCGGCCCGACCAGCGTTGTCGGGTCGAGCGGATCGCCGATGCGCACCTTACGGTAGGCATG
>Ga0210394_10008920_pt1 | contig 10220 bp, 12 predicted proteins | sample IncBWC12MmetaG_FD_160121 | JGI IMG/M metagenome (GOLD analysis project Ga0210394, IMG submission 160121) | Forest soil microbial communities from Barre Woods Harvard Forest LTER site, Petersham, Massachusetts, United States - Inc-BW-C-12-M | ecosystem: Environmental > Terrestrial > Soil >...
ACGAACGCACCGGCTTGCCGTCGATATGCACCGTGCAGGCGCCGCATTGGGCAATACCGCAGCCGAATTTCGTTCCGGTCATGCCAAGCAGGTCGCGTAGAACCCAAAGCAGCGGCATGTCGGGTGGAGCTTCGAACGATTTCGGCTCGCCATTGATTGTCAGGGTGGTGGCCATCAGAACCTCCATTTCAGCGATCAGACAGCGCTCGCCGCGGGATCTCGCAGGGTATTGGGCAGCGTCGCTGTCGCTTGCCGCCGTCGCGAGAGGCTAGGACTTCTTGCTGTCCAAAAAAATCGGTATAAAACTGAAAATTCTTTTCAGGGAATTTGAAATGCGGGACCCGGCCATACCCAGCATCGATCAGCTTCTGGTGCTGCTGACCGTAGCCCAAGCGGGGAGTTTTTCAGCCGCGGCCAAGCGCCTGGGGCGCGCCACGTCCGCAATTAGCTATGCAATCGACACGCTGGAGGAGCAACTGGGCCTTTCCCTGTTCGATCGCGGAACAACCCGCAAGCCGAAGCTTACCCAACAGGGCGAAGCGCTTATCTCTGAGGCCAGGGCGGTGGCTTATAGCGTCGAGACATTGCGCGCGCGGGTTCGGGGATTTCGTGACGACCTTGAACCCGAAGTGTCGCTTGCGGTCGACAGCATGTTGCCGGGCGAGCGGCTGACAACGCTGCTTCGCGAATTCCACGCCCAGTTTCCGACGGTGCCGGTTCGCCTCCTGGTGCAGACGCTCGGCGGCGTCGAGCGCTCGATTCGAAGCGGCCACGCCGGCATTGGCGTGGGAAGCGTGTTGCATATGGATATGACGGGACTTCGTCATGTCGACATTGCGGGCGTCCAGATCATTCCCGTCGCCGCACCTGCTCATCCGCTGGCCAAGGCGAGCGAGACGAATCCGCTGCAGATGCGCGACTTCGTCCAACTCGTTCTTTCGGATCAACCAGCCGGAGTTAGTCGCGACTTCGGTGTCGTTAGTTTCAATACCTGGCGGGTCAGCGATCAAGCAGCGAGGCACAAACTTCTTCTCGCTGGACTCGGATGGTGCGGAATGCCGGAGCCGGTCGTTCGCGCCGACATCGAGTCCGGAAGGCTCGTGCGATTGAACCTCCCCGAGTGGCGGGGAGGCGAATACACCCTGCAAGCCGTGCACAAGATCGATATGCCACCGGGTCCGGCTGGACGTTGGCTGATCGAGAGATTGGCAACCCTATCCGATGCGGTCGAGGTACCTCTCCGGGACTCCAAAAAGCCGGTCAAGGGCAAGGGACGTCGCCGGGTCTTGGCCGGGAGCAACAGGTGAAGCGTCGGCGGGTCTGGTCGACGCCGGTGAAAAAACCGCGACGCGAGGCGGGCGGAACGGCTTACATGACCGATGCCGGAATGACCGGCGATTACGATTCGATCTCCAGCATGCAAAAGGACGAGCCGATGCGGCGCTTCACTTCCGGCATTCCGTCGACGCGCTTCGAGCCGGCGCTGCCGGGATTTTGGGTGGGGTAGGGTGATTAAGGGAAATTCCATGCCGAGGACTAAAAAAGCTCGTGGTTACAGCAAAAAGGATCTGCGCGAGGTCAGCGATAATCCGGAATTGACGAAGTCTGATTTCGCCCGCGCCAGACCATTTTCGGAAGTCTTTCCTGATCTTTCCGCTTCGCTTCGAAAGGGCCGGGGCCCGAACAAGTCGCCGACAAAGAAGCTGGTGTCATTGCGGCTTAGCCCTGAGGTGGTTGAACACTTCAAATCGACGGGGGCGGGCTGGCAATCGCGGATAGATGAGACGTTGCGCGAGGCCGTGAAGCGCAAGCGCGGGCAGACTAGCGTCGGTGTAATCCGCCGGTAGCTTTAGGCGGATTAGCAAAGCGTGGTCGGCTGCTGGGGCTGCCGAGTTGGTTAAGCAATTTCCAAGTTACCTCAGCCCACTGATTTGCCTGTCAGTCCAGCCCCCTCCGTAAAAATATTTCGCTTTCGCCGTCGGGCAAATCATCTTTAAGACCTCGCCCCGTCCCGCCCTCACAAGAGGGGCGTATCGCGATCGTCACGGACGTTGGGCGCGGGATGCGGTGGACGCTTTTGGTGCGCGCGACGAATGCATCCAAAAGCGGACGGCGAAGTCGTGTGGTCCTGATATCCCGACGCTGATATCAAGCTTTTGAGACGATGATCTTAGAGGCGATGGTGACAACAAGCCCGGCTCACCAGGGAGAGCGCGAAGGAAACCGTTAAAACCATTGCGCGGGGAATGCCGGGTGACACCGGTGTGACCGTAGTGACTATGCTTGTGTGCTTTTTTATTTCGCACACAAGGCTGCGGGCGCAATGGGCGCCCGGCATTCCCTGCGCCCTCTGTTTTCGGAGGGAGAGGTTATATGCAACTCGGGCGCGCTGGCGCCGCGAGAGCGCGGGTGTGTGTGTCCTTCGTCATTCCGGGATGGTGCGTCAGCACCAGACCCGGAATCTCGAGATTCCGGGTTCGACGCTTCGCGTCGCCCCGGAATGACCAACAAACGGCTGTTTGAAAATCGAGTCGGAAAGAAACGGTCTCGGAGACACGCGTGTTTCCGTTACCGATCAAGCCGGCTTTTGACGATCGGAAATGTCCTGGCCGATGCGCCACAGCACGCCGGTGGGATCGACCAGCACGAAGTCGCGAATACCCCAGGGCTGGTCCTGAGGCGGTTCGGCCTTCGTGGCGTATTTGGAAGCAATCCCCTGCGCCTCGACGTGCCGCCACCACGCATCGACATCATCGACGAGCAGATGCATCATGAAGTTGTCGGCGTGCTCCTTGACATAGTAATTCTGCAGCAAGAATGAACAATCTCCGCGCTGCAGATACGCCAGATCATCGCTCGACCACAGCAGGTCGAAACCGAGATCCTGATAGAACTGCTTGGAGAGGTTGAAATCCCGTGCAGGCACGAAAGCCTTGATCTCGACCGCCGTCAAATCGCTCACGCCTGAACCTCCTCGACCAGGTTTGCTGCCGTCAATCTACCTCTCCCGGATGGCAGCAATTAGGCCATGAGCAGCGTTTGTGGGACGAGCGCCGCTTCGCCGCCCGTGCCATTCCATCCGACGGCGGCGGCGATCAATGTGTACACGATCTAGAACCCGAAGAATTTTTCCCGCAGCGCGTCTTCGTATTTCTCCTTGGCGTCCTTGACTTGGCTGCGCAATTCATCTTCCGCGAAATGCGCGGCTTCCCAATTGTCGACCTCGGCGATGTCGTGGTTGACGGAAGCCAGCGCCTCCTCCTTGCGGATCGCGGCGATCCATTCTTCCACGGCGCTTTTGTAGGCTATCTGCAACTCGTCGAGTTCCGGATGCTCACTGCTCATGTCGTCCCCCATCAATATCTGAAACGAATGGGGCGACTTATAGGGATCGTCAATGAACGAACGACGACATTGCGGGGAAAGCCGGCTTCAGGATTTAGGATTCGGAATGTGGTTTGGCGAGAAGTTGTCGCTCAGAGCTTGTAGGCGGTGCGGAAGCCGCCCCAATGCCGCCCCTTGACGCGGATCGGCACGTCGATCTCGCGCATCATCACGGTCTTGCCGTTGCCCATGTCGCGGGCGTAGCTCTGGATCAGATAGGTGCGTTGGTTGCGGCCGGCTGCGAGGCCGGCAGTGTCGTTAAAGATCCGGCGATTGCGGCTATGGGCCGTGTTCCAGGCGACGTCGCCGGGCCGCTGCGGATCGGAGTAGACCTTGTTGTGCACCGGCAGGTAGCCGTTGCGGTCGATCGCCACGCAAAACACCATGCGCGCGTCCTTGGCGAGAAAGGCTTCCTGGAACGGCGGCAGCGCCCGGTCCGCCCAGTCGAGGATACGGGTGCGGTGCTGCAGCGGGTTGGTGCCAGCTATCTCGACATAGTCGGTGTCGAACAGGGCCTCGATCGAGATCGCACCTCTTGCGACGGCGTCTTCGAACATCCGGCAAAGCTCGGTTCCGGCTTCCATGGCGCGGGTGACGAATTCAGTGTTCTCGTCGTGGATCGCCCACAACTTGTCTTCGATCTTCTCGGTGAATGCGGCGTCATTGGACATAAAGGTTGCCTGGACGCCGGCGCTCGAGCGTTCACCGCTGCGGATTTTACAGGCGCCGATATCCTCCACCGTGACGGCGAGCGTTTGGTTGAGCGGCAGCTTTGCGGCCTCAGGCCCGCCGATCAGAATGTTCTCCAGCGAAATCTCGTAAACCGATGCCGCGATCTTGCCATGCGGGATATCGATCTCGATCTTGAGGTTGCACGGCAGCCGTTCGCGCTTGCGCCGGTCGGCCTGCAGATCGTGGCCGAGCAGCACGGCGCAGCGGGTCTTGAGTTTCTGCGCGAAGACCGTCACGGCCTTGCCGGCATTGGCGACATGTTCGCGATGCGCCTCGGCTTCTTTTGCCGCGCTATCGATCTCGGCGGCACTGTCGCTGACCGAGACGATGAAGTTCGACGCGGTCGCAACGTTCTCCGTCATCTCGTTCGTGGTCTGGTTCTGTTCGGCAACCGCGCCGTTGACGTTCTCGAACACCGGCCTGATGGCCTGGATCGCCTGCGAGATGCGGTGCACGGCATCGACCGAGCCTGCGGCGTCCCTTTGCAGCGCGTCGATCTTCTTCTTGATCTCTTCGGTGGCGTCCTGGGTTTGTACCGCAAGCGCCTTGACCTCGGAGGCGACCACCGCGAAGCCGCGTCCGGCAGCGCCCGCGCGTGCCGCCTCGATGGTCGAGTTGAGCGCAAGGAGCGTGGTTTGCCTGGCGATCTGGGCAATCAGGTTGACGACGTTGCCGATGGCGGCGGAGGATTCCTTGAGCCGGTCGACATTGAGGCTCGCGTCGTGGGCGGCCGCGGCTGCCTCGTCGGCAAGCTTGCCGGCGTCGCGCACCTGCGAGCCGATGCCTTCGGCCGAATCGGCGAACTTGCCGGCGGCCTGCGAGAAAATGGCCGCGGTGCTCTGGGCGGCGCTCGATCGTACGCTCAGCGCATCGGTGCGCTGGCGGACGGCGGAAAGGGTGGCCGCGGTTGCCTCCGCGCCGCCAGCGACCGAATTCGCCGCGCGCTCGAGCTGACGGATCATGCCGCCGAGTTCGATCTCGAGCAGTTCGAGAATTTGCCTGGTCGATTCGGCCTCGGAGGTATCCACCGTCTCCAGTGGAGGGCCGGATTTTGCCGCCGCCGCCTCAGGGGCAGCCACGGGCGGCTGTGGCGGAGGTTTTCGGAACAATCCAATCGCCATGGGGCACTCTCGGCCGTCAGGAAAGTAATGGCGGCCATCCTCCCATCGCGTCATGAAATGATGGTTAACAATTGCCTGATTTGCGGGCAGTCTGCCCTACCGATGTACCGAAAACGCTGCCAAATCTTTGATTTCGGCAGGTCGCCGGCCTATAAGGCCGCGCTTTCCACCCAAATCACCTCACACGGACTACGCATGGCCGGACATTCCCAATTCAAGAACATCATGCACCGCAAGGGCCGCCAGGACGCCCAAAAGTCGAAGCTTTTTGGCAAGCTGGCGCGGGAAATCACGGTGGCTGCGAAGCTTGGAACGCCCGATCCGGCGATGAATCCGCGGCTGCGCGCGGCGGTGATCGCCGCGCGCCAGGAGAATATGCCGAAGGACAATATCGAGCGCGCGATCAAGAAGGCGATCGGCGGCGACAGCGAGAACTACGACGAGATTCGCTACGAGGGATACGGTCCGGGCGGCGTTGCCGTGATTGTCGAGGTGCTCACCGACAACCGCAATCGCGCAGCATCCGATATCCGTTCCTATTTCACCAAATCGGGCGGCAATCTCGGCGAAACCGGCTCGGTCTCGTTCATGTTCGATCGCACCGGCATCATCGAATATGACGCCAAGGTGGCATCTGACGATGCGATGCTGGAGGCGGCGATCGAGGCCGGCGCCGACGACGTCGTCTCCGGCGCGGATGGTCACGAGATCTACGCCTCGCAGGAAACCTTCCGCGATGTCGCCAAGGCGCTGGAGGCGAAATTCGGCGAGGCCCGCAAGGCGGCCTTGATCTGGAAGCCGCAAAATACCATCGCGGTCGACGACGAGGCCGGCGAGAAGCTGATCAAGCTCGTCGATCTCCTCAACGAGCATGACGACGTCCAGAACGTGTATGCCAATTTCGAGGTCTCCGACGCGCTGGTCGCCAGGATGGGCGGTTAGGGTCTTCTTCGTCATTGCCGGGCTTGACCCGGCAATCCATCTCTTTGAAACGACTTTTCATTTTGGATGGATGCGCGGGTCAAGCCCGCGCATGACGCGAGTGAGCCGGCGTCGCGTGGCATGACGGTTGATGGCACATTCCCTGTGCTAGGCGCGAATCTCCAGCATGGGTTATAAAACCCCATGACCCCCCAGCCGATTCGCTCATCCGTCCGCATCCTCGGCATCGATCCGGGCCTGCGCCGCACGGGTTGGGGCGTGATCGAGGTCGACGGCAATCGACTTATCTACGTTGGTTGCGGTTCGGTGGAACCGCCGGAAGGCCTGCCGCTGGCGAGCCGCCTGCTCGCCATTCATGAGGGGCTTGCTGCGGTACTCGGCGACTTTCACCCGGCGGAAGCCGCCGTCGAGCAGACCTTTGTCAACAAGGATGGTGTCGCCACCCTCAAGCTCGGCCAGGCGCGCGGCGTGGCGATGCTGGCGCCGGCGATGTTCGGGATTTCGGTTTCCGAATATGCGCCGAACCAGGTGAAGAAGACCGTGGTCGGCGCCGGCCACGCCGACAAGAACCAGATCATGGTGATGTTGAAGATCCTGTTGCCCAAGGCCGAGCCGCTGTCAGCGGATGCCGCCGACGCGCTCGCGGTGGCCATCACGCATGCACATCATCGCGGCAGCGCCGCGATGCGGCTACGGGTGGTCGGTCTATGATCGGCAAACTCAAGGGCCTGATCGATTCCTACGGCGAGGACTTCGTCATCCTCGATGTCGGCGGCGTCGGCTATCAGGTGCATTGCTCGTCGCGCACCTTGCAGGCGTTACCCGCGCCAGGCGAGGCCGCGGTGCTGTCGATCGAGACTTATGTCCGCGAAGACCAGATCAAACTGTTCGGTTTCAAATCCGATATCGAACGCGAATGGTTTCGCCTGTTGCAGACGGTGCAGGGCGTCGGCGCCAAGGTCGCGCTCGCCGTGCTCGGAACGCTGCCGCCGTCGGACCTCGCCAATGCGATCGCGCTGCGCGACAAGGCGGCGGTGACGCGCACGCCGGGCGTCGGACCGAAGGTCGCCGAGCGCATCGTGACCGAGTTGAAGGACAAGGCACCTCACTTCGCCAATATCGATCCGGCGCTGGTGCATTTGTCGGGCGCCATCGATAACGACCGCGCGCCGCGGCCGGTCACGGATGCGATCTCGGCGCTGGTTAATCTCGGCTACGGTCAACCGCAAGCCGCCGCCGCGATCGCCGCGGCCTCGCGCAGCGCGGGCGAAAAAGCGGAGACGGCGCAACTGATCCGGCTGGGCCTGAAGGAATTGGCGAAGTAGGCTCGCCGTAACGCCGCCTGGATTTGTAAGGAATGCACCGCCCGCCATGCTGAGCAAAAAGGACAAGGAACTGATCGAAGCCGCCACACAAGCCATCAGCCGGCGTTATCGCGACGACTGGCAGGAAGTGGGGGCGGCGATGCGCACCCGCGACGGCCGCATCGTGACGGGTGTGAATATCGACGCCTATATCGGACGGATCGCGGTCTGCGCGGAAGCCATTGCGATCGGCCGCGCCATCACCGAGACCGGCGACCGCGGCATCGAGACCATCGTCGCTGTGCGCCATCCCAAGCCCGACGAGCCCGGCAAGATCGCGGTCGTCTCGCCCTGCGGCATCTGCCGCGAATTGATCCATGACTATGATGCCAAGGCGAAAGTCATCGTTCCCAATGGCAGCCGCGCGCCAAAGGTGATGAAGATCGGCGAACTACTTCCGAACAAGTACCGGCGGGGCAACGAGTGAACACACCCTCCCGCATTGTCACGCCGGAGCGCCGCACGGACGATGTCGGCGACACCGCGATGCGTCCGCAATTATTGTCCGAGTTCGTCGGCCAGGCGCAGGCGCGGGCCAATCTGTCCGTGTTCATCGAGGCCGCGCGCAAGCGCGGCGAGGCGCTCGATCACGTTCTGTTCGTCGGTCCTCCCGGCCTCGGCAAGACCACGCTCGCGCAGATCGTTGCGCGCGAACTCGGCGTCGGCTTTCGCGCCACATCCGGCCCCGTGATCGCCAAAGCCGGCGATCTCGCCGCACTTCTGACCAATCTCGAAGAGCGCGACGTGCTATTCATCGACGAAATCCACCGCCTGAGTCCGGCGGTCGAGGAAGTGCTGTATCCGGCGATGGAGGACTTTCAGCTCGATCTGATCATCGGCGAGGGGCCGGCGGCGCGCTCGGTCAAGATCGAGCTTGCGAAGTTTACGCTGGTCGGCGCGACGACCCGCGCAGGCCTGTTGACCAATCCGCTGCGCGACCGTTTCGGCATTCCGGTGCGACTCAATTTCTACACCGAGGAAGAGTTGGAGAAGATTGTCACCCGGGGCGCCCGCGTGCTGCAGATCGGCGTGACGCCTGACGGCGCCAACGAGATCGCCCGGCGCGCCCGCGGCACGCCCCGGATCGCCGGCCGGCTGTTGCGGCGGGTGCGGGATTTCGCTTCCGCCGCGGATGCAACCGCGATCGACCGCGCGATTGCCGACAACGCGCTGAGCGCACTGGAAGTCGATGCGGCCGGCCTCGATGCGATGGACCGCCGTTATCTCACGACGATCGCCTTGAATTACGGCGGCGGCCCGGTCGGCGTCGAGACCATGGCCGCGGCGCTTTCGGAGCCGCGCGATGCGATCGAAGACATCATCGAGCCCTTTCTGATCCAGTGCGGCTATCTGCAACGTACACCGCGCGGGCGGTTGTTGACCTCGCATGCGTTCCGGCATCTCGGCCTGGCCGAGCCTGCCCGTGATCCCGCGCAGTTCGGATTGTTCGGCAATCAGGATGAGGACGACTGATGGGTACGATCGAGGTCGTTGCGGCGTTGATCCGCGATGATGCGGGGCATGTGCTGCTGGTGCGCAAGCGCGGCACGGCCGCGTTCATGCAGCCGGGGGGAAAACGCGATGTTGGGGAAAACGATATCGCCGCGCTCTCCCGCGAGGTCGAAGAAGAACTCGGCTGCGGCGTGGTGACCGCCTCGGTACGGTCGCTCGGCGAGTTCGACGCGGCGGCCGCGAATGAACCGGGCTTTCGGGTGCGGGCCAGCCTCTATGCCGTCGAGGTGACCGGCGATATCGCGCCGAGCCAGGAGATCGATGAGGTGATCTGGATTGATCCGGCGGCGCCGCCCGATATCTCACTCGCCCCGCTGACGCGAGATCACGTCTTGCCATTGGCCTTCAGGGCTGCGGGAAATTCCCTGCAGAATCCCGTCACCTGACGCCGGCGGCTGCGCAATATCTGCACGAGCGTTCCGCAATTCGGCTGTATTCCCAACGCAAAAGCGTTACGCATCACAACCGGTCCTTCATGCTTTCACGCCGCCATTTCCTGCGTGGTTTTTCCGGCCTCGGCGTCGCCGGCGTTTCCACCATCGCCTACGGGTTCAGCGAACCCGAGCTACAGCTCCAAGTCACGCAGTATCGGATTTCTCCGCCGCAGTGGCCGGCCGACCTCAAACTCAAGATCGCGATTATCGCCGACCTCCATGCCTGCGATCCCTGGATGTCACTGGAACGCATCCAGACGATTGTCGAGCATACCAATAGGCTCGGCGCGGATGTCGCTGTCCTGCTCGGCGACTATGTTGCAGGTCACCGCCATGTGACGCGGTTTATTCCGGCCGCCGAATGGGCTGCCACCCTCTCCGGGCTCAAGGCGCCGCTCGGGGTGCACGCCATCCTCGGCAATCACGATTATTGGGAAGACCGAACCGTACAGCGCGAAGGGGAGGGAATGACGATGGCCCGCCGCGCGTTAGAGACCGCAGGTATTCCGGTTTATGAGAATGACGTCCAGCGTTTGACCAAGGCTGGCCGTCCGTTTTGGATCGCCGGCCTCGGCGATCAATTGGCTTATGTGCCGGCGCGCCGGTATCGTCCGGTCAAACGCATCGGTGTCGACGATCTCGGTGCCACCTTGAGCAAAGTCACGGACGACGCGCCGGTCATTTTGCTGGCGCATGAACCGGATGTGGCCGTTCGCGTGCCTTCGCGTGTC
>Ga0210394_10008923_pt1 | contig 10217 bp, 10 predicted proteins | sample IncBWC12MmetaG_FD_160121 | JGI IMG/M metagenome (GOLD analysis project Ga0210394, IMG submission 160121) | Forest soil microbial communities from Barre Woods Harvard Forest LTER site, Petersham, Massachusetts, United States - Inc-BW-C-12-M | ecosystem: Environmental > Terrestrial > Soil >...
CGGTCGCGGGGATGATGCGACCGGAGGCGGCAACGACGATCGCGTTCTGCCGCAGGTTCATGACGCGCAGAGGCGTCCCTCGCGCCAGAGCGTGCGCGTGGCGTCCTAGGGTCAAGAGGCCGACGGCACCAACCATCGTACGCAGTGTCTCCCGCCGATCCATTGGTCTCCTCGCTACGGGTATTGAGGATTATCGCGCCCGGCCACGCCGACACTATACGCTGGAGACCATCACTGGATGGAATGACTTTCTTCGCTCGCCCATCCACGCCACGGACGTCAAATAGTATCAGTTTATGATATATTACGATAATCATAATGAATGGAGGTTTAGACTCATGCCCTCAAGCTACACAATCGGTGGCCACTTTGAGAACTTCGTTAAGGAGCAGGTCGAGGGTGGGAGTTACGCTTCTGCGAGCGAGGTTATTCGGGATGGACTGCGACTTCTGGAAGAAGATCAGAAGCGTCGCCAGGCGGTAATCGACGGTCTACGTGGAGAAATCGAAAAGGGTCGGCGGAGCGGCAAACCGAAACCTGCCGCCGAGGTACTAGACCGTCTGGAGCGGAAGTACACCAAAATGACCAAAGATCGCGCGAAGTGAATGCGCGCGCACTTCACACCGCAAGCCGAAATTGACTTAGAGGAGATCGGCGACTACATCGCGCTCGACAATCCTGGGCGCGCTGTCTCGTTCATTCGCGAGATGCGGCAACACTGCGAAAAGATTGCTGAAGGACCGCATCACTATGTGGCGCGTCCAGACCTGGGCGATGCGATACGGATTTGCGCACACGGAAATTACCTGATCGTCCTCGAGCCGTTCGACGACGGCGCTCTCATACTGCGAGTGGTTCACGGTGCCCGAAACGTGTCCGGAGTTCTCGGCAGCTAAATGATCCATTGATCGCTATTCGCGTCGCATGGCTGCCGAAGCACCTCGACCCTTTCTTGCATCTATCGCCTTCTATCGCCCCCAAGCAACATTTTTTGACGGTAGACCGGTCCTCGGCTTTTCTTTTTCGACTACGATCCAGACTGCTCCTGAGGGGACTCGACGCGAAAGTAAACGGCGCACTCCCACATATATAGACACGCCAGCTCCATAAAAACCTCCACCGTGGCGATTCTGCCACGGGCATCTAGCCTTCGCCTCGACCTCATGTCATCGTTGTGTGATGACGGGATGGGGTCAGTACCTGAAAAAGATGCGCGGTGTGTTATCTCACCGTGGTCGCCGTCGTGAGGAGATTGAGGACCTGATGCAGGAGGCGCTAGTGCGCCTGCTGGAATACTGTGAACACGGCGCCGAGGTGCGCGAGCCCGAAGCCGTCCTGGTGCGCACCGTGCAGCGCCTCGCAATGAATCACGAGCGCGATGCACACTCGGAACTCTATGTCGATGAACCCGTCGAGAATTTGAATTTAATTGATCCGCGCCCGACGCCGGAGGAGGTTTTATCAGGGGAACAGTGTCTAGAGGAGATAAGGCGGACGCTTGATGCGGTCAGCCGCCGTACGAGGGAAGTGTTCTTTATGCAGCGCCTGCACGGATTCAGTTACTCACAGATCGCAAGACAAATGGATTTGCCCGTGAGCACGGTCGAAAAGCACATGGCGCGGGCCATGACGGCTTTGGTCGAGAGACAACGACGCGAGATGCTTGAGCCATGACATCGCCCGGCGAAAAGCCGCCGCTCGCGCATGTGCCCTCCGCCGCCGCTTGTGCGGAAGCGTCCGCGTGGATCGCGCGCCTGCATGGCGAGAATCGCACGGCGAAAGTGGAAGCGGGCTTTAAGCGCTGGCTGGCTGCGAGCGCTGAACATCGCCTGGCATTCGAAATCGTGAATGACATTTGGGTCGGCGTCGAACGCTTGCCGAAGCCTTCGACGCCCGCGTTCGTGCGTTGGCCCAGGGCGGGATTGGTGCTGACCTGGCAGCGAGCGCTGGCGGCAAGCGCCGTACTCGCGGTAGTTGCGATTGGCGTGACGCTTCACTACCGAGACCCAGGTCTCGCGACCCGAGTGGGTGAGCAGCGCAATCTCAGTCTGGAGGATGGCACGCGGATCTCTCTGAATACGGCGAGCCGGATTCACGTGCACTACGACCGCGTGGCCCGGCGCGTGGAGCTCGATGAGGGCGAGGCCTTCTTCGAGGTGGCGAAGCGGCCGGGTTGGCCATTCATCGTGACGGCGGGTGGAAAGCAGGTCGTGGCTCTGGGCACGGCATTTCTCGTTCGCCGAGACGAGCAGGAAGTTGCTGTCACGCTCGTCGAGGGAAAGGTGACGGTCTCCGAGTCCGGTGAAACATCACCATCCCAGCCGAACCACAACGCGGCATCGGCTACAGGACCCGCCACGCCGCTGCATCAGAAGCCACGCGACGCTTTTGCGCTCTCACCCGGGCAACGCCTGACGTTCGTGGCGCGTGAGCTGCCGAAGCTGGACAGGCCGGCGCTCGAGAAAGTCACGGCATGGCAGCGAGGGCAGGTGATTCTGGATCACACGCCGCTCAAGGATGCGGTGGCAGAGATGAATCGCTACAGCGACAGGGAGTTGAAGATCGAGGAGCCCGAGGCAGAGCGGGCGCAGGTCACTGGGATCTTTCGGATCGGGGATTCGGCGGACTTCGCGCAGGCAGTGGCGGAGACCTATCGGCTGAAGGTGGTCGATCATGGCGGGGAGATTGTGATCAGCGGGGTTCCGAATCCCCAGGGAGGTTCGTAGGTTTTTAACAGCAGTTGGAGGTTTCTGGAGGACTTCCGTGTCTACCTCTATGGGGAGTCGATTATTCCAATGACGGCAACGGACTGCTCTCGCATAGGGGTCGCTGATGGGTCACACAGCCCAGTCTAGTTTTTCCCGCCTTCTCGCGCTACTTGCGCTGATGCCATTGACCTGTTTTTCACAGACGGCGACATTCAATCTGCCGTCGCAGCCGCTTGCCGAGTCGCTAAAGGCGCTGGGGGCACTGACGAATATCAATGTGATGGTGTCGCCGTCGCTGGTCGATGGGAGGATCGCGCCGGCGGTGAAGGCGGAGCTGTCGGCAAAGGATGTGCTGAAGCGGCTGTTGGAAGGGACGGGCCTCGAGTATTACTTCATCAACGATGAGACGGTGGTGATTCGGAAGAAGGGGGTGGCGGAGGCAGCAACAAAAGATCCGCCTCCGGGGCAGGTCACCAATGCGAGCACTCGGGACAACTCTAAGGAGGCCGGGAAGAAAACTTCCCAGGACTTTCGCGTGGCTCAGGTGGATCAAGGAACTGCTGGGCCTCAAGCAGTAGGGGACGATCAGAATTCGGACAATAAGAAAAAAAAGGAAGAGGGGCTTTCAGAAATCGTCGTCACCGGCTCGCGTATCCCCACGGCCGCGGGACAGCAGATGCAACCGGTGCGCAGCTACACCCGCGAGGACATCGAGGTCAGCGGACAGACGTCGGTGGGAGACTTCCTGAATACTCTGCCGGATGTGTCGACTTATCAGAATTCATCTCTACAACTGGGGCTTGCTGGAATGCAAACAGTTCAGCTTCATGGGCTCCCCGTCGGGTCCACGCTCAGCTTGCTCGATGGACGGCGACTCGAGACCAATGTTATAGGCTTTTTCGACCTCAGCAACATCCCGCTGGCGGCGGTCGAGCGCATTGAGATATTGCCGGTGGGCGCCTCGGCAATCTATGGCGCCGACGCCCTGGGAGGGGCCGTGAATACCATTCTGCGTCAGAACTTTAACGGCTTTGAAGCGAATGCGACGTTGGAACATGCCAGCGGCGTCCATGACCCGAGCGCGAACCTGGCCTGGGGCAAGAGCTGGGCGCGCGGCTCCGTCTCTCTTATCGGGAGCTACCAGGAGCGCGGCGAGCTGCTGGGGACGCAGCGCGAGCCCTGGTCATTGACCAGCCTTCCGGCAAACCTTTCTCCATCGGCGGTATCAGCGCTTGCGGTTGACATCTGCGCGCCGGGTACCGTGTATTCCGTCGATGGCAGCAATCTTCCCGGTCTGTCCTCCCCCGAGGCGGGCATTCCAGTGGGCATTACCGGAAAGCCGACCATCGGTCAGTTTGCGGCCACGGCGGGGAAACAGAACCTCTGCAACGCACAGCGTTATACTGACATTACTCCTCAATCCCAGCGTGAGGGTGCGCTGCTCTCCGCGCACTACGACGTCGCAGAGTCGATGGATCTCTTCAGCGAGGTATTGTTCTCGCATAGGCATCTGCGCAGTCAAGACGCTGCGCAGATACTCGTGGCGCAGTCTTTTGGCGGGACGGTCGCGGCCAACAATCCCTACAACCCGTTCGGTGAAGCGGTGAATGTGAGTTTCGCCTATCCCGGCGCCGGGGCTCAAGAAATCCAATCAACGTCTTTGATCCGACCGCTGATCGGCGTGCGGGGCGCGTTTTTATCGGACTGGCATTACGAAGTGACCGTCTATCTTTCCCGAGATCAATTTCATGACGTACAGTCGTACTCGAATATTCAATTGACATCCGATGCGCTCAACTCTTCCAACCCCGCCACTGCGTTGAATCCCTTTGCGAGCGGCGCCCCGGCAACACCCCAGCTCTTGAACTCTTTGCTTGATCCCGCTGTGGATACTTCCAGCATCACCTATGACGACCGAATTATACGCGGCCAGGGTATCTTGCGCGGATCCGTGTTGCAGCTTCCGGCAGGCGCATTACGGGCCGTGATCGGCAGCGAATACAGCCGGGAGAAGCAAGATACAATTGAAACCGGAGGCCCGTACACCGGAGTTCAGCCGCTTGTTCTGCGCCGGAATACCTATGCGGTATTCAGCGAAGCACGCATTCCCTTGCTTGCCGGGAGCGAGCCTTCGCCAGGGGGCGAGCGTTTGGCACTTACGTTCGCAGGCCGCTATGACCACTCCAATGATTATGGCGGGAAGGCCACTTGGCAGAGCGGGTTGCTGTGGCGCGCGACCGATACGCTCTCGTTCAGCGGTGGCTATGGGCTGTCCTACCAGGCTCCGCAATTGCGTGAAATCTCAGGACCTCAAAGCGTCTTCCTCAACGTCCCTCTTGAGGTCCCCGATCCTTTTCGCGGGAACCAACTCATCTCCTACCCGGTTAACTTGGTATCGGGACCCAACTTCAAACTGAAGCCGGAAAGCGGCGACTCGTTTACCCTTGGCCTCCAGTATTCAAGCCAGGCGCTGCCCGGACTGCATACCTCGCTCACGTGGTATGACCTCAGCATCTCAAACTACATTGGTCCCGAATCAACCCAGGCTCTCCTGACTTATCCGAATCTCTTCCGGGGCGCCGTTGTCCGCGCGCCTGCCACGCCTCAGGATCAGCAACAGGGGTTTCTGGGCGTGATCACGCAGTTCAATGATACTTACTACAACTTCGGCGATCTACGCGTCGCAGGGTTCGATGCGGATATCGGCTATGCGATCGATACGCGCGCCGGTCAGTTCACGCCTTCAGTGGCACTTGCCAACATCTACAAGTGGCAGAGCGCCCTGCTGCCGGGCACGTCTGCCATCGATGGGCTCAGCCAAGCAACATACTTCGGCGTAGGCTGGTCACCCCGCTGGAAGGGCACGGCGGCGCTGGCGTGGAAACAAGGGCCGCTCTCCATGAACCTCGCGGGCCGTTACATTGGCCGCTATCTCGACTATCAGGATTTCGTGCCGAACACGAATGAGATCGGCAACTCCTGGATCTTCGATTTTAATGCGCGCTACGAAGCGGGTCAGGCGTTCGCGAGCACCAACCCCCGGCTTGCCCACGCCTATGTTGCCCTTGGAGCGGTCAATCTGCTGAACAAAAAGCCACCATTCTCATATAACCCCTTTTGGTATGACGTCCACGAATATGACATCCGCGGGCGGTACCTGCACCTCAACGTGGGTGTGCGGTTCTAGTTTTTCTGCAACTACCATGAAGTGGGTATTCTGGCGATTGAAGATGACCGTTCAACTTGGCGACCTCGCCGCGCGTACTGGCGCGGCGAGGTCGCCGGACCTTAGGTCGGGTCGGTACGATTTGCGCAGAGGATCGCCAAATGATTTACGCAAGCAATCGGGCGGCGCGTAGAGGTCCTGAAGGAAGGGCGCCCCTTTGATTTACAGCCACAAGATCGGCTGCTTTTGCCTCCTGGCGATTGCATTCCCGCTATCCGCTTTCGCGCAACCCGATATGGGCCCAGGCTTCGACCCGAGACCGGTCGTAATTCCGAAGATTCAAAAGACCACACCGCGCCCTGTGAACAGCATGGATCTGTTGACCCTGCGCGACTTCCATGGCGTCCAGATATCGCCCGATGGCAAGTACGTCGCCTTTGTGTTGGGCCAGGCGGTTCATGCGACCAACAGCTACCGCAGTGGCTTGTTCGTCGTCGGCACGCAGCCGGGAAGCCAGCTTGTTAGTCTCGGCACCGCCGGCTCACCTCACTGGGACGATATCAATCAATGGTGGCCGGAAGACCCGCAATGGTCACCCGACAGCCAATCCATTTATTACCGGATGAAGGACGCGGGAAGCTGGCAAGTCTGGAGATGGAAGCGGACAGGCGGAGTGCCGGTCCAGATCACGCACGCCGGGCACGATGTCAAAAGCTTCCAGCTAAGCTCCGACGGATCCCAGCTGGTTTTGATTGTCGACACACCTGCCGCCGTTGACATCCAGCAGCTCGCGGAACACGGCATCCTGTACGACGGCAGCATTCAGGAGGGAAGGCGCAGACCGATTGTGGAGGAAATAGCCGCTGCGCGCGGCGGCGCGACCGAGACCTTGATACACGACCTTCCCCAGGGGCGCGAGCACCCCGCCAGTGAAAAGGAGCGGGCGACCTACGGCTCATGGGAACTGCGCACTTACGGTTCTCTGGAGCACATTCCCGGCACGACAATCTTCAGCGCGAAGGAGATCCAGGAGCAGCATATTTACGGCGCCAAAGTGGCTCCGGATGGAAGAAACGTGGTGTACCAGCGCGGGCTGGACGATGTGGTCGAATCGCCCTGGACTGCATATCCGCTGTTCTCGAAGCCCGTCGGCGGCGGCGCTGTCGTTGCACTCACGCCGGGCGCTTCGTATATCGCCCAATACTGGTGGCGTCCCGACAGCAAGGAAATCTACTACGCTGATTACGATGCGAGCCGCGACGATCCGCGACCCTCGAAGCTGATCGCAGTATCGGCAACAAGTGGAGAATCCCGCCGGGTAATGGATTCCCCGGGCTTTCTAAGTGACTACACCATGGACCGTTCGGGCCGCTGGCTGGCCTGCACTCACCAGAACACGACCACTCCGCCGGAACTGGCGCTGGTGGACTTATCGAAGGGGCGCGTGCGCGCCTTGCTCAACGTGAATCCCGAGTTTCGGAATCTGCAATTGAGCTCCGGAAAACGGATTGACGTTTTCACCCCGTCTGGAGATCGCTTTTGGGGTCATCTGGTGCTGCCGCTGAGTTACGAACCGGGGAAGCGCTACCCCCTGATCATCACCACGTACCGGGATGGTGACGCATTTCTACGGGGCGGCGTCGGCGATGAATATCCCATCCAGGTCTTTGCCGCCAACGGTTTCGCGGTTTTGAGCTTCGATACCGGCCGGCAACGCAACCACACATCTGGTGACTTCGCGACTGCGTTGCTCTGGTGGCAGTCTCCCCAGGAGGGGATGGCCGCAGCGGTTGCGAAGCTCGCGGAGCGGGGCATCGTTGATCGCTCGAAGGTGGGAATAACGGGACTCAGCCACGGCGCCGAGATGGTGGAGTACGGAATCAGCCATTCAGACCTGTTTCAGGCCGCGATCGAGTCGGGCGATGGCGCGCAGGATCCGCATTTCTTTTACATGGCGGGTAAATCGTGGCACCAGACACTCGCTGATCTAGGATTGGGCGGGTGGCCAGAGGGCCACTCTTCGCTCAACTGGCGCCGACTCTCACCCGCCTTGAATGCCGAACGCGTGCAAGCGCCGCTGCTTTCCAATATAGCGGAGAGCGAGTATCTCGCAGAATTGCAGTTTTTGGTTTCGCTACAGCAGCTTGCGAAACCCGTCGAGATCTTCGTCTACCCGAACGAGCTGCACATCAAGAACCAGCCCAAGCATCGCTATGAAATCTACCAGCGCAACCTCGACTGGTTCAATTTCTGGCTGCGGGAGGCGGAGGATGCAGATTCCGCCAAAGCTGGACAGTACGAGCGATGGCGCGAGCTGAAAAAGCTGCAGACCGCTCCAGAGGCGCGGCGGGCGCAGGTAGGGCGCGAGAGCGCCTCAGTGAATTGAGGCTAGCAGAAGAATGGGTATATCCGCGTCGCGAGAAATCGCTCTTCTCTGTGTCGGCACACAGATCGGCCTTGGGAGCCAATCCCGGCACTGGACGATGAACACGCGCTGATCCAAGGACTTCAGGACGCGATGGCAGCGTTCAATAAAGTATGGACGGAACTCATCACTAACCTTAGAGGCGAAGCCTGGAAGCTGACCGGCAAAGTGGTTGATGAAATACGACAGAAGAAATTTCCGCAACTTCTCAAATGATAGGTAGCAGCAGCATCTGCACCCATCATCTATTGCCTTCTATCGCCACCAAGCGGCGCATTTTTTCGTACTTCCTGACGGACCTTTGGATATGGTTTCCAAAATATGCTTTATCCGTCAATGGCTTGAGGCGCGAACAGCGGTGAGTGACTGTGAACTTCGAGCGCCAATGAGTTGATCGTCGGCCACCGTCGCCTGGGACTGCGATGCGAAGAATATTGAGTGGTGATCGCTCAATATTCAAGGTGTGTGGCAGCAGCCAACCCTACTGCCGGGGCGACGCGCGGGCCCGAAGTGGGTTGTGCGGTGGCGCTAAAGCAAGGCTACGCAGCTATTCTGTTGCGGGTTCGGCCCCGCGAAACCAGCAAATCTGCCGAGACGTTAAAGCGCTCACGGAGTCTGCGCACCATTGTCATGCTCAAGTCCCGTTTGCCGGTCAAGACCTCGCTCACGCGGCTGGCCGTTCCAAGTAACGGCACGAGATCGGCGCGCGAAAGGCCATGCTGATCCATCAAGTAGGCGAGAAGAACCGGAAGTGCCGGCGCCGTACGCGGCCACTGTGCGCGCTCGTAAGCCTCGACCAAGCGAGCCTGAGCTACCATCCGTGCTCGGTCCTGAGAGTCGCTCGATCCCATCAGCTTCTCAATCAGCTTTTTGGCGTCTGCGTGGTCCGCTTCATTTTGAATCACAATCAACGTCGTTTTCATCACACTGTCTCCGCATCAATGCCGTCGTATTCCTCATGCGATCCGAAAAATCGGATCATCAAAATGCCATCCACGTACTGAACCAAGGCAATCAACCGAAAATCGTTAGCTTTGATATTGAAAACCACACGACCGCCCTTCAAGATGCTCGCCTTCGGGTGCGCCTTCTTCACCTCTTCCGGCGTCTTCCAATCTGCTGTTCCCGCGATCGCCAGCCAGGCGTCATATTGCGCTCGCGCAGCCTTGATTCCCTTGTGGCCGGCCCGTGACTTGAAATAAGCTTCGACGATATCGGTACCGATCACGATCATGGAGCTAAAGTATAACTCCATGTTCCCAAAAATGGAACGAAATATTCCATTTTATGGAAAAGGAGCGGATCGTCCGACCAACTAGGCTATCCGATGAGATTCGTCGAGTTGACTCAATTGCTTTCGGCATCTGCCGCCATCTATCGGCACCAAGCAAAGTATTTTGACGGTCAATGTGACGGTAAAATCGAATCTGCGAGTAGAGAATGTTAGAGTTTTCAAGCGCTTTCAAGCGCAGGAAACAATTGAGTGGGAATAGAAACTTATCCTTCGCCATCAATCGGCCCCAACCGAAATTCAAACCTAAGTTCCTGTTTCCGCGAAGAATTCGGCTCGCTTCAAGCTTTTCCCCGTTGATCACCCTTTTCGGAATTCGTGATCCCACCTGAGCGATTATTGCGCTTATCCAGTCGGGAACTTCTACAGAACGGCTTCAGTAGGGAGAGCGAGGATGACCGCACGCAGCGTACTTTTGATGATCGGGGCGGCCTGCTTGGCGGGTTGCGCGGAGACCCATGGTTATAACGGGGCCTTCGCGGACAAGGCGGCCCTTTCGGGCAATATGCACCGATTCGCCGCAGACACTGCGCAGACGTTTCGCGCCGTGGCGGGAACTCTCGTTCAGCGCGGCTTCACCCTCGAGCAGACCGACGGTAACATGGGCCTCATAAAGGCTTCACGGAA
>Ga0210394_10008924_pt1 | contig 10216 bp, 8 predicted proteins | sample IncBWC12MmetaG_FD_160121 | JGI IMG/M metagenome (GOLD analysis project Ga0210394, IMG submission 160121) | Forest soil microbial communities from Barre Woods Harvard Forest LTER site, Petersham, Massachusetts, United States - Inc-BW-C-12-M | ecosystem: Environmental > Terrestrial > Soil >...
CGCCTGGTCTTGGGATTGGTGAACGGCCGCGAAGTCGCCTCGTCGGAGCCTTCGCAGGACCTGCGTTGGGAGATCTATCCGTCCGAAGTGTTGTCCGGCGCTCAAGTCTACAAGACCCAGGATGCCTCGCTGGTGCCGGGCGGCATCGCCGCAACCGTCGACATCCGCACCATCTCCCCGCTCGACTACAAGGGCCCGGAATTCAGCTTCCGCGCAGGTCCCACCTACAACGATGAAGGCAAGGATCTGCCCGGCTACAGCCCCGTGGGATATCGCGGCAGCGGCGGCTGGATCAGCCACATCAACGAGGATTTCGCGGTGTCGCTCGCCGCCAGCGTACAACGCGAGAAGAACGGCTTCCCCGACTTCCGCACCTTCGGTTGGAACACCCCCGTCAACTCCGGGGGCAACACCGGCGACCTGAACGGCGATGGGGTTCCCGACAACACCACCTGGGGCCTCAACACCGAGATCAAGGAAGTGACCCAAGACCGTTATGCCCTCGCCGGCGGCGCCGGGTGGCGCGCCAGCGACAGCCTGACCATCAAGGCCGACGCCCTGTGGTCGCAGTACCAAATCAAGGAGAATCAGTTCCAGACCTGGTACGGCAACAACATCACGGGCAACTGGGCCAATGGGAACGCCGGAATCTACAACGCGCCCGGCAACTCCTACAGCATCGTCAACGGATCGGTGGTCGCGGCGAACTTGAACAACTCGTATCCGAACTACGAGAGCGAGATCGCACGCTACAACGAGAAGCACACGCTGGCGGTGGCCGGACTCAACGCCGAGTGGAAGTCCGGAGAATGGGACAACAGCGCGGATCTGTCGTTCTCGGACGCTTGGCGGCGCAACCAATGGCAGGCCATTTACTTGTCGGATCTGTACCCGCAGAATCTCGCGTTCAACGTCACGAACGGGCAGGTGCCGTACGGCGCGTTCCCGAATACCTTCGACCCGGCCGACCCCTCCCTGCAGTCGGCGGGCGGCTTTCGCAGCAACAACGGCTCCAACGTCAACGGCACAGGCCAGAGCAGCGGCCCGGAGGAAACCAAGGACCACTTGGGCGCGCTCGCCCTGAATTTCGCGCGCACGCTCGATCAGTCGTTCTTCAGCGCGGTCAAGTTCGGCGGCCGCTTGTCGGATCGCGAAAAGACTCACCATGCCAATCAGTGGGGACTCTGCGCCGGGACAGGTTCCACCACCTTCCCCAACTACGGCGATCAGAATACGCAGGTATGCCCGGCCGGAACAGCAGGCCAGAACGGCGTGCCGCCGATGTCTTTGGCCAACGCCGGGCTGTCGCAGTTCACAGCGCCCTCGTTCACCGCACCGCCCTTGGTGTACGGCAATTGGGACAGTCTGTTCCCGTTGGTCTACCCCAATTCCGCCGCGCCTTACGGATCCGACGAGCCGCTTCTGCGCACCAAGGTGACCGAGAAGACCTACGAAGGCTACGTCCGCTTGGACTTCAAGTCGGCGGTGGGCGACATGCCGGTGACCGGCGACGTGGGACTTCGAGTCGCTCACGTCAAGACGGAAAGTTCCGGATACCAAACGCTCGACGGCGGGCTCACCTACCTGCCGATTGCCATCGACAACGACTATACGGACGTGCTCCCCAGCCTCAACGTGACATTGCACCTCACGGACAATCAGCTGCTGCGGGCGGGAGCCAGCATTGCCGTGTCGCGGCCGCCTCTCGACGCATTGACGACGGGCTTTCAACTCAGCGCCACCGGCAATCCGCGAACCGGCGGCGGCGGCAATCCGAAACTCGACCCCTTCAAGGCCGATCAGATCGACTTCTCCTATGAGTGGTACTTCCACGAAGAATCCATGTTCGCGGTCGCTCCCTACTACAAGGACGTCAAAAGCTACATCGGAGCCAGCCAGTCCTCGGAGACCATCGGCGGGCAGCAGTACATCATCACTTCGGAAAACAATACCCGGGGCGGCGAAATCGCCGGAGTCGAGCTCACGTTGCAGACGCGATTCTTCTTCCTCCCGGGCTTTCTCCAGGATTTCGGCGTCTACGCGAATCACGCCCAGGTGGAGTCGAACATTCATGAGGCGGCACCGGTGGGGAATCCCTATCCCATGGTGGGCTTCGCGAGAGCCACGTCGGAGTTCGATCTGTTCTACAACCACGCGGGCTGCGAGTCGCGGGTGGCCCTGAAGAACCACACCGCATTCACCGTGGCGCCCACCTGGGTGGGTACGACTCTGAAAATGCTCGCGCCGGAAACCACTCTCGACGCGAGCGTTTCGTACTCCTTTGCCAAGTCCTGGAGCGTTCGCTTGCAGGGGCGCAATTTGACCAACGAAAGGGCCCGCTTCACGACGGATAACAATCCGCAGAATCTGGCGAACGACGGCGGCTACCAGGTCTACGGCCGATCCTACTTGTTCGACGTCGGCGTCACTTTCTAAATAACACCCGCCCAAACAGATCTCGGCGGGACCGCTTGCACGCGGTCCCGCCGCCTCCGCTCCACGCGGTGCGCACAAAGCGCCTTGTCGCGCGACGACTCCAGGACTAGGATTGGCTTGATCGCCCGCACCAACAATCAATAACAGGGAGCAAGCCATGGTGCCCTACACCACATTGTGGTTACCCATCGTCGTATCGGCCGTGATCGTCTTTCTGGCGAGCTGGATCATCCACATGTTCCTGCCCAACCATCGCAAGGATTTCATGAAATTGCCGAACGAGGACGCACTTCTCGATGCACTGCGTTCGATGAACATTCCAAGCGGCCAATATCTCGCGCCGTACGCCAATACCGCGGCACAAATGAAGCAGCCGGAATACGCGGAGAAACGCAAGCGCGGACCGTCGCTGTTCTTGACACTCATCGCGGGCGGCGATACCGGGATGGGAAAATCGCTGCTGCAATGGTTCGTCTATCTATTGGTGATATCGGTGTTTATCGCGTATCTCGCGCGGCACGGAATTGCTCCAGGTGCCGTCTACCTGCGGGTGTTCAAGTCCGTCGGGGTCGCAGCCTTCATGGCGTACGGCTTGGGCCACGCGCATCAATCCATCTGGTACCGGCAGGCCTGGCGCACCACCGTCGTCTATTTCATCGATGGATTGGTCTACTCGCTGTTGACGGCGGGCGTCTTCGGCTGGCTCTGGCCGCGGTAACCGAACGCTCGAGCACGAGGCGGCGCCTGCTAGAGCAGTTCGCGCTTGATGATGCTTATTTTTTCGCGCTTGAATATCTCATGATCGCCCTTGTTGGCGCGCAGCACCTCTTTCAAGTGGAAGGTGTCCGCCGTCGAGGTGAGCTCGAAGGCGGCGCTGACGGTGCAATTCCAATCGCCGCGCTTCCACGACGTCATGTTTTCCTGCCTCCAAACACCGCTGTTCGGATCGCCCTCCTTGATGACGACGCTTTCGCTGGATTGCTCCTGCACCGTGGTGCCGATGTCATCGAAGGTGGTCGACGACAAGGGGCGGCTCAAGTGTCCCTCCGTCCCCGGCCCCATCGCGGTATGCGTGTAGGGACTCGACCCTGCGGAATGTTTGAGCGGAATCGGAAACGGCTCCTCCACGGCCGGTGCCGGGCGAACGGGCAGAGTCATGCTGGACGGGCCCAACCCCAGCGTGAGCGCGGCGATCTGCGGCGATGGCCACAGCAGAGGCCAAAGGCTCTCGGAAACGGAGAGGCGGATGCGGCTGCCCTTCTTGAAGCGGTGCGCGACCATGTAAAAGGGCACCTCGACGCCGTAGAATTCTCCCGGCGTCAATGCGCGCGGGTGCTCGTGCGAGTCGCGATGCGTGAGATTCAGGACTCCGTAGCTGACCAGCCATGATTTTCCGTCGGGCAAAACCTCCGTCAGCCGCAGCGCCAGCTTGGCGACGGGAGTGTTCGAGCACACTCTGATTTTCGCCCGTGGGTAGCCGAGAATTTCCGTGTCGGCGTCCAGCGCGGCCGAATCGAAGACCAGCGATTTCTCGTCGTCCGAAGTCTGATCGTCCGGTCGGCTCGGCATCCACTGCGGCTTGCACATGCCGACGATCTTGTCGCCCACGTACGAGATCGAATCGGGTGCGGCCGGCGACGGCGCGAGGCGGCCTCGGCCCAGGTAAAGCACCAGCGGCCGGGTTTCCGGGGAGGGCCAGAGCGCTGCGGCCACCCAGCGCCCGGGAATCTCCGCGGGATATACCTCCGAGAGGGTTTGGTACGGCATATAGGCGCGCAGCATGGGCTCGGACATTATTCCCGTGTCGATGCCGGCGAGCCATTGCTGCCACCAGCGGACCTCCTCGTACGCCCACTCCAAACCCAACGGCGCCGGCAGATTGGGCATGAGATGTCCCCACGGTCCGATCAAGCCCTTTCGCGGCACCTTGAGGCCCGCGAGCAAACTGCCGACCGAGCTCGAGTAAGGATCGAGCCAGCCGCTGACGACGTACACGGGGCATTTGATGCGACCGTAGTCCACGGCGACGGATCCCCGCTGCCAGTATTCATCGTATCGCTGATGCGAGGTCCATCGCTCCAAGATGGGAGGCGTCGCGTCCAGCCGCTGCCGCCATTTCCTCTCCCAATCCGCCCCGGAGATGTCGGGGTCCGGAGGACCGGCCATGTCGACCTTGAAATAGGTGCCCCACTTGAAGTTCTCGGTGGCCAACGCTCCACCGATGTAGTGCGCGTCGCCGAGATATCGATCGTCGACGCATCCCATGGGCATGATGGCCTTGAGCGCCGGTGGCGCCAGGGCCGCGATTTGCAGGGTATTGATGCCGCCCCAGGAAATGCCGCGCATTCCGACCGACCCATTGCACCAAGGCTGCCGGGCGAGCCAAGCCACGCATTCGACCCCGTCGGCAAGTTCCGCGCGCGAATATTCGTCGGTGATGACGCCGTCCGAATCACCGGAGCCGCGAACATCGACGCGCGCAAACGCAATGCCATAGGGAGCGAGATTGAGCGCGGTGGCATCGTCGCGATTGCGCACTCCATCGCGCTTGCGATAAGGAAGATATTCCCACACCACCGGCGCGGGCCTCCGTTCCGCACCGTCGGGAATCCAAAGCCGAACGCCCAGGCGCGTCCCGTCCGCAAGAGAGATCCACGCGTTCTCGATCATCTTGAAGGGCCGCTTTTCCGGAAGCATCCAACCGGTGCCGGCCTTGGTCGGCGCCGCTCCCGCCGGACTGCGGCCATAAGCGCCCGCCACTGCCGCGCCCGAGGCTACGAGAAAATCGCGCCTGGTTAATGTCACCGGCCCGATCCGGTTATTTCGATGAAGAGCCGGCCGCGGCAGGCGCCGGCGCGACGCCTTGTCCGCTCAGCGTCTCGCCGCCGGGCAGGACTATGCTCATGAGCCTCCCGCCGCGCGACCCGTCCCGCAGCGGATTCAGGCTGACTTTGACCTTGTCGCCTGGATTCACCGAATGAGGCTTCCAACCCCAGCGATGCAATGACACCAAGGGACCCAACTCGAGGCTCCATTCCTGAGCAACGCCCTTATCGTCCAATATCATCACCTGCATCCAACTGTGCGGATTGGTCCACTGAAACTCCTTCACCGTGGCATCGAAGGTGACGAGATTGTTCGCGTCGAACATGGCATACGAGTGATGAGCCGAGACCGGCGCGGTACCGGCGAGAGCGGCGGCCAGGAGCATGCACAGGAACGTCTTGCGCACGGCCGAATCACTTCTCTCGCGACTGCCGCAGATCATGGCTGTGGGCTCATTGATATTGTTTGATTTCCGTGCTCGTCGAACATCAGACGTTCATTGGTGCACTCGTATTCTTCGATTTCCCATTCCGGATGAAACTTGAACACGGCCGTGCCGGTGATCGGCACCGTAAGTGCCTTGGCATCGTCGAATGTGATTTCATCCTCCAGCGTGTCGTAGCTCACGCGGCGCAGGCGTTGGACGATGTGCAGCGCGTCGCTATGCGGCGTGACGAGATCGAAGACCGACGTGGCGCCGAGACTCACCGTATCGACGACCAGTACATTGCCTTCCCAATGCCCGACGGAATCACCGTAGAACATCGGGTAGAGCTCATCACCGTTCTTGTGCGGGCGATTCAAGTAGACGCGGTATAGAGCGCCCACGTTCTCCTTTTGAAAAAATATCTCCCGGCCCCCCTTCTGATAGAAGATCTCGATCGGGTACGCGCCGGTGGTCATGGTGGCGGCGAGGCCGCCGGGAAGACAGCGATTTTGCGCAACCTGGAAGGGCTTTCCCGCGGCCTCGTCCGCGCGGCGCTGCTTGAGAATCGCCGCGTATTCCGGGGTCAGCGGATAGGTCTTGAAGGGCCGCTCCGGCGTCTGCATCCAAATCCCGGTCAGATCCCGCGGATCATATGCCGCGCATCCCATATTGCCGCACAGGACAACCAACGAGAGGGAAGCTGCCGGAACCGATCGCAAGCTCATTTCCATTTATAACCTGCCGCCCGCCATCTTGGAAGGACGCCTCCCATATAATGATCCAGCGTGGGTAACAAATGGTGCGAGCCGCCTGGGAGTATCGATGTTGACGGTAACCGAAGCGCTCGAGCGCCGCATATCCACACGGGAATTTCGGCCGCAACCCCTGCCCCGGGAGCTCGTGCGCGAGATCCTCGACATCGCACGCTGGGCGCCGTCGGGCGGCAACCTGCAGCCGTGGAAGGTCATTGCGGTGGCCGGCGCCGACCGTACCGCCGTCATCGAGCTCGCACGGCAAATCCACGCCGCGCAAGGCCCCGATGAGAGCGCCGCGCGGCCGGTATACCCGCCGAATCTCTGGGAGCCTTATCGAACGCGCCGCTACAAGCTGGGCGAGGACATGTACGCCCTCCTCCGAATTCCCCGCTCCGACCGTTCCGCGCGCCTCGCTCGATTCGAGCGCAACTACGAAATGTTCGGCGCTCCGGTCGAGCTATTTTTCGTCATCGACGAAAGAATGGGCCATGCGCAATGGGCGCATCTCGGCATGTTCATGCAGTCGATCGCACTTGCGGCTCTGGAACGAGGTGTGAGCTCCTGCATGCAGGAGGCCTGGGCGGCGCTGCGGCATAGTTTGAAAGCTCATTTTGCGCTGGATGAGCACGAGATGATCTATTGCGGAATGGCGCTGGGCTACGCCGACGAATCCGCGGCCGTCAACTCGCTGCGCTCGGATCGCGCGCCGGTCGAGGAGTTCGCGAGCTTCCGTGGCTTCTAGAGGCCTGAATGGCCCTTTGTCGGGGGTAGATGAGAAGAATAGATGGAAGGGTAAGTTTTTATCGCCTGACATGCCTGGTCGATTGCGGGAGTATGAGTCTGGGCTGCCATGATCAAAGCTCGTCAGGAAATACTGCCATGATTGATACGCCGCTCAAGCATTACTTGCTGGCCTCGGACTTCGACCAAACCTTGAGTTTCAAGGACTCGGGACTCGTGTTGAGCGAGTTGCTGGGCATTTCCGGATTCGAGGAACGCGTCGCCGGGCTCGCCCAAAGCAATCTCGTGCAACAGGGCGGCGAGCTCGCCTATTTGATCCGTCACGATCCGGAATTTCGGGGCGTTCGCCGTGAGCATCTGTTGGAGGCCGGCCGCCGTGTTCGCCTGAAGAGTGCGATTCCGGCGCTGGTCGACTTCATGAATCGAGGAACCGACGGATACCGTTTTTCCTTCTTCGTCATCTCAGCCGCTCCGCGCGAGATCGTCATCTCGGCGCTCGAAGGCGTGGTGCCCCCCGAACACATCTACGGCACGGAGTTGGAATTCGACCCCCGTTCGGGGGAAGTGCGTGCGATCAAACGCGTGCCCGCGGGCTACGGCAAGGTCGCGGTTGTCGAAGAACTCGAACATCGTTTGGGGGTGACGCCGGATCGCATGATCTATGTCGGCGATGGCAGTTCCGACGTCCACGTAATGCTGCACGTCAACAACCACGACGGGTTCACGATTGCGGTATCCGAGAACAGGCAGCTCGCGCGGATTGCCAAGAGCACGGTACTCAGCGAGAACGCATTCAGCATCATGGTGCCCATTCTCGATCAGCTTCTCCACTGGCGAACCGGAGCCATTCGGGAGTTGTTCGAATCCTACGGACTGACGCTGAGCGAGTGGGAGAAGGACCGGACCGACCGCGTTAAAATCGGAGAGATTCCATCGCTCGGGGTCCGGCGGGAAGCCGAGGCAGTATGAGTCATGCCGCGATCGATCTGTTGGGATGGGCGGCGACCGCCGTTTTCGTAGGGTCGTATTTCTTCGCGAACCCTTCCCTTCTGCGCGGCGTCCAAATGTTAGGGGCGTTGCTGTGGGTGAGCTACGGCGTAGCGATCGGCGCGGCACCGGTCATCGTCGCCAATGTGCTGGTTTTTTCGGCAGCCGCATGGACCACGTTTCGAAAGGTGCCCGCACGGTCCGTGTGATTGCGTGAGAACTCCTAGGCGTTTGGGTTTGTGGACACGGCAGCTGCCCGCCCCGTCTGAGGACAATCGCAGATTACCCGCGTGCCGCTGACTTCCAAAGGCGCGATCTCGAACCGGGCTCCCATCATCGAGGCTCGGTATCGCATGGTGCGCAGACCGAGCCCCCGCGCATTGGGGCCGGCGTCTTTCAGGCCCCGACCATCGTCGCGAATCTCCAGTCTGACGTGCTCCCGGTCGACGGCGAGAGTCACATTGATGGATTGGGCATGCGCGTGTTTGATCGCGTTGGTGAGAGCCTCCTGCGCGATCCGGTAGAGATGATCGGTTGCCGCCGGACTTAAGCCCAGCCGGGCAACTTCGCTCACCGAAATGTCCACAGCGGGTCCGGACTGGCTTTGCACCCCGGAGACGAGATCGCGCAGCGCACCGATCAACCCACCTTGAGTCGGCCCGATGGGCGACAGTCCCCGTGCAATGGCTTGACACGATTGGAGCGCATGTCTGACGACGTCCGAAGCGCGCTCGAGGTCCGCGGTGTGGGGACTGCCCGCGCCGCTCGCGGTGCCGGCAAGAGCCGAGATCAGGAGCGAAAGGCCCGTGAGTTCCTGCCCGAGCCCATCGTGCATGTCGGTGGCGAATCGACGCTGCTCCCGGCTCACGGCATCGAGCAGCGCCGCCTCGAGATCGCGGCGCTCCGACACGTCGTGGACGACGCCGACGAACGTCGGCGGCTCCGCGGAGATCACTTCACCGATCGATACTTCGGCCGGAAAGGTCGAACCATCCCGGCGCCGGCAGGTCGTCGGGCGCGCGGTGTCATGGACGTGCGCGGCCGCCAAAGGGGACCGCATGACGGTCTCGATGTTGCGCCCGGTCATCTCACCCGATGTGTAGCCGAACATTCGCTCACAGGCAGGGTTGTGCATGAGTATGGTGCCGGCGGCATCGAGCAGCAATACACCATCGACGGCCGTGTCGATCAAGGTGCGCAATTGCTGGGCCATTGCCCGCAGGTCCGATTCCGCCTTCCGCCCGGTCGTCACGTCACGCAGCGTAATGGATGCGCCGACGGCACGTCCCAGGCTGTCGACCGCGCAGGACATGCCGCCGTCGACGGGTACGTGTATTCCCCCGCGGCTGATCACGGCGGCGTCACGGCCGAACGACATCGTCGTGCGCGAACTCAGCACCCGCGCGGCCAGATCGGCCGCGTTTTGCTCGCCGCCGTCGTCGATGACCTTCAGGACGGCCCCCAGCGGCTTTCGCTGGGCTTCGCGGGTCGACCACCCGGTCAGGCGTTCGGCAACGCCGTTCATGAACCGGATGCACCCCTCAGTGTCGACGGCGATGACGGCCTCCGCGATGCCTCCGAGAATGGTCGCGTAGGTGAGCTGGCTGTCCTCCAGCTCCTGCTCCATCTCAAACCGATTGACCGCGACTTCGATCGCGACGAGAAGGTTCCTGATGTGAAAAGGTTTGAGAACGTACCCAAAGGCCGAGGCCGCCCTGGCTCGCCGCAGCGTCGTCTGGTCGGAATCCCCGGTTAGATAGACCACCGGTACGCGCATCTTCTCGTTGATCAGTTCGGCGGCGCGGATACCGTCCATGTCGCCCTTGAGCCGTACGTCCATGAGGATCAGATCCGGGCGCAGTGCGATCGCCGCCTCAACCGCTTCGGCACCGGTATCGGCGGTGGCGACAACCTCGCATCCCGATTCGGTCAGGCGATCGCAGATCGCCTCGAGGATCATGCCTTCGTCCTCGGCGACAAGTATGCGAAGCCCGGCTATCGACGGTTGCCCTGACGACATGTTCCTCCCTGTGTTTCGTCTCCG
>Ga0210394_10008925_pt1 | contig 10214 bp, 6 predicted proteins | sample IncBWC12MmetaG_FD_160121 | JGI IMG/M metagenome (GOLD analysis project Ga0210394, IMG submission 160121) | Forest soil microbial communities from Barre Woods Harvard Forest LTER site, Petersham, Massachusetts, United States - Inc-BW-C-12-M | ecosystem: Environmental > Terrestrial > Soil >...
GAGATGTTTGTGCATTGTCGACCTCCGTTCTCAAATTGCAAAAGTGATTGAAATGATTTTCCGATTGTGTGGAAGCTGAGGCAGAAACGGAATGCTTTCTGCCTTGGAGAAGCAATCTCGATGAGCAACGAATTCAAATTCTGGGCCGTCCGTGCGCCCAAAGATGGACCCGCGCTCATCGTATTGAGGGCTCAGCATTGCAGGCACCGAAGTCTTTATTCAGCTTCTCCACGAGGAATTGGGGGTGGGCACCTCTGCTTTTCTTTTCTTTTTTGCCGGAGATGCGGACGCGTTTCCCGGGCTTGATGCCGGCTGTGTCTCCGACCAGAGCATAGGTTTGTTGATCGCCGCGGTTCTGAAGCTCGAGGCCGTTCGCGCCGGAAACCGCACAGCCATCAAGAGAGTGACCATGATGAACGACGTGATGAACGGCGTAGAAGACGCCGAATCCAATTCCCGCGCCTATAACGGCAATGGCAACACCGATCGCTACCGCGTCGCCTCCCGTAACGCCCCCGATGGTGCCCGACTGAGGTTGCGCCGTCGCGGTTGCGGTCAGAAGCAAGGCGCAAGCCGCGACCATGGCGAGGAGATTTCGATGTCCCACTGTCATAGAGAACCTCATTCTGAATGTGGCCCGTTTTGGGCCCGTCGGTTACAACTGCTGCCATTCCGGTAAAGAACCTTCTCGCTACCGACGTCTTGTTTCGAGTTCGGTTGCAGTTTGGTAGCATGGCGTGTCCTTGAGTGATCCTCGCATTGCATGAGCCTAGCCGTACGCCGAATCTCTCAATAGTAAAAAGCGACATCTCAAAGATGCGCCTCGGAGACATTAACCACCAGCGGCAGCAAGGCTGTAAACGCGGTTTGGCCGTTGTCCTCTGCGGATCGAAAAAACCGCGACTTTGGCGAAGTTACTGCGATGTCCTGCTGTCAATTCGAGCCTCGTTTCCCGTGCCGATGTTCGGAGCAGCAGATGGCGAGCGCGACCTAAGCGAAAGTCTTAATCGCTTCTTCTATGGCAGGACCTGCCTTTTGAAGATCCGCCGGCACCATCACTGGCGACCAGTAGGCCTCGGCGTTTAATGCCAGAAACCAGGGCTCACAGAACTCGGCCATCTGCGAGGCCTCCTCCAAGTCGAGAATCAGGAGCCCGGTACGCTTTCCGTCCTGCGTAAGAAAGTAGGCAGCTTCGGGTTTTTGCATTTGGAGAATGGTCTGAATTGCTTTGAAGCCATCTTTCCTGGCGGAGGCATTGCCCGCCTCAACCGGAAACGACACTCTGAGTAGAAATCGCATGTGACACCTTCTCTAGGGTTGCGGGAGTTCTCGGGACGCTAGACTTAGCGCTGCAAACTGCAAGGAGGCTCACACTTTCAGCCGAAACAGGCAATTGTCTGGATGTGATTTCGAGATGATTTCTAGATTGATTTTTGTAAGTTCTTGAAAACGGAAGGTATTGTAGGATTGTTGCTACCGGCCTTTCCCCGCGACGCCCTTGAAGGCCGAAGATGCGAATGCCCGCCTTGGTTTGCTTCGGACCATTCGAACTCGACATTGAGGCCGCGGAAGTGCGAGCCGACGGGCGAAGCCTGCGCCTGCCGGAACAGCAGTTTCAGATTTTGCATATGCTCCTGCTCGCGCAGGGCGGTGTGGTCTCGCGCGATGAAATCCGTAAAAGTCTCTGGCCCAACGACACAGTGGTGGAATTCGACCGAAGCATCAATGCCGCCGTTATGAAGCTGCGGATTGCACTAGGCGACACCGGAGACAAGCCGCGCTTCATCGAGACCCTGGTTCGACGGGGATACCGACTTATCGTTCCGATCGATTGGAAAAATGGAAATCTACCCGAAGCGCCTGCCCGCGAAGCCGGACAGGGATCCCTGGTTGGCAGCAAGGTGTCTCACTATCGGGTTCTGGGAATCCTGGGTGGCGGTGGTATGGGGCTGGTTTACAAGGGCGAAGACCTGAAACTTGATCGCCCGGTGGCTTTGAAGTTCCTGCCAGAGGAAATGGCCGCTGACCCCCTGGTTCTCAAGCGCTTTGAACGCGAAGCCTGCACTGCCTCTTCGCTGAATCACCCTAATATCTGCACAATCTATGAGGTAGATGAGCACGACGGACAGCCCTTCATCGTGATGGAGTTGCTTGAGGGTGAAACTCTGCGGGAATTGATCGCGAGATTTGCCGACCCGATCGACAAAGGAACGTGCGGCCTGCCACTCACCCAGTTGCTCGACATCGCCATTCAGATCGCCCAAGGATTGAACGCCGCCCACGAGAACGGGATCATTCACCGCGACATCAAGCCCGCCAATATCTCTGTGATGCCTTCAGGTAAGGTCAAAATTCTCGATTTTGGGCTGGCCAAGGGAGTAACTCCGCTCGATGCGCAGCGTGAAACGGGCGCACCGGATTCCCCGACCCTCCTTGGGCAGGTAGCGTCCATTGAATCGACCCTGAGCCGTACTGACACGCCCGCAGGCACAGCCGGCTACATGTCTCCGGAGCAGGTGCAAGGAGAGAGACTGGATGCCCGAAGCGATCTCTTTTCCTTCGGTCTCATTCTCTTTGAGATGGCAACTGGAAAGCGGGCCTTTCAGCGCTCAACTCCGGCTGAGACAATGCAGGCCATCCTGGACGAAGATTCCCCCGACATTTCACAAAGTTCGAAGAAAACGCCAGCGGCGCTGCAACGGGTGGTGCGCCGTTGCCTTGCAAAGAATCCGGCGCAGCGCTTTCAGTCCGCCTCAGACCTTGCATTAGCCCTAGAGAGCGTTCGGGACACGCTCGGCTCTGCTGCCCAACGATCAACCAGAACCGCCAGAAGCTGGCGCATCGGCGCGCTGATTGGGATTACGGCCTTGGCGTTTGGCGTTGTCATCGTGTGGTGGTCTCGTCCACCCGCAGTTCCGGTGTTAGAGTCCGTCACCCAGCTCACCGACGATGGTGAACCAAAGCCGGGTCATATTGGCATCTACACTGACGGATCGCGTATTTACTTTAACGAGGGTCTGGTCGGAAGTCGAAGAATTGCCGAGGTCTCGGTCAATGGTGGGCCTACGGCGCTGGTTGACGCCAAACTTGATAGCCCCCAGATCCTTGGACTGGCAGCCGACGGCTCAGCAATGCTCGCTGCGACTGGCTCGTATGAAAGTTTCGCCAGGCCCTTATGGTCGATTCCGCTTCCGGCCGGAGAACCACGCCGCATCAAAGCCATCGAGGCCGCAGGTGCAGCATTTTTTCCGAATGGCCGCATCGTCTTCACGAGCGGAAAGGACGTCTACGTTGCCGACAGGGAAGGCGCGAACCAGCGAAAGATCGCCTCCGTGACGGGTGAAGCTTATATGCCTAATGTGTCACCGGACGGAAAGACAATATCTATCATCATGTTCCAGCCTACTGATTTCCCTTCGCTGGTCGAGATCGCCGCGAATGGCACGGGATTCCGTGCGGAGCACCCCGCCGTGAATGGTGGGGGCGTTTGGAGCTCAGACGGAAAGTATCTCCTGTACACCGATAGCTCCTCAGATATTTGGGCGCTTCCAGCAGGAACAGGGCTCTTGCACCGCTCGAAACAACCGACCCGGCTCGCGACGGGACCGCTCCGATACACCGCCGTGTGCCCGAGTCGTGATGGGAAGCGCCTCTTCGTCCTCGCCACCAAGCAGCGGGGAGAACTGGTGCACTACGACTCGAAATCACGCCAGTTCTTGCCCTTTCTCTCTGGGATATCGGCGGTGGAACCGACATTTTCCCGGGACGGAAAATGGGTCGCTTATGCCTCTTACCCTGACGACAATCTGTGGCGCAGCCGCAGCGACGGAAGTGATAAATTGCAGCTCACCTACCCTCCGATGAAGGTGAATGAACCGCGCATTTCACCTGACGGAATGAAAGTAGCGTTCAATTCCAACGCCCAAACCTTTGTAGTCGATATGAGCGGGGTGAATCCACCCGAAATCGTCGCGAAAGGTGATTTGATGTGGGTTCCGACCTGGTCCCCTGACGGAAATCTTCTGGTCGTGGAATCGGGAAAGGAAGGTTTAACTATCGGCGATAAGAACTCACTCGGGCTGCGAATAGTCGACTTGCACACTGGAAAAACATCTGCTGTTCCCTCTCCCGAAGGCATGGTCGGCGGCTGGTGGGTTACCCAGAACACCCTCGTGGCCGCAACTCAGGATTTTAAAAAGTTGATGACCTTCGATCTGAAAACACAGAAGTGGACCGAGCTCACCGCCGGCCTTCTCACCGCCTGGGCAGTCTCGCAAGATGGCCAATATCTCTACTACACCACTGGGGGCAGGGATCCCAAGGCTTGGCGCCTGCGATTCGCCGACCACAAGATCGAAATGATCACGAGCTTGATAGATCCCATTGGAATGGGAAAAATGGGATGGGTCGAAGCCATCGACATCGCCCCGGATGGCTCCGCAGTCTTCACTCGTGAGATCGGCAGCCAGGAAATATACGCCTTGGATGTGCGCTGGCCGTAGGCGTGCCACAGTTCTTGCGCGGCTCGGAGAGCTAAGTGCCTGACATAATTCGCTTCGGATCCTTCGAACTCGACCTCGAGACGGCAGAATTGCACATCGACGGGCGACGCTGGCGCCTGCCCGAACAGCAGTTTCAGATCCAGCGGATGCTACTGTTGGCACAAAGCAAGCTGGTCTTGCGCGAGGAGATTCGCAATCGCCTCTGGCCCAATGACACCGTGGTTGAGTTTGATCGTAGCATCAACACTGCCATCATGAAGTTGCGGATCGCCCTGGGCGACACCGGCGACGCGCCCCGACTGATCGAGACACTTCCACGTCGCGGGTATCGGCTCTTAGTTCCTGTCGACAAGCTGAGTAAAGAGGTTTCCGGCGAAGCCGTTCGCGCGGCCAGGAACACATCTATTGTTGGCCAGAAAGTGTCGCACTACAGGGTGCTCAGTGTTCTGGGCGGCGGCGGGATGGGCCTCGTCTATAAGGGCGAGGATCTCCGGCTCAATCGTCCGGTCGCATTGAAGTTTTTGCCCGACGAGTTGGCCCAGGATCCGCTGACTAACCGGCGCTTTGAAGGCGAAGCCAGAGCTGCCTCGGCTTTGAATCACCCAAGCATCTGCACCATTTATGAAGTAGAGGAATATGAAGGGCGGCCTTTCATTGCAATGGAATTGCTGGAAGGCGAAACCCTTCGGGAGCTAATCGCAAGGTCTGCCGACTCCGCCGTCGGTGAGGGGCGTGGCCTTCCTCTTCCCCAGGTTTGGGATATTGCGTTGCAAATTGTCGAAGGCTTGCACGCAGCTCACGAGAAGGGAATCGTTCATCGCGATATCAAGCCGGCCAACATCTTCGTGACTCGCTCGGGAAGGGTAAAGATTTTGGATTTCGGCTTGGCAAAGTTGGCCACGGAGGCGGCGTTGCTTGAGTCTTTAGCGGAAACCCAGAGCGAGCATTCATATTCCCGAACGGCGCTTGATACCCGAATACCTCCGCAGTCGAGCGGTACCGAGAGCGCCATCGGAACGGCGGGTTACATGTCGCCCGAGCAGGTGCGAGGCGAAAGAGTTGATACTCGCACCGATTTGTTTTCCTTCGGCCTGGTTCTTTACGAGATGGCTACCGGGTCGCACCCTTTCCGGGGACAAACCGCCGTCGAGTTAAGTGACGCCATCCTGAGAGATCCACCTGCACGGCTCCCCCCGAACATTCCTCCGGATCTGTGCTCAATCATTCACCGATGCCTGGAGAAATCTCGGGTTGAACGCTATCAACGGGCTACCGATGTCCGCACAGCGTTGGAAGCAGGGCGACGCGGACTCTCATTACCCTCTCCGGTTCGGATTGCGCGCAGGTGGTATGCGGCTGCATTTTTGGCGGCGTTGATTGTGATGGTGGCAGCAATTTGGCAAACCCGCACACAGACTCCTGCGATGCTGCTGTCGCAGCAACTCACATTTTCTCCAGAACCAAAGGAGAGGCCGCTCGTTTCGGACGGCTCGCGTCTCTATTTTCAGAGCAAGGGAGAGCCGGTGACGATGTCTTTGAGCGGCGGCGTCATTGCCCGTCTGGGATTTTCGGAACCGGGCCTGCAGATCCTGGACATTTCACATGACGGCTCAAAGGCGTTGGCGTCAAAGACAGTCTGGCAGCCGGCTACGTATCCCGTCGGCACTTTGTGGGTTGCTTCGCCGCTGGGTGGACCGGCCCGAAAAATTGGCATCGGCCCTGTACAAGACGCACGCTGGTCTCCTGACGGCCATTCGATTCTCTTTAGCGAGAAGGGTGTGATCTATACGGCCAATGAAGATGGAAGCAACCGGAAAAGGATTTGGGAAGCCACAGGTGCGATCGATAGCCTGGGATTTTCGCCCGGTGGCCGCGAACTCATTTGCTCGGTTGCAACAAAGCAAAATTCCCGCCAGTGGAGACTGCAAACGAATGGGAGCGGCGCACACCCACTGCTACCGGATTGGCCGCCAAGTTCCGACCAATGGTTCGGCCAGTGGACACCTGGTGGAAAACATTTCGTGTTTCTCTCAGACCGAGAAGGTCGCGGCAATGTCTACGAATTGTTGCGGCCGAGGTGGTATGAATTTTGGAAACGCCCTACTGCAACCCTAATCAGTGGAAACCAGATCGATATCCGAGGTCTCGCACCAGGGCCAGACGGAGAGAGCCTTTTCGTTCTGGGGGAAGCTGATAAAGGCGCGCTGCAGGTACTCGATCCGAGAAGTGGGAAGTATTTGCCGTTCCTGAACAACCTGCCTGCGGCGTCTTTTGTGATTTCGCCCGACCGACGGTGGATGGCATATTCCGAGTATCCAAACGGAAACCTTTGGAAGAGTAGGCCCGACGGAACCGAGCCGACGCAGCTGACAAGTTCTCCTGCTTACATGATGCAATGGTCCAGGGATGGCAAGTCGCTGGCGTACTCCGACGGATACAAGATTTACGTCATTCCAGCGGACGGTGGCACGCCCAGAAAGCTGATCAGCGGTGGTACCGATTACGAAGGCTTCCCGAACTCGATGCCCGGCAGCGGTGATCGTGAAGGCTTCCCAAGCTGGCTGCCCGGAGATCACTCCATCGCCTTCACCTATTACAGTCCGGGCAGACCGCACAACGAAGGGATTCACCTCGTCGACGTAGCGAGTGGAAAGACCACGATCATGCCTGATACTCAAGGTTTTGCTTTGCCTTCCTGGTCTCCGGATGGAAGATATCTTGTGGCGATTGCGCACCAGCCTGACCGCATAATGTTGTATTCGGCGAACACAAACTCGTGGACGGAGTTGAGGAAATTCGACGCGCAGTGGGGCTTCTGGACATGGGCGAGCGATAGCAAGTCTATCTACATGCGGGTGGTGGAGGGCGCGGTCGGGGTCTATCGGCTGACCGTCCCCGGCGGTAAGTGGGAAAGAGTAAGCGGACTGGACGGCGTGAATATTCGAGGAGATTTTGACTATTCTCTTCCGAGTCTTACGGTTGACGGGAATCCGGTGTTGATGAGCCATGTGGGCGTAGCCGAGATTTACTCGCTTCGCTGGGATAAGTGATCTTGTGGTCCGGGCAATTGCTTTTATGAGACTGCAGTTCCGAGATATATCGGCAGTCTTCTGCAAGTGGCACTGCGGCTGAGGAGCTTCTGCTGAAGCCGGGCGATCCCGCGTACCCCACCAGTTGGTCCCGCGACGGGCGATTCCTGCTGTACGCGGTGAAGGACCCGAAAACGAAGCATGATTTGTGGGCGACAAGAAGCCTTTTCCGTTTCTGCGCACGGAGTTCAACGAAGAGGAAGGCCGTTTTCTCCTGATGGGCATTGGATTGTCTATGCGTCGGGCGTTGGATGTGCGTTGGCCATGAGTTTTGCGAAAAGGCACTACAACTCCATCGCTCAGGCGAGCCGTTTCGGCGGAAGTGCGTGTCTGAAGCTGCGCTAGCAAGATTGCCCACAGACCTTTGCCCATGAGACCTTTGCAGGCGGGAAGTCAGCGTGCCCGAGATGACTTGTTTCGGATCCTTCGAACTCGACCTTGAGATCGAAACGCTACCGCGACGAGGTATCGGCGCAAACACGGACTGCGTCCGGTCGCAGAGGCAATCGTTTGAGGCATTGGCTGTACTTTTGGAGACGCCCGGTCGGTATAGCAAGGATCAGCCGGTCTGTGACATGCCCACTGTGCCGCGTTCGGCCAGGGAGTCCTGGATTGTCCAAGATCTGACTGAAAAAGAAAGACCAAGAGCCTGACCTGTCTATTGATGTGGGAGCACGTCAACGGGGATGGGCTCCGTTCACCCGCGCAAACCCCGATTCAGCGGAACAAGTGACCGAGACTCTGCATCCAAGCCGCGAACTTGTGCCATGATGCGCTCTCATAGATCAGCGGATTGAAGTTTAGATCGAAAGAGATGATGCCCCACAGCGTGGCGCGATGAAAATTGCGAGTAGACCACAGGTCATAGGCCGCGAGCAGGAACAACAGCGAGTAGCAGCAGATCGAGGAGCCCTGGGGATCCCCTCCGATTCCCGGCACAGGCCAACGTATAAAAGCCGCCCACAGGAGCGGGAGCGTCGAGACAAGCATCAAACGCTTATGGGCGGCGGGATTGGTACGTTCGCGGTAGGCGAAATAGACCAAGATGGAGAAAATCAAGACTCCCAGAAAGTTAGTTGCTCCGATTCCGATCCTCGGGTCGCCCGGGGGGAAGTTCCGAGCCAGGTTCTCAGAGGAAACCACGAATCCGACCACCAACATGAGACCGGCCAGGCCGATCGTGGCCTGACCGAGCCGGCGATGCCAATTCACCCTGTGTCCGGCGACAAGGGAGGTCTGCACGATTAGCAGCACGAACCAGGAGGAGAAAAGCACGCCGTGAATCTGCACGATCAAGGGATGTGGCGGAAGCATGTTGGTCTTCCAGGCAGGCACAGTGAACACACCCGGAAGGTAATATGTCTGCATGAAGCCCAGAAACACAGCCACTCCGGCGAACACTGCGAACGCCTGAAAGAAAATGTGGTGGTAGCGGGATCTGAGCCGCGGCTCCGATCTTTCAACCGTCATTGTTCCTCCTTGATTCGACGAAAGTGACGCTGGTCCCAATCGCGGAAGATGATGTGAACGAATTCCTTTGAAACCTGGCGGTACCGAACTGAGTGCTCCAGCCAGACCTGTGGCGTTTGGTTTCCGGCCGCCGTTCGCCTTTCCTGGAGGAGGCATTTTCGCGCCTCAACCGGAAAACGACACTTTGAGTAGAAATCGCATGGGAAGCCCTACGGCAACTCGTTTATTCCGAGGGGTCTTGCGCCTCATTGCTGCGAACTGGAAGGAGGCTCACACTTTCAGCCGAAACAAGCAATTGTCTAGATGCGATTTCGAAATGATTTCTAAATTGACTTTTGTAAGTACTTGAAAACGGAAGGTATTGTAGGATTGTTGCTACCGGCCTTTCCCCGCGACCCCACTTCAAGGCCGAAGACGCAAATGCCCGCCTTGGTTTGCTTCGGACCTTTCGAACTCGACATTGAGGCCGCGGAAGTGCGAGCCGACGGGCGAAACCTGCGCCTGCCAGAGCAGCAGTTTCAGATTCTGCATATGCTCGTGCTCGCGCAGGGCGGTGTGGTCTCGCGCGATGAGATCCGTACACGTCTCTGGCCCAACGACACAGTGGTGGAATTCGACCGCAGCATCAATGCCGCCGTTATGAAGCTGCGGATTTCACTGGGCGACACCGGAGACAAGCCGCGCTTCATCGAGACCCTGGTTCGACGCGGATACCGACTTATCGTTCCGGTCGATTGGAAAAAGGGAGATCTGCCTGAAGCGCCTGCCCGCGAATCTGGACCGGGACCCCTGGTTGGCCGCAAGGTGTCTCACTACCGGGTTCTGGGAATCCTGGGCGGCGGCGGTATGGGGCTGGTCTACAAGGGCGAAGACCTGAAACTTGATCGCCCGGTGGCTTTGAAATTCCTGCCCGAGGAAATGGCAGCTGACCCTCTGGTTCTTAAACGCTTTGAACGCGAAGCCCGCACCGCCTCTTCGTTAAATCATCCGAATATCTGCACAATCTATGAGGTAGAGGAGCACGACGGACAGCCCTTCATCGTGATGGAGTTGCTTGATGGTGAAACTCTGCGTGAATTGATCGCGCAGGCTGCCGATTCGAGCGGCAAAGGACAACAAGGGTTTTCAACCGCGCAAGTGCTTGACATCGCCA
>Ga0210394_10008927_pt1 | contig 10210 bp, 11 predicted proteins | sample IncBWC12MmetaG_FD_160121 | JGI IMG/M metagenome (GOLD analysis project Ga0210394, IMG submission 160121) | Forest soil microbial communities from Barre Woods Harvard Forest LTER site, Petersham, Massachusetts, United States - Inc-BW-C-12-M | ecosystem: Environmental > Terrestrial > Soil >...
AGTGGCAGAGAAAACTCGTCGTCGTTCTAAGAAGAGTGTGGCCGGCATGAGCCGGAAGGCAACGAAAACCTCCTCCCGCGCGAGCCGGAGGCCCTCACAGTCCACGCGAGCTGTGACCCGAAACCGGGTCAGCGTGGCAAAGCCCGCGCCACGGCGCAAGCCGGAGCCGGAAGGAGCAACTTTGGGAATGAATGCGAAGAAGACTACTCAACGACAAGGCTTCAAAACTCACGAATTCATCGTCTATCCGGCGCACGGCGTGGGCCAGATCGTCGCGATCGAAGAGCAGGAGGTTGCCGGCGCGCGGCTGGAACTGTTCGTCATCAATTTCGTCAAGGACAAGATGACGCTGCGGGTGCCGACGTCGAAGGTGGCCTCCGTCGGTATGCGCAAGCTTGCCGAGACGCCGATGGTCAAGCGGGCGCTCGAGACGCTCAAAGGCCGCGCGCGGATCAAGCGCACCATGTGGTCGCGGCGCGCCCAGGAATACGAGGCCAAGATCAATTCCGGCGATATCGTCGCCATCGCCGAGGTCGTCCGCGATCTCTACCGATCGGAAACGCAGCCGGAGCAGTCCTATTCCGAGCGACAACTCTACGAGGCCGCGCTCGATCGGCTGTCGCGCGAAGTGTCCGTCGTGCAGCGCATCACCGAGACCGAAGCGATCAAAGAGATCGAAGCGGCGCTCGCCAAAGGGCCGCGTCGCGGTCCGAAGCCCGAGGCGGATGACGAAGCCGTGGTCGAGGAAGAGGCCGCGTAAGCTCGGATATCATGAACGTAGGCAGAGGCCCGGCAGAAATGCCGGGCCTTTTCTTTGATTGCGCGCATTAACGGAACGCGAAATGTCCCCGACGCTGCCGGCAAAACACCTATGGTTAGTCATAAATTAAGCTTCATTTGAAAGGAGATAGTAAGGCAGCGCGTGACATCGGGGCAGGAATGCGGCGGAGCAAGGCGTTCACGCACGGCCGTGGGTTTGCAGTTCTGGTCGTCGGCACGATCGGGTATCTGATCGGCGGCTGGCATCCGGCCGCACTACGCACTCAGAACAATCTGTCGGCGGCCGAGTCGGTCGCTCTGCGATTTCCGCAAGAATGGGACACCGTCGCGCCGGTAGCCGTCGCAGCCAACCCTCCGCCGGCCGCGGCGATACTCAACGCATCGGCGACGGCGGCGAACAGTGCGGACGATGCGCAGTTTGCGCTGCTGAGCCCCGAGCCGATGGTGCCGCAGGCTGTGCATCAAGCAGTCTCGCAAGCGCCGCAGGATCCTGTTCTCGAAGCGACCGTGCAAATGGCCGCGGCTGAAGACCTCAATTCACTCCCCGCACTCAACGCGAATAAAACGCGACAGGCGCCGCCGCCAGCGGCCGTCGCGGCAGCGCCGGTGCGTGCAAACCGCGCGCCGGCAGTCGCCGGCCGCCGCCTCGCCACGAACCGGCCGGGTTACATGCTCGACGACGCGCAGATCGCGAGCATCAAAGAGCGGCTGCATCTGACGCCGGATCAGGAGCAAATGTGGCCGGCGGTCGAAGCGGCGCTCCGTAATATCGCCTATACGCGCGCGCGACAGGAGCGCGGGCGCGGCGTTCCGGCCGGTAGCGCGCAATTGGCCGCCGACGTCGATCCCGAGAGCGTGGTAGGGCTCAAATCCGCGGCCGTTCCTCTGATCATGAGTTTCAACGACGAACAGAAACAAGAGGTGCGCGACCTCGCCCATGTCATGGGGCTCGATCAGCTCGCCTCGCAATTCTGATTTGGGGTAGCGTAGCGAGACGGAATCAATCTTCCGCCGCCCGATTTTGCTGCAAAAGGGTTACCGCCGGCCGCAATAGATCGGCGGTGCATTTGGCGCCGATGAGCGCCAAGCCCGCAAAGCAGAACAGTTCGCCCAATTCCAGCGGATTGGCGACCGAAAAGCTGTAGAGCGGGTCGTAAAGGAAATAGGCGGCACAGATCGTCGCGACGATCGCGGCCAGCATGGCCGGCAGGCTGCCATACAGCACCGCCACCAACGCCGTCGGCAACAAATAGAAGAAAACAAGGTGTTGCGGTCCGACCGCCTCGATTCTGACCATCCAGAGAACCGCGGTGACCGCGGATACGATTACCAGCGCCACGGCGACGGGCGCCGCCGTCTTTACGATTCCCATGACTCCCCCAAAATTCACCAAGGCCTTGCAAGGCCTTTTCGGCTGTTTTGTGCATCATAGCCGACGTAATACATGGAGAAAATAGGCGAAAAGGGACGAAGTAAACGGGGGCTACTCGACCACGATCTTGACTTCGCTACCCGGCTTTAGCCGGTCGCCCGGCTCGATCCCGTTGAGTACACGGAAACGCTCGGCCGCGCGGTCGGCAAGCGCCATCCGGCCCGCCAGCTTCTCCACCGTGTCGCCCGGCGCGACTTTCAGGATTTTCACCCGAAGCGGCTTGGCCTGTTCGATTTCGGCAAGGCTCATGCGGCGGAAGGAATCCATGGATTCGCGGAAGGAGCGGTCGGTCTCGGCGGTGCGATGTTTGGCGGCGAAGATGAAGCGATAAACGTCGCTGCCGAAGCGGATGGCATAGAGCCGAAAGTCCCATTGATCGCCCTTGGCGACCGCGGTCGCGCCCGGAAAACCGTTGATCGTCACGTCTTCGACGGTGGCCGCATCGATGTTCTCGATCCAGCCGGAGTTGAGATATTGGGACAGCGTCTGCTCGGCCGGCACCCGCACGACATCGAGGCGCAGCGCCTCGCCGCCGCCGCGTTTGACCCCGAGCACGGCCTGCGCGGTGTTGTCGAGGGTGAAGCCCTCGGGCGCGGTGAAGGTGAAGCCAAGCTTGGGATGCAGGAAGCGTCGACCGCGCACAAAGCCTTCGCTCGGGTCCTCGCCGAATACCATGCCGTCGATATCGTCGAAGTAGGCGTCTCTCGCTTGCTCGCGCTCCTGCGGGCTGACGCTGGCGGGGGCTTTGTATTGCCGCGCGTTGGCGATCGCCTGAGTGACGCGTTCCGGCGTCGACGGATGCGAGGAAAGAAAATCCGGCGCGGCTGGATTGATGCTCCCGGTCTGCTCCGGCTTGATTTCGGAGTTGCGCTCCATCGCGGTAAGGAATCTCGCCGCGCCGTAGGGATCGTAGCCGGCGCGGGCGGCGACGCCGATGCCGATTGCGTCCGCTTCGAACTCCTGCTTCTGCGAGAAGCTTGCGAGCTCAAGTTTCGACTTGGCGAGCGCCAGAGCCCCGGCTGTCGGATCGCTGACCACGTCGGTGACGACGCGGTTTACCAGATCGACCTGCTGCTCCTCCTTCTCACGGAGTTCGGCGTGTTTCGCGATCACATGGCCCATCTCATGCGCGATCACGGACGCAAGCTCGGAATCGTCGTCGGCGAGCGCAACGAGTCCCCGTGTCACATAGAGCTGGCCGGTCGGCAGGGCAAAAGCGTTGATCGACTGCGAATTGAGGATGGTGACTTTGTAATGCAGGTCGGGCTTCTCCGACGCCGCGACCAGGCGATCGACCATTTGCTCGATCACGGTCTGCAGCCGCGGGTCGTTATAGACGCCGCCGTAGGTCGCGAGGATGCGCTGATGCTCGCGCAGCACGGCGGGCGGCATGGCGGCGTCGGCCGATTTTGCCGGCGCCGGAAGCGCGGCTAAAGGTGTGCCGGCGGGCTCTGAGGCGGTGCAGGCTGCAAGCCCGAGCGCCGCGAGTACGACGCCCGCTTGGCACAGCCGGTAGCTTGCGATCGCCAATCGTCCCCGTCTCACCACGTCACCTAAATCGATCGCGCGAGTCAGTCGTACAAGTCAGTCGCGCGGATTAGTCGCGATCCGCGGTTTCGATCTGCTCCGGACGCGTCGCCTCGATCGAAGGGCTTCCCCGAGTGCCGCGCGCTTCGATAAAGCCCCGGACGATCAGGCGTCGCCCCGCGAGGCCTTTCAAATCAAGTCCCGCCGCGGCGAAATTGCGCTCGTTTCGTTTCCGGACCGTAACCGCAAAATCTTCGGACCATCGCTGCCCGAAGTTCACATAGATAGTGGCCCCGCTTTCACGCACGGACACCACTTTACCCCCGACCAGCGCAAATTGTCCTTGACGCGCCAGCACATCCGCAGGGTTCTCGGCGTCGAGCAGGTCATAATACGGATCGGCCCAGAGGCCAAGCTTGGCCTTGCGGGCGGCATTTTCGCGGGCCAGCAGTTCCGTCGCGCAGGCGCGGCTGCCGACCCGGTCGCCGACCCGGGCAAAACCGCCAGCGATCAATTCACCCTGCACGAACAGCTCGTCGCCGTCGCGCTCCGTATAGGCATAGGCGACGACGCGCCCATAGCGGTCGGCAGCGGCCTCGGCGCGTCGGAGCACGACGACGTCGCCCCCCGCCAGTGCGTCAAGCGCAGCCTTCGCCGCCGCGCTGCCCGGCGCCGCGTCGGATTGTTGCGGCAGCGGCATTGGCGGCACTTCGATTGCGGCGAGGCGCACCTCGCGGCCGTCGGCCAGCGTGAAACTGCGGCCGTCGCTGACGCGGCTCACGGTAGCGCGCGCGATCTCATCGCCGCCGCATGGCGGCGCGATCATTTGGTCCTGAGCCATTGCGCCAAGGCACTCGCAAGTCATTGCGAACGCGCCAGCCACCGCAGCAACAGAAATCCCGCTAACGACCCGACCCACGACCCCGTCCCGCCAGCCGTTCCCCGGCCTCAAGCGAAAGGCCGGAATGCGGCGGCACTACGGCGGCGTCTGGATCGGCCGGGCGGCACATATGCTATAGGGGGCCGGTCGGCGAATGAGCATCCGCGCCGAAACGAAGTTCTTCAACAGGTCCCGTAGCTCAGCCGGATAGAGCAGCGGTTTCCTAATACGAATTGTGCTCTTTGCATGGGACATCATAGCGCTGCAGTTTTTCAATCAATCCAATAACTTGTGTCCTTTCATCGTCTCATAGTGCTTCATCGATATCCGCCTCTACACAGGTGATTGCGGAGCAAAAACGGAGCAAAAAATTCACGCTGCTATTGGTTCAATCATCTCGTCGCGGCTAAAAAATCGCGCCAAATGCGACGACCGGACAGCGCCGACTTTCGGTCTTTGCGTCGGCAAAAACCAAAACATAATCTGCGATATGCGGACGCCAATCGCTGACTTAACGGCCCAGTCGCGGGCCTTCTCCCAGCGACAGAATTTGAACGGCTTGCGGAGATCGCCACGCAGGTGCCACGATGAAAGTGGCTAACATCGACCTTGCAAGCATGTGCGCCCCGGTCAGCGCGGCCGAGATCACTATTGAAGTCTCCACCTTGACGCAGCGGGTCTTTTTCGCTCAGCTTTGTGAATTGACGGTGGAGGGTTTTTTGCCGATCCCGTCTATGGCGGCAACCGCCACTTGCACGGACACATGGATATGAATCCCAATATCCCGGCGCGCTCCCCTTGATATCAATGGAGAGACGAGATGGTCCAACGATTGAAGCCAGCGGACGTGGCTACCATCGAAGTCCCTCCGACGATACGTGATGACTGTCCCACGGTGTTCGCTCTGGGCCGCCGTGAGGTTTTGGTAGGGGGGCTTGCCTTCGTCGGCGGACTTGGACTCGCAACGCCGCCAGCCGGTTCGGCGGACGCGGCCACCGCGTGGTCAGGCGAATCCGCAACCCGCTTCATGGAGCTTTCGTCGCTGCTGATCCCCCACCGCCTCAACGAGGGAGTTGGGAGGCGCATCGGCGCGGCGATGAGCGCATTGAATCCCTCGCTCGCGGACCAGGTGACCGAGCTTCTTGCCATTGCAGGAAAAAAGAACGCGCGGATCGTCGAGGACTTCTTCCCGGACGTACCGGAGGGTCCGCTCAAGGAGACCGCTCTCGCGATTATTTCCGCTTGGTATCTCGGCGTCGTCACCGACGCTCCCGATGCCGAGGTGTTCGCCTACGCGAATGCGCTCATGTACCAGCCGACAAAGGACGTCATGACCATTCCCTCCTATGCGATCTCGGCGCCGAACGCCTGGAGCGCCGAGGCTCCTCCATTGAGCGACATGCCGGAATTTTGAATGCGGCGCCTTGGTGCGAACAGGAGATTGCGCAGATGGCGACTGACCAAAGTGCAGATGTCGTCGTGGTGGGAACGGGCGTCGTCGGTTGCCTGATCGCGGAACACGCGCTCAATGCCGGCTTGTCAGTCCTTATGCTTGAGGCGGGCCCGCGCGTCGATCGCTCGCAGATCGTCGAGAATTTTCGGAAGCTTCCGCCAAGCGTGCGCCTGGGTCATTGGGATGCGCCTTACCCGCCGGAACCGTGGGCGCCGCATCTTGAAACGCGCACAGCCAAACAGCAGGACGAATATCTTCAAGTGGAAGGGCCGAATGCCCGCGCTTATCTTCAGGGCTACGTGCGCTATGCCGGCGGCGCGACCTGGCACTGGGCAGGCCTCGCATGGCGCATCACGCCCGAGGACATGCGGCTCAAGAGCCTCTACGGGGTCGGCCGGGACTGGCCGTTCGGGTATGACGTGCTCGAGCCCTACTACACGCGCGCCGAATATGCGATCGGCGTGTGCGGTCCATCCGACCCGGCATTGCAGTGGCCCGCCAATACGAAACGCTCCAAACCCTACCCGATGGGGCCCATACCCTTCGGTCCCGGCGAGCGCCGTCTAACGGAGGTGGCGGCGAAACTCGGGATGGTTAACCTGCCAGCCTCGCAGGCGCGCAACAGTGGCGCCGCGTACGACGGCCGGCCGGCCTGTTGCGGCACCAACAACTGCTTTCCCGTGTGTCCTCTCGCCGCCAAGTACGATGCGTCGAGCGCTCTGCCGAAGATCGAGGCAAAAGGCGGCAAGGTCCTGGTCAACGCCGTGGTCTATCGAATCGAGTCGGGCGAGAAGAACGCGATCGAAGCGGTTCATTACTTCGATCCCGTCAAGCGCTCGCAGCGGGTCACAGGCAAGATTTTCGTGATCGCCTGCAACGGCATTGAGACGCCGAAGCTCCTCTTGCTGTCGAAAGACGAGCGCAATCCCAACGGCGTGGCCAACAGCTCCGACCAGGTCGGGCGCAACATGATGGACCAACCGAAGCTCACCGTGCAGTTGGAGCTTCAGGAGCCGCTATGGACCGGCGTCGGGCCGGTCCAGAGCAGCAGCATTGTCGCGACGAGCCAAGGCGATTTCCGCAGCCGCTACGCCGGCGCGATGTTTCGTATGGAGAACTTCGCCCGCAGCCCGCTCGGTGTTGCGGCTGCCTTGAAAAAGCGACTTGTCGGCAAGGCCTTGGATACCGAGATTCGCCGGATTTCCGCTTGTACGGCGCAGCTTACGGTCGAGCACGAGATACTGCCCTCGCCGGACAACCGATTGACGCTGTCGGACAAGCGAGATTGGCTCGGCATCAATAAACCGAACATTTATTACGATGTTGGCGATTACGTGCGCCAGAGCGCCAAAGAATACACCGTGCCGCGGCTACAAGAATTAGCGGCCGGACTTGGCGCGACCAGTTTCCTGCTCTCCCCCGAGTTTCTCAACAGCGACCACATCATGGGCGGCTGCATCATGGGGGCCGATGCGGCGACGTCGGTGGTCGATCCCGACTGCCGGGCGCACGATCATCAGAACCTGTTCCTGCCAGGGGGCGGCGCGATGCCGAGTGGAACGGCGTTAAACAGCACGCTCTCCATGGCGGCACTCGCGCTGAAGGCGGCCGACGCGGTCGTCGATCAACTGAGGCACGGCTGATCATGACCAACTTTGGTTATCGCCTGTGCTCGCTGCTGACGATCGTGGCGGCGATCGTTGGCGCCGCTGCCCTTTGCTCGGCCTCGCCGGCGACGGCACAGGATACGCGGCGGCCGGCCGACGCGAAGCGCGGTGCCGTGATCGCGGCGCAAGGCACCGCCAGCGCCCCGGCGTGCGCGCTGTGCCATGCCTTTGACGGCGCCTCCGACGGCAGCGGCGCCTTTCCGCGCATCGCCGCCCAGTCGGCAGACTATCTTTCCCAGCAGCTACGAGCGTACGGATCGGGCCTGCGCGCGAATGCCATCATGGCACCGATCGCTCGCGCGCTCTCGCCGCAGGACATCGCCGACGTGGCCAGCTATTACGCAAGCCTCCAGACTCCATTCCCGCCGCTGGCGGATGCGAACCCTGATCTCGTCAAGAGGGGCAAGCAACTCGCCGAGACGGGCAACTCCAGGAAAGGAATTCCCGGCTGCGACGACTGCCATGGCGCTGAAGGCGCAGGCCGGCCCCCGATGCTTCCCTACCTCGCCGGACAATACGCGAGCGATATCGCGCTCCAGCTCCGAATGTGGAAGCGCGGATTCCGCACAGACAATCCCGAAACCATGGTGCTTTTTGCCAAGGAGCTCGACGACGGAGAGATCGCCGCGGTCGCGGCTTACTACCAGCAGGTCCGAAGTGCGAGTCAGCTCGCGGGCGCGCAATAGGAGGTATTGATGTCGAGCGATATGCTTGAACCGCGTGTACCTCCTCCCGGCGCTACCAGTGCTGGGGCGTTCGCCGACAGCACACTTCGGTACCACGTGTCGGCGTCCGCAAAGATAGAACACGTGGCCGCTCCAATTGACGCGCAAACCGCGGCCGAGGCGTTGATGCACGGACCTCGTGGCGCCCTCGTCCTCGCCAGCATTTCGGTGGGGCTGCTCTTCGTCGGCTGGCTTCTGTTCTACTTCGTGCTGTTTCTCCCGCGAGGGCCCGTTGGCTGACACTGACACCAATCCGCTGAGGCGCCGGCTTCCGGATGGTCTCGTTCCGGAGAACGAAGTTGCGCGGACGGAAGACCGGTGGTTCATCATCATGCTGTCGATGCTCGGCGTCATGATGGCGATCATCGTGGCGACGAGCGCCCTCCATGCCCTACACCCGCCGAGCAATGTGGAGACGATCAATCCGACAACCCTGCACTTAGGTGGCGAATTCGCCGAAAGCAATCTAGGCACCGCGGCCGAACGCGATGGCTCCATTACTGTCAGAATGATCGCCGAGCAATATTCCTTCGTACCGGCGTGTGTGCGGGTGCCCGTGGATACGCCGGTGAAATTCCGCATTACCAGCGCCGACGTGATTCATGGCTTTTTGCTTCCCGCCACGAATGTGAACACGATGATCGTACCGGGTTACGTCGCGGAAGTGAGTACCACCTTCAGCCGAGCAGGCATGTACGAGATGCCGTGCGATGAATTCTGCAGCTATGGCCATCATGGCATGTGGGCACGCGTCGAGGTCCTGCCGAGGGATCAGTTTCCGGACTTAAACCCAGTTGAAAGGACGAGCTGTGAAAAACAGTGATCGCCTCCTCGCGCTGTATCACTTCTGGGTCGCCTTTGCCGTATTCTTGCCGGCGGTCGTGCTTGGCGCGTGGCAGATGCTGATGCGTAGCCCGCTGCCCGCGCCGCTTGATGATACGAACGCGTATTACGCTTCGGTAACCCTGCACGGGACGGTGATGGCGTATGTGGTCACCACGTTCTTCGCCATGGGTTTGGGCTATGCGGTGATCGAGACCAGCCTTGGCCGGCCGGTTCGTGGCGGCGTCGCGGCGTGGATCGGCTTCGTGGTCTGCCTGGTCGGCACTGTGATGGCGGTGGTCACCGTGCTCTCAGGCCGCGCAACCGTGCTCTACACCTTCTATCCACCCCTTTTGGCAAGTCGCTGGTATTACTTCGGCGCGTTCCTACTGATCGGCGGCTCGATGATCTGGGTCGTGCTGATGATCTACAATATGTCGGCTTGGAAGCGCGACAATCCAGGACAGCCTGTCCCGCTCGTCATGTTCGCGATCACGGCGACGGCGATCCTGTGGGCGTGGGCCGCAAGCGGCGTGCTGATAGAGCTTCTGTTCGTTCTCATCCCGCAGGCGCTCGGCATAACCAGCGAAATCGATGTCGGGCTAGGGCGCACGCTGTTCACCGTGACGCTGCACGCGATCGTCTATTTCTGGCTGATGCCCGCGTATATCGCCTTTTATACGCTCGTCCCCCAAGCTGCCGGCGGACGCCTCTACAGCGACACCTTCGGGCGGCTCACCTTCATCAGTTTCATCGTATTCTCGCTGCCGGTCGGGTTGCACCACATCTTCGGCGACCCGGAGATCGGCGCTGGATTCAAGTTCCTGCAGTCGTTCTTGACCTTCTTTGTTGTCCTTCCGACGCTGCTGACGGTGTTCTCGCTCTGCGCCAGCCTCGAAATCGCAGGACGGGTCCGCGGCGGAC
>Ga0210394_10008929_pt1 | contig 10209 bp, 12 predicted proteins | sample IncBWC12MmetaG_FD_160121 | JGI IMG/M metagenome (GOLD analysis project Ga0210394, IMG submission 160121) | Forest soil microbial communities from Barre Woods Harvard Forest LTER site, Petersham, Massachusetts, United States - Inc-BW-C-12-M | ecosystem: Environmental > Terrestrial > Soil >...
GAAGTTTGCGCCACTGGATCCTGAATAAACACCAGTCGCGGAGCATCCGCCGGCGACATGTTGCCGATCGGAGGCAGGGGAGCGTCCTGGCGCGTGCGCCCTTGAGAATCCCGAACCGTGGTTCCAGTGCTGGTTTGCACGATCCGGTTGCCGTCCGCGAGCGTCTGAACGGATTCATTAGTCACGGTCGCCGAATACGGTGCACCCTGCACCGCAGCGGCGGTTGCCCTGTCAAAGACAGCGGCCGAAGTAATGAAGACGTGGTTCGTCTCGGGCTGCCCGAAAGCAGCGGATGAGGCCAGTAAAGCGAAAATCAGTGTACGTTGCATAAGTCAATCAGCTCCTTTTATTAAACTACGGTTGGGAACGAATGTCTGCGATGAAACTAAAACCCGCCGGTACCGCGCCTGGCGGAAACAGCGCGTCGGCGGGCAGCACGACTTCCACAGTGGGTTCAACTGGGCTCCATTGCGGCTTCGGAATGGACTTGGGGGCGGCGCGACGCGCGGGCTTCTCGGATACCGGCCTTTCATAAGCGATCATCGGAGCCGGAGGGGGTGATGGAGGATGAACAGCGAGCGTTTCCGCCGGACGTCTGCCTAGAACGATGACCAACAGGATTGCGGCCGCGATTCCTGTAGCGGCGATCCATCCCAACGGATTGCGCCCTGGCTGGGCTGATCCCGTCTCCATGCAATTCAGGAACGCTCGGCTGATCTCCTGATACGAATGAACCGCCCTGCAGCACTCGGCGCACTCCCCAACATGCCGCTCCACATCGACGGCCGCTGTTTCAGCCAGTTCGTGATCGAGCCACGCGATCAATTTCCCTGAATAGTTACACATTGCATTTCTCCGCCAGTTTCTTGATCGCGCGATCCACCGTGTCGGCCACCGTGGACGTCGCTATTCCCAATACTTCGCCGATTTCGCGATACCGCAAGCCGCTTGCTCGCAGTAGCAGACATTCGCGCTCCGAACGCCCCAGCGTCCGGATCGCAGCGCCCAGCCGCCGAAATTTCTCCTTTTCCAGCAGCGTGCGCTCCGGCGTGGATTCGTCCAGCAGCTGTCCGGTAGTGTCCGGCTCCAACGGATCGCTAAACCTCCGATAGTAACTGGCCTGGTGATTGCGCGCCTGATTGTGGGCCACGCGAAATAGCCAACTCCGAATATTTTCTTGCGAGCCGCCCGCGTGCAGATGCCTGTGCAGCCTCAAGAAGGCATCCTGCACAACGTCTTGCGCTTCATCGGAAGAGAGTCCCAGGCACGCCAGGTATCGAAGCAATGGCTTTCGTAGTTCGCCAAACAGGGTTGTCGCCTCGCGATCGTTCGCCGCAAAGCGCGAGAGTGGCAGGGTCCAAGGTACCGAATCGCCACTCATGATTGCCCCTGCATCGCGCTTCTGGTCATAGAACAATTGGAGGCCGCCATTTTCCGGATGCTATAACTGAATTTGGACGCGGCGAACAGCGCTGGATGGTTCGTGTTTTTGGCGTGCTTTACGGTTTCCGCTCAGGAAGCCCGCACTCCTCAGCCTCCTGTGTTCCACCTCGGACCGGGAATCGCACCGCCTTTCGTGGTTGCCAAGGCAAAGCCGGACTACACCGATGAAGGCCGCCTGGCCAAGCTCGAAGGCAGCGTGCTGCTGTCAGTGGTTGTTGACGCCGGCGGCGTCCCCAGCGATATCCATGTGGACCGGACGCTCGGGCTCGGCCTGGATGAGAGCGCGGTCGAAAACGTGCGCCATTGGCAGTTCAAGCCCGGAACAAAAGCTGGGATCGCCGTGGCCGTCAGCGTAAACGAGGAGGTGTTCTTCCGTACCGAGCGCACATTGTGGGATTGGCACGCAGTGCGCGCCATCTTCTTTCCGCCCGACGGTGTCCAGCGCCCCGTGCTGATCAAAACCAAATTCCCGGCCACCGTGGATGAAGAGGAGAACGCCTCGGTGACTATGACGTTCGATGTCGCCCTCAACGGCGTTCCAGTGAATGCAAGCGTGGTTAAGTCGTCCAATCCAAAATGGGAGAAGGACCTGCTCACCGCCGTGCGCGATGGCTGGCGCTTTCGTCCGGGCCGGCGGGATGGAAAACCAACGTCAGTTCGCGCGGGCTTTCAATTCGTGCGCGGATCGCATTCGCCGATTCCTCCGGCGCCCATCCCGCGTTAAGCCTGGGCAGCGTTTTGCTGGACTCCATTCTTAAGGACCTGCTCCTCGACAATGCGGCCATCAAACAGCGTGATGGTGCGATCGGCGCAGCGCGCGTAGCGCGGATCATGTGTGACCATGCAGATGGTCGCGCCTTCCTGGTGCAACTCACTGAGCAGCGACATCACGGATTCGCCATTCACTGAGTCCAGGTTCCCCGTCGGCTCATCGGCGAGGAGAATAGACGGGCGTCCGGCCAGCGCCCGAGCCACCGCCACGCGCTGCTGCTGTCCACCGGAAAGCTGCGATGGATAATGCTTGATGCGGTGCGACATGCCCACACGCTCCAGCGCGTCTTTGACGAGCTTTTTGCGTTCGTCACCCGGCATGTTGCGATAGGTGAGCGGCAGTTCCACGTTCTCGTAGACCGTAAGATCGCCGATCAAATTGAAAGCCTGGAAAATGAAGCCGATCTCCCGATTGCGCACCCGCGCGCGTTGCGAGAGCTTCATCTGATCCACCCGCGTGTCGTTGAGCACGTAACTGCCGTCGGATGGGGTGTCGAGCAAGCCCAGGATCGCGAGCAGCGTAGATTTTCCGCACCCCGAGGGGCCCGAAATGGAAAGGTACTCGCCCTTGCGAACGTTCAGCTCGATGCCCGCCAGCGCGTGCGTCTCAACCTCATCGGTTGTAAATACCTTAAAAACGCTGTTAAGACTGATCAATGTCGGCGCATTTGGAACCACGGCAGCTCCTTCCCGAGCGCCCAGGATCAAGGCCCCGCGCTCAGCTCTGATAGACGTACGTTACCGGAAGGCGTTAGGTTCACAAAAAATGTGTTGCCAGGCGCCTAGAAATTGTCTGGCCACTTGCGAGCGCCGTGAAGGACAGCCAGTATGTCGACGAATCCGCGCCGAACCCTGTATGCAACAATCCACGGCGAGCCCGCGACCACAACTTGAGTGGCCCCGCCAGCACTGCCAACCGCCACGTTATTCGTAGGCGGCGTTGATATCTGTGCGCGCCAGGCGCGTCCAGCGAAGTTTCACTTCCGCCGTCGTGAGAAGGTCGTCTTCATTTCCGCCTCTGTGGCAAACTCGCCGGCATCGGCCTGCCGCAGGCCCTCGCGGATGTGATCGATTTGCCAGCGTTGAACGTCGAGATAAGCTTCAATCGCTTCGTTGATGATGTAGCTTCGGTCCCGATCGAGCGCAGAGGCAACCGCATCGAGGGCCGCTCTCTTCTCGGATTCCAGTCGAAAACGGATGGTCTCTCTGCTCATAACGCTCCTCGCAAATAATACACCGTAGTACGTCGCACTACAATCGCAATACAAAGTGATGACGCGCCAAGATTGTCAGGGCTATCGGTGTTCATCCGCGTTCATCTGTGGCTAAACTCAAGCCGTCAAGTCAACGGCAAAACCAGCCTCGCCTCGCACCCTGGACCCTCCGGAGCATTCTGGAGCGTCAATGTTCCCCCATGCGCCTCGGCGATTTGGCGGCTCAGTACCAGCCCGATGCCCGACCCGGCTGGCTTGGTGGTGAAAAACGGGACGAACAAATTGCCGGTGTTCGGCAGTCCGTGCCCTTCGTCGCGTACCCAGACGGTCAGGTGCGAATCCTGGCGGTCCCAGCCCACCCGCACCGCGCCGCCCGTTTCGAGCGACGCATCGGCGGCATTGCGAATCACGTTGATCAACAGTTGTTCCAGCTGATCGGCATCGGCCTGTATGAAGACCTCTGGTCCGGGCACCACAACGGGCGGGATGCGCGTCTCCAATCCCGCCAGCCGCCGGACCAGTTCCGGCACGCATACCGGCGCCAGAGTGGGCCGCGGCATCTTGGCCAGCGTCGCGTAGGCGCTCATGAACCGGCTCAGCGCTTCGCTCCGCGCTGCGATCACCGCCAGGCCCCGCCGCGTGTCCTCTTCCCAATCCACTGGCCGAGGCTCGCGCGACAAAATGTTTTCAAGACTTCCGGCGATCGACTTGATCGGCGCCAGAGAATTGTTCAACTCGTGGCCGATCACCCGGACCAGGCGCTGCCAGGCTTTCAGCTCTTCCGCACGCAAGGGACGCGTGAGATCAGTGACCACCACCAGTTGATGCGGCCGCCCGCCTTCGCGAAACAGACTGCGGCTGACGCCCCAACGTGCCGTGCCGCCCGGAAATTTGCGCTGCTCCGTCCGCTGCGCGTCGCCTTCCAGGTATTGCGCCAGGCCCAGCAGCTCGGCGGACTCGCCCACCAGCCGCTCGGAGGGCTCGTTCAGCAGCCGCTCACCGGCGCGGTTCACCAGACGTAATCGGCGGTCGCTATCGAACGCGAACACAGCGACATTGATCTCTTCCATGACTTTCCGCAGCAGCGTCGTGGCTTCCATAGCCCCCAGCCTCTGTTCGCGCAATGTCGCGCTCATCGCGTTCACCTGTTGCATCACCTCGCCCATCGGATCGTCGCTCTTGGAGTGCCGCGCGCGAATGGAATAGTCGCCTTCACGCATCGCTTCCAGCAAATTCGCCAGTGTTCGCAGCGGCGACGCCACTCGCTCCCGCAATGCGAAAGAAAAGCCCAGCCAGACGCCCACGATCAACGCGGTCAGCGTCCATTGGACTCGCGGTGTGTAATCGCCCAGCCACAGAACCAGCAAGGCGGTGATCACCGCTGGCGCTCCCGCAATCAGCGCCATCGCCAGGATGCGCCGGTCGTGGACGAGGCGAGGCAACTTCACGGCGTGGTCACAATCCGTAGCGTTGGAGACGGCGATACAGGGCGCTGCGGCTTAGGCCCAAAGCATTGGCGGCGTGGCTCACGTTTCCATTGTGACGCGCCAGAGCCTTCTTGATGAGAAAGGCCTCCACTTCCTCGATGCTCATGTCCTCCAGGCGCGGGCTGCCTTCGCGTCCCGAACGCAGCGCCAGATCCACAGGTTTGATCTGGCTATCCTGCGCCATGAGCACGGCCCGTTCGATCACATGATTCAACTCGCGCACGTTGCCTTGCCAAGGATGCTCGAGTATCAACTGCATGGCGATGCGATCGAAGCCGCCGATACGTTTGCGATAGCGCTGCGCGTGCGTGGCAAGGAAATGCGCGCCCAGTAGCGGGATGTCCTCCCGGCGCTCCCGCAGCGGCGGCAGATGAATCTCGATGGTGTTCAGCCGGAACAACAGATCCTGACGAAAGCGTCCGGATTGCACTTCTTCATCCAGATGCGCGTTGGTGGCCGAGATCACGCGCACATCGACTCGCTTGGTCCGTGACGATCCCACGCGTTCCATCTCGCCCACTTCCAGAACGCGCAGCATTTTGGCCTGCAAATTCATTGGAACGTTCGCGATCTCATCCAGAAACAGCGTGCCGCCGTCGGCCAGTTCGAAGCGGCCCACGCGATCGGCTTTCGCGTCCGTGAACGCACCTTTCACGTGCCCGAACAATTCGCTCTCGAAGACCCCCTCGGCCAGCCCGCCCGCATTCACCGTCACCATCGGCTTGGCGCTGCGCGACGAGATGGCGAACAGGGTCTTGGCGACCACTTCCTTGCCTGTGCCCGGCTCGCCCGTGATCAGCACGTTCGCGTCCGACGGTCCTACGCGCGAAATCATTTGCAGCACCGGCTGCATGGCTGGCGATTCGGCGATCAACGCTGGAACACCCTCGGCCCGCAGCAGGCGGTTCTCCGCCTCCAGGCGCAATCCACGGCGGATGGCGTTGCTCAAGTCGATTTGGGTTTTGACGATGGTCCGCAGCCGCTCGTTATCCCAGGGCTTCTGCACGAAATCGCGCGCGCCGCCCCGCATGGCTTCCACCGCCAGGCCCACGGTTCCCCAGGCCGTCATCACGATCACCGGGAGCACGGAGTCAATCGCCCGAATGCGCGAAAGCAGATCCAGCCCCTCTTGCCCCGAGGTGGTGTCGCGCGTGTAGTTCAGGTCCATGATTACGACATCGAAATCGCGCGTCTCAAGCGCGGTCACCACGGCCGCCGGCGAAGTGACGGCTTCAATCTGGAAGCCTTCACCCTTCAGCAACAGGCGCAGCGCTTCCAGCACATCGGTTTGATCGTCGGCGATCAGAATCCGCGGCGCTGCCGCTCCTTGCCAGTCTGTCATGCTGCGCTCCAGACTCCGCCGGCCGGCTTATGTGGTCGGTTCAGGATCGATCCAGCCATCGGCGATATTGATGACGCGATTCCCGTACTCGGCGTTCTTTTCGTTGTGCGTCACTTGAATGATCGTGGTTCCGCCTTCATTCAGCCGCTTGAAGAGATCCATAATCTCCTTACCCTGGCTCGAATGCAGATTGCCGGTGGGTTCGTCGGCCAGAATGATCTTCGGACTGGCCACGATGGCGCGCGCGATGGCCACCAGTTGCTGCTGCCCGCCGGATAGTTGATTGGGATACAAGTCCTTTTTCCCGACGATCTGAAAACGGTCCAGCACGTCGCAGACGATGCTGTCGCGCTCCCCCTTCTTGATGTTGCGATACGACAATGGAATGTCGAGATTTTCATACACAGTGAGCGAATCCAGCAGATGATAGCTCTGGAACACGAAGCCGAAATACTTCTTGTAGAGCTCCATCCGATCCTTCTTCGCCAGTTTGTGAATAGCGTGGTCGCTCAAGTAATACTCGCCCGTCCAGGAGCTGTCGTGCATGCCGAGCAGGTGCAGCAGCGTCGACTTGCCCGCTCCCGAGGGTCCCATGATGGATATGAATTCGCCTTCCTTCACCTCCGCGTTGATGCGGCGCAATACGAAGGTTTTGGTTGGACCGTGCTCGAAGTATTTCTCCACGTTGCGGAGAACGATTATCGGTGAACTCATATTGGTATTTTCACTGCGCGCGCGCCGGAAGCGCTACTAGCGGTGCAGAATGCAGCTCAAGTTCGAGAGGAATTCGCGCGGCAGCGGGCAGCGCTCAACATTGGTGGGGTTTTCGACGATGGCGTTTTCGACGCGAATCGAATCCAGAGCGGCATCGGACCAAGATGGCCAGGACCAGGACCGCGCCCACCCCGCCCCGAGCATCACTAGCGTGATGAACAGCACCGCAACAAAATCGACATTTCGTCCAAACATTACGCCACTCCCGCGGTTTCTTCTTCTACGATTCTTCCGTCAAACAATCGGATGGAGCGGTCCGCGTAGCGTGCGTAGCGCGGATCGTGAGTCACCATGCAAATGGTCGCGCCGCCGCGATGCAGCTCGCGCAGCAGTTCCATCACTGCCTCGCCATTGACGGAGTCCAGGTTTCCGGTCGGCTCGTCCGCCAGCAGGATGGATGGGTCGCCGCCCAGCGCCCGCGCCACCGCCACGCGCTGCTGCTGACCTCCGGAAAGCTGCGATGGATAGTGCTTGATGCGGTGCGACATGCCCACCCTTTCCAGCGCGTCGTGCACTCGCTTCTTCCGCTCGGCCGATGGCATTCCGCGATAGGTTAGCGGCAGCTCCACGTTTTCATACACGGTCAGATCCCCAATCAGGTTGAACGCCTGGAAAATAAATCCGATTTCCCGGTTGCGGATGCGCGCCCGCTCCGCCAGCTTGAGACTCTGCACCGGCTTCGAGTTCAGCACGTACGTCCCGTCGGATGGAGAATCCAGCAGGCCCAGGATCGCCAGCAGCGTCGATTTGCCGCAACCCGACGGTCCCGCGATCGCCAGATATTCGCCCTTCTTGATATGCAGATGAATACCGGCCAGGGCGTGAGTCTCCACCTCGTCGGTTTGGAAAACCTTCGTCACGCCGTCCATACTGAGCAATGCTGTTTCGTCAATCGCCATTTGGTCTCCGCTATTCCAGTCTTAGTTCAAGCGAATTCTGTTATACGCGTCTTGCGCCGACATATCCGACAAGATCACCTGGTCGCCAACCTTCAATCCATCCACCACTTCAATGTTGTTTACCGAACTGCGCCCCAGTGTTACCGGGACCCGCTGCGCTTCTTTGCCGTCCGGATCCAGCTTGAACAGCGAGATCTTCGCGCCTGGCTGGCCAATCACCGGCCGGCCCACATACACCACGTTCGTCAGCCGCTCCAGCGTGATGGTTCCATCCACGCTCAAATCCGGCCGCGCTCCAGGCGGTAGGTCGCCTTCCAAAGTGACGTCCACATCCACCGTTCCATTCACCGCCGCTGGATCGATGCGCGAGACGTGTCCGGGTATAACTCCGTTGCGTGTATCGATGGAAGCCACCTGTCCGATCGCCACGTCCTTCACCTGTGTTTCGGGAATCTTCAGCGTCGCCTTCAATTTGTTCGGCTGCGCGATCTTCGCCAGAATCGCCCCAGGCGCCACTCGCATTCCCACTTCGAGCGGCGTCGCGGACGTGCCAAGCTGTGTCAGCGTCCCTTCCGCCCCGGCCCGAATGATCAACTCCTCCACCTGTTCTTTTTTCAGCTTGTAGGCCGCTTGCAATTTCTCGATCCCCACCCTTTGCGCGTCCATTTGCGCCTTAACCGATTGATCGCTGATGTCCAGCTGCTCTTTCGATAGCGCGTAGCGGCCTTTCAACTCTTGCCATTTCGCGACCGACAGCTTGGTATCCAGGTCCGACTTCAACCCCAGTTTGGTCAGCTGCGAATCACGATCGGCCTGCAGCTCGGCTTGCTCCATGTCGGACTTCACCTGCTCGGTGGTGGCCTTCTGCGCCAGTTGCTGCGTTTCCAGCGTCACTCTTAGATTCTCCAGGTTGGCTTGCGCTGCCTTGATCTGCCACTCCAGGTCCGCCGCCGCCAGCTCCATGTCCGGATTGCTGGTCACCATCACGACGTCGTTCGCATGGACTGTGACGCCGGGCAGAAAATTGATCTTCTCCACGCGGCTATCGAAGGCCGCCGGGATCCACCGGTACTGCTCCACCACCAGCGTGCCCAGGCCGCGGACGTCCCGCACCATTGGACCGCGCTTCACCGTATCTCTCCACACAGTTGCCCCATCCACCGATGGCGCCGCGGGCTTCAGCCGAGAGAGCCCCCACGTAATTAGCGGGATCGCCGCCAGCACGACGACAATGATGATGATCCGGCGAATTAGCTTCCGGCGAGCGACTTCTTTACCGCGTGGTACATCCATGGTGAGTTCTCCTGATGGCAATGGGCAAATTGCCCACCAAACTCGATCTTACTGAAAAAGAAGGCTTAATGGCGAATTCCGCGGGGCTTGAAACGCCCGGTGTGTCCGCTTGTGGGACGTAGTGTGCGGCCCAGAACATAGATTCGACTGTCATAGCGCTACCATTGAGTAAGTTATGAGCAGAATGCCGACCGCCGTTCTATTCGTGGCGATCGCGACACTGCTCAGCCAAGCGGCGCACGGGCAGGAAAAGACATTCGAGATTCGTGGTTCCGTCGTTCTCCGTGGCCAGCCACTAGGGAACCTTGACGTTTCGCTTCGCGCAAAGGGCGCCCGCGACGTGCGCAAGACCGTCACTGATGAGAGCGGCGCATTCTCCTTTGATGGTCTGCCGCCGGGATATTACGGTTTGCAGGTGGGAGAAGAATCCGTTACAGTGCCGCCCCCGTCCCCCTACTCTCTATACGTAGACCTGAACGTAGACCGCGCTTTGACCCTGCTTCTGCCGATGGACATGGATCCGTGCCGCGCTCACTATTTTCGCTCGCTTGATCCGGGCAGCGATAAGAATCTCTTTGCGTTGAGCGGAACTGTCAGGAACGAAAGCGGCACTCCCATTGAAGACTCCGACGTCACGCTGTATGTTCCAAGCTTGGGGCGAGTCGCGGCAACTCACACGAACGCCGAAGGCTTCTTCTCTTTTACGCGCTTGACGTTCAGGAAGGACTATTGGATCCAGGTCGTGAACGATGGCTATTACGTGGGTGAGTTCACTAAGTTAGACATGCTACCCGAATACGAAAGCATCTACTTTGGCCTCGCGCTCGAATCCTGCCGGTCGGGACACTGCGAACCGTACTTGCGGCAGATCCGCATCCATCCCCTTTGCGAGTAGCCCCACAATGCGTGGCGTTACGTCGTCCGCACCATGGTGAGATACATCATTCCGAAAGCCAGCGCCGTTACCGCGATGGATACGCCCGCCA
>Ga0210394_10008930_pt1 | contig 10205 bp, 8 predicted proteins | sample IncBWC12MmetaG_FD_160121 | JGI IMG/M metagenome (GOLD analysis project Ga0210394, IMG submission 160121) | Forest soil microbial communities from Barre Woods Harvard Forest LTER site, Petersham, Massachusetts, United States - Inc-BW-C-12-M | ecosystem: Environmental > Terrestrial > Soil >...
TCGGCGATCGCGGCGCCACGTGCGAAGATCCGGATGCGCTCACCGCGCCGGGCGCGCTCAAGGTAGGAAGGCAGTTTCTGTCGAAGCTCGGTCACGTTCACGTCGGCCATGGCGTACATTCCATCTGTACATCTATGTGTACAGATCAACTGTACGCTTGCCCGGGAGCCGCGTCAACCCGAATCCCAACCGAATGGCGTCGCTGCGACGATACGTTGTATTCAACGGGATAGCGCGGGCATGAGCTGCGTCGGCCTGCAACGTGGGCAGGTGTCCGGCTTCATCCCGGTAAGCGCCAAGATGGCAGCCGGGTCCGACGCTTGCCGGAGGCGGCTTGCTCACGACGATCCCAAAGACAACCGCGACTGCAACCGCGAGAGCGTCAGTCGACGTCGCGGCCCAGCAGCAGGTATTCCAGCAGGGCCTTTTGCGCGTGCATCCGGTTTTCCGCCTCGTCCCACACGGCGCTCTGCGGGCCGTCCATCACCTCGGCGGACACCTCCTCGCCCCGGTGCGCCGGCAGGCAATGCATGAACAGCGCGTCCGGGCGGGCCACCGCCATCACCGCCGCATCGACCATCCAGTGGGCGAACGCTTTGCGGCGCGCCTCGCTTTCGTCCTCGTACCCCATGCTGGTCCATACGTCGGTGGTGACCAGGTCGGCGCCGGCCGCCGCCTCGCGCGGATCCTGGCACAGCTTCAAATGCGGTCCCTGCTTGAACCGGATCGGGTCGGGACCATACCCCGGCGGGGAGGCGAAGCGCAGCGTGAAGCCGAGCAGCTCGGCCGCCTGCACCCACGTGTAGCCCATATTGTTGGCGTCGCCGATCCACGCGACAACCCGACCTTCGATCGGTCCGCGCATCTCCAGGAACGTGTAGATGTCGGCCAGGATCTGGCACGGGTGGAACTCGTTGGTGAGCCCGTTGATCACCGGCACGCGTGAGTTGCGGGCGAAGCGCTCGATCTTGGACTGCTCGAACGTGCGGATCATCACGATGTCGACCATGCGCGAGATCACGCGGGCCGTGTCCTCGATCGGCTCAGCGCGCCCCAGCTGCGAATCTCCGGTGGTCAGATGGATCACCGATCCGCCCATCTGGTACATCCCGGCTTCGAACGACACGCGCGTGCGGGTCGAAGCCTTCTCGAACACCATCGCGAGCGTGCGGTCGGTCAGCGGCCGGTAGGGCTCGTAGCGCTTGAAGCGGTCCTTGATGACTCGAGTGCGGGCAAACACATGCTCGAGCTCGTCGCGCGAAAGATCCGAGAACTCGAGGAAATGGCGGACGCTCAAGGTCGTCATGGCCGCACCAAAATGAAAAACGCGGCGTCCGGCCGCGTCGGACAGGATTTATATCACGCTGCAGCCAAGCGACTCAACTCGAACGGTCGCGACAAGGGCTCCGTGGCCGGTGCGGTTGCGCTCGCGTTACGCGCCCGGCATCGCGGCCACAAACCCTGGCGTGCACGTCCTCAGGCGGCGATGCGGACTTGCTGAGCGGTATTGAGGGCAGTCAGCCGGCTGCGCTCCGATGCGGTCAACACTCGGATGCTCGGGAAGTAGCCCTGATAGACGACGCCGTGCAGCTCGACCTTGCTCTGCACGCGCAGGTACCGGATCAGGAATTCGACGATGTTGTCGGTGATCAGCTGCCCCGGGACCAGAACCGGGATCCCGGGAGGATATGGAACGATCTGGTCGGCGCAGATGCGCCCGATCAGCTCCTGGTTGGGCTGATCGTTGTCGTCGAGCAGCGCGACCAGCTCGCCGCCGGCGTAGTAGGCGTCGCGCGGCAGGTAGACCAGCTCGGTGAACGGAGGCAGGTCCGGCGTGCGGTACAGCCGGCGCGGCGTGCGTTTCTCGCGCGCGATCCGCATCAGCGCGTCGTACAGGCGCGAGCATTTCGAGCGGGTGGTGCCGATCGTCAGCAGCAGCGTCAGCGTATTGACGGTCGACTTCTCGACCGTGATGTTGAAGCGGGTGAACAATTCCTGCTGCAGCTCATCGACCGTCATGCCGCACGACGAGATGTCCACCGTGATCTTGGTCGGATCGAGCCGGATGTTGTCGTGGCGCACCTCTTCGGTCAGCAGATCCTCCAGCTCGAGCACGCGGAAGACGCCGGTCGAATTGATCTGCTGGCGCAGCTCCGCCGCCAGCATCAGCGTCCGTTCCAGCAGCTTGTAGCCCTCCATCACCGCCTGCTTGCGGCCCACGTCCAGGCTGGCGATCAGGCTGTACATCGGGCTGGTGGAGGTATGCATGTTGAAGTTTTCGCGGAAGATGTGCTCGCGAAAGCCCGGGTCGTTCACGTGAATCATCGCCGCCTGCGAGAACGCCGACAGCGTCTTGTGCATCGATTGCGTCACGTAGTCGGCGCCGGCCTCCAGTGCCGTCGGCCTCAGGTCCGGATGGAAACGCGCGTGTCCATACCACGCCTCGTCGATCAGCACCTTGATGCCGGCGCCGTGCGCCGCGTCGATGACCGGCTTCAGGTCATAGCGCAGCCCGTCGTACGTGCAGGACGTGAGCACCAGCAGCTGGGCGTCCGGGTGCTCGCTGATGGCGCGCAGGATGGTGGCGCGCGGCACCGGCCCGAACACGCCGTATTGGCGGTTCACGCTGGAGTCCAGGTACACCGGCTGCGCGCCGGACAGCACGACGCCGTGGTGCACCGATTTGTGGCAGTTGCGATCCAGCAGCAGCTTTTCGCCCGGCGCGATCAGCGTCTGCAGGATCACCTTGTTCGAGGTCGAGGTGCCGTTGGTCGCGAAGAAGGTCTTGCGGGCGCCGAACGCCTTGGCTGCCATCTGCTGGGCCTCGGCGATCACGCCGGTCGGTTCCATCAGCGAGTCCAGCGCCTTGGCCGACACCGACAGATCGGCGTCGAACACGTGCTCGCCCATGAACTCGTAGAAATCGTTGACCCATGGGCTTCCGCGCAGCGAATCGCCGCTGGAGTGGCCGGGCGTATGCCAGGCGTCCTTGGCGGCCAGCACGTAGGCGTGTAGCGCATCGTAGAAGGGCGTGCGGGCCCGCTCGGCGATCTGCGCGTTCAGGATCCGATACATCCCGCGGTAGTCGCGCTCCTCCCGGTAGAAGTAGCCGTCGACCGCCTCGGCGAACAGCGTGTCGACCACTTCGTCTTCGCGTTCCTTCTCGATCAGGATGTACAGGTCGAGTTCCGGCCGCAAGGCGGTGATCTTCTGCACCAGCTTCAGCGCGCTCACCTGCAGGCTGCGCGAAGGCTCGCGGCCGCTCGTCTGCTTGCCATTGCGGCTGCCGTTGCGCTGCTGCCGGCGCGGGCCTTCCTCGACCGCGTACAGCTTGTCATCCACGATCACGACCTGGATGTCGCCGTCGCGCTCGATCAGCGCGAGGCCTTCCTTGGCGGTCAGCGCCCCGATGAACGAGATGCCGAAGGGATTGTCCAACGACCTGGCCGCCGCGTTCAGTCCCTTCAGCAGGTCTTTCAGGATCAGCGGCTCGTCGTTGATGACGAGCACCTTCGACGTCGGTTTGGCCATGGCGGGATGGGCACTCATGCTGGCCTGAACAGTAACGAAGCCGGGTGGCGTTTTATGCGCGAATTGATGCCTAAACGCAAGCGATACCTGGCGGTTGACAGGCGGCCCCGTTGCGTCACGGTTACGACGGACCCAGGAAGCGGAGGGCGGAAAAGTTACAGCGGCGTGCCCAAGGGCCGGTCACACTCTCGATTCGGCCGACCGGTCGATGCCGACCGGCGAATCGCATTACGACATTGCCTTGAGGGCGGCCGCCAGCCGGCTTTTGTTACGCGCGGCCAGATTCTTGTGGACGATCTTCTTGTCGGCGATCGAATCGATCACGCTGGTCGATGCGCGCATCTGGGCCGCGGCGGACGCCTTGTCGCCGCTGGCGATGGCCTTGCGCACCTTCTTGATCGCGGTGCGCAGCTGCGAGTGCAGCGAGGTGTTGTGCACATTGGCCGCCCGCGACTGGCGGGAGCGCTTGCGTGCCTGCTTCGTATTCGCCATGTTGGTTTCCGTCGATCTTTGCGCGAGCCCGCTTGCGAACGCAAGGGGCGGTAAATCTTTAAACTTTACCACACGACGGCTCCTTCCCGGCGAAGCGGTTCACCCGTTTCGCCCTTTTTGAAGCGCTCTCCCGTGAACTTGCTGCGCGCCGCGGTTGCCGTGAGCGCTTTGACACTGCTGTCTCGCATCACCGGCCTGGTGCGCGAGGTGTTGATCGCGCGCGTTTTTGGCGCGGCGAGCGATGTGGACGCTTTCTCGGTCGCGTTCCGGCTGCCGAACCTGCTCCGCCGCCTGTTCGCCGAAGGGGCTTTTTCGCAAGCCTTCGTGCCGATCTTCGCGCATGCCCAGGCCACCGGCGGATCGAAAACCTCGCGTGACCTGCTGTCGCACGTCGCCTCGGTGCTTTTCTGGACCGTGCTGGCGGTGTCCGTGCTGGGCGTGATCGCCGCGCCGGCGCTGGTCGTGCTGATCGCCAGCGGGTTTCTGAAGACGCCGGAGGTGTTCGATCTGGCCACGCTGCTGACGCGGTGGATGTTTCCGTACATCCTGTGCATGTCGCTGGTGGCCTGCGCGGCGGGCGCGCTCAATACGTTCGGGCGCTTCGCGGTACCGGCCGTCACCCCGGTCCTGCTGAACGTGTCGATGATCGCGCTGACGGTGCTGGCCGCGCCGTATGTGCACCCGCCCATCCTGGCTTTGGCGCTCGGCGTGTTGCTCGGCGGCGTGTTGCAGTTGGCGATCCAGGTTCCGGCGCTGGCGCGGATCGGGATGCTGCCGAACCTGGTCGGGCTGCGATCCTCGTATTCCGATCCGCAGGTGCGGCGCGTACTGCGGCAGATGGGCCCGGCCGTGTTCGCCGTCTCGGTCGCCCAGGTGAGCCTGATCATCAACACCTCGATCGCTTCGCATCTGGGGGCGGGGAGCAACGCGTGGCTGTACTTCGCCGATCGGTTGATGGAGTTTCCGACCGCGCTGTTGGGTGTGGCGCTGGGCACCGTGCTGCTGCCCAGCCTGTCGCGCGCCTTCGCGGACAAGCGGCCCGACCAGTACAACCATTTGCTGGACTGGGGGCTGCGGATGACGTGCCTGATCGCCCTGCCGTCCATGGTGGCGCTGACGATGCTGGCCGACGGCCTGATCGCGGCGCTGTTTGCCGGGGGCCGCTTCACGGCGCATGACGTCACGCAAACCGGGGCTGCGCTGATCGGCTATGCGGTCGGCCTGATCGGGCTGATCGCCGTCAAGATCCTCGCGCCGGGTTTTTATGCACGTCAGGATATCCGTACGCCGGTGAAGATCGCGGTGTTCGTGCTGGTGGCCACCCAGCTCGCGAACCTCGCCCTGGTGCCCTGGTTAAGGCACGCGGGGCTCGCCCTGTCGGTCAGTCTTGGCGCCTGCGCCAATGCAGCGCTGCTGCTGATCGGACTGCGGCGACGCGGCATTTACACGCCGACCCCAGGGTGGGTCGCCTTCCTGGGGAAGCTGCTGCTTGCGCTGTGCGCGCTCGCGGTGCTACTTTGGCTGATCCGCGCCAACCTGCCAACACCGACCCCGGCTTCCTCGCTCATGGCCCGGGCGCTGTGGCTCTCGGTGGTGACCGGCGCTGGCGGCGGGCTTTATGTGATGGTGCTCTGGCTGCTCGGCTTTAGATTCCGCGACTTCGTACTGCGTTCAGGATGAGTTTGCTCGACGCACGCAGCGACGCGATCACAGTCCACAGCCCGCCTTCGGCCTTGTTGGAGAGCGTTGCGGCGCTGACGCCGCTGGTCGATCGGGACAGCCGACCCGAACAGGTCGTGCGGACCGTGCGCGACTGGGGACAGCGGCTGTGCGGGCGCATCGCGCCCGACGCCTCGGTATTGAATCGCCTGCGAATGCTGAACTTCTTCTTTTTCGAGGAGCTCGGATTCCATGGCGAGAGCAGCAGCGGCGACTGGGCCGACGCAGGTTCGCTGCACCGGGTTATCGAACGCCGAAGCGGAATCGCGCCGTCGCTGTCGATTCTGTACATGGAGATTGGTCGCGCGATCGGCCTGAAGCTGGTGGCGCTCGAGTTTGCCGACAGTTTCCTGGTCAAGCTCGTGTGTACCGGCCGCGTGCTGGTGATCGATGTCTCGGATCGCGGCGCCACGCTGTCGGAGCAGCAACTGCGCTCCCGGCTGGCTTCTTCGCACCGTGAGCAGGAGTCCAGCGGCGAGGGATACGGTGCGCTCCAGCGCCTGCTGCGCGGCGTGCCGGAAGTCGACATCCCGGTGCGGATCCTGCGCGCTCTGAGGCAGCGGCATCAGGCCGCCGACCAGTGGGCCGAAGCGCTGGCGGTCCAATCGCAGCTGGTTCAGCTTCGTCCCGACGACCGCCAGGAGTTGCTTGGTCGCGCCGGCTTGTACGAGCGCCTCGGCTGCCCGCGCGCCGCAGCGAGCGACCTGCAGACTTGTCTGCGCCTGAATCCCGATGCCCCGGATGCCGATTCGATCCGGCGGCGCTGCCTTCAGTTACAGCAGCAGGCCCGCCGACTCAACTAATCCCTTTTCCGGCCTGCGGCCCGAAAAGGCAAGAGGAAGAGAACGAGGGGGCTGGGCTGGCCCCTTTTCCGACCTGCGGTCGGAAAGGTAAGAGGAAGAGAACGAGAGGGCTGGGCTGGCCCCCTCGTGCTCCCCCCAGCCAATGAGCAGAGTGGGGAAGAACTGCGTTGCTCGATCGCCCCTCGCCCGCGGAGCGGGAGAGGGGAGGGGGTGAGGGTCGTCAGGTAAGCTGCTTGAGCATTGTCTCTGCGTTGCTGACTTCGAACTTGCCAGGGGCTTCGATGTTCAGCTTCTTGACGACGCCATCCTTGACCAGCATCGAGAAGCGCTGACTGCGAATTCCCAGGCCGCCCGCGCGCAGATCGCTCTCCAGCCCCAGCTTGCCCGTGTATTCGGCCGAGCCGTCGGCCATCATCCGGATCTTGCCGGTGACTTTCTGATCGCGTCCCCACGCCCCCATCACGAACGCGTCGTTGACGGAGAAGCACCAGATTTCGTCGACGCCCTTGGCCTTGAATTCGTCGAAGTGATTCAGGTAGCCGGGAACGTGCTTGGCCGAGCAGGTCGGCGTGAACGCGCCCGGCAAGCCGAACACCACGATCGTCTTGCCTTTGACCAGCTGGTCGACGTCGAAACGGTTAGGGCCGAGTGAGCAGCCCGCGGTCTCGACTTCGATGTACTCCTGCACCTGGCCATTGGGCAGCCGGTCTCCGAGCTTGATCGTCATCGTGGAAACTCCTGTCGCTGGTGATGATTCGGATCAGTTTAGCCCCTCCTTCGCTCCAGCCGCTGGCGCGCCTGGAGCTTCGGAGGGCAAGCCCTCCGAAGCGCGTTCACCCTCCGAAACGCACAGCGCGAAGGAGGGGAGTGCGAAGGAGGGGAGCGCGAAAGAAGGCTAGTCACCGGCTGCGACGCCCTCCCGCCTGGGATCCGCCCCGCCGATCCACCGGTTGCCGCCTTCCTGCCGGGGCGCCGCGACAATGGCTTGCAGGCCGCTGGTCATCGGCACCTGCACGAGCGTGTGACCTCGCGCTTCCAGTTGCTGCATCACACTGGCGTCGAAGCGGCCGGCTTCCAGCTCGGTCGGACCATTGCGGCTGCCGAAGTTGGGCAGCGCGATGGCCTGCTCGACATCCATTCGCCAGTCCAGCAAACCGACCAGCGTCTTGACCACGAACGAAATGATCCAGGTGCCGCCTGGCGAACCCAAGTTCGCGACCAGGCGGCCGCCGGATCGCTCGAACACCAGCGTCGGCGCCATCGATGACAACGGGCGCTTGCCCGGCTGGACCCGGTTGGCGACTGGCGCATCGGACACGGAACCGCCACCGGTTCCACGCGGCTCGAACGAGAAATCGGTCAACTCGTTGTTCAGCAGGAATCCCCGCACGAAGATGCGCGACCCGAACGCGGCCTCGATCGAAGTCGTCATGGCCACTGCCTGACCCCATTGATCGACCACCGAGAGGTGAGAAGTCGACTTCCTGGGCTCGGAGCGATCGGGCGCCAGTCGAGCGCCCGAGTGCCGCGGGGAACCCGGCTCGGCCCGCCCCATGCTGCGCTCGCCGATCCGGCCCGCCCTCTCGGCCAGATAGCCGGGGTCGAGCAGGGCGGCCGCGTCGATGTGAACGAAGTCGGGGTCGGCCAGGTACAGGTTGCGATCGGCGAAGGCCAGCCGCTCGGCTTCCGTGATCAAGTGCACCGCTCGCGCCGGCGGCTGCAACTCGTGGCCATCGGCGACCGGCTTGGTCGATTCCAGATCGAAATGACTCAGAATGCCCAGGATCTGGCCGACGGTGATCCCTCCCGAAGAGGGCGGGGGCATTCCGCACATAGTCCAGGTCCGGTAGGCCGCGCAGATCGGGTCGCGCTCGCGGGCCTGATAGGCAGCCAGATCGGCATCGGTGATACGGCCGGGATGATGCGGGTCGCTTCGCGCGGCGTGCACGATGTCGGCCGCGATGGGTCCGTGGTAGAAGGCGTCGGCGCCTCCTGCGGCCACGGCACGCAGCGTTTCGGCCAACGCAGGGTTCTTCAGCAAGGTCCCGACCGCGAGCGCGTGTCCTTGCGCGTCGTAGAAATACGCACGGGCAGCCGGATTGTTGGGCAGCAGCGTCTCGCGCTCCAACAGCGCATGCAGGCGGGGCGACACCGCAAACCCGTGCTCCGCCAGATCGATCGCCGGCTCGAACAGCGTGGCCCACTTCAGGCGGCCGTGCTCGCGGTGCGCGAGCTCGAGCATCCGCAGCACCCCAGGCACCCCGACCGACAAACCGCTGGCCGCGGCGTCGCGGAACGAAAGGGGCTGCCCATTGGCGCCGATGAACTGATCCTCGCTGGCGGCCATCGGCGCGGTCTCTCGGCCGTCATAGGCCTGGACACGATGTCCGTCCCAATGCATAAGAAACGCGCCGCCCCCGATGCCCGAGCTCTGCGGCTCAACCAGCGTCAGCACCAGCTGCATGGCGATCGCTGCATCCACGGCCGAGCCGCCCTCGTGCAGGACCTGAAGGCCGGCGCGAACGGCCCAAGGATTGGCCGCCGCCGCCATGTCCTTGCTCGCGCTGGCCGAGGGCTGAACGGATCGCAGCCCGGTGGCGCCCTCGGGCGGCTCGTCGGCTGCGGCGGCCGTGCCGAGACAAAGTCCCGCAGCCAGCCACAGCGCGGGCCAGCGTGCGAAGCGCGCGCTACTTCGGTTGCAAACGAAGTGCGCCATCCAGGCGGATCGTGGTGCCGTTGAGCATCGCGTTCTGGATGATGCTGCGGACCATGTGCGCAAATTCGGAGGGTAAGCCCAGCCGCGACGGAAACGGTGCCTGCGAGGCGAGCGCCTGCTGCGCTTCCGGCTTCAAGCTGCCCAGCATCGGCGTCTCGAAGCTGCCCGGGGCGATCGTGACACAGCGGATCGCATGGCGCGCCAGGTCACGCGCCATCGGCAGCGTCATTCCCACCACGCCGCCTTTCGAGGCCGCGTAGGCGGTCTGCCCGATCTGGCCTTCGAACGCCGCGATCGACGCGGTGTTGACGATCACGCCGCGCTCGCCGTTGTCGAGCGGCGCGCCCTGGGCCATCGCGTACGCGCACACGCGCGCCATGTTGAAGGTGCCGATCAGGTTCACGCGGATCACCCGCTCGAAAGTCTCCAGCAGGTGAGGGCGCTCGCGTCCGACGATGCGCTCCCCGGCCAGCACGCCGGCGCAGTTCACCAGCCCGCGCAGCGAGCCGTCGGATTGCGCGGCCTGCACCGCTGCCTGCGCGTCGGCCTCCGACGTCACGTCGCAGCGCACGAAGCGCGGCACCGAACCGCACTCCTGCACCAAAGCACGCGCGGCGTCCTGCTGCAGGTCCGCGATGATCACGCGCGCGCCTTCCTCGACCAGCATCCGCACGACGCCCGCGCCCAAACCCGAGGCGCCGCCGGCGACGATGAACACGTTATCTCGGATCTGCATGCCTTCAAGACCACGGCCAGTCGGCAACGGGATCACATGATAAACGGGCCTTTTCCGGCCTGCGGCCGAAAAAGGCAAGGAGCAAGAGAACGAGGGGGCTGGCTGGCCCCCTCGTGCTCCTCCAGCCAATGTGAAGAAACGGAAGAGGGGAAAAACATCGCTCCCCTCTGGCGGAGAGCGGGAGAGCGGGAAAAGATCGCTCCGCCCT
>Ga0210394_10008931_pt1 | contig 10205 bp, 9 predicted proteins | sample IncBWC12MmetaG_FD_160121 | JGI IMG/M metagenome (GOLD analysis project Ga0210394, IMG submission 160121) | Forest soil microbial communities from Barre Woods Harvard Forest LTER site, Petersham, Massachusetts, United States - Inc-BW-C-12-M | ecosystem: Environmental > Terrestrial > Soil >...
AACCTTTGACCAACGCGCCGGGGAGATCGGCATTGTGCAGCCCTGAGACTTGAACGTGGTAGACCTTGGAGACGTGGCTTTCCGGGACGGTTACTTTCGCCGCCCACTCCGGGTCGTTCGTCAGGAGCAGCAGCCCTTCGCTGGCTTTATCCAGACGGCCGACCGGCGCAACCCAGGGTAGCCGGCTGCTCAAGCTCGTGTAGACCGTCGGCCGCCCGTTTTCGTCCGCCGCCGTTGTGACCAGGCCGCGCGGCTTATTTAACATCCAATAGACTTTTTCCGTTGCTCGGACCGGCTTACCGTGCACTTCAATGCGGTCGCGACCGAAAAGAACGGGCGATTCCGGGTCATGCTGCACCGCGCCATTCAGTCGCACGCCGCCGTCGCGAATCAGACGCTCGGCCTGCGAACGCGAGCAAAAGCCCAGCTTCGATAAGGCGCGGGCGAGTCCTACTCGTCGCCATTCGTTCGTCGTACCGCGCCGGGGTTGTTTTGCTTTGCTCGAGACGTGGCGCATGTGCAGATTCTACTCTCCGAAGGCCTCGGCGCTCCCGTCTATCGCCCATCCAGCGGCCGTTTTGATGGAACCAATCCTCAGCCATTCGCGTCCGAACTAGCGTACAATCCCCGGTCTGGAGGACGCGTTGATGAAACCTCAATTTTACCCATGGCGCCGATTGGCGCTTTTGCTTCTGCTCGCGATTTGCTGCACCCTCTCCCCGGTGCGCGCGCAACAACCCGCGCCATCCGCACTGGTGATCGAAGGCGGCACTCTGATCGATGGCAACGGCGGCACGCCCGTCCGCGATGCCGTGGTGGTGATCGAGGGAAACAAGATCACCAACATATCGACGAAAGGCAAGGTCACTTATCCCGCCAATGCGACGATCATCCGGGCGGACGGCAAATACGTGCTGCCGGGGCTTTTCGATTCGCAGAACTCCTACAGCTGGTATTTCGGCGAGGCCATGCTCAACCATGGCGTCACCTCCACGATTGACGTGGGAACGACCGGCGAGACGGCCGCGCCCTATCGCGACGCCGTCTTCCATGAAAAGGTCCGGGGCCCGCGAACGTTTACCGGAATATCCAGACTCAGCGTCGCTCCCAACGCCCTGGTTTCAACGGGCCTGGAAAATCCGCTGACGCACACACGCGTTCCCAAGTCGGCGGAGGAAACGCGCCAACTGGTGAGAGCCTGGATTGCAGCAGGCGCCGATTACATCCTTACCTATGATGGCGCGCTGCCCATGGATTATTACCAGGCGGCCTTCGACGAGGCCAACAAGTCGAATATTCCCGTCTTCACGCGCGCCTACGGGCCGGTTTTGTTTCCGAAGGACGCCGCGCTTTTGGGCGCCGCGAATCTGCCCCATTCCGCCGGAATCGGCATCGCCGTTACCAAGGATCCTTCCAAGTTCAGGCAGGGACGCGACGATCGCGATGAACTCGATCACTACGCGGAAATGGATGATCAGAAGGCCAAGGACCTGATTCAGATTCTAGTGTCGCACCACGTGGCGCTGGTGCCGACGTTCATGATTAATTTTGCGGACTACGCGAAAGATTGGCCTTCGTTCGCCGCCGAAACCAAAGCCCTATTCAGCAATCCGGAACTGCTGGCCTACTACCCGCCGAACGCCATGCAGGGCGCTTTGAACAGCTACAGCCGAGCAGGTGATCAGGGTGATGTGCGCGCGCGGCGCAAGATCGGATTCCAGAACGCCGCGCGCTTCCACAAGATGTTTGTCGAAGCGGGAGGGCATCTGGTTGTTTCCGGCAACACCAACGACGCCTGGCCGCCGGGAGTGGACATGCATCAGGAAATGCAGGTCATGGCCGACGATGTTGGGCTCACGCCCATGCAGATCATCATGGGTTCCACCAAGTATCCGGCGGAGATGCTGCGAAAGCAGAATCTGTTGGGCACCGTGGAAGCCGGAAAGCTCGCCGATGTGATCATCGTCAACGCCGACCCGCTACAGGACATCAAGAACCTCGACAAGGTCAACACAGTGATTCAGGACGGCAAGATAATCCCACTCGGCTATCACGCCAATTACAGCAGCCCCTTTTCAAACGTCGCGGCGCAGACCATAAGCGTCGAGGGGTTGCCGTGGGCCGAGTCGATGAAGAAGGCGACCGGCGGTGCGGAAGGCGGACCCCAGAGGGGCGGCGGAGGAGCTGCTTCAGACCCCGTGAATTCGCCCCAGCCCGCCATCGAAACGATGGACCCGATTATCGTCACGCAGGGCGGTGCTGCCACGCTCACGCTGAAAGGGTTCAATTTCGTCAAACGATCACAGGTCTATTTCAAGGGCAAGCCCGCGCCATTCCAAGTAGTGAGCTCGACCGAAATTCAGGTCGTGCTCGATGCGGAAGCCTTGCGCGAAGCGGGAAGATTCGACGTGGTGGTGAAAAATCCCGAGCCGCTCGATCCATTTTATCTGCGAAGCATGTGGGGCAACGGGACGTCAAATATCGCCCATCTGATCGTCACGTACAAGAACTGACCGTCTCACCATAAAAGGGCAAAGCGCGCTACGGCGCGCTTTGCCCTTTCCGCACTCTACACAGTCAGACGAGAGCACGAGCAGAACCCAGGCGCTCCCGTCCCCGAAAACCGTGGCCAAAGATCGCGAAAATCCGCACTCGATAAAACTCAAGCTGCGAGACATGAGTCAGCTTTTCAATTCGATGGATCCATCTCCGTTCATCGAAAAAGATCTCGACGATGATGCCGACGAATTCATCGTGAGTTGGGCCCACGAATTCTCTTTCAATGCTCCGGTCAAACTGTGCATCTACCTGGATCAGTGGCCCGCCGAAGACCCCAAGGAGTTGATCAAAACGGCCGTTCACAATCATTTTGCCCACCGCACGGAAATCGCCAACCTCGAATTCAGGCGCCTCCTGAAGCGGGGCCGGACCAGCCTCGTGATCGGGCTGTCCTTTCTGTCCGTGTGCCTTGTTGGAAGCAACGTGTTCTTGGGAAATCAACCCGGCACTTTCGCTGAGGTGCTGCGGGAAAGCCTTACGATTGCAGGTTGGGTGGCCATGTGGCGGCCGATGGAGACTTATCTCTACGATTGGTGGCCCTTACGCCGCCAGGCCCGAATCTACCGTAAGCTGAGTCACATGCCCGTCGAGGTCATTCACAAGGAGAAGAATTGAACGCGCCTCGTCGGGCCCTAAACCCATTCCCCCGCGCGCATCAGCGGCTCGGCATGACCCGCCGCGCCGATGCCGTCCACGTCCATGCGGTTCGATCCGATCATCCAGTCGACGTGGATCAAACTGCTGTTGGCGCCGCGCGACGCGAGTTGCTCCGGAGTGAGGCTGTCGCCATTCTTGAGACAGGTGCTATAAGCCTGGCCAAGAGCAATGTGAGAGGCGGCGTTCTCGTCGAAGAGCGTATTGTTGAAGAGCAATCCGCTGGAAGCAATCGGAGACGAGTGCGGCACCAGAGCGACTTCGCCGAGACGGCGGCCTCCGTCGTCTGTGTCGATCATCTGCTGCAGGACGCGCTCGCCTTTCGCGGCGTGAGTCTCGACAATTCGCCCAGCCTCGAACCGGACGGAAATTCCTTCGACCATCGCTCCCTGATAGGACAGCGGCTTGGTGCTGGTGACTCGTCCTTCCACGCGATCCTTGTGCGGCGTGGTGAAGACCTCCTCCGTGGGAATATTGGGAATGCAGTAGCGGCCGTTGTGCGCGGTTGTGCCTCCGCCCAGCCATAGATGATCGTCGGCCAGACCCACGTGAAGGTCCGTGCCCGGTCCGCGGAAATGCAACGCCGCATAACGCTTCTCGTTCAGGCGGTTGGCGCGAGCGTGCAGGTTGGCGTCGTGCTCTTTCCAGGCGGCCACCGGATCGGGCCTGTCCGCGCGCGATGCCGCGAAAATCGCGTCCCAAAGCCGTGCCAAGGCTTCGTCTTGAGGCAGCCCGGGAAATACCGAAGCCGCCCACGCCGGAGTGGCGCAAGCCACGATGGTCCAGTTGATGTCGTGGCGCACAATCAGTTCCAGCGCGGGGCGATAGGCTTTCGACATCGCGCGATTTACGCGGCTCACTTTGTCCGGATCTTCTTTCGAGAGCAGCGAGGGATCGTTGCCGGCGATGGCCAGCCTGGCCGCCCCTTTGCGAAACGCCTGGGCCATGCCCTCGTAGAGCCAGGAAGCCGCGGTATCGAATGCGGCGTCCGCGCCATAGCGAAAGCGAAGCAGCGTCGACTCTTCGTCGGTAAAGAGCGTGGTCACAAGCCCGGCGCCCGCTTTATACGCATGTTCGGTGATGCGTCGCGCCAGGGGAACGGCATCCAGCGTGGCGGTCATCACCAGGTCCTGGCCTGGAGCCAGTCCCAGTCCGATGCGCACCGCGGTCTCAGCCAAACGGTCGAGATTCTTTTCAAATTCCGGCGAGTGGAGGGTTCGTTCTTTGGGTAACGTGACGTTTGTGGTCATGGCCGTCATTATTGCGCTGGGGCACACCAATGGCAAACCCCCGAATTGCTACAGGAAGGAAATGCCATTCAGATGGCGCGGGCCACTGAGGCTCTCGCTATTGTCGGGTTCTACTGCTCTCGGCCCTGATTCTTCAGATCGTTGAAGGTGATGTTATCTTCGCAGATCATTTCGGTTATGGGCCAGCCAGGCTCGAGCATCAGGTCACGGGAACCGACAACCGGCTTGGTATAAGTTTTGGGATCATCGACCGTGATGTCCACGTGCAGCCGATTCGGTGTCGGGCGCGAGAGGCGCTCGATCACGTGCAGTTGCTCGGAACTCGGCAAACCGGCGCGGTCGATCCAGGTTTTGCCGTTGAACCCGACCGAGTCTATGACCAGCGTATCGCCTTCCCACCAGGCCACTGGATTGCCCATCCACAAGGGGTCGACGTCTTTATCGTGCTGTTTTCCCTTGTTGGTATAGATTTCGCGCGTTTCATGATTGAACTCGTGCAGCAAATACACCGCACCGGGAGCCTGCACGATCTTGGTGGGGAACGGGTGGACCCAGATGCGCGGAACTCCGGTCGGCTCGCAGCCGACTTCCTTGCCGGTGGTGGGATTGACCATGTCGGTCGAATCCGCGACCGCTCGCGGTCCCCAGGAGGGCTTGGTCTGCTCGTACTGGTCTTTCCCCCAGGCAGTCATCAACGGGACCACGTCCTTGTGCGAGACGAATGAGTATCCCGAAAATTCGCGCGCGCTTGCCGGCATTTTGGGCTCCCACATCCCCGAGAAATCCGGCTCGCCCCAAGGCGTCTTCGGCACCTTCCACGCGGTCGCGGCCGCGGGCTTCGCTGCTGCGGCTCCCGCCTGCGCTCTGCCTGGCTGCTGGCCGGAGGTCTGTGCCGCCAGTAGCAGGTAGGCGCAACAAAATACTGCCACAAATGAAATGCCCCACTTCACAAAGTGGCTGCGCATCGTCTTAGCTCCTTCGTCAATCTTGAGTCGGTCTCAGTATTCGTCGGCCGACGGAGGCGGACCGAGCGGGATCTCTTTGCCCGAGGCATCGTAGATCTTGGAAAGGTTCAGAACTTTCGTGCCGTTCTTGGAAGCGTGACCCATCACCTTGATCACATCTCCCACATGAATCTTGTGGCTGTTCCAGCCGTAGTGGACGAGGTGATTCGGCGCGGTCATCTCCACAAACCACTGCTGCACGTTGCCGCTCTCGTCTTTGGCATCCAGATAAATCAGCGGATGCGGCTGGATGAACTTGAAATCTGTCACCGTGCCGTTGAGCGTCACCATCTTGGTGTTGTCGTACGCTGCCGACCCGTGATGCGCCAGCAGAGGAGCCGAAAGTACTAGTAGAGCTAGAGATAGAATAAAGGCTGCTAGGAATCGATTTCTCATTGTATTGTCACGACCTCCTGTTGCCCGGAGTGTCCCACTCTCCGGCCGTATTGTCAATGCGCGTCATCGTGAACGTTCCGAGCCATCAAGCTAAGGGTTTGCCGGCCTAACCGGCGCCGGCGGAGCTGGTTTGGCGAATCGCGCCGCATCGATCGCGACGTTCGTTTGCACCTGGGTCAACTCCGTGGTCGAGCGCCCGTCGGTCCAGGTCATGGTCCACCGAAAAGGCATCTTGATCCCGGTGTTGCCGACCGCGCGATAGTCCGAGTAGTCAATCTGCGTGGGATTGCGACCGACCGGAAGCTCGGCATAGCGCACCAGGCGCACGAGCAGGCCCGACTCAGAGTCAAAATACAATTTCACCGGAGCGCCGCCTGCGGTGGTGCCCTGGACGACTTGGACGTCTTTGTCGTCGATTGTAGACGGGTAGCCCACCCGCCACTGGCTGAGCGCTTGCTTGATTCGCCCCGGAAAAGATAGCTCCGCGTCCAATCTGGCGGCATCGAGAAATGGCCCGGCCAACGCGAGCAGCGGGATAGGGGTATCTGTGTCCGGCGCCGCGGTCCAGCCTGCGTTGCCATCATAGGTTGTCGTGGTATTTCCGGACGCTCCGTGGACGATCATGACGCGCTGCGCCGGCGCTTTGGCATAGATTTCTACCGCGCTCTTTTCCGCTTCGTCGTATCCCTGGTAGGTGCCTTTGGCTACTATGCTGGTGAGGCCCGCCAGCCGCTGTGCGCCTCCGAGGGCCTGGATGTACTTGTTCAGAACTTGATCGGCCGAAGGCGCGTCGGGCGGCTGTTCGAGAATTTCATCCGGGTCATCCTGAACTGGCGTGCTGTATTGCTCGGCCAGATTCGGTATGAGTTTCGGAGTTTCGCCGCCGCGATGGCAGGAGTAGCACGTCAGCTCGCGCTTTCCGCCAAAATAAGATTGATTGATCGCATTCATCATCAAGATCATCTTGCGCGCCGTCTGCTTTTGCTCGTTGTCGTCGGCGTACTTGGCCCAATTGCCGCCGCTCTCCTCGACGTGGCAAAACGTGCAGTTCGAGCCCAGTGACGCGGAAAAGAAGCCCATGGTGGCCATGAATTGACCGGCAGGCACGCCGCGGAGCACTTGAATATTCTTGAATACATCTTCTGCCAGCAGCGGCTTCTGCTCTTGCGCAACTGGATTTGCCTGAGCGCGAACCAATGCGGCCCCCGGCAGACACAGGACCATCGCTCCCATGGTGCCGAGAATCGTTCGCGTCCTTGTGGATCTCATGCGGCCTCCCGTGCTGGATGCGTTCTCAATTGGCCGCCAATATACACCCAATTTTCACGAACCGCTTTGGTTCAGCGGTTGAGCGAGACGCACGGGAAGAGTGACCTCGGCTCAAAAGAACCGCGCGACAAGCACGAGGCCCACCGCCACCATCGCCGCGCCGCCGATTTGACCCAGCAGTTCGCCCTTGGCCAACATTTTTTCGGCCATCACGAAGGCCGCGATCACAGCGACCCACAGCAAGTTCATGACGCCGGCTACGAACAGCAGCACCATCAGCACCCAGCAACAGCCCACGCAATAGGCGCCGTGACGCAATCCCATGATGAAGGCCCCTGGCGCGCCTTCGCGCCACTCGCTCATCAGAAACGACAGCGGCGATCGGCAACCCTTCAAGCACGCGTGCTTGAACGGCGTCCACTGAAACACGCCCGCCGCGACGAGCAGACCTCCGCTCAGCAAAGGGCTGGTCGCGACCATCGCAGGAGAGAGAAGCGCGGCCTCATGCAAACGCCACTGGGTGAGCGCGGCCACAAGCGAATATGCGGTCCATACGGTGAGGTAGCCGAGAAGAAAAATACCCACCGGCACCAGCGGCCGCGCCGCGGCCCGCCGGCGTTGGTTCAGGCTGAGAAACGCCAGAACCATCGGCGCCGCCGAGGGGACCATCATGGCGACCATCATGACGGCCCACATCACAAAGAGAAGGAAAACGGCGGTGGGGGTCCAGTTGTAGAGCTGCGGCATCGCCATACCGGTCATATCCGTGCCCGCCATACTCATGCCGGACATGTCCATACCGGGCATCGATGTTCTGGTAAGGAAGAGATACAGCCACGCGACAATGGCCACGGCGGCCAGGCAGCCGCCAATGATCCATCGCTCGCGCTGAAAGATCGTGCCTAAAGCAGTTCTATCCATTGGACCAATCGAAGTTGTAGAAAATCCAATTGGATTTTTCCGCTCCGACGGATATTCCGGCCGCTTGCGCCCGGAACGTTCCCTGGCCGCATTGCCCCTTCTTCCAAATGAATCCGTCGGGGAGATCGATATTGGCGGCGTGCTCTTCGCCGGTGACAGGATTCTTGAAAGAGTCGCCGCGTCCTTCGCCGATGCCCTCGGCTTTGAACACGCTCTTGGTGCCGCTCCCCTCGATCGTGATCTTTGCCTTCATCAGCCCTTTGACCTCAAAGGTCGGCCCGAGCAGTTCCCAAGGCATACCGGCCAGTTTGCCCGTGCAAATCTGCGCTAGGGCTTCGATCTGCGCATCCGTAGCCGTCGGTTCCACAACGAAAACGCACTGGCCGTGACCCTCATGAATGGCTTTGGGCCAATCGAGGATGGCCGCGCACTTGATCCCGGAAAGATTCACTCCGCCGCATACGCCGCTGTCAATCGCCATGCCCACCCAGGCCCGGCAGCTTCCGTCTTTTGAACTGGGAAAGCCGCCGAAATTGCAGCCGCAACCAAAGGCGCAATTGCAAAACTCGTAGCCTCGCCCCTTCATTGCCCAGCGCGTAGCTGCCGCCGTCGTTGCCATGTCGTTTCCTCCGCCAGTCTCACCGCGTGTCAGAATCCCTGGCGGGAGAGTATACCGCCGCCGGCTTTTTTGGAAGAGAGCCCAGAGGTTTCAGAGGAGTCGTTAACGCTGTTCGGGCCGGCGGAAAATCGTGTGAACAACTTCGGGCCAGAACTCCTGCAAGAGATTCACCGGCAGCGTAAGTGCGATTGCCTCCGAGGAGTTGCTGAAGATGTACTTCGCGACGGAGTGCTGGCTGGGGAGCCAAATCGTGGACACGGCGGTTGATGCATAGTAGCCGCCAAGATTGGCGAAGTTCGGTGTGGGATGGCCCTCGCTATTGTAAGTGAGAAAACTGTAAGCGATCGCGTGCAATATGCGCCGCTTGCCTCCCGGCTGGGGGCTCGAAATATAGCGGACGTCCTCGTGCAGCAGCGCCGCTACCGGCGCCTGAAAGGTTCCCTGAAGTATGGCGTCGACGGTTCGTGATGCGACCCTGCGCCCGTAGCCGGGAAATCCGCCGCCCCATTGCTGTGGGGAACCCGTCGCCTGATCCAGCACCAGAGCAGTAAAGACCGGCCCGAAATAAGCCCCCACGGAGAAGTAATTTTGCTTCCAATAGAGCTTCCAACGCTCTTGCCCGGTCAGCGGCTCGTAACCCACACCCGGTGAAGTAGTCATACCCGTTACCGGATTAACCGCAAGGCGCGCCTTCTCATTCTCAGCCGCAGCTTCACGCAAACTGGCGGGGCTTGGAGGAGTCGCCTCGGTTGGAGTTTGATTGTTGGGCTGCGCGGAGGCGTCAGGCTGATACGCACTGGGGTTTTGCGCAATGGCACTGGCAGGCACCTGCGCGAATGCGCCCGTGGCAGAGAGCAACAGCAGCAACGTCGAAACGGCGAGCAGGCATCGCGTGCCGCGCGTTGCGCCGGAGAAAAAGAAACGGAGCGCCAAATTTCCCAAAGACTTCATAAGCAAGCGTTCTTTCCTTTTTGGTCCCGCTTCGCACCACTGTGAGGCACCTCATAAGATGAGGTTGAATGGGATTTGGTTTCCCAAAGAATTTTCGCGCGGTTTCCAGAATCTAAACGTAGTCAAACAGGGTCATAAAACCGAAGTCCATATGCAACTGTTGGTGACAGTGGAATAGCGTTAGTCCCGGATTGTCCGCGACAAAATCGATTTCCGCTTCCTGGTAGCCGCCCAGCATGACCACATCTTTCGTGATTCCGGCGGTCGGCTTGCCGGCGAGACTGGTCAACTCGAAGCTGTGCCGGTGCAGGTGAATGGGATGGATGTCGTCGCTGGCGTTGTGCATGCGGATGCGGTAGCGCCGGCCCTGCTGCAGATGAAATGAAGCCGGCGCCATTTCGCCGGTCATTGGATAGGACGCGCCGTTGATCGTCCAACGGTTGAAGCCTTCCTCGGCGGCGTTGTCTTTGGCGAAGGTCATCTCGATGGTTTCATCCGCTGACGGGGCGGTCGCGCCAACCTTTGCAAAGCGCGCGTAATTCCACTTCATCGGCGGCGGCGCCATCCATAACGCCTTACCCG
>Ga0210394_10008933_pt1 | contig 10202 bp, 9 predicted proteins | sample IncBWC12MmetaG_FD_160121 | JGI IMG/M metagenome (GOLD analysis project Ga0210394, IMG submission 160121) | Forest soil microbial communities from Barre Woods Harvard Forest LTER site, Petersham, Massachusetts, United States - Inc-BW-C-12-M | ecosystem: Environmental > Terrestrial > Soil >...
AAATGATCCCGCACCGCCATCCCTTTCTAATGATCGACAAGGTCATCGACGTGGTGGCGAACCACGAGGCCACCGGCATCAAGAACGTCTCGATCGACGAATATTATTTCCAGGGCCATTTCCCGAGCCGTCCGGTGATGCCGGGCGTCTTGATCATCGAGGCGATGGCGCAGACCGCCGCGGTCCTCGTCGTCCATACCCTCGGGCCGTCGGCGGAAGGCAAGCTCGTGTATTTCATGAGCGTCGACAACGCCCGGTTTCGGCGGCCCGTGGTGCCCGGCGACTGTCTCCATGTCCGCGTCACCAAGCAGCGCCATCGCGGCAATGTCTGGAAATTCGAAGGCCGCGCCGAGGTTCGCGGGCAGTTGATGGCGGAAGCGGTGTTTGCCGCGATGATCATGAGCGACTAGGCCCGGTATGCCGCAAATCCACCCCACCGCGATCGTGATGCCCGGCGCAACGCTCGCCGACGACGTGGTGATCGGGCCTTATTGCGTGATCGGCGAGCATGTCGTGCTCGGCGCCGGGGTCAGCCTCAAATCGCATGTCGTGATCGACGGGCGTACCACGATCGGCGACGCTACGCGGATCTTCCCGTTCGCCTCGATCGGGCACGAGACGCAGGACCTGAAATACGCTGGCGAGCCGTCTTCGCTCGAGATCGGCCATGACAACACGATCCGCGAGCACGTCACGATCAACCCCGGCACCGAGGGCGGCGGCATGGTCACGCGCCTCGGCAATCATTGCCTCTTGATGGTTGGCGCGCATGTCGCGCATGACTGCCAGATCGGCGATCACGTGATCCTCGTCAACAACGCGACGCTCGGCGGCCATGTCGTGATCGAGGATTACGCGATACTCGGCGGGCTTTCGGCGGTGCACCAGTTCGTGCGGATCGGCCGGCATGCGATGATCGGCGGGATGTCCGGTGTGGAGCGCGACGTCATTCCCTACGGCCTGGTGATGGGCGACCGGGCGCGCCTCACGGGGCTCAACATCATCGGGATGCAGCGCCGCGGCTTCAGCAAGGGCGAGATCCAGGGGCTGCGGAGCGCCTATCAGTGCCTGTTCTCGGATGACGGGACGTTCAACGACCGGGTGAACGAGGCGGCCGGGCGCTTCGCCGGAATTGGCCCGGTAGATGACCTCATCGCCTTCATCCGCGCCGATTCGAGCCGGGCGATCTGCCAGCCGAAAGGGCCGAATGGTATCTGACGCCGAGCTTTCGGCACCGGCGCCTCCCCAGGGTCCACCCCAAGGTCCGCTGGGCATCATTGCCGGCAGCGGCGGGTTGCCGCGCCGGGTGATCGAAAGCGTCCGCGCAGTCGGGCGTGAGGTTTTCGTGCTCGCGCTCGAAGGGGAAGCCGACCGCGCGACGGTCGAGAGCGTGCCGCATGCCTGGTGCCGCATCGGCGCTGCGGCCACCGCTCTCGACCTCCTGCGCGCCAACGCCGTGGGCGAACTGGTGCTCGCCGGCGCGGTGCGCCGCCCCTCGCTCGCGGCGCTGCGCCCGGATTGGCGCGCTGCGAAAATTTTGGCTCGGATCGGCTACCGCGCGCTCGGCGATGACGGGCTCTTGAGCGCGGTCGTCAAGGAGCTCGAACGCGAAGGGTTCCGCGTCATCGGCGCCGATCAGCTGCTCCTTGGGGCGGCCTTGCCCGAAGGGCCGCTCGGCCAGGTCCGGCCTGATAGCGACGCCGAATCCGATATTGCACACGGCATCCGCCTCGCCCGCGCGATCGGCGCGCTCGACATCGGCCAGGCGGTGGTGGTGCAGCAGGGCCTCGTCCTCGGGGTCGAGGCGATCGAGGGCACCGACGGCCTGTTGCGCCGTTGTGCGTCGTTGCGCCGCGACGGCCCGGGCGGTGTGCTCGTCAAGGTTGAGAAGCCCGGGCAGGAAAAGCGCGCCGATCGGCCGGTGATCGGCCCGCAAACCGTTATCCTCGCGGCCGAGAGCGGGCTCTGCGGGATTGCGGCCGAAGCCGGAGCGACGCTGGTCCTCGACCGCGACGAGGTCGTTCGCCTGGCCGATGCGCGTGGCCTCTTCGTCGTCGGAATCCGACCGTCTGACCCTTGATGGAGGCATCCTGCGTCCTTCGAGACGCCCGCTCCGCTGGCTCCTCAGGATGACGTAAGTTTATGATGGCATTAAGAAAGAACGTCATCCTGAGGAGCGCCCAACGGGCGCGTCTCGAAGGACGCACGGCGCTAACGGAAGGCGATGCCGCGCCGTTTCTCTTCATCATTGCCGGCGAGCCCTCGGGGGACGCGCTCGGCGCGGCGCTGATCGCGGCATTGCGCGAGCGCACGGCCGGCCATTTGCGCATCGCCGGAATCGGCGGCGAGGCGATGGCGGCGCAAGGGCTCGAGAGCCTCGTCCCGCTCGCCGATCTCGCGGTGGCCGGGGTGGCCGAAGTGTTGCCCCGGGCGCCCTTGATCCTGCACCGGGTGCGCCAAACCGTGGCGGCGATCCAGGCGCTCAAGCCCGACGCCGTCATCACGATCGACAGCTCGGGCTTCAGCTGGCGCATCGCGCAGCGGCTGCGCCGGCAGGGCGAGCTTCTGCCGCTCATTCATTACGTCGCGCCGATGGTATGGGCGTGGCGCGGCGGCCGCGCCCGGCGGATGGCGCGCTGGTATGACCATCTCCTCACCCTCCTGCCGTTCGAGCCGGTTTATTTCGAAAGGGTCGGCCTCGCCGCGAGCTACGTCGGCCATCCGGTGCTCGAGAGCGGCGCCGATTCGGGCGACGCGGCGCGGTTTCGCGCGGCGCATGGAATCGCCGCGGACGAACTGGTGATCAGCGTGCTGCCGGGGAGTCGCGGCGGCGAGGTGCGCCGGCTTCTGCCGATTTTTGGGCACGCGCTCCTTCGGCTGGAGCGGATGGTCGGGCCGTTTCGCATCGCCGTGCCGACGGTCGCGACCGTCGCCGATTTGGTGTCGGAGGGGGTGAGCGCCTGGCCGGGCCGCCCGATCGTGCTGCGCGGCGTGCACGACAAATACGATGCCTTCGCGGCCAGCCGCGCCGCGCTTGCCGCCTCGGGGACGGTGGCGCTCGAATTGGCGCTGGCCGGAGTACCGATGGCGATCGCCTATCGCCTCAATCCGCTGACCGAGGCGCTGCTCGACCGCATCGTCAAGGTGCGCCAGGTCAATCTGATAAACCTGCTCATCGACCGGCCTCTCGTCCCCGAGCATTTGGGGCGCGCCGCCTGCGCGCCGGAGCGGCTTGCGGCGACGCTTGGCGAGCTCATTGGCGACGAACGGGTTCGCAGCGCGCACCGCCAGGGCTATGATGAAGCGGTACGGCGGCTGCGCGGCGACGGCCTGTCGCCGAGCCGCGCCGCCGCCGATCGGATCCTTGCGATCCTCGCCGCGCGCCGCGAGGATCCCTCTGGAGATCGCCCGAGGGTTTCATCCAGGGAACCTACCGTGCCGCAACGCAAAGGAGTGACCCCCGCATGACGATGACCGATACCGCCACCCGGCCCGCCGTGGAACCGGGCAAGGCCCGCCTCCTGCACACGATGCTCCGGGTCAAGGATCTCGACAAATCGCTGCATTTCTACACCGAGCTCCTCGGCATGAAGCTCCTACGCAAACGCGACTACCCGACCGGCAAGTTCACGCTCGCGTTTGTCGGTTATGGCGAGGAAACCGATTCCACCGTCATCGAGCTGACCCACAACTGGGACCAGGCCGAGCCCTATGCGCTCGGCAGCGCTTTCGGCCATCTCGCGATCGGCGTGCCGGACGTCTACCAGGCCTGCGAGCGGCTCGCCGCTTCCGGGGTCAAGATCCCGCGCCCGGCCGGCCCGATGGCGCATGGCGGCTCGGTCATCGCCTTTATCGAAGACCCCGACAGCTACCGCATCGAGCTGGTGCAGCGGGGCTAGGCCAGCTAAGCCCGCCACCCCGGCGAAGGCCGGGGCCCACTCTTCAGCCATCCCGGGCGCCGAAAAGTGGGTCCCGGCCTTCGCCGGGATGCGTCTTTCTTGGAGCAAGCGATGCGGTTTGGACTTTTCGGAAGCGCACAGGCGCGGCGCCCCACGCCCGGCACGGAATTGACCGACAGCAGCCAGGGTTTTCGCGAGTGGATCGAGAACAATGTCGAAGCCGAGGCGCTCGGCTTTCACAGCACCTTTGTCGTCGAGCACCATTTCACCGGGTTCGGCCAGGTCTCGGCGAGCCTCAATTTGTTGACCTGGCTCGGCGCGCGCACCTCGACCCTGCGCCTCGGCACCGCCGTCCTGGTGTTGCCCTGGCACAACCCGGTGCTGCTCGCCGAGCAGGCCGCGACGCTCGACCTATTGTCCGGCGGCCGGCTCGATTTCGGCGTCGGCAAGGGCTACCGCTACAACGAATTCGCCGGGTTTTGCGTGGCGATGGAAGCGGCCGATTCGCGGTTCGATGAGGCGATGGAGGTCATCACCAAGGCGTTCGTCTCGGACACCCCGTTCAGCCATCGCGGCCAATATTGGCAATACGACAATATCCTCGTCGAGCCGCCGGCCGCGCAACGCCCGCACCCGCCGTTCTGGATGGGCGCGGGCAGCGAGCGCTCGGTACGCCAGGTCGCCGAGCGCGGCTACAACCTCTTGCTCGGCCAACATGACCTCGCTGAAGAGGTGCTGCGCTGGGTCGCCCAGTTCAAAGCCGATGTGGAGGCGCGCGGCCGCGCCTTCGACCCGATGCAGGTCGGGGTCGCGCGCGCGGTCTATTTCGCCGACACCGCCGAGGAGCTGGAGGCCGCCTATGTGCGGCGCTTCCAGGGGCATCTGCGGATCAACAGGCTCGCCGAGCGGCCGGGCGACGAGCGCGAACGCTTTGCCCGCCACAACGAAGCGGAGATCCGGCGCCTCTGCGACGAGACTGCAATCTTCGGCACCCCCGATCAGATCGCGCGGAAGTTCGAGGCGCTGCGAAAGGGCGGCGTCGAATACGTCATCGTCAATTTCGGCGGCTCGATCGCCAACATCCGCCGCTTCGCCCGCGACATCATGCCGGCCTTCGCCGACCAGCCCCGCCTCGCCGCCGCCGCCAAGTAGCCCCTTCCGCCAGCTGTACGAACGCCGCACCGTGGGTCTCTGCTATAGCCCACCCTACGATGTCATACCCGCCGCCAAGAGTTGGGTGACCTCATCATCGCTCATCTGGTGGAAATCCTCGTAGTAGAAGCCGATCGCGCCGAGCCCTTGCGGTGCCGCGATAGAGACGCTCTCGTCAGCCTCGCCCGCGAGGGCGGCGAGCGTCTCGGCGGCGGCGACCGGCGCGGCGAGGACCAACCAGGCCGGTCCCTGGCGCCGCACCGCACGCAGGGCCACCCGCATCGTCGCGCCGGTGGCGATCCCGTCATCGACGACGATCGCGGTGCGGCCGCCGATTTCGACGGCCGGCCGGCCGGCGCAATAGCTCTGTCGGCGGCGTTCGATCTCGGCCAGCTGGCGTGCGGTCTCTTCCCGCACATATGCCTCCGGTATGGCCAGCGCCTGCTGCATGCCCTCGTCGATGAAGATTTCCGGCCTGCCGCCATCCGCCACCGCGCCGAGCGCCAGTTCCGGCTGCCACGGCACGCCGATCTTGCGCACCAGCACGATGTCTAAGGGCGCGCCGAGCCGGCGGGCGATCTCGGCTCCGATCGCGACCCCGCCGCGCGGCAAGGCCAGCACGACCGGATTTCTGTCCTTCAGACGGAGGAGCTGCGCCGCCAGGCGCCCGCCCGCATCTGTGCGGTCGCGGAACATCATCCGATCCTTCCGCCAGGCATGCCTCATCCTCATCTTCGTCACTGTAAACCTAACAGCGGCCATGGCACGATCGATCGGCAGGCGTGGGTGAGAGGCGACAGGTCGGACCCCAATTGATCCAGCACAAACTTCACCGTGACGCCGATGCGGCCGCGATCCCGAGCCGGCCCGGCCAACCGCCATTCGCCAGGGGCCGGCTGCACTATGCCTGGTTCATCGCCGCGGTCACCTTCGTCGTGGTGCTGCTGACCGCCGGGGTCCGCTCCGCGCCCGGAATCCTGATCGTACCGCTCGAAGCGGAATTCCATTGGTCGCGCGCGACGATCTCGTTCGCGGTCGGGGTCAACCTCTTGATCTACGGCCTGGTTGGGCCATTTGCCGCGGCGCTGATGGACCGCTTCGGGGTGCGCCGGACGATGACCCTTGCATTGGCCGCGACCGCGATCGGCGTAGCGCTGAGCCCGGCGATGCACGAACCCTGGCAGCTGGTGTTGCTGTGGGGCGTTGTCGTCGGCATGGGCTGCGGTTTTATCGGCCCCTATCTTGGTGCGTTGATCGCGGCGCGCTGGTTCCATCAGCGCCTCGGTCTGGTGATCGGAATTTTGACCGCGGCCTCGGCGGCCGGTCAGCTCGTGTTCCTACCGAGCATGGCCACTCTGGTCACCCATGCCGGCTGGCGGGTGATGTCGTTGTGCCTGGCCGCCAGCGTGATGATTTTCGTGCCGCTCGTCGCGCTCTTGATGCGCGAGCGGCCGGAGGATCTGGGGCTCGCCCCCTATGGCGGCAACTGGGCCGTCGGTGCGCCGCCGGCGCCGGCCGGCAATCCGCTTAGTATCACCTTTCGCGCCCTCGCCGACGGGGCGCGATCGCGGGATTTTTGGCTGATAGCCGGCAGCTATTTCATCTGCGGGGCGTCGACCAATGGGCTCATTGGCACGCATCTCATTCCGGCCTGCGTCGATCACGGCCTCGGCGAAGTCGTCGGCGCGAGCCTCCTCGCGGCGACCGGCGTCTTCGCGTTCATCGGCGGGACGGTGTCGGGCTGGCTCAGCGACCGCTGCGACAACCGCTTTCTGTTGTTCTGGTATTACGGTCTCAGGGGCCTGTCGCTGATGTACCTGCCGTTCGCCTTCGACATGTCGTTCTATGGCCTCACGCTCTTCAGCGTATTTTACGGGCTCGACTGGATCGCCAGCGTGCCGCCGACGGTGCGGCTCCTGGCCCGGGTCATGGGCGCCGAGCGGCTCGGCATCATGGTCGCCTGGATCACCGCGATTCACATGGTCGGCGGTGCCTTGGCGGCCTATCTCGGCGGCGTTTTGCGGATCACCTTTGGCAGCTACCTCGAAGCCTTCATGCTGTCGGGGCTCATGTGCATCGGCGCCGCCCTGATGGTGCTCTTTATCGGCGCCGGGCGGCGCGAGCGTGAGCCGGTCGCAGTGCCGGCAGAGTGATCACCAGTGCAGCGGCTGGCGGCACACCGAGTACCAGAGTCCGAGGTTCTGCTCCTTCCATTTCGGGTCGGAGCAGTTCTTTTTGAGGATTTCTTCAGAGGCCGCTTCATCCGCGGTCGAGGCCGGTTTGTCGCCGGAGCATCCGCTTAGGAGGATTGCCGCCGCCAACCCGAGGAATACCGCTCTCACCAATCGATCTCCCCAATCTCCGCCGATCAGCGGCGTAGCGAGACGCATAATAGCGCTGATGGCGGTGAAACGGCGCGGGCACGGCACGCTCGCACCCGCCGCGCCGCCGCGGCGCCCACCCGGCCACGCGCACCCCCCGAACCCGCGAATCGGCGACTACCAGGGGCAGGGCGCGGCGCCGCCGCACCAGCGTCTCAACTCGACCACGAGCGGCAGGTACCCGAGTGATACGCTCATCGACAGCGGCATCAGCCGCCGATCATCGGAGATCGTCAAGAGGACCGGCCGGGGCGCGCTATCGGGATCGCCGTCCTCGCTGGTCTCGCCCTTGAACCCGGCAATCGGCGCCAAGGTCAGCGCGAGATGCAGAGTGGAACCGCCCGCCGGCTTCGGCAGGATTCGAACGCTCGCATCGAAGCGGCGCGTGCCGTCATAGACCGGGATCGTGAACGGGGCGCGATTGCCCCGGCGCAGTTCGAGCCGGATCGCGGCCAGCGCGCTCAACGGATCGAGCACGTTGGTGCGGAACGGCTCGGCCAAAGGAGGCTTCTTGCTGGTGTCCGCGGTGCCGCGCTCGGCCACAAGGGTCCCGCCGGCGTGCGGCGCGAATGCCATGCTGAGACGCCGGTCGCGCGCCTTGCGCAAATCGTACGCCGCGTCGTAGCGGACCGGCGCCGGGAGCCCTTCGGCGGCGAACCGCCCCTCGCTGACCGCGCTGCCGCGAAACCGCGTGAGGAGGCGCGCCAAGCCAGCGCTGCGGATCACAATCTCGTCCTTATAGGCGGCCGCATCGTCCCGCAGCGTCAAGCGAATTTCGCCGGCCGGCATTCCCGCCCAATAGGCGTCATAGAGCGCCGCCTTCTCCTCGGCCTGGGCCGAGCCAGTGAGCACCGCCAGGACGACCAATACCCGCGCCGCAAAACCCTCGCCCGCGGTGCGGGAGAGGGGCTCAAGACGCGGCGCTATCACCTCAGCTCGAACCGGCCGCACGGGCCGGCGAGGGCTGCCCGGCCTCTAATTCGGGATGATATTCCGGCACCAGCCGGTGTAATAGATCGAGCGCCCGCGCGTCGCGACCGGCGCGCGCGTGCTCTTCGAGTTCGTCGATCGAGCGGGCGAGGACGGCGTAATCGGCGGTGCGCGGCGCCGCGAGACGGAGCGCCGGGTTCTTCGTCGGCACCGGCGATTCGGCCGCATGGAACAAGGCCTCGTGCAATTTCTCGCCGGGCCGCAGCCCGATATAGGTGATCGGGATATCGCGCTCCGGGGTAAACCCGGCGAGGCGGATCATCTGCCGCGCCAGGTCGACGATCTTGACCGGCTTACCCATCTCGAGCACGAAAATCTTGCCGCGGGAATCGCCGTCATCGCTTGCCGAGGCTTCGAGCACGAGCTCCACCGCCTCGCGCACGGTCATGAAAAACCGGCTGACCTCGGGATGCGTCACGGTCAACGGCCCGCCGGCGGCGAGCTGGCGCGCGAACAGCGGCACGACCGACCCGGTCGATCCCAGCACATTGCCGAACCGCACGGTGACAAACCGCGTGCCGAGCCCGTCGGGCAACGCGTGCGCACCGGCTCCCTGTGTCCGGCGCGCCGCATCGAGGTCGAGCGCCTGGCAGATGGCTTCGGCGAGGCGCTTCGTTGCGCCCATCACGCTCGCCGGGTCGACCGCCTTGTCGGTCGAGATCATCACCACGAGCTGGGCGCCGTAGGTGCGCGCCGTCTCAGCGACGTTGCGGCTGCCGATGACATTGGTGAGGACGCCCTCGATCGGGTTAGCCTCGACCATCGGCACGTGTTTGAGGGCGGCGGCATGAAACACGATCTGCGGCTGCTCCAGGGCGACGACCGCGGCGACCCGGGTGCGCTCGCGCATATCGGCGAGCACCGGATGGATGGCGAGCTCGGGCCAACGCTCGCGCAATTCGCCGTCGATCGCGTAAAGCATGAACTCGCTGTTGTCGACCAGGATCAACCGCGCCGGCAACAACGCTGCGATCTGGCGCGCGAGCTCCGAGCCGATGGTGCCGCCGGCGCCGGTGACGAGGATGCGGCGGCCGCGGATGAGGCGAGCCATGGCTTCCCGGTCGAGCACCGCCTGCGGCCGCCCGAGCAGATCCTCGAGCGCGATCGGCCGGGCTTGATCAAGGGGCATCCACGGCACGTCGGCACGCGTCTCCTGGAACTCCGTGAGGCGCGGCAGACGCGCCAAGGGGATCGCCAGCGCATCGGCGCGGTCGAGGAGATCGCGCACCTCCTCGCCCGAGAGGCCCTGCGCGGTGATCACCAGCTTTTGCGGGCGCCGGCCGCGGCGATCGAGGGCGGCGACGACGCTTTCCAGCGCGTCCAACGTGCCGAGCACCGGCACGCCGTAGATATCCCGGCCGACCCGCGACGGCGTGTCGGACAGCATGCCGATGACGCGGTAGACCGCATTCCTATCGCGCACGGTTTCCCGGATGAAGGTGTCGGCGCCCTCCTTGGTGCTGATCAGGAGCACCGGCACGCGCGCCCCCCGGCCGCGCTCCTTCAGGTGGTCGAGGCCGCGGTCCTTGAACGCCCGGTAGCCGAGCCGCGGCCCGCCTAAGAGGGCGATCAAGACCAGCCAGTCGATCAAGAGAAACGACCGCGGCAACGTGTCGAGCCGGGTGAAGAGAAATATCACCGGCAGAAAGACCAGCTCGGTCAACGTCGCGGCGCGCGCGATATTGAACAGATCGGGCAACGAGGCATAGCGCCAGATCCCGCGATAGAGCCCGGTCAACAGGAAAATCACCGCGGCGATTAGGGTGAACGAGACGCCGTA
>Ga0210394_10008934_pt1 | contig 10199 bp, 8 predicted proteins | sample IncBWC12MmetaG_FD_160121 | JGI IMG/M metagenome (GOLD analysis project Ga0210394, IMG submission 160121) | Forest soil microbial communities from Barre Woods Harvard Forest LTER site, Petersham, Massachusetts, United States - Inc-BW-C-12-M | ecosystem: Environmental > Terrestrial > Soil >...
GACATTTTCGCCCAAAAAAATTCATACTGAAAGCCGAGCCGGGTCAGGGGCTCGTAGTTCGATAGGGTCGCCGACGGCATCGTCGGCGCCTCGGTACTGATCAGCGTGCTGCTGTCGGTCATCGGCGAAAGCCAATGATCCCGGTAGCCCAGGTCGAGCTGTGCCCAGTTGGTGCCAACGCTCAGCATTGAACCTGTCGGCGTGGTGCGGCCGCTGTACGACACGGCGCCGGCACTCAGCAATAAATAATCGCTGGGCTGCACGTAGGCGGCGATCGACAACTCGTGATTGCTGTCCACGGGCAGTCCATGCTGATTGGGCACCACTCCCTCGCCATGCGTGAGCGAACCAGTGACGCTGGCATGGGTAAGCGCGTAATCGCGGGAGTAGCGCTCGAGGTATCTGCGCACCCGGGCACACAGGACTTTATCGATTTCACAAGCCTGCGGCAGCGCCAACTCGACCAGCGCCACGGCGAATGGGCGCTTGAGTATGGGTTCGTCGGCGAGAATCAGCACCCGTTCGATCTGCCGCTCCATTTCAGGCTCGAGGTTCAGCGGCAGATAGGCGCTGACGCCTTCTGCGGGCGCGACCTGCCAGGCGGTCAGCAGCATGCCGCCGACGATGAGCGAATAGCGCATTTTGCGCGGCAGAGTGGTGTTGAGCGGATGCCCGGAAGGCGGTCGGATCATGGCATTTCCTGGATCAACCGCCGGCGCGGAGCGTTTGAATCTCAAAGCCGCCGGGACCGTTGACCCAGGTGTCCTTGTCCCGAATGATGGCTTGCGCCGGCAGCGTCGGGGTTTTGACATCCATGCCCGCAAGCTTGGCGACAGCGGTGCCCACGGCGAAGATCTCCACCAAGCTCGATCCCAACTCGACGATATAAGTCTTGATGCCCACGACTTCCTCCGCACCGACCGCCGCTGCGTCATTTTTCAGCCGCTCGAAGACATGTTCGCGGGCCTCATAAATGAGCGTGGTGAGATCGCCGAGTTCACCGCGCACCAAGCTCTGAAAAGCGGCCTTGATTCCGCCGATGGCGCCTAGCGAATACACGGAGGTGGATATCAGAAGCTTGATCGGCATGTATCCCAGCTGCGTCATTCCCCACAGCTCCTCGCCGGTCAGATCACTGGTCACGGGCGAGGCAAGGGTTGCCGGCGGCAGCAAGGCGTGAAAGGCGGCGGTGCCGGCCATATACATTTCGTGGAATCCAGCAAAATGCAGCACGTTGGTGCGCACGCCAACCACCGCGTTGGCGCCAACCGCCTTCGCATGCGTGACCAGACGGTCGAGCGCGTGGTGGCGCGTCTCGTTGAATACATCGCTGAATTCCTTGATCTCGCCGCGAACCAAGGTCTTTAAGGTGCCGGCGATGCCGCCGACGGCGCCTACCGAATAGGCAATGTTGCCGAACACCAGTTCCTTCGGATCGTAACCACAGTCCATGTGGCAGTAGAGTTCCTGGGCATCGCCCGCGCTGGTGAACGGCGCGGTACCGGGACCGCCGCTGACGCCGGAACCCACGAACAAGAACTCCGAATTGCCGCTCAAATTGCGCAGTTCGGAATTCACGCCGACCACGCCGTGTACCTGTTCCCGATCCGCTTCCGCCCGCATACGTGTGTAGGCGGCCGCGCGGCCCTCATGGATCATCCGGGTCACGTCAGGAATCTCGCCGCCCACGATCCCGCGAAACGCCGATCGAACACCGCCGAGAAAACCCATCGACTGGATGCTGTTGCCGATCACCACGCCGCTCGGCGTAAACCCCTTGAGCCGCATGCAGTAGATCTCATTGCCCGACAGGCCCGTCAGTTTTGGTGCATTCTGCATGGCAGGATCGTAAGTTATTGCAAGGTGGCTGTCGACGCAGGATTCGGCGCGCGCGCCGTGGCCTTTGTACACCAAAGTATGAGCGCGAGAAGCGCTAATTGGAACGGCAGCCGGACTATCAGGGCCCAGCGCGGCACGTTGAACAACTCCGCGTGCTGAAGCATGTAGATGTTGGCCGGCGTCACTGCAATTGTGAGAATTAAAAGGCCTATGCCGGCAGCGCGGCGGGTGGCTGGAATCAAGATGCCCGCCGCCCCCAACAATTCGAACACGCCGCTGATCAGCACGGCCGCTCTCGGCCATGGAATGGCAGGGGGCACTATGCGCATTTCAATGTCGGTCGCGGTGAAGTGCGCCACACCGCCGATCAAAAACCAAAGGAACACGGCGCTGAGCCCGATTCGCTTCAAGATTCGAGAGGCCGAAGCGTTCGCCGGCGGTGAAATCTTTGGTTCGCTATTCATCGCTGTGCTGCGCACCCGCCGAGGAATAATCCGGATCCATCAAGCGCCGGCGCGCGAGGCGCCGGCGGCGCCAAAAGCGTTGCAGCCGCGGCGCCAGCCCCACCCATTCGGGCCGCAGCCACAGCGGGTTCTGCGCTTCATCGGCGAGCACCGAAAACACCAATGCGCGGGTTTCTTTGGCAGCGTCCACCACCGCTGAGGGTACGTCGCGCCACGCGCTGACCGTGGTGATGGCGCTCGCCAGGCCCGTTTGTAGAGCCGTCTCCATGCGCGCCAGCGCTTGGGTCCACGCGGCCACATCCGGCGCCTCGTCGGGCATGGCTTGCAGAACCATCCGCACCAATACCTGCGCCGCTTGAACCGGACTATCCAGTGCAGCGCCCTCGCTCGCCAATCCCATCTCCAGACCGAGCGCGGCACGCAGTTCAGAGAGCAGAATTTGCAGCGCTGCCGGAATATCCAACGGCCCGATGTCGGCGCGGTCGGCAATGAGGGCGCTTGCCACTGGAGATTGCGCGCCCCGCTCGGCCGCCGTGGTCACTGCGCGGCTTGCGGCAGAATCAAGCGGCGGCGTTTTGGAGATGTCCATTGGTTTCGACAAATCTTACGGCGGCAGGTGCCGATCGAGGAGCATCACCATGCGATCGAGCGCGCGATGGAATAAGTCCTGGCCCAAATCGGGAAGGTCAACATAGCTGGCAGTGCTCTTCAACAAGGGCTTCACGCGCTGCGTTTGCTCGATGATGTCGTCGTGCGGCGCGAATACCGTCAACGGGGTGTTCAGACTTTTCAGGTTTTTATCGACCGAGTAGCCGCAGGCGGCGCGAAAGGCCGCGCCCGGATTTGCCGCGAGCACATGTTCCACGAACCGGCGGTGAGTGTCCGGAAGGTCATAGGGCGGCTCGCGAAATGCAAAGCCGCCGCGCCAGGCGCCGAGAACATGCCCGCCGTCGGTCAACGGCCGCAACGGTTGCTCGCTGTACTTCTCCAGCTGCCGCTGTTGTTCCTCGGCGGTAAACAGCGGCATGCCGACCACCGCCAGCCGGCGCACCTGCGAACCCAGCTGCTGCGCGATCTCGATCGCCTCGATCGACCCTGCATGTATGCCCAACAAGTCGATGGCACCCGCCATTCCCGCGGCCTTGAGACCGTCGATGGTCGCCTGTGCGTACTGCTCCAGCGACAACGCCCAGGGCGGAGCGTCGGAGTAGCCGTAGCCCAGGCGGTCGGGCGCATGGGTGGGCCGGTCCAGCCGTACCTGCAACTCCTCCCACATGGCTCCGGAGCGCGGCGACATGTGCAGCAGCACCAGCGGCACGCCTTTTCCTTCGTGGCTGCGCAAATGCAGCTGACCGAATCGCGTCGGATAAATACCGCGAATCATTCATGCGCGTCCAGGAAGGCCTCAACCAAGGGCGCCACCATTTCCGGCCGTTCGATGTGCAGCATGTGCCCGGCGTCCGCGATGCTCGCAATCTCCACGCCGGGAAACGTGGCGCGCAACGCGTCAATGGTGCCGTCGGCGCCCAGCCGCTTTAAGTATTCGGACTCCGCGCCCAGCATTATTAATAGAGGAGCGCGAATTTCGCGCCACGTCGCCTCTGCATCTTCGCGCTTGTAGAGAATCGGATTCACCCAGTGATGCCGCGGGTCGGCCGCCAGCCGCACCAGACCATTTTCATCCACCGTTCCCCAGGCGCGCGCGACGAACGCGGCGACTTCCGGCGAGAAACGCGGGTAGCGGTACTGGATGACGGCCGTCAGTTGCTCGAAGGAATTGTAGTTTTTTTCCGTCGCCGGGACCTTGATTTGATTCAGCCATTTGCGCATCCGTTTCGGCGCGTCCTCCGCCTTGGTCCGATTCAATCCAAAGCCCTCGAGATTGACCACGCAGCGCACGCGCTCGGGCCGCAGGCCCGCATAGAGGTTGGCGATGTTGCCGCCCATGCTGTGGCCGACAACGCAGGCCGGGGCGAATGGCGCCAATTCATCCATCAACGCATCGAAGTCGCCGAGATAATCGGGAAAACCATAGCCTTCCTGCGGCCACTCGCTGCGCCCAAAGCCGCGCCAATCGATCGCCACCAAGGCCCGATCCTTTTTGAACGCATCCACCATGAACTGAAAGGTTTCGCCGGAATCCAGCCAGCCATGCAGCAGAAAAACCGGCGGCGAGGCAACCGACGGCGGCGGCCCCCAACGGGTCAGGTGCATGTCGAGTCCGCGGACCCGCAGAATCTCGTGCCGCGGCTGCCGCAGCGCCTGGTACTCAGTCACGCTATCCAATCAGTGCAAGAAGCTGCCGATCACGGCGCCGATGATTCCGCCGACGACGCCGCCCACGCCGGCGGCGACTGCGAGGGCCCTGGGCTGTGGAGGTGAGGCGCCGCCATCATCGGGAGAGGGGCCTTGGCCGGGAGGCGGCGGCACGGGCTTCTTGGGGTCGTTTCCATTTGACATGCGAGTCCACTCCGGGGGTTTCACCGTTGGCGGTCCCGCTTTCATACACGTAAGAAGTACCCCCCTGCAAGGGTTAGTGGTTTGCACTAGGCCGTTGGCGGAGCGCATGCTCTAGAAATGATGGGAGATCGCATAGGACCTTACCGGGTACTGCGCACCTTGGGCACCGGCGGTATGGGCGAGGTATATCTTGCCGAGCGAGCCGACGCCCAGTTCGAACAACAGGTCGCCATCAAAGTCGTACACGGCGGGGCCTTCAGCGGCGCAATGCATTCGCGCCTCAAGATGGAACGCCAGATTCTGGCGCAGCTCGAACATCCGAATATCGCCCATCTCACGGATGGGGGCTCGTTGCCCGATGGCCGCGCGTACATCGTCATGGAGTACGTCGACGGCGTCGCCATCGACGCCTATTGCGACGCGAACCGTCTGGATCTAGCTGCGCGTTTGAGATTATTTCAGACCGTTTGCGCTGCGGTGCATTACGCTCACCAGAACCTCATTGTGCATCGCGATCTCAAACCCTCGAACATCCTGGTCACCGCTGCGGGCGCTCCCAAGCTCCTGGACTTCGGGATCGCAAAACTATTGGACGAGCGCCAGGCACGGCAGTACACGTTGGCTGTAACCCAGGCCGACATTCGAATCATGACTCCGGATCATGCCAGTCCGGAGCAGGTGCGAGGACTGCCCATTACCACTTCGAGCGATGTTTACGTCCTGGGTGTGCTGCTCTACAAATTACTGGCGGGAACCGGCCCATTTATCATCTCCTCGGTGCGGCTCACCGAGATAGAGCGCGCCATTTGCGAACGAGATCCGCGGCCGCCCAGTCAGGCAGTGAATACGGATGATTCGGAGGGGTCACGCAGCATCGCGGAATCTCGCAGCACCAATCCCAAACGTCTGGTACGAACTCTAACAGGCGATTTGGACAACATCGTATTGATGGCCATGCGCAAAGAGCCCGAACGCCGCTACGCGTCCGCGCAGCAGATGGCGAGCGATATTCAGCGCTACTTGGAAGGCAGGCCGGTCATTGCGCGGCGCGACACCTGGTCCTATCGCAGCTCCAAGTTCGTCAGGCGCCATTGGCTGCCGGTAACGGCCGGGGTCGGCGCCGCCGCTCTGGTACTGGCGTTTGCAGCAACCACGTACAGACAGTCGCTGCGAATCGCGGCGGAACGCGATCGGGTCGCGCAGCAGCGCGAACGGGCCGAGCATGAGCGAGCGAGAGCCGAAGAGGTATCGAGCTTTCTCGTCAACCTGTTCAAGCTTTCGGATCCTGAGGAAAACCGCGGCAATCAGGTCACGGCTCGCGAATTGCTGGATTCCGGCGCGAAGCGCCTGCAGGGAGGTCTTCAAGACCAGCCCGACACTAAAGCTGCGCTCCTATCAACCGTCGGGGCGGTTTACGACAGTCTGGGTCAGTACCAACAAGCTCTGCCGCTGTTGGACGAGGCCTTGCAATTGCAGGTTCAGTCCCGTGACAAATCGCGCATTGATACCCTGCTGGAACTCGGGCGAGCGCGTGTCGGCGCGGGCGATTTCGGTGCTGCAGAAGCGCCGCTTCAAGAAGCATTGCATCTTGCTCAAAATAGCACCGGCGCCAAGAGTCTGGAATCAGGACATGCGCTATGGCAGCTCGGAATGCTCAGATACCAGCAGGGCCAACTTGAGGTAGCCAAGGATCTCTACACGCAGAGTCTTTCCATTCTGCGAATCAGTAAAGCGCCGGAATCAGATGTTTCCCTCGTGCTAAGCGACCTGGCTACGGTCTATATGCGCGAACTGCAATGGGAACAGGCGAAACAATCCTATGAACGGGCGCTGGATATTGATCGACGAGTACTTGGAGACGATCACCCGCGTGTCGCGTACCGGCTGCAGAACCTAGCCATCGTTGCACAGAATATGGGAGACCTTAGGCAGGCCGAGGTGCTTTACGTCGATGCTCTGCGCCGTGAGGAGCGTGCGTACGGAGACCGTCATCCGGAAACCGCCGTGACCAAGAGCAATTACGGTTTGTTGCTGCAGCGGCAAGGCAAGCTCGCGGAGGCGGAACCGTTGTTGCGCAGCGCCCTGGATACGAGACTCTCGCTATACGGGTCGGATCATTTCATGGTCGGGTATTCGCGCGTCAGTTTGGCGACGCTGCTGCACGATAAGGGGGATTTGGCCGGATCAGAAAGCGAGTTTCGCCAGGCGCTCGCCATCTATGACAAATCACTGCCCGCCAACCACCAGTATCGCGCAGCCGCGCTTATGCACTTCGCGCGCCTACTCGTGGATCGCGGCAAAGCTCGCGAAGCACTTGCCGCAAGCAATGAATCCGTGAAGATTTGGACGGCAACCTCGTCGGCGTCGAGCCCATTGTTGGCGCAGGCCCGCGCGATCCACGCGTATGCGCTGGAGCACCTGAACAATCAGCGAGACGCCGCCGCGGAGCTGGAAGAGGTCCTCCCGGTGCTGCTGAAGGCGCGCGGACCCGATGATGTCGCCGTGCGTCGCGCGCAAAATTGGCTGAACGCAGCGCACACCGACCTGGTAAAAACCGCGACTACCGCCGCTACCGTGCACTGAGCCGCGAGGCGGCCCTGCCCGGCGCCGCATCAACCCCCCAGAAAAATCTTGTACGCCGGGTTGTCCGTTTCTTCCGTGTACGCGTACTGCAGCACATTGAGGTGCAATAGAAAATCGGTGCGGGTGTCTACGGGCACCTGGATGCCGGCGAGCACGCGGCCGTAGTCCGACCCATGATTGCGGTAGTGGAACAAGCTCACGTTCCAATTGGTGCCGATGGCCTGCAGAAACTTGAGCAGGGCCCCGGGGCGTTCGGGGAATTCGAACCGATACAGCCGTTCGTCGGCGAGGCCGCGAGCATGCCCGCCCACCATGTAGCGCACGTGCAATTTGGCCATTTCGTTGTCGGTCATGTCGCGCACGGTGAACCCCGCGGCTGCGATCATGCCGAGCAATTCGTCGCGTTCGGATCTGCCGTTGTTGAGCGCCAGGCTCACGAACACCTGGGCGGCCTTCTGATCTGCATAGCGGTAGTTGAATTCCGTGACGCTGCGCTGTCCCAATATCTCGCAGAACCGCAGGAATGAACCCGGCACCTCCGGCAGCACCACGGCGAACAGCGCCTCGCGCTGCGCGCCGATATCGGCGCGCTCGGCGACGTAGCGCAGGCGGTCGAAATTCATGTTGGCGCCGCCGTTGATGGCGATCAGCGTGCGCGCGGCGCAATTCTCGCGCGCCGCGTATTTCTTGATGCCGGCCACCGCCAGTGCGCCGGCCGGTTCGGCAATCGAACGCGTGTCCTGAAAGATGTCCTGGATGGCGGCGCAGATCTGATCCGTGGTTACCAGGATGATCTCATCGACATACTGGCGCGCCAGGCGAAAGGTTTCCTCGCCGACGCGGCGCACGGCGACGCCGTCGGCGAACATGCCAACGCGCTCCAGCGTGACGCGCTTGCCGGCGCGCAGCGATTCGAACATGCCGGCGGCATCCTCCGGCTCCACACCGATGATCTTGATCCTGGGATACAGGGACTTGACGTATGCGCCGATGCCGGAGATCAGGCCGCCGCCGCCGATCGGCACGAAGATAGCATCGATTTCGTCGCCGTGATGCTGACGCAGGATCTCCATCGCGATGGTGCCCTGCCCGGCGATCACGTCCGGATCGTCGAAGGGATGCACGAATACCAGGCCGCGCTGGCGGGCTAGTTCCGTCGCATGTTCATAAGCCTGGTCGTAGTCATCGCCGTGCAGGATGATCTCGGCACCGAAATCCGCGACTGCCAGCAATTTGATCTCCGGCGTCGTCAACGGCATGACCACCACCGCCGGAATTCCCCGGGTGCGTGCGGCGAGCGCGACACCCTGCGCATGATTGCCGGCCGAGGCGCAGATGACGCCGCGCTGGGCGCTGATCGGCGACAATTGCGCGATCTTGTTGTATGCACCGCGAATTTTGAACGAAAACACCGGCTGCAGGTCTTCACGTTTGAACAAGACGCGATTGTTTAGACGGCGTGACAACCGCGGTGCGGGTTCCAGGGCCGTCTCGACGGCGACATCGTAGACTTTTGCCTTGAGGATCCGATCTACGTAATTTTCAGGATTTGACGGCATGTTGGAGCTCTACATTAGCCGAAGCGACCCTTGAGCGGTACGTCGGCCCATATTGTGAGACGATCCACAGCCTGGCTTGTGGCTTAACTGTAGGGCGGGGTTTATTCGGTAACATATGGGTATGCGCGTACTTAGAACATTGCTGTTGGGCTTGTTGTTGGTCTCGCCGGCGGCGTTTGCGCTGTCGGGAAGTGCGGTGGCCACCGACAATGTGAAATCGCGATTGGTGAGCGAAGTCAATTCGATCGCTCCCGGCCAAGTGTTCTGGGTCGCCCTGGAACTGGGCATCCGCGACGGCTGGCACACCTATTGGCGCAACCCCGGCGACTCCGGCGAGGCGACGAAACTGAACTGGCGGCTGCCGCCGGGATTCGCGGCGGGAGACATCGTTTGGACCACGCCGCATCGTTTCGAGCTTGCGCCGCTCGTCAACTACGGCTACGCCAAGCAGGCCGTGCATCTGGTGCAGATCACCGCGCCTAAGGATTTGAAGGTCGGCGCTCCCGTTGCGCTCGCGGCCAAAGCCAGCTGGCTGGTCTGTTCCGATGTGTGTATTCCCGAAAGCGCGGATTTGCAGTTGACAGTCCCAACCAGTGCTGCAGCCGGCGGCATCGACCCCGCGGCAGCTTCGCTGTTCGCCTCAGCGCGCAGCGAGTTGCCGAGCGCGCAGCCGGCGGCGACCACGGCCCGGATTTCCGGCGATCAGCTGGTCATTACGCTGGGACCGGCGTGGGGCGCTGCGCTGTCCGCGATCAAGTCGCTGCAGTTCTTTCCCTATGATGAGGGCGGCATCGAGTACGCCGCGCCGCAGACCCTGACGCGCGCCAAGGATGCGATCGAGCTATCGATGAAGGTCGGCTTTCAGCCGCCCAAAGCCGGCGCCATACGCGGCGTACTGATCGCGACCGAGCAGAACGGCGCCGACTCGCAAGCCGTACCCATCGAAATCGCTGCGGATTTCTCCGGCGCCGGCGCCGCGCAACTCAAAGCCGGCCCGCGCTACGCGCCGCTGACCCAGCCTAAGGCCATGCCGGCGACTTCCCTGCCTCTCCTCATCCTGCTCGCCATCATGGGCGGCATGATCCTGAACCTGATGCCTTGCGTGTTTCCGGTGCTGTCGATCAAGGCCATTGGTCTTGTCGAACAGGCGAAAAAGCACCCCGCAGCTGTGCGCGCCAAGGGCATGGTGTTTGCGGCGGGAGTGATCAGTTCGATGCTGTGTCTGGCAGCCGCGCTCCTCATCCTGCGCGCCGGCGGCGAAGAAGTCGGTTGGGGCTTTCAATTGCAGTCGCCG
>Ga0210394_10008937_pt1 | contig 10198 bp, 8 predicted proteins | sample IncBWC12MmetaG_FD_160121 | JGI IMG/M metagenome (GOLD analysis project Ga0210394, IMG submission 160121) | Forest soil microbial communities from Barre Woods Harvard Forest LTER site, Petersham, Massachusetts, United States - Inc-BW-C-12-M | ecosystem: Environmental > Terrestrial > Soil >...
AACACAGCGGCGCCTGGATGACCTCGCTGCGCGATCAGGAAAAGCTGTCAGGCGACGTCCGGCCGCTGATCGTCAATGTCTGCAACTTCGTGAAAGCGCCGGACGGCGAGCCGACGCTCTTGAGCTTCGAGGATGCGCGCACGCTGTTCCACGAATTCGGCCATGCCCTGCACGGCCTTCTGTCCTCAGTTACCTATCCGACGATCTCGGGCACGAACGTCGCCACCGATTTCGTCGAATTGCCGTCGCAGCTCTACGAGCATTGGCTGCAGCAGCCGGAAGTGTTGCGGCAGTTTGCCCGCCACTATCAGACCGGCGAGCCGATGCCGGAGGAACTGCTGCAACGGCTCATTGCCGCGCGCAATTTCAACAAGGGTTTTGCCACGGTCGAATACATCGCCTGCGCCATGGTCGATCTTGATTTCCATTCCCTGTCGCAGCCGGAGGAAATCGATGCGGCGGAATTCGAGGCCAAGGCGCTTTCGCGCATCGGCATGCCGCACGAAATCGCCATGCGGCACCGGTCGCCGCACTTTGCCCATATCTTCTCCGGCGGCGGCTACGCCGCGGCCTATTACAGCTACATGTGGTCGGAAGTGCTCGATGCCGACGCTTTTGCGGCGTTCGAGGAGACCGGCGACATATTCGATCCGGCCACGGCAAAACGGCTGCGCGAAGCAATCTACGCGGCCGGCGGATCGCAAGAGCCCGCCGACGCTTACAAGGCGTTTCGCGGCCGGCTGCCGAGCACCGATGCACTTTTGCGCAAACGCGGTTTCGCCGATCCCGCCACGGTAAACTGAACATTATGGATTTACACAGCGCCGGCCATCGCCGCGGCGTCGTCTGCGCGCCGCACTTCGCCGCCGTCGAGGCCGGCCGCGCCGTCCTCGCCGAGGGCGGCAATGCGATCGAAGCCATGCTGGCCATGGCCGCGACCATCGCGGCCGTTTACCCGCACATGAACCATCTCGGCGGCGACGGATTCTGGCTCATCCGCGAAGGAAACGGCCGAGTGCGCGCCATCATGGCGGCAGGTCCCGCGGGCGCGCAGGCGAAGCCCGAGCTTTATCGCGAATACGAGACCATCCCGACGCGTGGACCGCTGGCGGCGCTGACCGTGCCCGGGGCCGTCGCCGGCTGGATGCTGGCGCTGGACGCGGCAAAGGCCAATCGCGGAAAATTGCCGCTCGACGTCCTGCTCGCACCAGCCATCGCGCTTGCCCGCGACGGCTATGCGGTGACGCGCAGCCAGGCGCGGCTGACGCGAGAACACTTTGCCGAACTCAAGGATATGCCCGGTTTCGCCGTAACGTTTCTGACAGACGGCAAGCCGCCGTCGGTCGGCGACATATTGAAACAGAATGCGTTTGCCGCGACACTTTCGCATCTGTCGCATGCCGGGCTCGATGATTTTTACCGCGGCGACATCGGACGCGAGATCGCCGCCGATCTCGAACGCATCCATAGCCCCGTCACGCGCCTCGATTTGGAGCGCTACAGAGCGACGCTTGCCGAGCCGCTGCGCATCACGCTGCCGTCGGCCTCGGTTTACAACACCGACGCGCCGACCCAGGGCGTCATTTCATTGATGATCCTTGCCTTGTTCGCGCGCATCGGTGTTTCCGAAGCGGAGAGTTTCGATCATATCCACGGCCTGGTCGAGGCGACCAAACGTGCGCTTCGCGTGCGCGACCGCGTCGTCACTGATCCGAAACATCTGGCGCATGCGCTCGACCGCTGCCTCGAAGCACGTTTCATCGCCGGCGAAGCGATGAAGATCGATCGCAAGAAGGCAGCGCGCTGGCCGCTCGCTGCCGGCGCCGGCGATACGATCTGGATGGGCGCCGCCGATACTTCGGGCCTCGTCGTCTCTTATATCCAATCGCTCTATTGGGAATTCGGCTCGGGCTGCGTGCTGCCGCGCAGCGGCGTCCTGATGCAGAATCGCGGCGCAAGTTTCTCGCTGCAAAGCGGTGCGCTTAACCCGCTCGCGCCCGGCCGGCTGCCGTTCCACACGCTCAATCCGGCGCTCGCGGTGCTCAACGACGGCCGCATCATGGCCTATGGCTGCATGGGCGGCGACGGCCAGCCGCAGACGCAGAGCGCGCTGTTCACCCGCTACGTCGGTTTCCGTGAGCCGCTCTTTGACGCAATCGACCGGCCGCGTTGGGTGCTCGGCCGCACCTGGGGCGCGCCGAAGACGGCGCTGCGCCTGGAGCCGCGCTTCGACGACGCCGTCATCGATGCGCTCGTCGCGGCCGGCCACGATGTCGAAGTGATAGATGAGCCCTATGCCGACCTCATGGGTCACGCCGGCGCCGTGGTGCTGCACCCGGACGGGACTTGCGAAGGCGCGCACGACCCGCGCGCGGATGGCGGGGCGGCGGGGGTGTAATATTTAACGCAAGTGCAGTGTCCGCGTCTGGCCGCGACCCGAGAGACAGGCACCTCTTAAGATTTGTGCTTCTTCGCTGCGGCGCGGGCGTCGGCTATCACTTGCTTGAATACATTCATTTCCAGCACGCCGGGGACGCGGAACGTGCCGACAATGAAGCCTGGCGTGCCTTCAAATCCGAAAGCCTCGGCTTGCGCGCTGTTGCGGGCCAACAAATCGACAATCGACTTTTCATGCGTTTGCAGATCCGATGTCGCCGTCGCGACATCGACGCCGGCTTTGGCGAGAAGGTCGTTGACCGTCGCCGCGGTGAGTTTGGTATCGGCGCCGATCAAGGCGTCGTGCGCCGCGGCGTATTTGTTCTGATATTTGGACGCCAAAGCCAGCTTGGCGGCGAACGCCGAAGCGTCGCCGAAGATCGGCCAATCTTTCAAGACGAGTCTGATATTGCCGTCTTCCCGCACTAACTGCGCGAGCTCGGGCGCCATCTTTTTACAATACGGGCACTGATAGTCGAAATATTCGACAACCGTCAGGTTCCCGTTGGGATTCCCCAAGGAAGGGATATCGGGATCGCGCAGCACACTGTCTCTGCTGAGGATGTCGTCCGATTGCTCCCCGAAAGCGACGGCCGAAAGCGCAACAAAGGCAACGGTGATGGCGCAAAGACACGCGAGCAAAGCGAGCCGTTTCCGGCTTCCGGCAGTTTGCTCTGTCCTCATGGATTGCCGACCTCGCTATTTGTTCGTGTTGACCCGCGCGTCACGTCGATTTCGTCGACAGCACGCCCAGGCAGGAATTCGATGTAGCACGTAAGGAGCTCATTCCATCGGCAACATGCCGAGCTTGTCCATCAGCGCGCGGTCGCGGTCGCAGCCGGGATTTGGCGTGGTGAGGAGTTTCGGGCCATGGAAGATCGAATTGGCGCCGGCGAGAAAGCACAAGGCCTGCGTCTCCTCGCTCATGTCCTCGCGGCCGGCGGACAACCGCACCACCGAGCGCGGCATGGCGATGCGGGCGGCCGCGATGGTACGCACGAACTCGATGGGGTCGAGCACGCCCTCGCCGGCGAGCGGAGTGCCCGCGACCTTGACCAGCATATTGATCGGCACCGATTCCGGATGCGCCGGGAGAGACGCCAGCGTCGCAATCATGCCGATGCGGTCCTCGCGCGTCTCGCCCATGCCGACGATGCCGCCGCAGCAGACATGGATGCCGGCTTCGCGCACATGGTCGAGCGTCTCCAGGCGATCCCGATACGTCCGCGTGGTGATGATGTGATCGTAGAACTCCGGCGAGGTGTCGAGGTTGTGGTTGTAATAATCGAGGCCGGCGTCCTTCAGCCGCCGCGCCTGCGGCGCGGTCAGCATGCCGAGCGTCGCGCAGGTCTCGAGCCCCAGCGCTTTGACGCCCTCGACCATGGCGCAGACGCTATCGAGGTCGCGATCCTTCGGTTCGCGCCATGCCGCGCCCATGCAGAAGCGGCTGGCGCCGGCCGATTTCGCCGCACGCGCCTCGGCCAGCACGGCATCGAGCGCCATCAGCTTTTCGGCGCGCACGCCAGTGTCGTAGCGGGCGCTTTGCGGACAATAGGCGCAGTCCTCCGGGCAGCCGCCCGTCTTGATCGACAACAGCGTCGAAATCTGCACTTCGGCCGGATCGAAATTTTGCCGGTGCACGGTCTGGGCGCGGAACATCAGCTCCGGGAACGGCAGATCGAACAGCGCGCGGACCTCGTCGCGCGTCCAGTCGTGACGCGGGCGGCCGGCGGCGGGGACCTGCGCAGGGGTATCGGCGGCAAGAGACATAGCCGCAGTGTAACCCGCGCCGGTGCCTGCGAAAAGGTTTTATGCCGCCGTGGTCTTGATGAGCCGGAACGGCCGTCGCGCCGGCGTGATCTTGCCCATATGCAACAGTTCGGTCGCGCGCTCGGCATTGACCGGCCGGCTGAAGTAAAAGCCCTGGCCATGCTCGCAGCCGGCGGACAACAGAAACTTTTCCTGGCCTTCGGTCTCGACGCCTTCGGCGATGATCTCAATGCCGAGTTCGTGCGCGAGCCGGATGGCGGCACGCACCACGGTGGCGCTGCGGGCGTCGGTGTCGACGCCGAACACCAGTTCCTGGGCAATCTTCACCCGGTTGATCGGATAATTCGCCAGATAGCTGAGCGACGAATAGCCGGTGCCGAAATCGTCGATCGCGATCCGCACGCCGAGCCGCCGCAGCCGCTCGAAACGATCGTTATGCTGCTGGGTGATGTCCATCAGCACGGTTTCGGTCAGCTCGATTTCAATCAGTCCGGGCGCGATCCCCCACTTGTCGAGGCTTGCAGCGACATCGCGATCGAGGTCGATCGAGCTCTTGAAGTGCAGGGCCGAGAAATTCACGCCGACCAGATCGGGCGCAACGCCGGCGTCCTGCCACGCGCGCAATTGTCGGCAGGCGGCATCGAGCACCCATTGCCCGAGCTGTTGGATTTGGCCGGATCGCTCTGCGACCGGGATGAACACCGAAGGCGAAATCTGACCGCGCATGGGATGGTTCCAACGCAGCAGGGCTTCCAGCCCGACGATGCGGCCCGAACGCAGCTCGACTTCCGGCTGGTAGTGAAGCTCGAGCTCATTGCGATCGATCGCGCCGCGAAGCTCGTCGGCAATAACGACGCGCTCCTGTACCCGGCGGTCGAGATCGGCGCTGTGAAAGCGGAAGCAGTGGCGGCCATCCTCTTTGGCGCGATACAGCGCGAGATCGGCCTGGATCATCATGGCATCGGGCCCGGCAACCTCGGGCGTGTAGCGCGATATTCCGATACTGGCCGAGAGGTGGACCTCGTTGCCCTCGATGACATAGGGCGCAGCCAGAATTTTTCCGATCTTCGCCGCGAGTGCACCCGACGCCGCAAAATCGTCGGCGTGGCTTTGCAATATTGCGAACTCATCGCCGCCAAAACGCGCCACAACGTCGTTCTCGCGGATTGAACCGGCGACGCGGCTGGCGACCTGCTGCAGCAGTGCATCGCCGATTGCGTGGCCGAGCGTATCGTTGACGTCCTTGAAGTAATCGAGATCGAAATAAAGCACGGCAAACGGCGCCGCGCCGCGGCGGCACGACGCAAATGCAGCGTTCAACCGCTGCATAAAGGCTCGGCGGTTGGCGAGCGAGGTCAGCACGTCCATTTGCGCAAGATCGGAGAATTTTTGATTGACCCGCATCATGCGGAAGGCGTGGCTTCGTGACGACCGGATATAGATCACGACGGCTGCGGTGATGATGAATCCGAATACCAGCACGATCCACGCCCGGTCATGATGCACCATCAGTGGACCGTTCGGCATCGGGCGTGCGATCATCGTCAACCAGGGCTGTCCGTCCGCCTTGAGATCCCGGCTCCAGTAGGAACCGGCGGAGGCCGAAGCACGAGACATCGGCGCAAGCGACGACGTGCGAAGCCGCGACGGATGCATGTAGAACGGCATGGCTTGCGAACCGCCGTTGGACGCGAAGAAAAACAGGTCGAGCCCTTTGGGCGTCTTGTTGTCGGTGATGATCGCGCTGATCATCTTGGCGGTAATAACGGAGCCGTGCACAAAGCCGGCGAGATTGCGCCGCCGATCTTCAATCGAGTCGTGACGCGAGCCGCGCTTGTAGATCGGCAGCGAAAACAAAAAACCGCCCTTAGTCCCGCCGGTACTGACCAGCGTAGGAACCGGCGAGAAGCCCAAACGATCTTCGTCGCGTGAATGCTCCAGCTCGGCCAGCGTTGCCGCCTCGGAACGCAGATCAAGCCCGTAGAGCGAGGATGTCGTCGGCACCGTCGCAAAAAATATCGGATAGTATTCACTGCGCTGCGGAGACACCGTCATCTTGCCGTCGGTATCGATGTCCTTAATGTGATAATCTGGAAGACCCTGAAGGACGCCCTCGCGCTCGTGCACGGCGCGCTCGGAATTGAGTATCCGCGGCACCCACGACAGGGTCGCGATAGCCGCGTTTTCACGAAGAAGCGGCCGAGTGAAGGCATCGAATTCGGTGCGCGTAACCGGATCGACGGAGCTGTCAAATAACGCGCGTACCGCTTTGAGCCTGTTTACATATTCGTTGAGGCCGTTTTGCAGGACCATGAAATGGTTCTCGGCCAGCACGCCGAATTGACGTTCGGCGTCACCATCGTCACGCTGAATGATCACGGCGGTGGCGATGACGGTGACGGCGATTCCGACGGCAGCCGCCACGATGCACGGCGCAAACTGCCGGATTTTATTGAATGCCTGCGTGACGCGCTGCATGTTTACCGCTCGTTCGCGATCGTGCCAGCCGCAAAATTTCCTGAACGATTCCTGGGTTCGCCGCGGGGCTTTCTGACACAGTCAACGCACGACGGGGGATTGAAGATATTGAGCGAGGTCAAGAGAGGCCCGTATGAGCGATCGAATCGACTGCGATGCTTAAAACGGTGTTATGATTTGAGTGCGGGTTTGATACCTAGTGCAAATGACTCGGCAATAAATAAGTGGAACTTGCAATGTCCGACGCCCCGCCCGACCGCCTGTCGACCGATCCGCGCAGCCCGTATTACGACGCCGAGGCGCTCAAGCGCGACGTCGGCGTGCGCTTCAAAGGCATCGAAAAGACCAACGTCGCCGAATATTGCGTGAGCGAAGGTTGGATCCGCGTCGAGGCCGCCAAGACCAAGGATCGCTACGGCAATCCACTGACGATCAAGCTTACCGGTGCGGTCGAGGCGTATTTTAAAACGTAGGTCGGGCGCGAAGGCCGCAGCTGAAGGCCGACTCAATCCCGCAATCCAACAAATCACATCAGACCGCCCGTGCGGCGCTTGATCCGTCAATCTGGCGCTCCGGGCGGAGAGTGCCGTGCTATATAATTTGTCATATGAAGGAACGGATTGCAGCGAGAGAGGCGCGATGACGGTCATAATCAGGCGCGCGACAGCGGCCGATGCGAAGCATGTGGCATTACTGCTGACCGAACTCGGTTACCCCTCGACGGAGGCGGATGTGCAGGAACGCCTCGATCATGCGCTGCATAATAACACCAGTTGCTGTCTCGTTGCGCAGTCGGCAGGCGATGTCACGGGCCTGATCAGCGCCGAACTCGTCCCCTATTTTCCGTATGGTTCGACGATTTGCAGAGTTACGGCTCTCGTCGTCCTTTCGCCTCATCGTGGCCGCGGTCTTGGTGAGAAGCTGCTCGCGGCAGTGACCGACTTCGCACGCCAGCATTATTGCTCGGGAATTGAACTCACCTGCGGTGAGCAGCGCGTCGACGCGCACCGCTTCTACCAGAGGCTCGGGTTTTCCCGGACCTCGTTCAGATTCTTCCAGGCGCTATGAACATGGCGGCTGATGAAGTCACTCAGCCGCAAGCCAGCGCGTAGATGTGTTGCACGCCTGCCGGCAACGGCGTCTCGCGCCAACTCTCGCCGCCATCCTGCGTGCCGAACACCTCGCCATAGCGCGCGGCAATGTAGACCTGCTTGGCGTCGCCATGATGCAGGCTGACCGACATCAGCGTGCCGTGCGGCTTGACCTTGTCGAATCGCTGCCAGGTTTTGCCGACATCCCGGCTCCTATAGAGCGCGCCGTCCTTGGACGAGGCGGCGACGCTCAGGCAGGCATAGAGCGTGTTCGGGTCCTGCGGCGAGACCTTGATATCGCGGCCATAGGTGAAGGGCGAGAAGCGATCCACCCGCATATCCTCCCAGGTCTTGCCCTGATCGTGGCTGCGGAACAGGCCCATGCGCACGGCGAGAAGGACCGCGTCGGGATCGGCGGCGCTCATGCAGATTGCGTGGCCGTCGAGCATGCCTTCGGCTTCGGTGTCGCTGACGATCTTGCTGCGCAACCGCGGCTCCTCGATCGACAAGCGGATCAGGTGATCGCTGCAATCGCTCCAGCTGTCGCCGCCGTCGGTCGAACGCATCACGCCGCCGACTTCGAGCGCGGCATAGATTTCGTTCGGTCGGCTCGGATGTCGCGCAAAACGCATTACCCGAACCGCGAACGGCGCCTTGCCGCGGTCCGGCAGCTTTGGATCGGCTTGCCGCGTCCAGCTCTCCCCGGCGTCGTTGCTGCGATAGATCGAGGCTGGCGATCCGCCGGCAAGCATGCGCCGGGGATCGGCGGGGTCCGGCAAGAACGACCAGACCTGCACACCGTTGCCTGGAAAGTTGGCGTGCTTGAACGTCGCACCGCGATCGGCGCTGCGATAAATGCCATCCTTGGTGCCGGCGAGAACGAGGTTCGGATCGCGCGGATGCACGAAGACGGTATAGGCCTCAGGCTCGCGGAGCACGTGCTTCCACTCCCCGCCCTCGGCGTCGCGGCGGAACACGCCGGCGAGATGACCCTGATTGCCGCCGTAATAGCCGCCGACACCGGCGAACACATAGGATTGAGCCATGGCGCGTCCTCCGCGAGGTTTTGCGCAATGATATTTCGCCGTCGATGCTTCGACAATGCACTTCAATGCAGCGTCGGCCGTTCCCCGACCACGCGCAGATCGATCAGCCCGATCAGCGCCGCGCGCCGCGATTCGGCCGCGACCATTTCTGCCATCGCCTCATTCGCGGTGCTGCGGTTCGAGCCCCAAATGACGAAGCCGCCGAGCAATGCCCCGATTGCCGCGAGCAGTGCCCGCGGATCGAGTGCGATCGCGCCGACCAAGATCGCGCCGAGAACGATGCCTCCCGCCGCCACGGCGATCCGAGCCGCCAAGATAAATTTGCGGCAGCTCTCGAGCCGGTCGGCGAGCGCTTCGATCTGCGCTTCGAGGCGCACGATCTCGTTGTGCGGGTCGACGTCGTCAGTGCCGATGTCAGCCATAGGGGCGCAGCATACACCGCGCTTCATTCTCCCCTGAGGGGAGGATTTACTCCGCCGCGACGCGTGTCGCCGGATCGATCGCCTCGACGCGGGCGGCGCAGTATTTGAACTCGGGTATCTTTCCGAACGGATCGAGCGCCGGATTGGTGAGCAGGTTCGCCGCCGCCTCGACAAAGGCGAACGGGATGAACACCACGCCGTCTGGCACCGAGTCATCCTGCCGCGCGGCTAGTTCGACGACACCGCGGCGGGTCGCGACCCGGATCATGTCGCCCGGCTTGATGCCGAGCTTGGCGATGGTGCCGCGCGAGACGTTCGCCACCGCGGAAGGCTCGATCGCATCGAGCACCGTCGCCCGCCGCGTCATCGCGCCAGTGTGCCAATGCTCGAGCTGGCGGCCGGTGGTGAGGATGAACGGATAATCGTGGTCCGGCACCTCGTCAGGCGGCGCGTATTTCGCCGCCACCAGCTTGGCGAAACCGCCGGGTCGCGGGAAGCCCTTGTCGAACACGACGTCGTGGCCCGGAATATCCGGCCCGTCGGTCGGATAGGTGACGTGGTGCTCGCGCTCGACGCGATCCCAAGAGATGTTGTCGAGCGCCGGCATCATCGATGCCATCTCGGTGAACACCTCGCTGACGTGCTTGTAGTTCCAGTTGCAGCCGATGCGCTGGGCCAGATCCTGGATGATCCATAGGTCCTGCCGCGCCTCGCCGGGCAGCGGCAGCGCTTTGCGGCCCATCTGCACCTGGCGATTGGTGTTGGTGACGGTGCCGTCCTTCTCCGGCCAGGCCGAGGCCGGCAGGATCACATCGGCATAGGAGGCGGTTTCGGTGAGGAAGATGTCCTGCACCACGAGATGTTCGAGGTGCGCCAGCGCGCCGCGCGCGTGGTTGAGATCGGGATCGGACATCGCGGGGTTCTCGCCCATGATGTACATGCCCTTGATCTCGTC
>Ga0210394_10008939_pt1 | contig 10196 bp, 13 predicted proteins | sample IncBWC12MmetaG_FD_160121 | JGI IMG/M metagenome (GOLD analysis project Ga0210394, IMG submission 160121) | Forest soil microbial communities from Barre Woods Harvard Forest LTER site, Petersham, Massachusetts, United States - Inc-BW-C-12-M | ecosystem: Environmental > Terrestrial > Soil >...
GCGGCAAGCACGTCCGGACCGAGAACTTCTATGCGTTCCAGATATTGCACTGGCGTGGTGCCGTTTTTCTCCAGGCTGTCTACGAATTCTTTGCGCATCTCCGCCACATGAATCAGGATTGGCGCGTGGTATCGGCGCGCCAGCGCCGCGGCATCCCGCAATGTTTTTTCCGAGCAGGTATAGATGGAATGAGGAGCCACCGCGGCGCGAATCAGCGGGTCGCCATGCCACTTCTGAATGAAGTTTTCCGTGTAGGCGGCCATCTCGGCCTCGTTCTTGTTATCTGGGGCGGGAAAGTCGATCCAGGTTTCGCCGAGAACGCCTCGAATCCCAGCTGCCTTGGTCTCCTCGGCGACTGCATCTTCGAAGTAATACATATCCGCAAAGGTGGTGGTACCGCTGCGAATCATTTCCGCGAGGCCCAAGCGAGACCCCCACCGTACGAAGTCTTCGGTCACGTTGCGGGCCTCGGCGGGAAAGATGAATTTGTGCAGCCAGTCATCCAGGACCACGTCGTCCTTCAGGCCTCGCATGAGCGTCATCGGTACATGCGTGTGGCCATTGATAAGGCCAGGGATGATCAGCTTTCCCGAAGCATCCATGCGCGCCTTGGCGACGATTCCCTTTGGGTAGTGCAGCGCGGCATCCTGGCCGATATCCACGATCTGGTCGCCACGCACCGCCAGGAACCCGTTCTCGATGACGTGTCGATCTGCGTCCATCGAGACGATCGTCGCTCCAGTGACCAACAAATCGAAGGACACCGCCTCTTTCGCAGGAGCTTGCTGTGCATTTGCGAATGAGCAGAAAAACATGGAACTGCTAACCAGAAACATGCCATTACGACATGCACGCCAGAATTTCATGGATGAGACCCTCGGGACTAAAGACTAGATGACTCGACGGATTTCGGGAAGAGCAGCAACATGTCTGTTTTTGATGCCTGGAAGTCAAATTACCGTTCACCGCGTAATCAGGACTTATCTCACGGGTTACGGCAAGCGAGCGCACCGTGCTAGGATTCGGCATTCGTTGGAACGACGAGAATCCGTGGCGCTTAGGGAAATATTCCCACTGTTGGCGATTGACCTTGAACAGCTTCTCACAATTCAGGGGCGATTTGATCTGGCGGCCCAGCTCTCTTGCTGGCGTTCGGGTCTGGGAGACGAAGCGGGAGTTTGGCAGGATTCCAAGAGCGCGGATCAGGAAATTGATGCCCGATGAACAGGAGAACTTATGAACCGATTTCTGCTTCTTTGCTTGCTGGCTGGCTGTGGTGTCGCGTACATCCCGGCGTCGGCCCAACCTCCACAGAGCACCTCGATGCCTGGTTCCCGAGCACATGAGTCGAAGGCAACGATTGAGGGCTTGGTTCGAGATTTTGCATGCCCCATTCAGAACCTCGATTCGACGCCAACTCACTTGAGCATGAAGTGCGTGCTGGATTGCGTGAGGGGTGGTTCGCCACTCGTTATTCTGACCAAGGATGGTCACCTGTATCTGCCTATCTCTGACAAAATGCCCGACGCCGATCAGCGCCAGAAGCTCATGCCATTCGTGGGCAAATACGTGCGCGCTAGCGGGTTCGTATTTGAGCGGAAGGGCACGCGCGCGATCGTGATCACCGAAATCGCGGAAATGAAGGAGGTGCATTTGACGTTAGAGGGGGAGTAACTTAGCTCGCCAGAAACACACATACCACTGTCGACGACTTCATTTGTGATCCATCAGTGCTTCGGTTTAACCTTCGCGGTGAATGCTTGCAAGGTCCCTCAGCGCTTCAATGCCGTCGCCTGAACCAACAAACAAACACGTGTAAGTTTTCGGGTGAGTCCTGTGTAGTCGGCATCCCGTCAGGAAATCACCCACTGACCAGATGCGCGTTTGTTACTATGCAGCAGGGCGCAATTCTTCGGATCGAACTAGATTGCAGCGCCAAACCAGCGTTCGATGGATCTCTCAGCCGTACTCAAGTCAGGCTCCGACTCGGCGACCCATGCAACAAAGCCATCGGGTCTTACCAGTATTGCGGTGAGACTCTTGCTGTCTTTGACCTGTGCGGACACATAGTTCAATCGGTCGTTCCAAATTTGACCGAGGTCGTGGAGTTTCCTGCCTCCCGTAAGTTCGATCAACAATCCCTTCCCGTTATGCAGGTACTCGCCCAGCCTTGTGCCGTCTTCCAACTCGAAGTCGGGTGCGCTGCACCCAGTCAATGGGTGATCTCCTGACAGGTTGTAGCGCATCGACATGCCGGATATTTTCTCCACGAAATAGGTGGTGGCGTCCCGCGTCTGGATGAGATCGCGGATCACAGACGCTATGGCGCGAGCATGAGGATCGGGTCTCATGATGGCGACCTGGGCCCGCGTCCAGTTCAGCGCCCATGCGCCTATCGGATGACGTTCCTCCGTGTACGTATCGAGAAGGTTGGCCGGCGCCCAGCCCTGGATGGTAGCGGCAAGTTTCCAACCGAGATTCATCGCGTCTCCTATGCCGGTGTTGAGGCCCTGTCCGCCGAGCGGCGAATGAACGTGTGCGGCATCGCCGGCCAGCAGGACGCGACCCCTACGATAGGTCGTCGCCTGACGCGCGCGGTCGGTGTAGGTGGAAGCCACGTCCATGGAGGTGAGCGTGACGTCGGTTCCGGATACGCGGCGCAGAACATCCTGCAGGCTTTCCAGCGTCGGGGTCTGCGTGCGATCGAAGGAAGCACCGTCAAATTCGACCATCCCGATGCGGTCGGGCCCGGGACCCAGAAGGTACAGACCTGTTTCCGTCAGATTGAAGCCGGGACGCAGTTTCTCGGGATCGGCGATCTTCACGGCCGCGGTGTAGCCGGTGAACTCCGGCTCCGTGCCTTCGAATTCAAACGCCCCGAGCTTTCGCACTACGCTGCGGCCGCCATCGCAGCCAACGAGCCATCGCCCTTGAAAAGACTCGTCTCCGGCATAGACAGTGACACCGTTCTCGTCTTCGGTGAAGTTTGTGACATCCATGCCGCGCCGCAGGTCGACGCCTAACTCTGCCGCACGCTTGGCAAGCAGCAACTCGATACCTTCGAGACTGACCATGCCGCCCGAGGCTGAGGGCCCCGCGAAGGCATATTTCCGATTGGAGAAATCGATCTTTTCCACGTCGAGCATGATGCCCGCGAAGTGGCCAGCAAAGCGCGGAGCCGGCGCAGAGCTTGAGCCGGTCGTTCCTTGCAGCTCCATTCCTGGGTTCCCACCCGCATTCATCCAGCCGAGAGCACTTGCACGGACGTCTTCCAGCAGGCCTCGGCGATAGAAGGCTTCGACAGATGGGAAGTTCAGGCCGCGCATTCCCATCCATCCAGCCTTCAGGGGCGAATGAGGGTCTTCCATCCGCTCCAGCACGAGTACGGAAACGCCAGCAAGTCGCAGTTCGCAGGCCAGAAATGAACCTACAGGTCCACCGCCTGCAATCACAACGTCGTAAACCATTGAGACACTCTGGTTCTTCAATACTTTCTATTCTCTATCTTTGCGAAGCAATCCGCCTGATGTTCCTGAACGATGATGGAGGAATGTGGTTTGATTTGATGCGAAAATGCGGGTGGGTTGGTCGCTGGATACCGAATCACGACAATTTCCGCATTGCTGACCATCCACCCGGACAGCTTTTTCATCCCGCCTCCTGACGCACGCAGGAGCCAATGAGAACGCGGTTTGGCACCTGGGTCAAACCTCACTCACCACGTGCTATAACAGGCCAATGTGCCTCCACGATTACGCACCCCGGCCCGCGCACCTCAAATGGCTCCTCGATTCTGACCCGGCCATCCGTTGGCAGGTCATGAGGGACCTGATCGCAGAAGCCCCCAACGCGATTGCCGCCGAGCGGTCTCGCATCGCAACCGAAGGCTGGGGAGCCCAACTTCTCGCGCGCCAATCTTCTGCGGGCAAATGGGGCGGGCCTCAGGAGAACCGGGGCTTGCTTGTAACTTTCAACAGTCTCGTCGTTCTAAAGGATCTTGGCTTGGACCCCGCCAGCCAGGCGGCTCGCAAAATGATCGACCGCGTCGACAAGCGGCTTGTGTTTAAATGGCACAACAACCGGCCTTTTCTTCACGGCGAAACCGAGCCTTGCATCAACGGCAGAATTCTCGGCATCGGCTCGTATTTCAAAGAACCGAACGACGCACTGGCCAAACAACTCCTGAGCGAGCAGCTCGAAGATGGCGGCTGGAACTGCGAAGCTACGCTCGTCTCTCCGAAGAGGCCCAAAAGCCGGCGCTCTTCGTTCCATACCACCATCTGCGTGCTCGAAGGGCTGCTCGATTACGAACGAGCAGGGCGCAAATCGGCGGCCGTCACCAAGGCTCGCAACAGGGCCGAAGACTATCTGCTCGAGCGCCGCATGTTCCGCTCGCTTCGGACCGGCGAAGTCATCGACAAACGCTGGCTCCGTTTCTCGTTCCCGACGTTCTGGCACTACGACGTCTTGCGCGGACTCGATTATCTGCGGAATGCAGGAATCAAACCCGACAGCCGCGTCACTGAGGCCATCGAAACCGTCATCGCGCGCCGCCACCAGAACGGACGCTGGCCGCTCAACCTCCTGCATGCCGAAGATATTCCATTGAAGATGGAGACTGGCGTAGGCAGGGCAAGCCGCTGGAACACACTCCGCGCTCTCCGAGTCCTGCATTGGTACAACAACTCAAAAGGGTAGTTGTGACCTTGCGCCGCTCGCGCTTTGTAGCCCAGATAGTTTTCGCGGGTTTGGAAAGTACCCGACTTGCCCGGCAACCGTGTTAGTCAGGGCTAAGAACTCCGAAAATGCATTAGAGGGTAGTTTAATGAGCGCGAAGAAAACAGCGGCCTCCAACGCGAGTGGGAGGCCGCGACGTGTGCTTTGGTCTCCGTTACTTGTCTTCCGTTACTTCGGGCTTGGCAGATGGAAGATCAAGGAGCGGGTGACTTCCGATCGTGCAGCGTCCGGATCAGTCAGGCTCGTGAACAGGTGCGTGATCGCTTCTTGCTCTTCCTGGGAGCGCTTATCGCGGTCTGCGAGAAACGCCGCCCGCACTCTATCCTGCGATGCCAGGTCCTTGGTCGCGATCCAGACGTAGTGAGTAAAGTCTCCGTCCGTCCGGACATCTTCCACCGCAAGGCCAAACGCCAGGACTGTGCCGTCGGCTGCCAGCTTGTCGAACACCGGCTTGTTGTACTTCTCCCACGCTTTGCGGTACTCGACGCCCTTTCCGGGTTTCACTTTCACGAAGTTGTACCGCGTATACGGCAAAGTTCCCGCCGGCGGCATCGCCGGAGCGAAACCCGACACCAGGTCTCGCGTCAGGTAGTCGTGAGTCTTGGCAAAGTCCGTAATTTCCCGCATGTGCTGCATCGGACTTCCACCGGCTGCCGCGCCTTTCTTTCCCGCGGACGCTTTCGCGGATGCGTCGGTCATCTTGGCGATCTGTTCGCTCATCGCTGCGTCCACTTTTTCCACGCCCGCATAGTCCGCGACCGAGTACCAGATCATGTGTGTAGCATTGTCCGGCACGCGCAGCAGCGGTGCTTCGACGCCCCACGCCAGGACGACGCCTTCAGCCATCAACTTGTCGCGTACCGGTTGGCCCACGGTCTTCACCAGATTGAGGAATTCGTCTTCTTTCCCAGGGTTCACGTGATATTCGTACCAGAACGTTAACGGCTGCTGCGACTGCTGCTGCGCTGCCACCGTGAAACACGACATCAACATCAATAACGCGCAAAGGAACACTCGCTTTTTCATCGCCTCGTTTATCTCCTTGAATTTCGTAAGACTGTACTGGGGTCTTGCTGCATAGGATCGGAAAATTGGAGGGACCTGTGCAGACGCAGCATCCGTAACGTTTTACACAACGAACATACAGTTTCTGGCCTAGCTTGTAGCACTGGGCGTCATGCCCGTCAAGCCAAACAGTTTTTCGCGATCAGACCAAACGCTGCGGCTCGCGACTTTTACCACCATTCAGCCTAACAACCTGCTAAGGCGGCTCTAACTTGCGTGCGCACGCACCGGACGCCACGGCGAATCGTTCCATTAGGCAGAATGGGTTTCTACGGTCGATAGGCGACTTGACCACGGCTACGTCAGCAAGCAAGCCGAACACGCGGGGCGATCGGCCGACGAAAAAAAGGCGCTCGGTATGTACCCGAGCGCCCTGTTTTTTTGGGTTTGGTTGTAACTACTCTTTCGGTTTTTGCACTCTACCGACGGCCGGAGCCAGCGACGAAACTCCGACGCTGCCGTCCGCCGCGCGTGGCGCGTCTGGCTCGTAGGCCAGAAGCCCTTCGGTTGCCGATGCCGCGACCACCGTGCCGTCACGACGCACGCGCACTACTGGGACATAGCCTTCGGCAAACGGGGTGTTCACGTGCTGCCATGACTTGCCCGCATCAGACGATGCGATAAGCCCGTGTTTTTGCAACGCAACGACAAGCGCGTTGCCGGATCCGGCTACGTCCTGGAACTGCAGGTCCCGAACGTCCGCGCGGTTCCAGTTGCGTCCGGCGTCCTTGGAGGAATACAGGCCTTGGTTGGAGGTAATGAACAGGTTGGTGTCGTCGACGCGGTGCAGCCGCAAATTGCCGGACGAAGCGAACGGGAGTTCGCGTGCATCCCAATGCGCTCCGTTATCCGCGGAGTACAACAGGTTGCGCTGAGCGATCGCCCAAACTTGCGAGCCATCCGTTGAAACTTCCAGCGATTGCGCCGGTTGTTTCACGAGATCATCCTTGGCCGCCGACTTCCACGTCGTGCCGTGGTCATGCGAAATCACGACGCCGCCGGTTGTTGCCGCAAACCAGCCGTCGTTCGCGAACACCATGTCGTTGATCTGGAACGCCAACAGCGTCGGAGCCTTTGCTTTCGGCGCCGGCTTCTTGACGAGCACAGTCGTTTTCTTTCCGTTGACGATCTTGGTCACCTTCGTCGGTGCCGGAGCGTCAGGAGCATCGGGGGCGTACAATCCAGCCTTCACCCATTTGCCGCTGGTGTCTTCGTATTTCATCCAGCCGCCGTTGTTGAGCGAAGCCCACCATCCCGTCGGCGCTGCATAAACATGCTTGAGGTCGGTGCGCTTCAGGCCCGGTCCGAGTGGCGCCCACGTGGTGCCGCCGTCCTTGGTGGCAAGAAATGCGTTGGTGTCAAAGGTCAGCACCACCAAAGCGCGCTCTGGACGTGCGCCGTCCATCGCGACATCCAAAATGTGCTGATGGTGGAATCCGACGTTCGCCGACGTATACGTCACGCCGCCGTTTTCGCTGATCTGCACGCCTTCGCGTTCAGTGCCCAGAATCACGCGCTGCGGATTCTTCTGGTCGATAACGATCGCATTGATCACCCAGTCTCCGGGTGTCAGGCGCTTCCACTCCGTGCCTTCGTTCGTTGTCTTCCACAAGCCGCTGGTCGTTCCAGCGTAGAGCGTATCCGGATGTTGCGGATCCTGCTTGATCAGCTGCGTGCGGCGGAACACGAAGGGGATACCGTTATAGCGAGTCCACTGCGTCCCGCCGTTCGTGCTGTGGTAAATGCCGGAGCACGCGGTGGCGTGCACGTTGTCCGGATTCGTAGGATCAACCACGACGCTCATCACGTCGGAGTCATCGATCATGCCCTTGCTGACCGGGAACCAGGTCTTCCCGCCGTCGATCGTCTTCCAAGGCAAGTGAAAGGTTCCGGCATAAATAATGTTTTCGTCGCGCGGATCAAATGCCACGGAGTCGAAGTTGCGAAGATCGTCGTGCTTCGCAGGAGTAATGCGCTCCCACGTGTTGCCGTCATCCACGGAGCGATACACGCCCGTAAGCGATCCGGCCACGAAAATGTTTTGCTTGGTCGGCGACTGAGCAATCGCACGCACCGTTTCATGCGCCAGCCCGATCACCTGCCAAGTGCGTCCAGCGTCGTTGCTGCGATACACGCCGCCGCCACCGGAGTACAACGCCCAAGTGCTCGCGTACAGCCGGTTCGAGTCGCGGGGGTCCACCAAAATGTGCGTAACAACATCGTCCTGGCCATTGCCGATGCGGCTCAGCAGCTGCCAGTGCCCGCCTTCATCGGTCGAATTGAATACGTGGCCGTCCGACGTGCCCAAGTACAGCTTATTGGCGTCGTGAGGGTCCGCTTCCAGGGAAATGACTGTGCCCCCTGGAGGGCCAACTTGGCGCCACGTCTGCGCTGGCGCGACGGAAGCAGTCGCCAGAGCGATTGCTCCGATTCCTAACCACTTGAGGTTCATAACCATGCATTCTCCCAGAGCGCAGATGCGCCGACAAGGTGCTAGTTTAGGAAAATGACCTGAGATTAGCGCCTGCTCTCTCGTACAGATTTGGGGAGTGTTAGTTATCGTTTGGCACAAGCCCCGTAAGTTCAGGATCGAGTTGCATGTTCCCCGGAGACAAGTCCCAGAGACAACACACCTTGTGGCTTTTCCGATGACGACAGCGGTTTCACTCTCATGCAGGGATGCTCGAAAGGAATGCTCAGTCAGCGTCTTGGTGCAGTCTTGATGGTGTTGAGGCAGGCACAGGAAGGAGTGTCTGTGCTACCCGGGGGGGGCTGTTTTTAACAACTGTTCATTCTAGAGGCTGAAGTGCCCTTTATAGTCTGTATCTTACAGATTTAAATGGCTATAGATTCTAACTTTTCGGCCTGTCACGGCCTCAACGGTCGCCGTCCCTCTCTCAACGCACAGAATCAATCTCACCTGTCAAACACACCAGTTAAGTAGAGGGCATAGCCCAAGACGGCCAAGAACCCCAGAATGAAAGCGATGGCGATTCCTATGAACATCACTTCGCCGCAGGGATGCGTATTTGTTTCGGATTGGGCCATTCTGGGTTTTCGGTTTTCAAGGCACGCAAGGCCGCCGACGCCCCTGCAATCTCACGCCGTTCCTCGGCGCCATCAGAGCTTGCGTGAAGCTCTCGCATTCGCCTGAAGATGGCGACCTCAGTATCGCGTATGAGTTTTTGCAACTGAGTTGGATTCGTTTCAAGAACGGTGGTTTCGTAGAATTCGCGCCAATTCGCCACGTGACACCTCGCCCAAGACATGGAATTGTCTGATTTCGCAGGGGAGCCTTCTTCTGGTCAGGAGGGAGCGGTGCTAGTGAGACATAGCCACGGTACTCAGTTTAGACGTTTATAGCTAGTTCGATTCACGCGGTTGGATCAGACTTTATTTGGGCTGTGCGGCTCCGTTCACTTCAGAGTTCTGGCTATTTAGGATCGCGGCGATTAATCGTAGCTAAGAGGTAGAGCAGGTAACCGATGAGGGCCAGTCCGCCGATAATGATGGCAATTAATATTCGGGCGAGAATCATCGTGCTGCCCGAAAAGGCTATACCGTTCGGAAGGTCTTCATGCCGCGCTCTACTTAGGATGCCGCCTTCGCCATTCGGCCCGCGCCTCGTCTAGCTGAAACTTGAACGCGGGATTCGGTGGGCCGAAGTTCTTCTTCGGATCGGACAAATCTCTAGCGGCACGACCGTACTTGCGAAGTTCGGCGTCTGGCATTTTGCGGATGCGTTCGCGAATCTGTTCAACGTTCTCCGGCTCGCTCTGTATCATCCTTGCACCGTTTTGATGATCTGTTCTGGGTCAATTTTCAACGCTATGATGCCGTACGTAATGTGGATTTTCCGCCCCGCTACGCTATCCACGATAGCCATAATCTTGGCTTCGACTTCGCGGCCATCATACAACCTGACGACCACGGTTGAGCCGACTTGGATTTGCTTGCGCACTATGCTGTCGGGAGGACCTCGGTAATCTGCGCTGGATTGATCGATGCGGTTACGTTGCCGTAGACGATTTGCAGTTTTCGCCCGGTGGACTGGTTCGTGATCGCCGTTATTTCGGCGTCGACTTCCTTGCCGCTATAGAGGCGGACCCGAATGCGGGAGCCTACGCTGTAATCCATATTCTAAGTATACTTCCCAGCATCGATAGAGTCATGGTTGTAACGTGGGAGGCCCGAGAGCTATCCAAACGACTGACTTGCGGCTAAATCTGGATCGAAGGAGACAATATGGTGATAGGCGACCGCTTAAAAGAACTGCGCGAATCAAAGGAACTTTCGCAAGGCGACATTGAAAAGCGGACAGGGTTGCTTCGCTGCTACATTTCTCGCGTTGAAAACGGACACACCGTTCCAGCGGTCGCAACGGCTTGAAAAGA
>Ga0210394_10008940_pt1 | contig 10194 bp, 7 predicted proteins | sample IncBWC12MmetaG_FD_160121 | JGI IMG/M metagenome (GOLD analysis project Ga0210394, IMG submission 160121) | Forest soil microbial communities from Barre Woods Harvard Forest LTER site, Petersham, Massachusetts, United States - Inc-BW-C-12-M | ecosystem: Environmental > Terrestrial > Soil >...
GGGGCTGTGTGGTGATCGAGGGCGGCACGTTCACCGTGAGAGTCGCGGCACCGCTCGTCTGGTTGCCGGCGACGTTCGTGACCTTCACCGTGAAGGTCGCACCGTTATCCCCGCTCACCGTCGCGGGGGTCGTGTAGCTCGAGCTGGTCGCGCCCCCGATGACCGTGCCACTCTTCGACCACTGGTAGCTCAAAGGCGCCGTGCCGGTCGCCACGACGCTGAACGTCGCCGTCGAGCCGACCGTCACCGTCTGGTTCTGCGGCTGTGTGGTGATCGAGGGTGCCACGGCAGCTGTGGTTACCGTGAGTGTTGCCGCGTTGCTCGTCTGGCTGCCGGCGACGTTGGTGACCTTGACCGTGAAAGTGGCGCCGTCATCCCCGCTCACCGTGGCGGGAGTCGTGTAGCTCGGGCTGATCGCGCCCTCGATCGCCGTCCCACCCTTCGACCACTGGTAGCCCAGAGGTGCGGTGCCCGTGGCCACCACGCTGAAGCTCGCCGTCGAACCGACCGTCACCGTCTGGTTCTGCGGCTGCGTCGTGATCAAGGGCGGCAGGTTCACCGTGAGGGTCGCCGCGCTGCTCGTCTGGCTGCCGGCGACGTTCGTGACCTGCACCGTGAAGGTCGCGCCGTTGTCCCCGCTCACCGTGGCGGGAGTCGTGTAGCTCGGGCTGATCGCGCCCTCGATCGCCGTCCCACCCTTCGACCACTGGTAGCCCAGAGGTGCGGTGCCCGTGGCCACCACGCTGAACGTCGCCGTCGAGCCGACCGTCACCGTCTCGCTCTGCGGCTCCGTCGTAATCGAGGGCGCGGTACCAGTTGTGCTCGAGTCCCCGGAGCCCGATCCACTGCAGGCGGCCGCGCCGATCGTCAACAACGCAAGGAGAACGATGGTTGAACGATGACGCCAACCGGCGGTGATGGCTCGGTCAGTGGCTCTTAGCGGCCATTTCAATGCACGCCCCCCAGGAAGAAAGACCTGACGGCGCGGCTTCAGGAAGAGCTCGCTTTGTGCACCGCGCCCGGCTCGGACTCAGGCACAGGCGCCGCACCTGCAGCAGCCGTGGACCGGCCGAACTGGCCTGAGTCAATTCCGAACTTTTCGAGCAGATCGTAGAGAGTCGGGCGTGTCACGCCGAGCATCTCCGCGGCACGGGACAGATTACCCTTGGTGACCGCGAGCGCCTGACGTACCGCTTGGATCTCGGCCCGCTGCCGTGCGACCCGCAGGTTGAGATACTCCGGATCGTCCCCCGGATCGCGCAGATCGAGGTCCCTGGCGCTCACGACCGCGCCCTCGGCCATGATGACTGCGCCTTTGATCCGATTCTCAAGTTCACGAACGTTGCCAGGCCAGCCGTGCGCCTGGATGGCGCGGATCGCATCAGGCGAGAGCCCGCGCGTCTGCTTGCCGAAGCGCTCTGAGATCTGCTGCAGTATGAACTGTGCCAGCAGCAGGCAGTCGCCCTGACGCTCGCGCAGCGGCGGCACACGGATAGTCACTTCGCTGATACGGTAGTAGAGATCGTCCCGGAAGTTACCCGCACCGATCAGCGACTCCAGCTTCCGGTTGGTCGCGCAGATAATCCGGAGGTCGAGCGCGATAGGCGTGCGGCCGCCGATGCGCTCCACCGTACGCTCCTGCACCACGCGCAGCAGCTTCGCCTGCAGCAACGGGGGCATCTCGCCAATCTCGTCGAGAAAGACCGTGCCGCCATTGGCCAGCTCCAGTTTGCCCGGGGTGCGGCGCGCAGCGCCTGTAAACGCACCCTTCTCATAGCCGAAGAGCTCGGCTTCGAGCAGCGTGTCGGGGATGGCGGCGCAGTTAATTGCCACGAAGGGCTTGTGCGAACGCCCGGAGAGCCGGTGCAACGAGCGCGCCAGCAACTCCTTGCCGGTGCCGCTCTCGCCGAGGAGCAGCACCGTGGCGCTGGTCGGGGCGACCTTCTCGACTGCGCGGCACAGGCTCCGCATCGCGTCGCTCGCGCCGATGATGCCATCGAGCGCCATATCGCCCGTTTGCTCGCGGAGTCGCCAGTTCTCTTCCTCGAGCTCGCGGATACGCAGCGCCCGCCGCACTACGAGCGATGCCACACCTGCATCAAAGGGCTTGTGATAGAAGTCCGTAGCTCCGAGCCCGATCGCCGCCACGGTCAGCTCGCGAGCGCCCTGCTCGGTCAAGGCGATGATCTTGGTGTCCGGGGTCAGCCGGTGAATCTGGTGCAGCAGCTCAAGGTTCGGAGCTGCGCCCACGGGGTCGCGTGCGCCTAAGTCCATCAGCACGACGTCAGGTTCGATCCGCCGCACCAGCACGAGCGCCTGATCGGTTACCTCCGCTGAGGTGACTTCCAGATCGCTGAACAGTCGCTCGAGCTGGGGCCTCAAGACGGAATCGTCAGCTAATATCAGCAGCTTGCGCCGATGCATCTCCGCAGCCCCCACGCCAGCGCAGTCCTCACTTTACGACAAAGGTGTAAAGCCTGCTAGACGCACCCTGTGATCATCGTCACAGTCCCGCAGCGCGCCGCCACGACCCGTTCGCGGCAGACTCATAGTCTTCGTTGATGACCCTAAACTCCCCACCAGCGAACCCACCAGTGCAGACGCTTCAGCGTCTTGGGGTTGGGCTGAGTCTCGCAAGACGCGTCGCCATGATCGGCGCGATCCTCTTTGCCGAGAGGGTCCTGCTGAGTTTGTTCGTTGAGCCTGCACAGGCGGCCCCGGGCCTGGCGGCGTGGGCGCGAAGCGCACAACACTGGGGATTTCGTTTCGCAGTCACGCTCGGCACGTCCCTGGCGGTGTTTGCCTGGATTCGCGGCGATGCGCGCCTCAAGCAACTCAACGCCGCGGCGCGTGCCCTGCCGTCGCGCCCTCCGCTATTAGTCCTGCACTTTGCGTTGATCCTGCCGCTGATACCGTTATCGCACCTGCTGTACGGCAGTCACACGGTCCAGCTTCCCTTCCTTGTTCTGGTCGGGCTGTGGTTCGGCTTTGCGCTCGCAGCAACCGTCGCGCTGTGCCTGGCTTTTGCCCCGGGGCAGCTGTGGCGCGAAGCGTCCAGCGGACTCGGCATGGTCTGGGCCTACGCGCTGTGTGCCGCGGGCCTGGGCGCAGGCGCCATGGAGTGGAGCCAGAAGCTATGGGCGCCGACGGCCTCGGCGACCTTCGGCCTGGTGAGACTGGTCCTGGCTCCGGTGCTTCCCACGCTCCGCAGCGACCCGGTCAATCTCATCCTTCAGACCGACCACTTTGCCATTCAGGTGGCCGATGTCTGCTCAGGGCTCGAGGGTGTCGGCTTAATGCTCGCGTTCTGCGGGGCATGGCTCTTCTATTGCCGTCGCGAGCTCGCGTTCCCACGCGCGCTGCTGCTGATCCCCGTGGGATTGCTGCTTATCTTCGCTCTCAACGTGCTGCGCATTGCGATGCTGGTGCTGATCGGGGACGCAGGCTTCACGGACCTGGCGGTCTACGGCTTTCACTCCCAGGCGGGCTGGATCGCTTTCAACTGCGCGGCGTGTGCCATTGCGATCGTCAGCCGGCGCAGCGCGTGGCTCCAACCCGCTGCGCCAGCCTTGGCGGTCGCCAGGAACAATCCCACCGCGGCTTTTCTCGTCCCGTTCCTCACCGTGCTGGGCGGCGGAATGCTGGTTCTCGCGGCCGCGGGCCCCAACACACCGTGGTCCGTGCTGCCTGCACTAGTGGGCGGCGTGGGCCTGTGGCACTACCGGCGAGAGTTTGCGCCGCTCGACTGGGGTTTCAGCTGGCGCGGAGCGGCGACGGGATTCGGGGTGTTCCTCTTGTGGACGCTCGCGGCCCACTGGCTGAAGCCCGCAAATGCCGAGCACTCAATTCCGGCCGTCGCCGCACAGCCCTGGGGCACGTCGTGGTTGCTGGCGCGCCTGCTGGGCAGCGTCGTGATCATCCCGCTCGCCGAGGAGCTCGCATATCGGGGCTATCTGCTACGCAGGCTCGTCGGGCGAGACTTCGCAGCGGTGCCATTCGAGGGTATTGGGCCACGGCCGCTCCTCGTGAGCGCAGGTGTCTTCGCCGCGGCCCACGGCGCCCTGTGGCCGGCGGCGGCCGCCGCCGGGCTCGCGTATGGCCTCATCCTCATACGAACCGGTCGCATCGGCGAGGCCGTGCTCGCGCATGCCACCACGAATGCCCTGATCGCCCTGGCGGTGCTGCTCGGCGGCCACTGGGAACTCTGGTAAGGACGGATTTGTGACTCAGTCCACAGAAATGAGTCGGTTTTACTTGACTTAAGGTAGGACGAGGTCTGGCTACCGGAGCGCGAAGATAATAGGATCACTTTACAGACGAAACGTAAAGATTTCGGGATCCACGCCAGCGAGAAGGGGCCAGAATGTACAGAATCGTCGCGACAGTCGCTTTGACCATCGGAATGGCCTCCGGAGCATACGCCTTCGGGCCGCCTCCCCCGCCGCCGCCCCCGCACTGGGCTCCCCCGCCGCCGCCGCAATGGGGTCCTCCGCCGCCCATACACCGCGCGCCGGAGATTGATCCGGCTGGAGCACTGGCCGGCTTGACGCTGCTCGCAGGAGGCTTGGCCGTACTGCGAGGTCGCCGCTCCAGAAACTCCGGAAAGTAGCTCCGAGCACCCGACTCTTGACGCACGCCCGCGCGGCAAAGCGCGGGCGTTGCCGTTTAAGATAACGACCAGTCGCGACCTGCAATCCCCCGCGACACCTCTCTCCGTGCTCCAACCTCAATCCACCCATACCAGCCTCCTTATACCGGGGCAAAGCCGCACGGTGCTGCTGCTCTCAATGCGGCGGGTCGCGAATCTCGTGGCCTACTGCGCGCAGTATGAATTCGAGGACCTGATCGCTGAGGTGACGGGGGCCGATCGTGTCGAGGTCAACGACGAAGCGGCGCTGGAGTTCTCGCGGCGCGCCTACAAACTCCTGCGTTTGGGCACGCGTTCCCCGCGTCTGGCTGGCGCACTCGCCCCCTCGCCCTCGACGGTGCGTCTGGAGCGCGATTACGAGTTGTTCTTCCCCATTTTTAATCATAACTACGAGCTGTACGCACTGCGGGCGCTTCCGGGCTGGCGCGCTCGCTGTCGCACCGCTGCATGTTTCATCACTGAAGTGTGGGCAAACCCCCCTGAGTACCTACTGGAGCTGCTGAGCCAGTTCGATCATATATTCGTGGGTACTCGCCACTGCGTCGAAGATGTCGCGCGCCTCAGCGGCCGGCCGTGCAGCTACTTGCCTCAGGCTGCGGACGTGCTGCGCTTCTCGCCCTGGCCGAATCAGCCGCCCCGTGACATTGATGTCTGCAACATCGGCCGGCGGTCACCTACGACTCATGAAGCTCTGGTCAAGCTCGCTGCAGGGCGCAAGATCTTCTACTACTTCGATACCTTCGCAGCCGGCTCGGGCAGCGACCACAAACAGCGGACGTTCCGCGTCTCAAATCCACGCCAGCACCGGTTGCTGCTCGCCAGCCTGCTCCAGCGCAGCCGCTATTTCATCGCGAATCGCAGCCGCATCAACGAGCCCGAACTCACCGGCGGGCACGAGGAGATCGCGGGCCGTTTCTACGAGGGTGCTGCGGCCGGCGCAGTAATCCTGGGTGAGCCACCGAACACAGACGAGTTTCGCAGCCAGTTCGGCTGGCCGGACGCAGTCATCCGCATGCCATTCGATTGTGCCGATGTCGAACGCGTGCTGGCCGACCTCGACGCTGATCGGGAGCGGCTCGCGCGCATCGGGCACGAAAACGCGCGCCAGGCCGCCTTGCAACATGACTGGAACCATCGGCTGGAGGCTGTTTTCAGGACTCTGGGTCTCAACCCAACGCCTTCAATGATCGAGCGCCAGCAGCGCCTCAGGGAGCTCGCGGCACGACCGTTCCCAGGCCGCTAGCGACTAAGCCGCGGCGACCGCTGGACGTGCAGCAGAACGGGCCACGACGTCCTCGAGCCAGGTCTCGCCACGGAAGTGCTTGTACTGCTCGGCGCGCAGCCGGTCGGCGAGCCTGCCGGCCGGCAGCTCGACGTCCGCATAGCTGAGAGGCTGGTCCTTCGGTATATCGCGCTTCAGCTTGCAGCCCTCGACCAGACCCTCGGGCAGGTACTGCCTGGCGGACATCTCCTCGACGTTTACGGCCTCGCCGTAGGTCATGTAGCAGCCGTACTCATCGAGCGTCTCGCCCGCCTTGAGGTCGCGCTTGGCGACCGCGCACACCTCGACGACCGGCCCGCCGAGGGGCGGCGCGAGCTCATCGCCCAACAGCACCACGCGGGCGACCGCATTGGGTGCCTCGAAGTGCACGAGGTGGTACGGGATCCAGAACGAGTAGAGCGGTCCCTCGCCCATCTTGTAGAGGTTGAGATAGTGGCGCTGCTTCGGATCCGGGTGCTCCGCCAGACAGAACACCTTGACGTTCGCCGGACCCACCGTGTAGTCGATGATGCCGCCGAGCGCACGGCATTCGTCGAGATCGTAGAGCTTCTGGATCTCGAGAATGTTGCCGTCGTACTTCACTCCGCGCGACATGCCGCGCGTGCGCACCTTGAAGCCGGTCGCGTTCGCGACGATCGACTGCTCGAAGCTGATCTTCGAGCCGTCGGCAAACGAGGTGACCATCGCGGCGTTCTGGCCCCAGCGTTCCGCCCAGCCCTGCTGAGTCGTCGGGTTCCGATACGGATCCTGCAGGCCCTTGACGTTGCCAATGACGCGCGGGGTCAGGCCAAGGCCTTTCACCCAGCGGTAAAGGTTCATCTGTACGCCGGGCTCATCACCATCACAGGCTGAAAGGATCACACCGTGCCGCTTGGCGTAGACGCGCAGGATCGGACCGATCGTGGAATCGACCTCGGCGTTCATGAGGACGACGGGCTTGCCGTGCTTGAACGCCTCAAGAATCGCGTGAGCGCCAAACTCGACCGAGCCCGTGACATCGACCACCACGTCGATCTCCGGCGAGCGGCAGATCGTGAAAGGATCCTCGGCTACCGCGGCCCGGCCCTTGCGCACCGCCTCATCGAGGGCGGCCTGCGTGCCGCAGTGGGCGATATCCTTGACGCCTGAGTACTGGTAGACCCCGACGGCACGCTCGGGGCGGCGGTTGTAGACCGCCGCCATGCGCATCCCGGGCACCGAGTTCACGATCTGGTTGGTCAGACCCTGTCCCATGAAGCCGGCACCGAGCATGCCCACCCGGATCGGCTTGCCTTCGGCCTCGCGGGCCTTGAGTGCGTTGTCGACGATGATCATGTCCGCGTGCTCCTTATACAGTCGCCGCCATGCGGCGCCGGACTTCGCCTTCGACTTCGTCCAGCAGTTTCCACTTCGCGTCTTTTGGTGAGATCGAGGTCACCGGCAGCGGCCACTCGAGCCCCAGTCGGGGATCGTTGTACATGAGTCCGCCCTCGGCTGCCGGTGTATAGAACTCGCCGACGTGGTAGGTGGTTTCGGTGTGCTCGCTCAGGCACTGGTAGCCGTGCGCGAAGCGCTCCGGTACGAACAGTGCCCGGTAATTGTCCTGGCTGAGCTCCACCGACACGTGCTTGAGGTAGGTGGACGACTCGGGCCGCAGATCCACGATGATGTCGAGGATCGCCCCACGCGTGCAGCGCACCAGCTTGGTTTCCGCGGCCGGCGGAAACTGGAAATGCATCCCGCGCAGCGTCCCTTTGCGGGCGCTCGAGGCGATGTTGGCCTGGGCGATCACGGGCTTGAGCCCATGCGCTTCGAATTCCTTCTGGCAGAACATGCGGGCAAAGAAGCCGCGCTCATCGCCCCTTTTCTCCAGGTCGAGAATGAACGCTCCGCGTAGTGCCGTCTCGGTAAAGATCATCCTTTGTTTCCTGCAGTCCTAAACCAGCAGCAGTTTGCTGGCGTGGAAGCCCTCGGCCCAACCCGACTCGGCGCCGGACTCTATGCCGCGCAGGCGCATCAGGCCGCGGAAGGTATCGGCGGTGAACCAGTGCTTGCTGCGCTGCGTGCGATAGCAATCAAGCAGAATCCGGATCTTGCGCTCAACGAGTGCCGGGGTGAGCCCCACGTACGCCGAGGGCGTCGTGAGGTCGCCCTCGTACTTGGCCACCTCGTACTCGAGGATCAGATGACTACGGAAAGTGTTCCAGGTGAGCTCGGCGATCAGCCGGTGGTCCTGGTGCCGGTCGTCGCGGCGGTGCGTGAAGATCACGTCCGGCACGGGAAGGGACTTGAGCGACTCGAAGTCCTCCTTGATCGCGGCGAAGTGTGCCGGCATGAAGCCATCACGGTAACCGCGCGTAAGGATCCGCGAGTTGCGCGCCTTGCTGAGGAAGCGCCGTCCGCTGCGGCGCAGTTCGCGCTCACGCTCGCCGTGTGCGCTGAAAATCATCCAGGTCACGTCGGCCGCACGATGGCGGCCGAGGAGCGCGAGCAGTGCACCCCCGCAACCGATGTCGACGTCGTCACAGTGCGCACCAAGGCACAGGATATTGAGGCGCTTACCTCCCGCGGCACCCGGAATCGGCAGCGGCAGCATCAGTCGTCTTTCTCCGGCGCCGCTGCAGCCGGCTTGCGCCACACCATCCACGGACAATCGCCGCGCGCCTCCATGCGATCGTAGGTGATCTTGTCCTTGAAGGTGTCCATGCAGCGCCAGAATCCGTCCCAGCGGAACGCGCTCAGCTTGCCCGCGGCGATCAGCCGCTGGAAGGGCTGATCGACCAGCTCGTCGCCTTCCTTGATGTAGTCGAAGATCTCATGGCGGAAGGCGAAGAAGCCGCCGTTGATGAGCAGGTCCTGATCGGAGATCGCGCCCATCTGCGCCACCCGACCGTTCGCGCCAAGCCGTACGGCATGGAAAGACTGGGAATTCGAAACGGCGGCGAAGGTCGCGACCGAATCGCCGCGCGCAAATTCGGCCAGCTCCCGATCGAGCGGGATGTCGGCGAGGCCGTCGCTGTAGTTTGCGAGAAACATCGGCTCGCCCTCGAGATGCTTGCGTACGCGCAGCAGACGCTGACCGATATTGCTGTGCAGGCCGGTGTCGACGAACGTAATGCGCCAGTCGTCCCAGTCGTGGCCGTGCAGCTCGATGTTGCGACCACGGTCGCTGAGCGTGAAATCGTTGGACAGCGCCTCGTTGTAGTTGAGGAAGTAGTCGCGAATCAGGTCGCCGCGATAACCGAGCGCGAGGATGAAGTCCCTGTGGCCGTAGTGTGCGTAGTAGCGCATCAGGTGCCAGATGATGGGTCGGGTGCCGATGTTGACCAGCGACTTCGGCACGGTGTCCGAATGCTCCCGCAACCGTGTACCGAGACCTCCGCAGAACAGCACGACTTTCATGCGACGGGTGCCTGTATCAACGCCAGAAGAAATTGCCGTCGATCTGCCCGGTGCGCTGCAGGTACTTGAGCTCCTTCAGGCGGGTGAAGGCGCGAAATTCGTAGGTCTCCTTGCTGAATTCGATGCGCTGGAACAGGTCATGCAGCTCCTGGATTCCCTGCCGCGCGCTCCAGCGGCACACGAAGCCGGGGAGCTTGGCCGCGATCTTGTCGAACGACACGCGATAGCTGCGGTTATCCGCCACCGCCGGGCCGGTCGACACCTCGCAGCCGACGAACACTTCGGCCACCTGCTGCGCGATCTCGCGGATACGGTAGTTCTCGGAGTTGCGCCCGACGTTGAAGATCTCGCCGTTGACCGCCTCCGTGGGCGCCTCGAGCGAGCAGCGGATCGCGGCGCAGATGTCCTCGATATGCACCACCGGGCGCCAGGGACTGCCGTCGCTGGTCATCGCGATGTGCTTCTTGGTCCAGGCGAGTGCGCACAGATCGTTGATGACGATGTCAAAGCGCATGCGCGGCGAGGGGCCGAAAGCGGTCGCGTTGCGCAGGAAGGTCACGCAGAAATCCTTGCTCGCCATGGGACGCACGTCCCGCTCGACCAGCGTCTTGCAAACCGCGTACGCCGTCTGCGGATTGACCGGGCTCTCCTCGCTGAGGAATTCGCCGCTGCCGAGACCATAGACGCTGCACGAGGAGGCGTAGACGAAACGCCGCACGCCCGCGCCGCGCGCGAGATTCGCGAGGTGTACCGATCCCTCGTGATTGATCTTGTAAGTGACCTCGGGGTTGTTCTGCCCGAGCGGATCGTTGGAGAGCTCGGCGAGGTGCACGACGGCATCCACACCATCGAAGTCCTTCGCCTCCGCGTGGCGCAGATCGAG
>Ga0210394_10008941_pt1 | contig 10193 bp, 5 predicted proteins | sample IncBWC12MmetaG_FD_160121 | JGI IMG/M metagenome (GOLD analysis project Ga0210394, IMG submission 160121) | Forest soil microbial communities from Barre Woods Harvard Forest LTER site, Petersham, Massachusetts, United States - Inc-BW-C-12-M | ecosystem: Environmental > Terrestrial > Soil >...
GGGATCCGATCGCTCGTCAACCGCCGTAACTACGGGTGCTTCTTACTCGGATCATCGGCAGGATTCACGTACGTAATCGCGAACGGGCCTTGCATGTGCACCTGAATCGTTGCGCCAGTCGTCGTGTACGCGTAGTGATGCATGTTCGCCATCGCAACGCCATACCCGCCAGCCGACAGTGTTACCGCGTGCGCCTTGTCGACAACATCGCCCATGCCAAGCGAGAACGTACCCTTCAATACCGTTACGTGCTCATCGGTGGGGTGGAAGTGCGGCGCAATGGCGTAGCCCACAGGCATTTCGAGTCGCACCGTGACGAGACCCGTCGCGCCGGGATCACCCGAGATCACGGCAAACTTTGCGCCGGGTGGAAGGATCGGCGGCGGCGCGCCCCACTTGACCTCCTTCGCCGACCGAACGGGAGGTGTATCCGCCGCGAATGCCGTCACCTGCGCGAGCAGAGCGACCCCGGCTACGAAAAGAGCATTTCGCACAATGAACTGCATGGCGCACCCCCAGAGTTGTCTATCGCCGCGTTTTTACGCCTTGCGAATCGCTGGTGTCAATGCTGGGTGATGGGAGCCGCCGCGCCAGGATTTACGGCTGCTCCTGATCCCGCCGCCGTTCCTCAACGAGTTCGCTCCGGGTGCCAATTGTCCCGGCCAGTCTAAGCCATTGTCCAGGCTGACAAAAATAGAATAAAGGAAGCTCAGGCTTTGGCGGATCACTCCATTCGCTCATGAGCTCATGACATTAGAACCCGTCGTTGAATAGCCGGCGAAACGCGTCTCGGCCGTAGTTCATCACTACAACCAAAGACGATTTGAAGTAATGCGATTAATGGAGCGCGATTTCCACCTGCAGCGGCAAATCTCGAGATGATCCGCCGACGAATACCGTATATTTGCCGGAAACCCAAGTCCACGCATCCTTTTTTTCATCGAAGGTTGCGATGGCCAAGGGCTCGAGCGGAACTGTAACCACCTTTTGTTGTCCGGCATTCACCTCGACGCGTTGCCAACCGGCGAGTCGGCGGAAATGCTCCTCGCTGGCCTTGGGCAGACCGACATAGATTTCCGCGATCTCCGTTCCGTCACGAGCACCGGCATTTTCAATCGTAAATGTCACGGTTTTCGCCGCCGGGTCGACGTGCAAGCCGCCGTACTTGAATTTTGTGTACGAGAGCCCGTAGCCGAAGGGGAAAAGCGGCTGCTTGCCTTCGGAGTCGAACCATTTATATCCAAAGCGCACGCCTTCACTGTAATCAGCAGGGAAGCTTTGCCGCTTTTGATCATCAGATGCCCAATACCCCGGCGAATCTTCGTTGGCACTGTGCGTGATGCCGAAAATGCGCTCATGAGGCAGGTCGCGCGCCGATTTTGCAAAGGTAATCGGCAGCTTCCCGGAGGGAACGACACTTCCAAACAGGAGATTGGCGATGGCCTGTCCGCCGGCGATTCCGGGATACCATGCTTCCATCACGCCGGCGACCTGGTCGATCCACGGCATGGTCACCGGGTTACCCGTGATCAGCACGACGATGGTGTGCGGATTGGCGGCCGCCACCGCCGAAATGAGCTCATTTTGTTTGCCCGGTAGAGATAGAGTGGGGGAATCGCCTCCCTCGCTCATGTACTGATCGGCGAATACAACGGCAACGTCCGCGGATTTCGCGAGCGATGCAGCGGAGGTGGCATTTGTCCCAGCATCAAACTGCACCAGGGCGCCCCTCGCATGTTCCCGAATGTATCGCAATGGCGATGAGGGAAAGTACACCGCTTCGCCCCATTGAGTCGGGGTCGCGGGACTGATGGCATTTCCGCCCGGTGCATCGACCTGCGCCGATCCTCCCCCAGACAGCACCCCGACGTCGGCGTGTGCGCCGATCACCGCAATGGAACGCACAGAGGCAACATTCAGGGGAAGCGTGCCGTCGTTCTTCAATAGAACGAGGCTTTCTTCGGCAATATGTTGCGCATCTTCCCGACCTCGAAAAGGGTCGATCACACTGCGTGGAGTCGCCGGATGGTCGACGACGCCGGCGCTGAACATTGAGCGCAGCAGCCGGTGCACCATGTCATCGAGTCGTTGCTTGGGAACCCGCCCGGACGTAACCGCGCGCTTCAGCGCTTCACCGAAAAACTCCTCGCCAGGCATCTGCACGTCGAGACCCGCCATCGCCGCCTTGTCCGTGGAATGCGTGCCGTCCCAGTCGGAGACTACGAAGCCGGGGAAATGCCAGGCACCTTTTAACACGTGGTTCAGCAGCCAATCGTTCTCGCACGCCCAATCTCCCATCACCTTGTTATAGGCGCACATGACGGAGGAAGGTTGTCCGATGCGTATGCCAAGTTCGAACGCCAGTAAATCGCTCTCACGGGCGGCCTTGTGCGAGATGCGGGCGTCAACAACCGTGCGGCCAGTCTCCTGATCGTTGAAGGCGAAATGCTTGATGTCACCCATGATTTGATTGTCTTGAACACCGCGAATGACATGACCCACGGTAACACCGGCGAGTAGCGGATCTTCGCCGGCGTACTCGAATAGTCGGCCATTTCGAGGATCGCGCGCGAGATTTACGCCGCCGCCAATCGACTGATTGTACCCTTGCGCACGCAGCTCGCGTCCGATGACGTCTCCGTATAAATGTGCCGCCTCTGGATCCCACGAAGATGCGGCCGCCAACACGGATGGCAACAACGTCGCGTAACGGCTTTGTGGGGCCGCCATGCGAATACCAACTGCCGAGTCCGCTTGCTGCACCGACGGTATACCGATACGGGGAATACCGAGTATCTCTCCGGCGCCGCCATTGTTGTCGGGGGGAACGGGGCTGCCGGGGATCAACGGCCCCCAGCCGATGCCATGCACCAGCTGAATTTTCTCATCGAGCGTCAGTTCCTTCAAAACCATGTCGGCGCGCAGATCGGGCGACAGCGACGCGTTCATCCATGGGCGCGAAGGTTGCGGCGCCGCTTGCAGTGACAAGCAAGTTCCATGAGCGAAGAGGAAAATGGCAAGAGAAAATCCGCGGGCGGATCGGGCTCTATTGCTGGGACAGCACACCAGGGAATGCGAGTTCATGTTTGGGATCAGCCCTTGCTCGCTCTCCCGCCACCGTGCGTTCGATTGAACGCGGCGGCCAAGTCTTTGTACCAAAAGCCGCTGCGCTTCAAAATGCGCGCCTGGGTCTGATAATCGACATAGTAGATTCCAAAGCGCTTGGTGTAACCCGCAGCCCATTCGAAGTTGTCGAGCAAAGACCACACGAAGTAGCCGCGCACATCGACACCCTGATCGATGGCGTCCGCGATGGCGCGTATGTGAGATTCAATATAGGCGCGCCGGTCTTCATCCTTGACGCCTCCGTCAATGACCAAATCCCGATAGGCTGCGCCGTTTTCGGTGATGAACAGCGGCGGAAGTTCGTATTCGCGATCCAGGCGCGTCAATAGGTCGGTAAAGTTCGCGGGCGCCACTTCCCAACCCATGTCGGTGACTGCGGCTCCCTCGCGGGCCGGAGAAAATGGTCGCCCGGCGATGGATACGATCGGGTTGTAGTAATTCACGCCGAGAAAGTCGAGCGGTTGTGCAATCAATTGCGCGTCCCCATCGTGGGTGTCGGGCGCGTCCGCCGCGAGATATTCCAAAACATCGGCCGGGTACTTCCCGCGCAGCAAGGCGTCCATGTACCAGCGAACCAGCAGCCCATCCTCGCGCGACGCGAGCATCGTATCGGCCGGCGAGTCGGTCGCCGAATAGACCGGCGAGAGATTGAGGACAATGCCGACGTCGAGATTGCCGCGCCGGCTGCGCATCGCCTTCATGGCCAGTCCGTGGCTCAACAAACAGTGATGCGACACCTGCATCGCCACGGCGCGGTCCTTGACTCCCGGCGCGAAATGTCCCAATTCGTGGCCGATCGTCGCCGTGACCCACGGTTCGTTATGTGTCGCGAACGAGCGCACGCGATCGCCGAGTCTCTCCGCGACGAGCGCGGCGTATTCCGCGAATCGATAGGCCGTGTCTCGGTCGGCCCAGCCATTGTGGTCGCGCTGCAGCGCAGCCGGCAGGTCCCAGTGGTAGAGGGTCGCGAAGGGTTCGATGTCGCGCTCGAGCAATCCGTCAACCAGACGGTTGTAAAAATCGATGCCTGGTCCGACGACCGCACCCGAACCTGTGGGCTGAATTCGCGGCCAGGAGATTGAGAAGCGATACGCTCCCACCCCGAGCCCCGCGATCAAGTCGAGGTCCGATTCGAGTCGGTTGTAATGATCGCAGGCGATCCTTCCATCGGAGCCATCCGCGATGACACCGGGAAGCCGGCAGAACTCATCCCAGATCGAAGCGCCCTTGCCGTCGGCGGTCGAGGCACCCTCGATCTGAAAGGCACTGCTGGCAACGCCCCAGACGAAACTCGTGGGGAAGCGATTGGAAAGCTCATCGAGAGATTTACTGTAGTTCATTTACCGAGCGTTCTTGTGGGTTCAAAGAGTATTCCTGCCAGACTGTCGATTTCGCTTCAGCCTTTGCGTCCGCTGCCATCAGTCGACTCGCGGATCACGAGCTCGACGGGGGGAGGATCGAAGCGCGGTCGAAGTCCGGCGATGAGCTGAAGAATTGCCTGCGCGGATCGATCGCCGAGTTCACCGATCGATTGCCGTACGCTGGTGAGCGGCGGAAGGCGGTATGCGGATGACGGCAAGTCGTCGAATCCGACCACCGACACATCGCCGGGCACAGAGCGCCCCTTGCGGTAGAGCGCGAGGCACGCGCCATAGGCCGTTTGGTCGTTCACGCAAAAAAGCGCGGTGAATTGGGCTTTCGAATCAAGCAGTTCGAGCGTTGCCCGCAAGCCGCCTTCCTCGTGCCAGTCGCCGACCGCCACCCGTTTGGGATCGAAATCGATTCCGGCGTCCCCGAGCGCCTTCTTGTATCCCTCGAATCTTTCGACGGCGTCCGGATGATTTTCGGACCCGGCGATGAAGGCGATCTTGCGGTGCCCAACCTCGATCAGATGCCGCACGGCAAGCATCGCGCCATTCCGATCGTCAATCTGCAAGCTGAACAGACCCGGGGCTCGCAGACGGCGGCCCGTGACCACGACCGGCACTTCCTTGGCGTAACCCTTGAGCTTGGCATCGCTGAGGCGCCCGGCGAAGACGATGATCCCGTCGACGCCACGCGCGATAAATTCCCGCATGCAGCGTTCTTCATCCTCTTCGTGCCAATTGCCGCTCATGAACAGCGGCGCGTATCCCCGCTGCCGCAGAAAAGCCTCGATGCCTCGCAGTCCTTCACCATAGAACGGGCTGTCGATCGCTTGTGCGACCACGCCTATGGTCAGTGTCCTGCCGAGAGCGAGTCCGCGCGCCGCGGCATTCGGTCGAAAATCGAACTTCGCGATGGCCGCCTCGACGGCATGCTTAAGCCCACTGCTCACATTGACCGTGCCGTTGATGATTCGCGACACGGTGCTCGCGGAGACCCCCGCTTCGCGGGCAACCATTCTGAGCGTCGTCGACTGGCGCGGCCGGGGGCCGCTCTTGCCGGGAGTGGGAGCTGAAGGTCTGCGTTTGCCAAAAGCCCTGGTCATCGATATACCATTCGTCCGCGTTCACCAGGCAGAACCCGCTTCGGCTGTGTGAGAATCCCTTCCAATTCCTCGAGCGTCTTTCCCTTGGTCTCGGGCGCCAGCATCACGATGAACAGGAGGCCGGCGGCGGCGAGCAATCCATAGGCGAGAAACGTGCCCGCCGGACCCCAATTCGCGAGCTCCGCGGGAAAGAGCAGGGTGACGCTGGCGCTGACCAGGGAGTTCCAAAATCCGACGAATGAAATCGCCGCGGCCCGCTCTTCATTCGGAAAAATCTCGGACAGCAGCACCCACATCACGGGTCCCAAGGAAATCGCGAAGGAGGCCACGTAGGTGATGATGGCAACCAACACCACGCTTTCATGGCTGACGGGAGAGCCGGCCCCGGCCGACGCATGCGCCGCATGAAACGCCCAGCAGATGGTCAGCAGCGACAGGGTCATACCCACGAGCCCAATAGTCAAAAGGGGCTTGCGGCCCAGACGATCGATCGACCAGATGGCCACGAACGTCATGCCGACGTTGACGAGGCCCACGAGCACCGATTGAGCGAAGGCCGTCGAGAGCCCGCCGCCCGACGTGGCGAAGATGGTCGGCAGGTAATAGAAGATCGCATTGATGCCGGTGGCCTGTTGGAAGAACGCGATGCCAAAGCCGAACACCATGACCCGCTTGAGACGCCCCGTCAGCAACTCGCGGATGCCGAAATGCCGCGATTTTTTGACGAGGTTGGCCTGGATGATTTCAAATTCACGCCGCGAGACGGCGGGACTGTGAACCGCGGAGAGCGCGGCCCGCGCGCGTTCTTCGTGCCCTTTGCTCAACAGCCATCGCGGGCTTTCGGGCACCAAGGTCAGCAGCAGAAAATAAAGACCGGCCGGTACGCTCTGGACGCCCAGCATCCAGCGCCAGCTGTCCGCACCGAGCGGCAGCAGAAAATAATTCGAGAAGAACGAGATCGAGATGCCGATGACGATCATCAACTGATTGAGGGAAACCAGACTTCCGCGGCTACGGGCCGGCGCGATCTCCGCGATGTACACGGGCGCCGTGAGAATGGCCGCTCCGACCGCGAGACCGCCGCAGATTCGCGCCGCGACGAACACCGCAAAGCGAGTGGATAAAGCCGCCGTCAAGGCGGACGCAAGAAACAATACCGCGGTCAGCAGCAGCACGCTTTTGCGTCCAAAGCGGTCGCTCAAGCGTCCGGCCGCCAGGTTTCCGGCCATCGCGCCCCAGCCGAGACAACTCACCGCCCAGCCGAGTTTGAGGCTGCCGGCGGAACCGCCGAGACCGAAATAGTCGCGAACAAAGGGCACGGCGCCGGAAATGACCGTGGCATCGAATCCGACGAGAAAGCCGCCCAGCGCCACCGTCGAGGCGATGCGAACAATTTTGAATTCATCGCCCGTCATGCTCGTGCCTTTGGACGGCCGCCCGAGACTCCGCCGATCACGCCCTGACTGGCAGCCCCGGCACGCACCAGCGCTGCGCGGCCCTGGCCTCCGAGGAGCCGAATTGTGCGACTCATGTCCCCCTCCCTTCCCAACAGGCGAGCCCGCCGCTCGATTTTTGCAACCGGTTTCAGGAATGCTGCTTGCATAGAGCAGTCCGTGTCAAGGGCAGAGTACCGCGGCATCCCCTCAAGTCCCTGGTTTAAGGGGTTCGAACCCCCTTGCTTTTTGAAATTGACAGCGGCAGAATCGGCCTGCAACCGGTTTCAGAAACCGCTTGCACAGAATCGACGCTCGACGTCGGCACAGAATAAACATGGTCCCGGCAGACGGGAGGGGGAGCAATGAAGAAGTCCAGCCGTTCGCGCGCCTCGAAAATGACGCAACATCCGTTAGCGCCTGTTCCAATGAAGCCTCTGGCCGTACTGATCGCGATGTACTGCTCGGGAGCGATGGCCGCCGACACCGCCAATGTAGGGCCGACGGATGCTCTCGCCGAGATCGTCGTCACGGGACTGCGTCAGTCGCTGGTGACCAACGAGGCCATCAAGCGCGATTCGAGCGGAATCGTCGACGTTATTACGGCCGAAGACATCGGCAAGTTCCCTGATACGAACCTCGCCGAATCCATTCAGCGCATTCCCGGCGTGACCATCGACCGCCTGAATAATGAAGGCTCGCGCGTGACGGTGCGCGGCTTCGGTCCGGAATTCAACCTGGTCACGTTGAATGGTCGCTCCATGCCGGGAAATACCGGACCGAACACTGGAAATGCGACGCGTTCATTCGACTTTGAAAATCTCTCTGCCGACGGCATTGCCGGCATCTCGGTGTATAAGACCGGCCGCGCCGATGTGGCGAGCGGCGGCATCGGTTCGACCATCAACATTACCACCGCGCGTCCCTTCGACTTTCATGAGATGCGGGCGACGTTTTCGGCCAAGGCCACCGATGACACGTCAAGCGAAGTCGGCGCCAAGGTCACGCCGGAATTCTCCGGCCTCTTCAGCGATACCTTCTTCGACGATCGGGTGGGCTTCCTCGTCAACGGGTCCTACTCCAAGCGCAATAGCCAGGAACAAAGCGCGAACATCAACGGCTGGCTGCAGAATCAATTCGGCCCCGGTCTTAACTCGCCGAATTTGGCATTGACCAACAACAACACAAATCCCGACGGCAACAATTGGGCGCCGCGCAACGAGGGTTGGGGAGTGGTCGATCACCAGCGCGAACGGGTGAACGGCCAGGCCGTGCTGCAATTCAAACCGATCGATTCGCTGGTGGCGACGGCGGATTACACGTATACCTTCTACAAAGACATGAATCAGACGCACACCTTCGGCGCTTGGTTCGACTACGGTCTCAACCCCATCAGCGCCACCATCAACCCCCACGGCACTGTGACCAATCTCGTCGATACCGGGAGTGATGACTCGTATTTCGCGACCAACGATGAAATCATGAACCAGAACGGCTCTGCCGGCCTGAACCTGAAGTGGCAGGCGTCGGACAACATTGCGGTGGAACTGGACGCGCACCACTCCACGGCCGATTCGGGCGGCGGGGCCTTGGGCACCAACAATTTCGGCATCGTGGGTCAAATCCCGCAGTCGAATACCTCGCTCAACAAGTGCTTTACCATGGGTCCTGCTTTTCCGGCGGGCGGCCCGTGTGCCGGTATTGCCGCGGGTGCCAATCAGATTCCGACCACTTCCTGGATCTACGCTGCACCCTATACGATGAGTAACCTCGGCACGAACACGATCGAACCGCTGTTCGCCCAGGCCAATAACACTGTTTTCAGGTCGGTGATCGAGGAGGCCCTGCTCGATGCCACGTGGAAGAATAGCGATTCGGACAGCGGCTTGAAGAGCATCAAGGCCGGCATCGACGTGAAGCGCTCGACCACGAGGGCCGAGTCCTTCAACAGCGGTAACTTCGCCTGGGGCTACTACAATCCTGTGGATCAAGGTTTGATCCCGGCGAACGTCTTTACCAAGGTCTCGAGCTGCAGCATTATCACGCAGTTTTCAGGCGGCGGCTGCGGCATCCAGGTGCCGTATTTCTATAGCTTCAGCCTGGCGAACGCGATCGCTGCGACGCAAGGCGGCGGAAGGCCGAACGCCGACGGAACGCCCGACGGCAACTTCCCGGCGTATACCTTTAAACAAAACACATCGCCGACCAACGATGATCATATCCGGGAGGACACGCCGGCGCCGTTCGTACAGATGGATTTTAGTACCACCTTCGACGGCATGCCGTTCAAGGCACTGGCTGGAGTGCGGTACGAGAAGAGCACCGTGACTGCCCAAAGTCTGCAAAAAGTGCCGACATCGATTCAGTGGAACAATCCCACCGAATTCAGCACGAACTATGCGGCCAATGCCTCGTACAGCGACATCAAGACCTCCTATTCCGAGTTCCTACCGAGCTTGGATACGAGTTTGGAGGTATTGCCGGGTGTGTTGCTGCGCGGCTCTTACAGCAAAACCATCGCTCGCTCCGATCTGCTCTCAATGATCGGTACCACCTCGGTGACCAACTCGCCGAAGCCGGGCTCGCGCACAGCCACCGCCGGCAACCCCGGCCTGCTGCCCTACGAGTCGAACAACATCGATCTCGGCGTGGAGTGGTATTACGCGAAGGGTAGCTACGTGGCGGGCAACTGGTTCACCAAGCATGTCACGAACTTCCTGACTCAGGTCACCACCCAGCAGCCTCTGTTCGGCATCACGGACCCGAACGCCGGAGCCCTGGCCACCAAGGCGATTGCCGAGCTGCAGGCCGCCGGTACGGCCCCCTCCGCTCAGAATGTATTCGCGCAGATCGTCAAGGACACTGGATCACTGGGCCCATTCTTGGGGCAACCCGGAGACCCGCTGGTGATCTGGGATGTCACCGCGCCGACCAATGCCAACAAGACCGATATCCATGGATTCGAGTTTTCGGCGCAACATATGTTCGGCGCCAGCGGCTTTGGTGCGCAGGCCAACTGGTCTCTGCCGAGCGGCGGCGCCCCTTGGAACGCGCAGAAAATCGGCAATCAGTTCGCACTGGCAGGCCTCAGCCGCTCTTACAACATCGTGGGATTCTTCGAGAAGTACGGCGGCCAGATTCGCCTGGCGTACAGCCATCGCGGC
>Ga0210394_10008942_pt1 | contig 10193 bp, 7 predicted proteins | sample IncBWC12MmetaG_FD_160121 | JGI IMG/M metagenome (GOLD analysis project Ga0210394, IMG submission 160121) | Forest soil microbial communities from Barre Woods Harvard Forest LTER site, Petersham, Massachusetts, United States - Inc-BW-C-12-M | ecosystem: Environmental > Terrestrial > Soil >...
TCAGCCTGCGGGTGTGGGCTTCCTGATTACGGCCAAATCCATCCTACGCTTTGGCGATGTCAAGGAGTCGAGTCAGAGAAAATTGACGGAGTACATCATCATTGGCACGTTCATGAGCTTCGGGTGGGGGCTCCTGATTGCGGTACTGACACAGTTCGGAGTTCAGCATTGGGTGACGGCAAACTGACCGTCATCAAATCGATCGCGAGCTGAGTTGGTGCGCCTGCGCCTGTAGCTTGCCCGGCCGCACCTATTGCTACTGTACGATCGATCAATTACTCTCGGAAGCCGCAGCAAGCACAAGGATGAGCCATGGCGCGAAATCCGCGCTTTGATATCTTGTTCGAACCGGTGCGGATCGGTCCCGTCACCGCCCCGAACCGCTTCTATCAAGTGCCGCATGCCAGTGGGATGACCAATGCCTTGCCGCATGTGCGTGCGCGCTTCCGCGAGACCAAGGCGGAGGGTGGCTGGGGCGTGGTCTGCACCGGTGCGGTGTCGATTCATCCGAGCTCCGACGACTCGCCGCTGCCGTTCGCCACCCTGTGGGACGACCAGGACATCCGCTCGCATGCGCTGATGACCGAGGCCGTGCACCGGCACGGTGCCCTGGCGGGGATCGAGCTGTGGCATGGCGGCGCGTGCACGCTGAACCGCACCAGCCGCGTGGCGCCGCTGTCGCCGTCGGGCATGCCGTGGCTGTCGACGCATTTGGGCTTCATGGGCAACCTTCGGCCGCGGACCATGGACCTCACGGACATCCAAGACCTGCTCCGTTGGCAGGCGGCCGGTGCGCGGCGCGCCGTGCAGGCCGGGTTCGACATCATCTATGTCTACGCGGGCATGGGCTATCTGCCCTATGAGTTTCTGCTGCCCGAATACAATCACCGTACCGATGCCTACGGCGGACCCATCGAGAATCGCGTACGCCTGGTGCGTGAGCTTCTGGAGGTGACGCGGGAGGCCGTGGGCACCGAACGCGCGGTCGCGCTGCGCATCAGCCTGGAGGAGCTGCGCGGCAGACCCGGCAAGCACGCGGTGTCCGAAGCGCACGAGGTCGTCGCTCTGCTCGCGGACCTCCCCGATCTGTGGGATGTAAAAATGGATTCCAGCCCGACCGACTGCGCCCCCTCGCGCTTTTCGCCCGAAGGCAGCCACGAGCCGGTGATCGAATTCGTCAAGCAGGTCACCCGGCGGCCGGTGGTCGGCGTCGGCCGCTTTACCTCGCCCGACGTGATGGTGTCCCAGGTTCGGCGCGGCATCCTCGATCTGATCGGCGGCGCGCGTCCCTCCATCGCGGATCCGTTCCTGCCGGCGAAAATCAACGAAGGCCGCGAGCACGAGATCCGCGAATGCATCGGCTGCAATATTTGCATCTCGAGTTGGCACGATGGCGTGCCGGTGCGCTGCACGCAGAATCCCACCGCCGGCGAAGAGTGGCGCCGCGATTGGCATCCGGAGCGGTTTGCGCCGCCGGCGAGCGATGCGTCGATTTTGATCGTCGGCGGCGGCCCGGCCGGCCTCGAGTGCGCGACGACGCTGGCGCGACGCGGCTATGCGGTGACGCTCGCGGATTCATCGGGCGAATTCGGCGGCCGGCTGCGTTACGAAACCCGGCTGCCGGGACTCACGACCTGGGGGCGGGTGACCGATTGGCGCCTCGGGCAGCTGCGCGAGAGATCCAATGTCAACCTGTATCCCGGCAGTGCGCTGGGCGTGGACGACATCCTGGGACTGGAACATCGCCATGTCGTCATTGCGACCGGCGCGAAGTGGACCAAGATGCTGTTTTCCACGCTGGAGTTTCCGGTCGGACAGCTGGACGGGCCCGGGGTCTATACGCCCGACGATCTCGCTGCCGGGGCCGTGCCGCCGGGACCGATCGTGGTGTTCGACTTCGACAACTACTATCTGGCGGGCGCCATCACCCAGCAGCTCGCGATGTCGGCGGACGTGTCCTACGTGACTCCGGCGGGCAACGCATCCGCCTGGACCTTCATGACCAATGAGCTGCCGCTCGTGCATCGCGCGCTCTGCGCGGCCGGCGTTCCGATCCACACCTTGCAGCGGGTCGCGGCCTTCGACGGCGACGCCGTCACGATCGCGGACGTGTATGCCGGCACGGAGAAGCGTCTCGCCTGCCGATCGCTGGTCATCGTGGGAATCCGCGCGCCGCGCGATGATCTATATCGAGCCCTGATTGCCCGCGGCCCGGATCTCAAGAGCGCGGGTATCGCCCGGGTTGACCGCATCGGTGACGCGCTCGCCCCCGGGGCGATCGTGCATGCGGTTCACAGCGGACATCGCTACGCACGCGAGCTCGATTCGCCGCCGCAAGCCGCGCCCTATGCTCGGGATTTCCCGCTATGAATACCGCACGCTTGGAACCCACACTGCCCACCAGCTGGTATCGCAGTCCCGAGGTGTTTCGCGTCGAGAAGGAACGGATATTTTGCCGCGAGTGGATCGGCGTGTGCCGCGAAGCGGAGCTGCCCACGCCGGGCGATCACCTGGTTCTCGACGTGCTCGGCGAGAGCATCTTGCTGGTACGCAATCGCGAGGGTCGACTGCGGGCGTTCTACAACGTGTGCCGGCATCGCGGGTCGCGGCTGTGCCGAAGCGCCGCGGATCCGAGCTCGAATGCGGCACGGGTGGCGCTGCCGGGTGGCATCACGGCGGGGCGGCTGATCGTGTGTCCGTACCACCAGTGGTCCTACGACTTCAACGGCGCGCTGGTCGCGGCCCCGCACCTGAGCGGCGCGGCAGGCTTCGAGAAAGAGGACTTTCACCTGTACCCGGTGGGCGTCGACAGCTGGGGCGGATTCGTGTTTTTGAATTTGACGCCGGCCGAGTCTCGGCCGCTTGCGTCCCAATTGGACGGCATCCCGGGCCGCTTGCAGCGCTACCCGCTCGATGCCTTGACTGTCGGCGCCACCATTCGCTACGAAGTCGAGGCGAACTGGAAGATCATTTGCGAGAACTACAATGAATGCTACCACTGCGCCGGGATTCACCCCGAACTCTGTGCCGTGGTGCCTGCGTTCCGCGAGCGCGGCGGCGCCAACCTGGATTGGAACCGCGGAGTCCCGCACCGCGAGGGGGCTTATACGTTCACCGACAGCGGCACCAGCCGGCGGCGCGCCTTCCCCGGGCTCGACGCGGATGAGCAGGTGCGGCACAAGGGAGAGCTCGTGTACCCGAACCTATTCTTGAGCGTGGCGTGCGATCACGTGACGGCGTTCATCCTGCAGCCGCGTAATGCGGAGCGCACGGACATCACCTGCCACTTCCTGTTCGAGACCCATGAATTCGAAAAAGCCGATTTTGATCCGTCGGACGCCGTGGATTTCTGGGACCTGATCAATCGGCAGGATTGGGCCGTATGCGAAGGCGTACAGCAAGGAATCCGCTCGCGCGTGCACACTCGAGGCTACTATGCACCCATGGAAGACTGGAATCTGGACATCCGGCGCTATGTGACCGACCGAATCGGCGCTTTCGTGGCCGACCCTGGGAGCCTGTCCGCGGGCTCCTAGCGCGGTTCGCGGGCTGCATGAGCTCATCTCAGCGGGTCATTGCCCCACGCTCCGGTATAATCACAAGACAAGGACAACAAATGGCGACCAAGCGGCATGTACCGAAGTTCCGCCGCGCGACACCGGCGGTGCGGCGCGAAGCATTGGTGGACGCCACTCTGCGCTGCCTCAAGCGATTCGGCCATGAAGGCGTGTCGGTACGCCGCATCAGCGCCGCCGCCGGGGTGTCGATCGGTCTGATCAACCATCACTTTCCCAGCAAGTCGGGCCTCGTCGCGGAGACGTATGAGACCCTCGCCCTGTCGTTGCTCGACTCGATCCGCCGTCAAGCGGAAAACAAGGCGGTCGCGCCGCGGGAGCGGCTGAGCAATTTCTTCCGGGCTTCCTTCGCCCCCGAGATCCTCGACCCGCAATTATTCAACGTCTGGCTGGTATTTTGGAGCATGGTGGCGCATTCGGCCGAGATACGCGCCGTTCACTTCAGCACCTACGCAAAATACCGATCCGTTCTGGAGTCGCTGCTGGGCCAACTGGTCGAATCGGGCGCCGCACCGCCTTTCAAGCTGCGGCCGGCCGCCATTGCGCTGTCCGCTCTGCTCGATGGGTTCTGGGTTGAATTGAGCTTGAGCCCGACGGTATTCAAACCGCGCGAGGCCATCGCGCTGTGTGAAGATTGGGTGACGTCGCTGTGCAACGGCGGTTTTCCCCGGCTCATGAGCGTTGCCCGCGCCAAAAAGGCCGGCCCGGCGCCGAAACGCCCTAAATCCCGGCAACCATAGGCGCATCGCCGGCCAGGGAACCTGGGACTCTAGTGGCCAGCGGGCGCCCTTGTTATACTATCGTTCAACAGGATCGGAAGAGGCCACTGAGAATGGAAGCAACGCGCGCGCTCTACGACGACCTTGCGGCGCAAACGGCCGTCGACCTGCAAGGCTTTAGTCTCCCGGGGTGGATCTACCGGGATGCGGATTTTCTGGAGGCCGAAAAGGAGCGGGTCTTCGCCACGTCGTGGCAAATCGTCTGCCACCTCAATGACATTCGCGCTCCGGGCGACTACCACACGCTGGATTTCCTGGGCGAACCCTTGGTTGCGGTGCGCGGCAGGGACGGCGGCGTGCAGTCGTTCTTCAATGTGTGCCGGCACCGCGCGGCGCGCCTGCTCGACGGCGGCTCCGGTCATTGTTCCGGAAAAATCGTGTGCCCATATCATGCGTGGACATACGATCTCGATGGCAGGTTGAGCGCCGTTCCGCAGCGGCGGGAATTCGCGGACTTTGCCCTCGAAGAGTACGGACTGAAGCGGCTCGACACGGAGGTCTACAAGGGCTTCGTGTTCGTGCGTCTGAAATCGGGCCTGCCGAGCGTCGCCGATATGCTTGCGCCCTACGAGGCGGAATTGGCGTCCTATCGACTCGAAGAGCTCCAGCCGATGGGCCGACTCACGTTGCGCACGCGTCATGTCAACTGGAAAAACGTGACGGACAATTATTCCGATGCGATGCACATCACGGTGGCCCACCCCGGCCTCACACGCCTGTTCGGCCGCAGCTACGGGGTGGAAGCGCAGCCTTGGGTGGACAAGATGTGGGGATACCTCCGCGATGTTCCCTCGTCGCAGCGCTCGGAGCGCATGTACCAGGCCGTGCTGCCGGACGCACCGCACCTGCCCGAGAGCCGGCGGCGGCTCTGGACCTATTTCAAGCTCTGGCCGAATGTGGCCTTCGACATCTACCCGGATCAGGTCGACTTCATGCAGATCATACCGGTCTCACCGACGGAGACGCTGATCCGGGAGATCGCCTACGCGCATCCCGATGGCCGGCGCGAGATGCGCGCCGCGCGCTATCTGAATTGGCGCATCAATCGCCGGGTCAGCCTCGAGGACAAGACACTCATCGAGCGGGTACAGACCGGCATGGCGTCTCGCAGCTACACACCGGGTCCTCTCGGGCGCAACGAGGTCAGCTTGCGCAGTTTCGCGCAGCGTCTGCGCGAACTCATTCCGGAGAGCCGCCTCGACCGGCCGCCCGGCGCCGGCTGGTTTCGCAGCGACGGCCGCAAGCCGTATGGGTGATGCCAAGCCGCGAGACGTGGTCATCATCGGCGGCGGACACAATGGGCTGGTTTGTGCGGCCTATCTGGCGGCTGCCAAGCTGAAAGTGACGGTGCTCGAGCGGCGCGCCGTCGTGGGCGGCGCGGCCGTCACGGAAGAATTTCATCCCGGTTTTCGCAATTCCGTGGCGGCGTACACCGTGTCGCTGCTCAATCCGAAGGTCATCCGCGACTTGGAGTTGCCGCGGCACGGCTTGCGGGTGGTCGAGCGCGGCCTGGCGAATTTCCTGCCCCTGGATGAATCCCGCTACTTGAAGATCGGCGCCGGCAAGACCGAACAAGAGGTGGCCAAATTCTCCGTGCGCGATGCCGGCCGGCTGGCCGCCTACGGCGAGCGCCTCGACGGGATCGCCGACGTGCTGCGCGATCTCGTGCTCGAAACACCGCCGAACGTCACCGCCGGTGGCTGGTTGGAGGCGCTGCCCGAATTGCTGCGCGGCGCGCGGTTGGGCAAACGCCTCGCCAAGCTCGACATGCCCATGCGGCGCGAGCTGCTCGGGCTATTCGTCAAGTCCGCAGGCGATTACCTCGATGCCTGGTTCGAGAGTGCGCCGATCAAGGCGGCGTACGGGTTCGACGGCATCGTCGGCAACTATGCCAGCCCCTATGCCGCCGGCTCCGGCTACGTGCTGCTGCATCACGTCTTCGGCGAGGTGAACGGCAAGAAGGGCGTCTGGGGACACGCCATCGGCGGCATGGGTGCCATCACCCAGGCCATGGCCAAGGCGGCGGCCGAGCGCGGCGTGGAAATCCGAGTGGCGAGTCCGGTGCGCGAGGTACTCGTCGAGCGCGGCCGCGCGGCCGGCGTGGTCACCGAACGAGGCGAGACGATTCGAGCGCGCAGCGTCGTCTCGAACTTGAATCCGAAGCTCTTGTACGGGTCGCTCATCGATCCGGGAGCCCTGCCCCAGGACTTTCGCGAACGCATCGCTCAGTGGCGCTGCGGCTCCGGAACTTTTCGCATGAACGTCGCGCTCGCGGAGTTGCCCGACTTCACCGCGTTGCCGGGCCGCACCCTCGCCGAACATCACACCGCCGGCATCATCATGGCCCCGAGCCTTGCCTACATGGACCAAGCGTACCTCGATGCCAAGGCGGGCGGCTGGTCGAAGCGCCCCATCGTCGAAATGCTGATTCCTTCGACCTTGGACGACAGCCTGGCGCCGCCGAACCGGCATGTGGCCAGTTTGTTCTGCCAACACGTCGCGCCCGTGCTGCCCGACGGGAGCTGGGACGACCGTCGCGAGCAGGTGGCGGACGTCATGATCGATCTCGTCAACAGCCATGCGCCGAATTTCAAGGCTGCCGTGCTCGGCCGGCAGATCATGAGTCCGCTCGATCTGGAGCGTACCTTTGGTTTGACGGGAGGCGATATTTTTCATGGCGCGCTCTCCTTGGATCAGATGTTCTCGGCCCGGCCGATGCTGGGACACGGCGACTATCGCGGGCCGCTCAAGGGTCTGTACATGTGCGGTTCGGGAACGCATCCCGGAGGGGGCGTGACCGGCGCGCCCGGCCACAATGCGGCACGCGAAATCATCGCGGATTTCCGCAGCGGACGGGTCAAACGGGCTTAGCCGGCCCGGAAAATCTCCCTTCCAAATCCGGTTCCGGATGATGAAAAAGTTAGACCTCGACTCCCTGTCCCTTCAGGTATTCGTCATAGGTGCCCTTGAAGTCGCTGATGCCGCCGCCGGCACGCAGCTCGATGATACGGGTGGCGAGGCCGCCCACGAACTCTCGATCATGCGAGACGAAGATCAACGTACCCGGATAATGTTCCAGACCGATCTGCAGCGATTCGATGGTCTCCATGTCCATGTGATTGGTGGGCTCGTCCATGAGCAGCACATTGGGCTTGGTCAGCATGAGCTTGCCGTAAATCATGCGCCCCTTCTCGCCGCCTGACAGCACCTTCACGGATTTCTTGGTTTCTTCGCCGGAGAACAGCAGGCGCCCGAGCGTGGCGCGGACGATCTGATCGTCGTCGGCCTTGCCCGTGTACTGCGACATCCAAGAGAACAAATCCGCATTGTCTTCGAACTCAGCCTGGGGGTCCTGGGGCATGTAACCCGGTTGAGCGTTTTCGACCCATACGATGCGTCCCGACGTCGGGCGCAATTCCCCTGCGAGGCAGCGCATCAGCGTCGTCTTGCCCACGCCGTTCGGACCGATGACGGCAATGCGTTCGCCGCCTTCGACGTTGAAGCTGAGATTGGCGAGTACTTTTTCGTCCGACCCTGGGTAGCTGAAGCTCAGTTTCTCCACCGTCACGGCGGAGCGGTAGAGCTTTTTGCCCTGCTCGAAGCGGATGTAGGGGTTCTGCCGGGACGAGGGTCTGATCTCCTCGATCTTGATTTTTTCCAGCTGCTTCTTGCGTGAAGTCGCCTGCCGGGCCTTGGACGCATTGGCGGAGAAGCGCCGAACGAATTCCTGCAGGTCGGAAATCCGGTCCTTGGCCTTGGCGTTCGCGGCTTCGACCCGCGCCCGCGCCTGAACCGACGCCAGCATGAAATCGTCGTAGTTGCCGGGATAGATCTTGAGCTGCTGAAAATCGAGGTCGGCGACGTGAGTGCACACCTGATTCAGAAAGTGCCGATCGTGGCTGATGATCACCATGGTGGCGTCATAGTTGTTGAGCGCGGTTTCCAGCCAGCGGATGGAATGGATGTCGAGGTTGTTGGTCGGCTCGTCCAGCAGCAGCACGTCGGGTCTCGAGAACAGCGCCTGCGCCAGCAACACGCGCAGCTTGAGGCCGGGAGGCACCTCGCGCATCGGGCCGTTGTGCCGCGATTCGTGAATGCCGGCATCGGTGAGTATGCTGCCGGCCCGGGCTTCGGCATCGTAGCCGCCGTATTCGGCGAACACACCCTCGAGCTCGGCGGCTTTCATGTAGTCCGCGTCGGTTGCCTTGGGATCGGCGTAGATGCGGTCGCGCTCCTTCATGGCGGCCCAGAGCTCCGTGTGACCGCGCATGACCACGTCGAGCACGCGGTCATCCTCATAGCCGAATTGGTTTTGATTCAACTTGCCGAGCCGCATGCCGGTCTGCAGCATGACATCCCCGGCGCTCGGCTCGAGATCTCCGCCCAGCACCTTCATCAGCGTGGACTTGCCCGAACCGTTGGCGCCGATCAGGCCGTAGCGATTACCGTCGGAGAACTTGACCGTGACCTGTTCGAAGAGCGGTTTGGCGCCGAACTGCACGGCGACGTTGGAAGTGGCAAGCATGTTTGTCCAATCGATTGAATGACGGCCGGCTTGGGTTCGCCAGGGCTGCGCTGTAGCCTTAAGGGGTACGGACGGGGTGGCGTTGGTACGTACAGCCCCCAATCCGGCGGCGGATTCTAACCGAGCTTAGGGCCCCAGTCTGCGGTTTTCGACATATGGCCCGTCTTGGAGCCCCTTACGGCGCGTTTCCGCGGAAACGCGGCGTCCTGTACCTGCGCCATCAATTTTTGCCGCGTGGTTTGCGGCGCGGCGCTTTGACCGCCATGCGGCGCTTCTTCGCGGCGACGACCTTGCGCTTCATCGGTTTGCTGCGCTTGCCAGGCTTGCTGCGCGTCACCGGTTTGCCGCGTTTGGCCGCCGTCTTGGCCTTTTTCGGCTTGGATCGAGCAGCAGCCTTGCCGATGGTCCTGGTCTTGGCGGCGCTGGTCTTCTTGACAGCCCTGGTCCTCTTGGCAGTCCCGGTCTTCTTCGCGGCCCCGGCCTTGTTGGCGGGAGCGCGCCGTTTCGCCGGCGCGGCGCGCTTCGTCGGCGGCGCTGGCGGCGCCCCGCCGCCGCGCAACTGCTCGAGAATGGCGGGGTTCTCGAGAGTCGACATGTCCTGCGTGATCTCCTCGCCGCGGGCAATCGAACGCAGCAAGCGGCGCATGATCTTTCCCGAACGAGTCTTCGGTAGATTGTCGGTCAGCCGGATGTCGTCGGGCTTCGCGATCGGGCTCAATTGCTCGCCCACCCAGCGGCGCAGTTCGTCGATCAGGCGCGCCGCGGCCGCGCCTTCCGGGCGCGGCACGTTGAGCACCACATAGGCGAACACAGACTCACCCTTGATCTCATGAGGTCGGCTGACCACGGCCGCTTCCGCGACCAGCGGGTGCGCCACCAGCGCCGACTCGATTTCCATGGTACCCAGCCGGTGCCCCGCGACGTTCAGCACGTCGTCGATCCGGCCCATGATCCAATAGTAGCCGTCCTTGTCGCGGCGCGCGGAATCGCCCGCCACGTAGAAGCGATTGTCAAACTTCTCCCAATAGGTCCGAACGTACCGCTCGTTGTCGCCCCAGATGGTACGCAGCATCGACGGCCATGGACGCTTGATCACGAGATAGCCGCCGCCGTCGGGAGTCTCGACGGGCCGCCCTTCTTCGTCGACGATGTCGGCAAATATTCCGGGCAGCGGCTTGGCGCAGGAACCGGGCTTCGTGGGCGTGACGCTCGGAATCGGCGTCATCATGGTCGCCCCGGTCTCGGTCTGCCACCAGGTGTCCACGATGGGGCAGCGCCCGGCGCCGATGACCCTCTGCTACAACATCCACGCCT
>Ga0210394_10008943_pt1 | contig 10192 bp, 7 predicted proteins | sample IncBWC12MmetaG_FD_160121 | JGI IMG/M metagenome (GOLD analysis project Ga0210394, IMG submission 160121) | Forest soil microbial communities from Barre Woods Harvard Forest LTER site, Petersham, Massachusetts, United States - Inc-BW-C-12-M | ecosystem: Environmental > Terrestrial > Soil >...
GGGGCTAAGACTCGTGGGAAAGGTCACCGGTTTTAAGGAATTCACGCGAGAACTGCCGATTCGCCGGCCCGTCGAAGAGCGCATCAACGACTACTTCGAGGTCTACTACCAGTTCCCCGAAGACAAAGTCCGCACGCAAGCCGCGCGTTGCATGGATTGCGGCATTCCCTTCTGCCACACGGGATGCCCCGTCAACAACATCATTCCCGATTGGAACGACCTTGTTTATCGCGATCATTGGAAGGAAGCCATCCGCGTTCTGCACTCGACGAATAACTTCCCCGAATTTACGGGCCGCATCTGCCCGGCGCCCTGCGAAACGGCTTGCGTGCTGGGCATAAATGAGCCGCCGGTCACGATCAAGGTGATTGAGAAAAATATTGTCGAACGCGCCTGGGCGGAAGGATGGATTCAGCCGGAACCGCCGGAAATGCGCACAGGCAAGCGCGTCGCGGTGGTCGGGTCCGGTCCTTCGGGATTGGCCGCGGCGCAGCAACTGAATCGGGCCGGGCATCTGGTAACGCTGTTTGAAAAAAACGATCGGCTCGGCGGCTTGATGCGTTACGGCATTCCCGATTTCAAGATGGAGAAGCACGTCCTCGACCGGCGCCTCGAGCAAATGACGGCGGAAGGCGTGCATTTCGAGACCAAGGCGCATATCGGCGGCAATATTCCTGCTGAAGATTTACGCAAAGAGTTCGACGCCATCCTGCTTTGCGGAGGCGCGGAGGCTCCACGTGATTTGAATGTTCCCGGGCGCGAGCTGAAGGGAATTCATTTCGCCATGGAGTTTCTGCCGCAACAGAATAAGCGCAATGCCGGGGACGAAGTGCTCAACCAGATTCTGGCTACTGGAAAACACGTGGTGATTATCGGCGGCGGAGATACAGGCGCCGATTGCCTGGGCACCACTCATCGTCATAAGGCAAAATCAGTGCGCCAGTTCGAAATCATGCCCATGCCGCCCGAAGCACGCGCGCCGAGTACGCCGTGGCCGCTATGGCCGCTGCAATTGCGTTCGGAGAGCTCGCACGAAGAAGGCGGCTTGCGGGATTGGTCCATCGGCACGACGCACTTTACCGGCGACGACAACGGAAATGTAAAGCAGCTTCACGCCATCCGCGTGGGGCCGCCGCCGAAATTCGAGCCAATTCCGGGAACCGAGTTCATCCTGGAAGCGGATCTGGTGCTGCTCGCGCTCGGTTTCACGGGGCCGGTAAAACAGGGCATGATCGAGCAGTTCGGCGTCAATCTCGACGCCCGCAGCAATATCGCCGGCGACGCAAACTACATGAGTTCGGTGCCCGGGATTTTCGCCGCCGGCGACATGCGGCGCGGGCAGTCGCTGGTCGTGTGGGCAATTTCCGAAGGACGCAAGGCCGCCGCCGGCGTGGACAAGTTCCTCATGGGCAGCACCCGCCTGAAGTAAAGCCTGAAACAGAGAGATTCTTCGACTTCGCGACCCGACGGAAATCGCGGGGCGCGATTTCCGAGAGCAAAGACTTTCGGGCCGCTCCGCTCAGAATGACATGCCGGTCTAGTTGTGAGGATTGCTTCTAGTTTTTACTGCTAGCGCCTCAGTGGGTCATTCCGTAAACAATGTAGTTGATGGCGATGCGGTAGGCCATGGATGTGGCGGGCTCCGGGTAATCGGGACTGTCGGCCCACTCCCAGGCGTCTCCGACGTCGCTATTGTGACAAATGGCGATCATGATGCGGCCTTTATCGTCGCGGATGGCGCGCCATCTGGGCACTTTCATGTCGTCCGTATAGCGACGGCCGTTCCAGATAAAGCGGGTTCCGGGAATCTGGAAGCGATCGTCGAGATCGTAGACGGTGTGGAAAAGTTCGTCGCTGTCTTTTAGATCTTCGATAGGGCGGTCCGGGAAAATCATGCGCACGCCCGTCGCTAGATTGTTCCATTCGTAGTCTCCGTGGGTATCGTCGAAAAACATGAAGCCGCCGCGGAGGAGATAAGTGCGGATACGAATTGCTTCAGCCTGTGAAAGAACCCACGCGCCGGGATCTTCGACAAAAATCCACGGCCAGTTATAGATGTCGTCGCTATGGGCGTCGACCACTTGCTCGGCCACATGCGTGTTGATGCGCGTCAGGCGAACGACACCTTCCACGAGCTGACGATCCGATTTCGGATAATCGGCGGCCCAGCGCTGGAATCCGCGAAAATTGCCATAAGCCATGTCGTAATGGAAACGCGCGAAGGTCCATTCCACTTTTTGTTTCACGCCGAGCGGCATGTCTTCCTCGTCGTCCTGATCACCGCCGGGGGCTCGTCGCTGATAGGCGAGCAGGCCGGAGGCGAAGCCAAGGAAGAGCAGTCCTGCCAGGATAAGCGAGGAGCGCTGACGGACAATTCCTAACTTCATAACTTTTTCTTCCGGATGCCGCCCTGAAGGGCGGCGCTACAAAAACCAAATCCTTAGAGAAGAGGCAATACTATTATCGATCAAATTGCGGCGAATTACTTAGCGGCGATCGGAAGCGACGGCTTTGAGGAAGGCGCGCCGGAGAAAAACGCCGATGAGATGGCGCTTGTATTCGGCGCTGCCTTCGTGATCATCGACCAGATCGGCGCCGTCGGCAATGAGTGCGGCGGCTTCGGGCAGCCGTTTTTCAACTGCCGCACGCGGGCCCGCGAGCAATGCTTCGGCTTGAAGTGATCGGCTCGGGAACGGACAGACGCAGCCCACGGCGACGCGAGCCAACCTGAACGTGCGGCCGCGGTCCGGAGTTTCGAGCCAAAGTCCCAGGCCAAGAGTGGGGCGCTCGTGAATTTGAAATTTCATGTAGGCGGCGCGGTGATTGGATTTCGCGGCGGGGATGACGATGCGGGTGAGGATTTCGCCGGGCGCGAGATGATTCGAATAGGCGCCGGCGATCAGCTTTTCGATGGGGATTTCGCGAGCGCCGTCGGCGTTTTCGATGCGCACGGTAGCGCCGAGCACCAGCAGCATTGTAGCCGGATCGGAGTGCGGTTCGGCGAAGCAAAGATTGCCTCCGAGGGTACCCGTCGCACGCACACGGATATTTGCAACTTGCGATTCCAGTTCGGCGAATACCGTCTGCTTTTCCCGCAGCAGAGCGGATCGTTCGAGAGCGTGATGCGTGCAGGCTGCGCCAATTTCGATAACGCCGTCGCGGGCTTCGATTGCGGTTAATCCGGGGATGACTTTGAGATCGATGAGATGGCTATAGCTGAGGGCGCGGTGGCGCATGGCCAGCAGCAATTCCGTCCCGCCGGCGTAAATGGCGGCCTCGTCGCCATAGTGGCCGAGCATCTGCGACGCTTCCGCAGTGGTGGCCGGCTGATGGATTTCGAAGCGGGAGAGAGTGGTCATGCGCGACGCTTGGGGGCACGTGTTTTGCGCACGCGTGTTCTGCGCGCGCGAGGTTTGGGTGCTACAGAAGATTTCTCCTTCGCTACCGGCGCATGCGCTTTTTTCTCCTGCAGCGCTTTCCACACGCGCTCGGGCGTCAAGGGCAAGCTGCGAATGCGTACTCCGGCGGCTTGGTATAGCGCGTTCGCAAGACACGCGCCGACAGGATTGACAGAGCCTTCGCCACCGCCTTTTGCGCCATATGGCCCAACACCGTCCTGATTCTGGACCAGCTTGAGTTCAACGCGGCGCGCCAGATCGGAGAAACGCGGCACGCGATATTCGAGCATGGTTCCATTCATCAGCTGTTGGCCGTCGTAGATCAATTCTTCGAAGAGACCGACGCCGAGACCCATGGTGGCGGCACCCAAATCCTGGCTTTCGGTCATCGCAGGATGAATCGCGAGCCCTACATCTCCAACGGTGACCAGGGTATCGAGTGAGATTTTTCCGGTTTCCTCGTCGAGCGCGATCTCCGTGCCAACGACGCCGATTTCCCAGAATATCGGCACGGATTTGAATGGCCCGGCGCGGCGCAAATAAGCGCGTCCGATGATGCTGCAGCCCTCCATCTGAAAATATCGCTCCATAATTTCGGGCCAGGTGAGCCATTCTTTGCCGTGGCGAATTCCGCCGCGTTCTTCAATGAGCTCGCTTACAGGTACGCCCAGGACTTCGGCGGCCATCGTTGTGCACTGTGCGATGGCTTCGCGGCAGGCCTCCATCACCGCGCGGCCCATCAGCGTGGTGGTGCGGCTCGCGCCGGTGGACCGTTCGAAAAGCATGACTGCCGTATCGGTGCCGAGCACTTTCACTTTCTCCAGCGGCACGCCCATTTCTTCCGCGGCAATCTGCGCAAGAACGGTGTGACTTCCCTGGCCGATCTCTGTGCTCCCGCTCAACACGGATACGGACCCATCGGCATAGACCTGCACCATCGCCAGAGTGACTGGATGCGCTCCGGCATCGCTGCAGGAGCAACATACGGAGCGGCCGTGCTTCGACGCCAAGGGGCCATTCGAGCGCAGCGCTTCGGCGGCGATGCGAATGTCGCCGGGAACGTCCGCATCGATTGGGCGCAGCCCCGGATGAATGGACTCGCCGCTGTGGGCCAAATTGCGAAGACGGAATTCCTGCGGATCGCAGCCGATTTTGAGAGCCAGTTCGTCCATCTGCGATTCCACGGGGAAAGTGATTTGTGCCGCACCCAATCCGCGGTAGGAGCTTGCGGGAACCGTGTTCGTGTAGATTGCCAGGCAGTCGATCTTTACATTCGGAAAACGATAAGGACCGACGATGCGATTGGCCGCCTTGCGGCAAACCATCGGACTGTTTTCCGCATACGCTCCGGTATTCAGATGAATGGTGGCCTGCTTGGCAACAAGTTTGCCATTGCGATCGGCGGCGGTGCGGATGTAAACGCGCGCATCGTCTGAGCGCGTGGTCAGGAAAGCTTCTTCGACGTTGAGCTGCAATTTGACGGGGCGCGAGACCTTCCACGAGCATGCGGCAGTGAGCGGCTCGATTTTGGTGTAAGACTTGCTGCCGTATCCGCCGCCGACGTAGGGAACGATCACGCGCACGCTATTCAGCGGCAGGTCGAAGACTTCGGCCAGGTCGTGGCGCACCATGAAAGGATGTTGCGCGGAGGAATAGACCGTGAGCTGGCCGTTGGGGTCGTAGTCGGCGACGGCGACGTAAGGTTCCATCGCGTAGGCGTAGACCATCGGGAAATAAAATTCGCCTTCGACGATGTGCGCGGCCGAAGCAAAGGCGGCGTCCACATCGCCCCATTCCACGTGCACGTCCTGGCAGATATTTTTTGTGCTGCCCGGAAAATCGGTGAAATCGTCGAAACCGCGAAAGGCGCCTCCGATATAGTCCGTGCCATGAACGAGCACAGCGCTGGACGCGAGCGCGGTTTTGACGTCGAGCACAGGCGTGAGCTCTTCGTAGTCGACCTTGATTTTGTCGAGCGCCTCCTGCGCGCTCAATTCATCTTCCGCGATCACCGCCGCGACCGGCTCGCCGACAAATCGAACCTTACCGATCGCCAGGAGGGGATGATCTTTTACAGCGTGGCCATAATAAGGATGCAGCGGGCCGAGGTTATTTCCTGTGAGGACGTCGATCACTCCGGGCTGACGCTTGGCCTCGGAAAGGTCGATGGAGAGAATTTTGGCGTGCGCAAAAGGGCTGCGGAGAAGCTTGGCCCAGGCCATGCGCTCGAGCGTAATGTCGCTGGCGTAGGTGGCGGTTCCTGTCACTTTGGCCACGCCATCGGCACGAGGGACGGAATGATTCACGACGGCAAAATTCTTTGCGTCGTTTTTCTTTGCGTTACTCACCGGTTCGTTTCTTTTGCTTCAAGTGTGGTTGTAATTCCGCAGCGGCTTGCCTGATGGCTTTGAGAATCCCCAAATAACCCGTGCAGCGGCAGAGGTTACCGCTCATGTAAGCGATGATCTCTTCGTCGGAGACGCTGGCGTTTTCATCCAGGAGCGATTTCGCCGCAAGGATCATGCCGGGCGTGCAGAAGCCGCACTGAAAGGCGAAGCTATCGAGAAAAGCCTGCTGCAGGGGGTGCAGACGGTTGCCGTCTGCCAGACCTTCGATGGTGGTCACCTGCTTATCGCGAATTTCGTAAGCGAGATAAGTGCAGGCGCTGACGGGAATGTCGTCGACGAGTACTGTACAAGTTCCGCAAACCTGCGATTCACAGGAGAGCTTGACACCGGTCAGGCGGCAGCGCGCGCGGAGGACTTCGGCGAGCGTTTCGCGTGGTTCGATTTCCAGGGATGCCGGCTTCCCGTTCAGCTCAAATGCGATCTTCACCGGCGGTCCTTTTTTGATTGAGCGCGCAAACTGGCGCGCATATCGGTTGTTGATTGAGTGCGCAAACTGGCGCGCACATCGGTGGCGGATTGAGTGCACAGATTGGGGCTTACATCGGGTGCGAATTGCGCCTGAATATTGCGGGCGAACTCAGCGAATTTTTCGGTGACTCTGCGCCGGATGGGGGCAGCGCCAAGTGTCGCCAACTTGCCAAGGATTTCGATATCGGCTTCGAAACGCATTTGCGCTGAGGGCGAGGCGGGCACCAGCGTAATGTGCAACGCGCCGGTGATGCGGTTCAGGCCGATGGAATCGCTTCCTTTGATGCCGGCTTTCAATGAGACCGGCTCGTGCGCCTCTGTGACGCGGATTTCCAAGTTCACGGCCACCTTGAAGGGACCGATTTTATCGCTGGCTTTGGCCTGATAGGCTTCCGCTCCAGCCTCATCGAGCGGCGTGACTTTTTCAACCCCCGGCAGAAGGGCAGCCAAACGCGGCGTGTCGCGCAGAAGCTTCCAGACTTCGTCCTGGGACGCACCGAGATTTAGTTCTTCGCTTACCCTTAACAGCATCGTGTGCCGGACCGCTCCCTGAGCGAAACCTCTTATCGCCTCTGTCGGAACAAAGTTGGCCGAAGAGACCGCCCCAATTATTACCGTGCGCTTCTCTCCAACGCAAAAACTAAATTGAACGCGATCCGCTTCGTGCCACAATTATGAGCTTTTCAAAACAGGAGCATCTTTCATGGCCGAAGCCAAGTCAATCGCGCGCGCGAAAGACGGATGTCGGATTTCCTATCGCATTTATGCAAATCCCGGAAAGCCCCGCCTCGCCCTGATTCATTCGCTTGCCCTCAGCGGAGCGATGTGGAGCGAAGTCGCGAAGGAGCTTTCCGGGAGTGCGGAAATTCTTATTTATGATTGCCGCGGGCACGGGCACTCCGAACGGCGGTCCGGCCCCTACAGCGTGGAAATGTTTGCCGATGACCTCGCGGCGCTGCTTGACTCTGTGGGCTGGTCTTCCACCAACGTCGCCGGGTGCTCGATGGGCGGCTGCGTAGCGCAAGCGTTTGCGGGGGCATATCCGCAGCGGGTTCGGACATTGGCGTTGATCGACACGACCGCCTGGTACGGACCGAACGCGCCGAAGGAATGGAAAGCGCGTGGCGCGAGGCCTGCTGAATCCGGATTCCCTTCCATGGTGGAGTTCCAGCTTAGCCGCTGGTTCAGCGATGGTTTCCGCAAATCGCATCCGGAAATTGCGGAACAGATGACACAAATTTTTCTGGCCAATGACGCAGCTTGCTATGCGGCGACCTGCGAGATGCTGGGGAACGCCGATCTGCGCAACGCGGTGCGCGGATTCCGGATGCCGGCATCGGTGATCGTGGGAGAAGACGATTACGCAACGCCGGTGGCCATGGCTCAGCAGCTGCACGAAAGCATCCCAAATTCGACCATTACCGTGATTCCCGGCGCGCGCCATACCACGCCCGTAGAATGCCCGCGGGAGATCGCCGCGTTTCTGAGGGATCTGCTTGGCAAATCGGCCGCCGTTTCGGCCAATTAGGTTTGGGATTTCGGCGGGCCTTCGATCTTGCGGACAGGAGTTTCCGGGGTGAGATCGCCGTGGCGGCGCGGAAATGTGTTCAGGCCGTTTTTCTGCCATTCGCCGGAGACGGCATTGCAGGCGAACGCGTCCCAAGCTTCGCTCCAATCTCCCAGTGAATAACCGTGCCAGGGCTGCTGCACGCGCAGCGCCGGCAAATCCAATTGCTTCCAAATGTCCAGCGCCCGTTCCATAAATTCGCGCTTCGGCAGAGCCAGCGGCGGCATGGGATATTTCAGCGTCGCGTCGATGAGCATGGTGGAATCCACGGTCTGCGGCCCGGATTTGGGCGCATGTCCAATGGAGCGGTAAGGCTCAATGTGTACGTCATCCTGGGGATTCGAACGATATGCCAGAGACCAGAGCACCGCGTCCGTGTTGGACGGCTGGATATCTTCGCTCACGGCGATCACGATCTTCCCGCAATCGGCGCGCAGAGCCGCTGCGCCCCGCAGCCCTCGCCAGACTTCGGTGCGCGGCGCACCATTCGCGAATTGAAGAAAAATTACCGGCCGCACGTTGCTCAGCGGCTCATGCATAACCACGCGGCGAATGGCCTTGATTGATAAATGGTCGCGCAAGTGCGCCAAGAACAGCGGCTCGTAAGCGACTTTTTTGATCATGCTCGATTCGCTCGGCGTCACCTGGCTGATGATGGAGACGAAGACCGGAGATCGCCGATGCGTGATCGCCGTCACCTGCATGGACATGTTGTAGTCTTCGAGCGCGACGTAGCCGTTGCTTTCCCCAAAGGGCCCTTCGGGCTCGAGCAGGTCGGTATCGATCAGCCCTTCGATCACTATCTCGGAGTCCGCCGGCACTTCGAGATCGATTGTGGCGCATTTCGCGGTCCGGATCGGCGCGCCGGCGAGCGCTCCCGCAACGCCCATCTCGTCTTGATTTATGGGAAGCTTCTGCGGGCCAGTGAAAACCACGACGGGCGCGCAGCCAATCACGATGGCGCACGGCATCGGCTCGCCGCGCGCGCGATACTTCTGCCAATGCAGATAGCCGCCGGCACCGCCAATTCGGGCAGACATGCGGATGCCGAGCCGGTCGGTCTTTTTCAGCGCGCCGCGATAGGTGCCCATGTTACGCACGCCTGTCTCGGGGTCGCGCGTGATGCAAAGGGTCGCAGTGAGATATGGAGCGGAGTCGAAACCCGGAGTGGAGATGGGAACCGGCAGCCGCGCCAGGCCGCCATCTGGGCAACGGAGATCGTCGCCGGTGATGATGACCTCCTGGCATCGCGGCGAACCGACGACGACGGGAGGAATTGGATTGGCGATCGCTTGCGTCCAGGCCGCGCCAATTTCGTCGACAGCGCGTCCCATGCCGAGGGCGTAGATTTTCGCCGAGGCTGCCAGCGCGCCGACAGCGACGGGAATATCGTAGCGCCGGCCGCGCGAGTCGACCACGTTGGTAAAAAGAAATGCGCGGCGGTCGTCTTCGGGAAGTCCTCCGAGGAATTGCCAGCGAACCAGCGGATGCAGTTCCGTATCTTTGTTAATCGGCCTGTCGACACGAACGAGCAGGCCATTAGCTTCCAGCGCGGCCAGATGGGTCTGAAAATCGGGGCTTGGTCCGCTCACGCCTGCTATTTCCAGAAAAACACGAGGATTACCGCGAGGATGGCGGTTACGACGAGCTGCAGAACCTGCCACGGCAGGCAAATGCGGAAAATTTCGCCGTCTTTGCCTTTTAAATTGGCGAGCGACGCAGCGTAAGAGATTTGCGTGGGCTTGAGCGCGTTCGGCGGGCCCATGGTGACCACGGTCACGATTCCCACGAGCAGCGAGAGCGGAATACCCAGCAGGGGCGCGATGGGCACCTGCATCCGCGACAAGAGAAAGTCTCCCGGCAATCCCTGACCGAAAGCCATGCCTCCTAGGAAAGCGACAGCTGGATAGAGCGAAGCGTAGATAAGCTTGCCCCCGCCGGAGAGCACTTTGCCAAGTTGCGCGATTTGGCCCGCGTCCACCATGAGATAAACGGTAGCGCTGCCGACGAGAAGAGTGGTCAGCGGAGCGCGGCTTCGCCGAGTGGCCGTGAGCAAGTCTTTCGCGAAATTGGCGCGCTTGCAAGCAAAAAGATAGGCCACCAGCGACGTTACGAGGATAAAGAATCCGGCGGAGGTAAATATGTTAATCGTAAAGCGCCGATAGCCCCAGGCTGCGACGCCAAACTCTACGTGCGACAGCGCGTGCTCAATTGTGGGGAATTTGGTGAGAAGAACAAACAGAATGCCCAACAGCAGCGGACCATACGCGCGAAATCGCATGGTTGCGGGAAACGAAGAGCGCAAGGCCTCCGGCCGTGCGGCACCGACGACACTCTGGACGCTCTGCCTG
>Ga0210394_10008944_pt1 | contig 10192 bp, 5 predicted proteins | sample IncBWC12MmetaG_FD_160121 | JGI IMG/M metagenome (GOLD analysis project Ga0210394, IMG submission 160121) | Forest soil microbial communities from Barre Woods Harvard Forest LTER site, Petersham, Massachusetts, United States - Inc-BW-C-12-M | ecosystem: Environmental > Terrestrial > Soil >...
CCACGCCGCTTCGGCCGAAGGCACGGGGCTGCTCACTTACCTGGCAAGAAGCTTCGAGCATGTGAACTGGCTGTATTGGCTGGCGCTCATGATTCCGTACTGCTGCCTGTATGTGATATTCGATAGCTTGGGTGTCTGGTGCGTGATCAACTGGTTCAACGCCAAGATGCGCTACGCCGATATCTTGCCCATTCGCGCCAGCGCGTACATTCTCTCGCTGGTGAACGAGCAGGTCAGCAAGGGCGCCATTGCGGTCTATCTGAATCGTCGAGACGGAGTGCCAGGCTGGGAGGTCGGCTCCAGCATGCTCCTGGTCATGTTCTGCGAGATTTACAGCCTGATCCTGTGGGCTACCGTGGGCGTGCTGTTGCGCTGGAATAGTTTCCAGCCAGCCTTCCACCTCATTCCATGGATCGCCTTGGGCGCCGCCGTGTTCTTCACGCTTTTCCATTTGTTCTTTAGCGGAAGAATTGCCCCCGGGATAGCACTGCGCGACCGCCCTATCTTCCGGGCGTTCCGGCTGGCGAAAGTGTGGCAGTATGGCGTGCTCATAGCGTTGCGCGCGCCGCTGGTACTTGCTGGTGTGGTCGTCTATACTCTGGCGCTGAGACTCTTCGGAGGCTCGATAGGTTTTGGAGAGATGCTGGGCATTTTGCCAGTGATATTCTTTGGTGCGGCAGCGCCCGGACCGATGCACTCGGTCGCGATTCTTTTTTGGGTTTTGCTCTTTCCGGATAAGCCGGGTCAGATGACCGCCTTCGGCTTCGTCATGCACAATTTCTTCCTCGTTTTTAATGCCGCCGTGGGTCTGCTATTTCTCCGGCGGGCGACCCGGGAGCTGTTCGGCTAGCCTTACGTTCTAAACGAACCGGCGCCGCGGCTCAGCATCAGCCGTTGGCCCATCGACACCAGTGTGCTCAGAACCAGCAACCAGACCAGGACCGTGAGCAGGGGCTGCAAAAACATAAGTCCCATTCGGATCAGGATATCCATGCAGGTCGGAACGAAGTAAAGCATGCCGTTGTACCGGCCCAGCTTGCTCCCGCGGAGTTTCGTGTGCCGGTGAATCCAGTAGGAATCGATCACGTACTGGGCAAAGGCCGCCGTGATCAGGACCGGCAAAATCCACGGGAAGGCGCCGCGCAGGGCTCCAGCAAACAACCCGGAAGTGACGAATAGAAAATCGGTGGTGTGATCGAAGGTTCCGCTCCATGCGGTCACCGTACCTCGCCGGCGCGCGATGGGCCCGTCCAGAAAATCGGTGATCAACGCCACCACCCACGCGACCAGTGCCAAGATCCCCGAGCGCCGGTCTCCGTGCGCCATGAAAAACGCAAACGGAAACACCAGAAGGAGGCGAAGAGCGGTTAGCGCATTAGCCATCGCTTCCCCCTAGGTTCCGTTGACGCCACATAACGCCAGCATACGGTAGTGCGCCAGTTTGCGCGCGGGGACGAACACCGAAGGATCGCCGGCATCTCGTCCGGCAGACTAGCGAATCCAAGCGCGTTTGAACGAAGCCGCCCGCGTAGCGTGCGCCGCGCGGGCGGCTTCGTTCAAACGGACTTGGGAGTATAATTTTTCTGTTCGACCTTCGGACCCGAAGGGGCCATGCGAATGAGCGACCAACCTGATGCAGCCGAAAAACTCGAGCCGGATCGGCGGGCGACGACCACCAGTCACACTGCGGGCGCTCCAAAGCTGCCCCGGAGTGAGTTTCACTCCCTGCCCTCAACCCTCGGCGATTATCGTATTCTGGCTTTGCTCGGAGAGGGCGGCATGGGAACCGTGTATCAGGCCGAACAGCAGAACCCGCACCGCATCGTGGCCTTGAAGGTGATCAAGCTCGGCGTTTCGAGCGACCAGCTTCTGCGCCGTTTCGAGCAGGAGGCCCAAGCGCTCGGGCGGTTGCAGCATCCTGGGATTGCGCAGATCTATGAGGCCGGAACCGCCGACACCGGCTTGGGCCGCCAACCTTATTTCGCGATGGAGTTCATTCAGGGGCGTCCCCTGATGGAGTACGCCACGGTGCGCCGTCTGAACGCTCGTGGACGGCTGGAACTGATGGCCCGAATCTGCGATGCAGTGAATCACGCTCATCACAGAGGGATCATTCATCGGGATTTGAAGCCGGGCAACATATTGGTGGATGAAACCGGCCAACCCAAGATCTTGGATTTTGGAGTTGCGCGCGTCACGGATTCCGATGCGCAGGCCACGCGTCAGACCGACCTGGGACAGCTCATCGGTACGCTGGCCTACATGAGTCCCGAGCAGGTGCTGGCCGATCCGCTCGCGCTCGACATCCGCAGCGACGTTTATGCGCTGGGGGTGATCCTGTATGAACTGCTCGCGGGCAAGCTACCTTATACCACTCACGGAAAGGCAATGCATGAAGTGGTGCAGGCCATTCGAGAAGAAGATCCGGCGCCACTCAGCTCGATTCGGCGCAGCTATCGGGGAGACGTCGAGACGATTGTCGCGAAAGCGCTGGAGAAGGATAAAGCACGGCGCTACAACTCCGCCGCGGACCTCGCTGCGGACATCCGGCATTACCTCGACGAGGAGCCGATCGCCGCGCGACGGCCAAGCACAGCCTATCAACTTCAAAAGTTCGCCAGGCGAAATCGGGCGCTGGTGGCCGGAGTGGCCGCCGTATTTGTGGTTCTGGTAGCAGGTATTACGGTGAGCACTTGGCAAGCAGTGCGAGCGAACCGCGCTGGTCAGGCCGCGCTGCGAGAACGCGACCGCGCGGTCGAGGCCGAAGCGAAAGCCCACGCCGCCGAGCGGGCAAGCGCCGAGCAGCGCGACCGCGCCGTAAGCGCCGAAGGGGCGGCTACCGCCGAGCGTAACAAAGCGGTTGCTGCCGAGAGCCGGGCGGTGCAAGAGCGAAATCGCGCGCTTGCCGAGAAGAAGCGTGCCGATGAGGAGGCGGCCACGACCAAAGCGGTCAGTGACTTTCTGCAGCGCGATCTGCTGGCCCAAGCCAGCGCCAACAATCAAGCCGACCCCAACACGAAGCCCGATCCGGATCTGAAGGTGCGCGCCGCGCTGGATCGTGCGGCTAGGCGTATCCAAGGCAAATTCGGCAAGCAGCCGTTGGTGGAGGCGGCGATCCGGCAAACCATCGCGAACACATATAAGGACCTGGGCCTGTATCCAGACGCCCAGCCGCACTTGGAACGGGCAGTGGAACTACGCACTAAAGTGCAGGGTCAGGAGGATCAGGACACGCTGACTGCTATGAGCGACTTGGCGGACCTCTACCTAGACCAGGGCAAGTTCGCCGCCGCCCTGGCGCTCTACAATAGAGTCCTCCAGTCCCGGCGTCGCATCCTCGGCCTGGAGCATCCCGCCACTCTGATGAGCTTGGGGAGTGTGGCAACCGTATACGAAAAGCAAGGGCAGTGGTCACAAGCTGACGCAATTCAGTCGCAGGCCCTCGAAATTTCCCGGCGCGTGTTGGGCGAGGAGCACCCCGATACGTTACAGGCTATGCTGGGCCTGGCGATCATCCACATCAGAGAAAAGCAGGTCCCCAAAGCTGAAGCGCTGGACGCCAAGGCTGTGGAGATCCTGACCCGCGTGCGTGGAGTTGAGCATCCCGAAACACTGAGGGCGATGAATAACCTGGCGCAAGTCTACTTCGAGGAAGGGAAGGACGCTCAGGCGGAACGGCTCCAGTCCCATACCCTTGAAATCAGACGCCGGGTTTTAGGCGAGGAACACCCGGATACTTTGGAGAGCATGAATAACCTTGCCGTGATTTACAAAGCGGAAGGGAAATACGCGGAAACAGAGGCGCTTCACTCCAAGAGCTGGGAGATCAGACGGAGAGTGTTGGGGGACGAACATCCCGATACGCTGATCAGCATGAATAATCTGGCAGTGACATACGAAACGGAAGGTAAATACGCGGAGGCCGAGGTAATACTTTCGAAAAACCTGGAGATCAAGCGGCGCGTTCTGGGTCCGGAGCATCCTTCGGGTTTCAATACTATGTACAATCTGGCTCGCGTGTATGGCGAAGAGCACAAATACGGAGAAGCCCACTCCCTTTACGCGACGCTGTTGGATATTCTGCGGCGGACGTTGGGTCCACGACATAACAACACCATGGATACGATGGCTTCGTTCAGCGAGCTCGAGGTACAGGAACGCAACTACGATGAAGCCGAACCGCTGCTCCGACAGACATGGAACGGCTTGAAAGAGACACGCCCAGATTATTGGAGGACGTATCACATTCAGAGTCTTCTGGGCTCCGTTCTTATGCGCCAGAGGCAGTATGCGGATGCGGAGCCGTTACTGCTCTCGGGCTACAATGGATTGATTCAGCACAGAGATGCTATCCCGCTCCTTAACAAGTCCAGTCTGATCGATGCCGGCGAGTGGATAGTCGAACTCTACCGCGCTTGGGGCCGTGCGGACAAAGCCACCGAATGGGAGGCTAAGCTGGCCGGCGAAAAGAAGGACGTAATCGGGGCAGCCCATAATTAGCAGCCGGCGTGCCCACCACTTGTCCACGCAGGAATCCACTCCTGGTATACCAAGTCCGCAAACTCACCCGGACGTATCCCGTAACGTCCAAATATTGGATCTGTCTGACGTTCCGTGAATTCGAAGTCTGTTGGCTGGTCGGGCGGCCTGGTTTGCTGGCCAAATCCGTCCGAGCTTCGATCCCCTTCGACTTCTGCTCATTTCGATTGGAGGCTGGCTAGGGCAGCAGCAACGCAGCCACAGCAAAGCTCGGCCGACGGATACTGGGAGAAGTGGCAAGCTTTGTCACAACGGAAACAATGGCTTGGCGTCGGAGGTTGATTGCCCGCATATACGATGGCAGCACAAGCAATGCGGCCCCGGACGACCCCAGATCCAAGCGAGGCTCCAGGATCTCGTGGTCCGCATGGCGGGGGAGAACCGGGATTGGGGCTATCACCGCTCCGCTGGCGGATTGACACGGTTGCGGATACTTGACACGATCACGACATGCAGAGCAGGTCTGTTCGACCCAAGCGACGGTCCGCGGGCTACGGAACGCGCCCTTTAGCATTGTTGCCACTCGCTGGCCTCTTGTTCCTCGCATCGGCCACGACCAGTGTCGTGACCGCTCAGACCAGCAACCCACGCCGGACCGTGTGGGACGGCGTGTACACGGAGGTTCAAGCCGCCCGTGGCATAACGGCCTTCAACCAAAGCTGCGCGGGCTGTCACGCGCTGGCGGCGGAAGGCAAGGCGCCGCTGGTCGGCGACGCCTTCTGGAAGAGCTTTGCGCAAAAAACGGTCGGCGATTTGCTGGAGTTCGTGAGCGCCAACATGCCGAACGGCTCGCCTGGCTCCCTCAGCGAATCCACTTACCGGGATATCGTCGCGCTCATGCTGAAGTCCAACGGCTTTCAAGCGGGAACCACGGAGCTTCAACGCGAGACCATGGTCAACGTGCAGATCGTGCAGAAAGACGGACGCATGGAGCTCCCGTCGAATGCGCTCGCTCGCGTGGTCGGATGTCTCGCTCGGAGCGGGGCGGACTGGGTGGTTACGAAAGGGACAATCCCAGAGCGGGCAGAGAACGTTGCTCCAGGCGCCGCAGACGCCACCAAGCCGCTGGGCAATCGTACGATCCCGCTCAAATTCGTCGTGACCCACCTGGATGCGTTGGCCGGTTCGCGTGTTGCGGTAACTGGCCTCCTGATCGGTGACGGCGGCGCGGACGGCATTAACGTAACAACCGTGAACCGCGTCGCCCAGAAGTGTCCGTAAACTAAGACCTAAAGATCGACTCTGCCGGTACTCGCTCCGAGCTTGTCGATCTCAGCGCCACCCACGTGCGCCATCGCCAGCAGCAAGTTCGCGGTTGGCGTATCCTGCGCCACGATGTGCCGATTGCCCTTGAGCCGGCCGCAACCACCGCCCACAATCACCGCAGGTGGATTGTTGCGATCGTGTTGATTGCCGTTGCTCATGCCGCTACCCCAGTAGAGAAGCGAGTGATCGAGCAGGTTTCCATCGCCCTCTTTTGTGGCCTTCAGCTTGTCGCAGAAATCGGCGAACTTCTGGATCTGGTAGGTCGCAATCTTGGCGTACTTGGCGAGCTTCTCGGGATCGTTGCCATGATGCGAGATGGTGTGATGCTGTTCGGGAATGCCGATGTGACCGTAGGCGCGGTCGCTGGCTTCATGACCGGTCATGAACGTAAAGACGCGGCTGATGTCGCCCTGATACGCCAGGTGCATCAGGTTATAAGTAATGGTCATGTGATCGTCGAACGCTTCCGGCAAGCCGACCGGCGCTTCCGGATTGCCGGTGATGGTGCCGAGACGCGTCTCCATCCGGTTGAGCTGGTTCTCCACGTCGCGAATATTGCCGAGATACTCGTCGAGGATGGCGCGATCGGGCGCTCCCAGCGAGCGTTTCAGTTTCGCGGTTTCTTCGGTCACCGAGTCGAGCAGGCTCTGCTTTTCTTTCAAGCGAGCAAAGCGCCGCTCGGTAGAATCCGTCTCGCCGAACATTCTCTCGAAGGTCACGCGCGGATTGATCCCCACCGGCAGCGGGCTTGAATCGTCGCGCCAGGACAAGGTGTTGAAGAACGTGCAGGCGAAACCGTCGCAGGCTCCGACGGCGGTGCCCATGTCCTCAGTACCGACTTCGACCGACCGCAGCGGGGTATCGCCAGCCACTTGATCCGCAATATGCTGGTCGACCGTCTTTTTCGATTCAATCTTTCCGAAAGAGTCTCCCCTCCCGTCGCGGCGGACAGCAGGCCCAACGCCGTTCAGAAACGCGGAGCTGGCGCCAAGGTGGACCGACTCGCCCCACGGCGCTTTCATCTTGCTGACCGTGACCAGCTGATTCCGGAACGGCTCCAGCGGCTGCATCACCGGTTTGAAGACGAAGTCGCTCCCCTCCGCATCGGGATGCCAGGTAGTGGGAAACACGCCACAAGGGAAGTAGGCCGCACCGAACCGGAACGGCGATTTCGGCGCAGCGGAGAGCGCTGGGACCATGGCGTCCAGGAACGGCAGTGCGATGGTTGCGCCCAATGCACCACGCACGAACGTGCGTCGCGAAAGATGCTTCTTTGTAATGATCATGGCTGCTCCCTCTTTGATCGTGCAAGTTTAACAGCATCGCCCGGCGTACGGGCCGTTTCCACAGGTTCCAACTTGGTGCGCATTTGAAACGGCGCACTCTCCACTATTCCCATGATAACCGAGGAAAGCTGGTAATCGTTCTGGGCGGCCTTCCTCACGATGCGGCGAACCACCGGCATGTCGGCGGGCTCCAACCCGCGGCCCAGCGCGTATGTCAGCATCTTTTCGGTGACGACGGCCACGAAGGCGTCGGGACGGCTCAGAATAGCATCCCGCAGCGCCACCGGACCGTTGACCTCCGTTCCATCCGCTAGCGTGCCCGCGACGTCCAGCCGCGCGCCATCGGCTCCTTTATCGCGCCATACTCCCACCGAATCGAAGTTCTCAAGCGCAAACCCCGCCGGATCGATGATGCGATGGCAGCCGGCACAAGGCTGGTTCTTGCGGTGCAATTCCAGCTGCGCACGCACGGTCTTGGGAACCTTCGAGTCCTTGTTGCTTTCGTCCAGCGTGGGGACGTTCGGCGGCGGAGCAGGTGGGGGCGTGTTCAGGAAGGTGCTGAGCACATACTTGCCGCGGTAAACCGGCGAGGTTCTGGTGGCGACGGACGTCATCGCGAGGATACTTCCTTGCCCCAGCAGACCGCGGCGGTTGGGATCGGTGAGCTTCACGCGCCGGAATTGCGGGCCGTACACGCCATTGATTCCATAATGCCGCGCCAGCCGCTCGTCGACGAAGGTGTAGTCCGCGTTCAGAAGCTCAAGGGCGCTGCGGTTTTCACGCACAATGTAGCCGAAGAACATCTCGGTCTCGGTGCGGAATCCTTTGCGGATATTGTCGTCGAAATCGGGGAACATCACGATATCCGGAACCACCTTCGCCTCTAGATTGCGGAGCTGCAACCACTGACCGGTGAAGTTGTCGACCAGAGCGTCGGAGCGGTCATCGGCAAGCATGCGGTGCACCTGAGCGCTAAGCACTTCCGGCTCCCGCAGCCGCCCAGCCGCGGCCACATCGAGCAACTTCTCATCAGGGACGCTGCTCCACAGGAAGAACGATAAACGCGAAGCCAGCTCGAGGTCGCTGACCGGATGCGCGACGCCGGCACGGGCTTGAAGCGGATCGCTCTCGATGCGATACAAAAAGTAGGGGCTGGAAAGAACGCGTGCGACGCCGGAGCGAATTCCATCGTCGAAACTGCCGCCGCTCTGCCGCGCCCGCTTGTAAAACGACAGCGGCGCTTCGACGTCTGTTGGGGTCACAGGACGCCGATACGCGCGGCGGGCGAAATTTGTGAGGATCTTGTCCGCGCAGCCGGTCTCGTCCAGATTCGTACCTGCGGCGCTCTTCGCTGCGACACGGCTGACGCTCACGCCGGGATGGCAGACAAAGAGCCGCTGCCGGCTGGGCCCTTCGCTCAGGCCGTGCACGTTGTACGGGCCGTCGATGGACACGGTCCTCAACCGCGGCAGGCCCGCGACCATGTGGACTTCCTGGCTGTCGCGCCTGGAAGGCTCCCAGACGTCCTGCAACTGGGCCGGCCGCTCTCTCCACGTAAAGCCGACGTCATGAGGACCCGCAGTGACGCGCACGCGTCCCGTCATCCTTTTGTCGATAACTGGTTGCGCCGCGGCCAAATCCTTGGCCTGCATCTCGTCATCGGCGGGACCGCCAACCGGAGCCGAATACACTTCGGCGCCATCTACCGTGATGACGAAAGTGAACGGCGTGTCATTTCCTTCTACGCCGGCGTAGCCTTCCTGAACGCCCCGCACCAGCCTGCCCGATAGCTTGTACTCGGCGTCAGCCGGAAAGACGTGGTGGACAACGGTGCCGCCAACCGTTCCGAGCGGTAGCCCCGCGATGTATCCGTTCTGGCTGAATTCTCGGCTGATGGAATGCTCCGTGGTACCGGGCTTGACTTGCGGATCGCCCACGGCCATGGCGCTCACGCGCTCGGCGGCGTTCACGTACCCCTCCAGCAGCAGCGGCGACGTTTTGAGCGCCATCGCGATGTTGTCGAAACCAAATTCCGCGCCGTCGGTGGGGAGCAGGTCGCTCACGTCAATGTCCACCGCAAGCAGGTCACGGACCGCGTTCGCATATTCGGCGCGATTCAGACGATGCACGACGTAGCGGCCCGGCGTGCTGTGGCCTTCCCAGGCACGGTCCAGGGAAGCAGCGAGCCAGTTCGTAAAACCCGCGTACTCGGCCTCGGAAGGACGGGGCATGCCTTGCGGCGGCATGGCCCGCACGCTCAACTTCCGAAGGACTCGCTCCCAAGTGTCGGCATGCGCGAGCAGATCGTCGAAGGCTGCCGGTTCCAGATTGACTGGAGCGTCGGCCGGCAAAGCCCCGCGTTTGTTGTGACACGCGGCGCAATACTGATTCACGAACGCGCGGTATTTGGCGTCGGCGGTTGCCCCACCCTTTGCTGTTGGCGCGCTAGCGGACTGCGCCATCAGCGTCGCGGTGATTCCGGCGCAGGCCAAGGCCGTTGTGATTACGATCTTCCTCATTGCGCCTTCGTCACCGCCCCTACATCGGAACTTTTTTGCTGTTCCTTGTCATCGATCGCTTTCTTGTCATCAGTCACTTTCTTGTCATCGATCGCTTTCTTGTCGGCCGCTGGCGGCAGCGGGGGCGGTTGAGGCGCCGGATCGTTGGGACCAAGGTGCATCAACTCCCGCAGGGCGGCGATAACCTCTTCTTTCGAATTGTGCTTCGGTTTATACACGTCCTGATCCCCCATGTCGAGGGGGTCCGGTTTCTTGGGCTTTTCGGCCAGAAGCAGGGGTGTCAGATTGTCCTTGTTGACGGCGTCTAACTTTCCGCCGGCGGCTGCGAGCGCACGAATCATCGGCACTTGCTCCGCTTGCACGGCCTCATGGAGCGGTGTCGTGCCATCGGCCGCCTTTGCATTCGGATCGGCCCCGCCCGCCAGCAGCAGCTTGAGCGCCTCCAGCGGATCGCGACTACCGGGCTCGCGGAACTCCGGCGGACCCATGCGGGTGAAACCGGGCCCCCCCGCGATCGGTGCGCCTTGGCCACCTTTTATGGCGGCCATCACGGGGGTCTTGCCGATGTTCGGGTTGGGGCGC